>Ga0209048_10000245_pt1 | contig 59728 bp, 46 predicted proteins | sample FrelakmetCRP12CR_FD_187146 | JGI IMG/M metagenome (GOLD analysis project Ga0209048, IMG submission 187146) | Freshwater lake sediment microbial communities from the University of Notre Dame, USA, for methane emissions studies - CRP12 CR (SPAdes)... | ecosystem: Environmental > Aquatic >...
CGTTCGAGCAGCATCGCGTCGCCGTAACTGTAGAACCGGTAGCGCCCGGCGATCGCGTGCGCATACGCGGCGCGGACGCGGTCGTGGCCGGCGAACGCCGAGACCAGCATCAGCAGCGTCGAGCGGGGCAGATGGAAGTTCGTGAGAAGTCTCTCGACGACGCGGAAGCGGTAGCCGGGCGTTATGAAGAGCCGCGTCTCCGCTGTCCCGGCGTGCACGCGGCCCGCGTCGTCGGCGGCCGATTCGAGCGCGCGCAGGCTGGTCGTTCCGACGGCAACGATGCGTCCGCCGCGCGCGCGCGCGGCGTCGATCGCCGCCACGGTGTCGGGCGGGATCCGGTACCGCTCGGCGTGCATCCGGTGGGCGGCGAGATCCTCGGTTTCGACGGGCTGGAACGTGCCGGCGCCGACGTGCAGCGTCACGAACGCGGACGCGATGCCGGCATCCGCGAGGGACGCCAGCAGCGTCGCGTCGAAGTGCAGTCCGGCGGTGGGCGCCGCGGCCGCGCCGGCGTGGCGCGCGTACACCGTCTGGTACCGCGTCTCGTCCGCGGCACTGGCGGCGCGGGCGATGTAGGGTGGCAGCGGCACCGTACCGTGACGCTCCAGGTAATCGAAGAGCGAAGCGATCCCGTCGAGCCGCAATCGGACGAAGCGGCCGTCGCGCTCGACCACGGTTGCGCGCGCTCCACCGGGGAGCAGCAGCACGCCGCCCGGGTGCGGCGGATGGCTCGCGCGGAGCTGGAAGACGGCTTCGTGTTCCCCGAGCGCGCGTTCGAGCAGGAGCTCCACCTTGCCGCCGGTGGGGCGCAGGGCCCCCAGGCGCGACTTGATCACCCGCGTGTCGTTGTACACGACGAGATCGCCGCGCGCGAAGAGCCGCGGGAGATCCGTGATGGCGAGATCGGCGAGCGCGGCACCGCTGACGTGCAGCAGCCGGCTGCCGGTGCGTTCCGGGGCCGGCGTCTGGGCGATCAGCTCGTGCGGCAGCGCGTAATCGAAGTCGGAGAGCGAGTAGCGGGTCATCGGCGGTCGCGGATGCATGTTCCGTCGGCGGAGGGTACCGGTTCCCGGTCGCGTCGCAAGCACCGGATCACAACGACGCGGCGACGGATCCGTGCAACGCGCGCCGGTCGTCAGCCGGCGGCGCCACCAGCAGGCAGCCTGTCGAGCAATCTTACAATCGGCGATCGGTTAGAGCAGGATTCTTGCGCCAACATGCTGATTGCAAGGACTAAGTCTTCGCTGGCCGGAATCTTGCAGATGAGACTCGCAACGCCATGCCCATCGATGGAAGATGCCAGCGTTCTTGTCCCGCAGAGCCGACACGCGGACATTTCGCCTGATATCTGTTGCCGATCCGGCCCCGACGCCCCGAACAATTTTCGACACCGCAAAGCGAGCCGACGATGACCCTTAGCAACGACGCATTGGCGGAAACGCTCCTGAAGCAGATCGGCCTCAACGGGCGCGTGGCCCGCGATATCGTCGGGCGCTTCTACGGGGAGATCAGTGCTTCGCTGGAGGCTGGCAACTTCGTCGGGCTACGCGGTTCCAACCGGTTTTCGGCCGGTGAATTGCCGCAGCGACTTGACCGCGATTCGCCGACCTGCGAATTGATTCCCGTCGACGCGCGACAGATGGCAAGTTCTGGCCCCGGCCCCGAGCTGCGGGCGAAGGCCGACGGAACACCCCGGCGGAGCTAGGCGGCGCGCGAGGCGCCGGCAGCGTCGGTCGAGGTTGGTGCCGGGAGGGGAAGTCGAATCCCCACGGTATCACTACCGGCGGATTTTGAGTCCGCTGCGTCTACCAGTTCCGCCATCCCGGCGCGGGCGCGGGGCGCGCATTCGCGGCGCGTTGCCCGACGGCGTCAAAGGCGGCATTATCGCGGAAACCCGCGGCGGCGCCCAGCGTCGCGGGTACCCGCGCCTGCCGAATTCCCGAGTTTCGCACCCCGTTCCCCGCGGCCCCCGATGAGCGCTGTACGCAATGTGCTGTTCGTCATGTGCGACCAGCTGCGGCGCGACGTCGTCTCCTGCTACGGCGCCTCGCCGGTCCCGACGCCGAACCTGGACCGGCTGGCAGCGCTGGGCGTGCGCTTCGACAACGCGTTCGTCCAGTCGGGCGTGTGCGGGCCGTCGCGCATGTCTTTCTACACGGGCCGCTACGTGAATTCGCACGGCGCGACCTGGAATCGGGTGCCGCTCTCCGCCGCCGAGTACACGCTGGGCGATTACCTGCGGGGCGCCGGCCGCACCGCGGCGCTTGCCGGCAAGACGCACGTGCTGCCGGACACGGAGGCGCTCGCGCGCTTCGGCATCGAGATCGGTTCGGAACGCGGCGCGCTCCTGCGCGAGGGGGGCTTCACGGTCGTCGACCGCTGCGACGGCCACGCGCCTCCCGGTCGCGAATCGGGTTACGCAGCGTGGCTACACCGGCGCCGACCCCTGGAACGACTGCGTGATCGGCGTGGACGACGGCGGCCGCGTCGGCTCCGGATGGCAGATGCGCAACGTGCACCTGCCGTCCCGGGTGGCCGAGCCGCACTCCGAGACGGCGTACATGACCGATCTCGCGCTCGACTGGTCCGCGTGCAGGGCGAGGCGCCGTGGGTCCTGCACCTCTCTTACGTGAAGCCGCACTGGCCCTATGTCGCTCCGGCGCCCTTCCATGCCATGTTCCGCGGCGGCGACGTGGGGCCGATCCTGCGGGGGCCGCAGGACGGCACGCCCGACGAGCACCCGGTCGTGCGCGCGTATCGCGAGCACGACGAGTGCGCGAGCTTCGCGCGCGAGGAGGTGGTCCGCCACGTCCGGCCGGCGTACATGGGGCTGATCGCGCAGCTCGATCACCACCTGGGCCGGGTGATCGCGGCGCTCGCCGCGGCAGGCCGGATGGACGACACGCTGGTCGTGTTCACGTCCGACCACGGCGAGTTCTCGGGCGACAGGGGGGCTGGGCGAGAAGGAGCTCTTCCACGACGAGATCGTCCGCGTGCCGCTGATCGTCTATGACCCCGACGGGCGCGCCGACGGGACCCGCGGATCCGCGGACGCGCGTTTCGTCGAGAGCGTCGACGTCGTGCCGACGATCCTCGATGTGCTTTCGATCGCCGGTGCGCCACACCGCATCGAGGGACGCTCGCTGCTTCCGGCGACCCGCTGCCAGGCGTCCGCCGACTGGCGCGACGCGGCGTTCGCCGAACTGGATTACGCGTTCCGGCGCGCACGGCGCGTGCTCGGACGGGGGGTGCGCGAGTGCCGTGCGATGATGGTGCGCACGGCCGAGTGGAAATACGTCCACTGGGAAGGCTTCCGCCCACAGCTCTTCGACCTCGGATCGGATCCGCGCGGTTTCCGCGATCTCGGGGCCGCTCCGGGCCACGACGCGGTGCGCGCGCGGATGCGCGAGCGTTTGTTCGACTGGCTCGCCACGCGCGAGCGCCGCACGACCGTAACGGACGACGAAGTCGCGCGGCGCACCGATGCCGACCGCGCGCACGGCATCCACATCGGCATCTGGTGAGCAGGGGCCGGGGTCCGGCCGTTCGACCGGGCACGCCTTTTTCGGAATAATCATGCGGTCGCGACCGCGCATTGGGCCGGCTCGCGTGCGGCGCGCGAAGCCGCGGATCGCGGTACGATGAGCAGCGTGACGGCCCGGAGGCGACGATGAACCCGGATGCGGAAGGCGACAGGACGGAGCAGCTGGAAGAGGTGCTCGGGCTCGTGCGGAGCCGGATGAGCGCCGCGAATCGCGACGCGCTCGAGCGCTTCGTCGTCCGGTATTTCGGTCAGGTCGACCCCGAGGATCTCGCCGAGCGCGCGCCGGCCGACCTCTACGGCGCGGCGCTGTCGCACTGGAACTTCGCCCGCAAGCGCGAATCCGGCCGCGCCCGGGTGCGCGTCTTCAATCCTTCGATCGAGGAGCACGGCTGGCAATCGACGCACACGATCGTCGAAATCGTCAACGACGACATGCCGTTCCTGGTCGATTCGGTGACGATGGAAGTCAACCGGCACGGCCTGACGCTGCACCTCATCATCCACCCGATCGTCGCCGTGCTGCGCGGCGCCGACGGCGTGCTCGCCGACGTCGCCGCCGAAGACGGCCGCGACGCGCGGCGCGAGTCGTTCATCCACGTCGAGGTGGACCGGATGACCGAGCCGGCGCGCCGCGACGCGCTGGCCGCGGACGTCGAGCGCGTGCTCTCCGACGTCCGCATGGCGGTCGCCGACTGGAAGACGATGCAGGGCCGGGTGCTGGGCGTCATCGCCGAGCTCGAAGCGCAGCCGCCGCCGATCCCCGCGGAAGAGCTGGCCGAGGACAAGGCATTCCTCGGCTGGCTCGCCGCCAATCATTTCACCTTTCTCGGATACCGGTGTCACGATCTCGTCACGGTCGACGGCCAGGATGCCCTGCGGATCGTCGCGGGCTCGAGCCTCGGCGTGCTGCGCGAGGATGCCGGCAAGGGCGTGGCGGCCAGCTTCGCGGCGCTTCCCCCGGAGGTTCGCGCGTACGCGCGCACGCCGGACCTCCTGATCGTCACGAAGGCGAACGCGCGGTCGACCGTGCATCGCCCCGGCTATCTCGACTACGTCGGCATCAAGCGCTTCGATACCGCGGGCCGCGTGTGCGGTGAGCACCGCTTTCTCGGCCTGTACACGTCGACCGCGTACAGCGCGAGCCTCGCGGACATCCCCCTCCTGCGTCGCAAGACCGCCAACGTCGTCGCGCGGGCCGGCCTCGCGCGCGGCAGCCACGCCGGCAAGGCGCTGATCAACATCCTGGAGAGCTATCCCCGCGACGAGCTCTTTCAGACAGGCGAGGACGACCTGCTGCGCATGGCGATGGGCATCCTCCATCTCGGCGAGCGGCAGCGCTTTCGCCTGTTCGTGCGCCGCGACGCGTTCGAGCGGTTTCTCGTGTGCATGATCTACGCGCCGCGCGAGAACTACACGACGGAGCTGCGCGAGAAGTGGCAGGCGATCCTGATGGAGGCGTTCAACGGCGCGAGCTCGGAGTTCAACGTGCACCTGTCGGAGTCGGTGCTGGCGCGCGTGATGATCACCGTGCGTACGACGCCCGGGATGATCCCGCCGTTCGACGTGCGCGACCTCGAGGCCCGGCTCGCGGCCGCGGCGCGGCGCTGGGACGACACCCTCCGGGAGGCGCTGATCGACGCGCGCGGCGAGGCGGACGGCAACGCGCTCTTCCGCCGGTTCGGCGGCGCGCTGCCCGCCGGGTACCGCGAGGAGTTCAGCGCGCGGGCGGCGGTGCCCGACATCGAGACGATGTCGCAGCTCTCGATGCAGAAGCCGTTGGCGATGAGCCTCTACCGGCCCCTCGAGGCGGAGCCCGGGATGCTGCGGTTCAAGCTGTTCCATCTGGGCGGGCCGGTCACGATGTCAGACAGCCTGCCGATGCTCGAGCGGATGGGGCTCAAGGTGATCGACGAGCGGCCGCACAGGGTGTCGACCCCCGGCGAGCCGCCGGTCTGGCTGCACGATTTCGGCATGCAGACGCGGCTCGCGGACGCCGATGTCGACATCCAGGGGCTGCACGCGGTGTTCGAGGACGCGTTCGGACGCATCTTCAGGGGCGAGGTGGAGAACGACGATTTCAACCGGCTGGTAGTCGCGGCACGGATGCCCGCCGCGGAAGTCGTCGTGCTGCGCGCCTACGCGAAATACCTCCGGCAGATCGGCTTTGCGCTGTCGCAGGCGTTCATCCAGACCACGCTGGCCGCGAACCCCGCCATCGCGACCTTGCTCGTAGCGCTGTTCAAGGCCCGGTTCGACCCGGACGTCGCGGCGGAGGGCGAGTCGCGGGCCGCCGCACACGTCCGCGCGATCGAGGCCGCGCTCGAGGGTGTCGACAACCTCTCGGAAGATCGCGTGTTGCGGCAGTTCCTCGCGCTGATCCTGGCCACGACGCGCACGAACTTCTGGCGGCGTGACGCCGAAGGGCGGCGCCGCAGTTTCCTGTCGTTCAAGTTCGATCCGTCGAAGGTGCCGGGCGTGCCGGAGCCGCGGCCGATGTTCGAGATCTTCGTGTACTCGCCGCGCTTCGAGGGCGTTCATCTGCGCGGCGGCAGGGTCGCGCGCGGAGGCCTGCGCTGGTCGGACCGCCCCGAGGACTTCCGGACCGAGATCCTGGGCCTCGTCAAGGCCCAGATGGTCAAGAACACCGTCATCGTTCCCGTGGGGTCCAAGGGCGGCTTCGTGCTGAAGCGGGCACCCTCGCCGGCCGACCGCGACGCAACGATGAAGGAGGGCGTCGCGTGCTACCAGGATTACCTGCGCGCGCTGCTCGATCTCACCGACAACCGCGTCGGCGGGCGGATCGTCCCGCCCCCGCAGGTCCGGCGGCACGACGCGGACGATCCGTATCTCGTCGTCGCCGCGGACAAGGGCACCGCGACCTTCTCCGACTACGCGAACGCGATCAGCCGCGAGTACGGCTTCTGGCTCGACGACGCGTTCGCGTCCGGAGGCTCCGCCGGCTACGACCACAAGGTGATGGGCATCACCGCGCGCGGTGCCTGGGAATCGGTGAAGCGCCACTTCCGCGAGATGGGCATCGACACGCAGACGACCGACTTCACGGTCGTGGGCATCGGCGACATGTCGGGTGACGTGTTCGGCAACGGCATGCTGCTGTCTCCGCACATCAGGCTGCTCGCCGCCTTCGATCACCGCCACATCTTCGTCGATCCGGATCCCGACCCGGCGTCGAGTCTGCGCGAGCGCCAGCGGCTCTTCGGGCTGCCGCGCTCGTCGTGGGCCGACTACGGCGCCGCACTGATCTCGGCGGGCGGCGGCGTCCATCCCCGCACCGCGAAGTCGATCGCGATCACGCCCGAGGCGAAGGCCGCGCTCTCGCTCACCGCCGACGCCATGACGCCGACCGAGCTCGTCAACGCGCTGCTCAAGGCGCCGGTGGACCTCGTCTACAACGGCGGGATCGGCACCTACGTCAAGGCGGCGAGCGAGACGCATGCGCAGGTCGGCGACCGCGCGAACGACGCGCTGCGCGTCGACGGCCGCGAACTGCGCTGCAAGGTCTTCGCCGAGGGGGGCAACCTCGGCTGCACGCAGCTCGGTCGCATCGAGTACGCGCGGGCGGGCGGGCTCATCTACACCGACGCGATCGACAACTCGGGCGGGGTCGACACCTCGGACCACGAGGTCAACATCAAGATCCTGCTCGGCCTGGCCGTGGCGGACGGCGAGCTCACTGAGAAGCAGCGCAACGCCCTGCTCGCCGAGATGACCGACGACGTCGCCGGGCTGGTGCTGCGCGACAACTATTTCCAGACGCAGGTGCTGTCGGTGACCGGCCGCCTCTCGCGGGAGCTGATGGATGCCCAGCAGCGCTTCGTCCAGTTCCTCGAGAAGACGGGCCGGCTCAATCGCGCGATCGAGTATCTGCCGTCGGACGAGGAGTTCGCGGAGCGCCGCGCGGGCGGACAGGGGCTCACCGGCCCCGAGCGCGCGGTGCTGCTCGCCTACGGCAAGATGTGGCTCTACGACGAGCTCCTCGCATCGTCGCTGCCCGACGATCCGTGGGTCGCCAGCGCGCTGGCCCGCTACTTCCCGCGCGCGCTCACCGAGCGCTACGCCGGCTACATGGACCGCCACCCGCTCAAGCGCGAGATCATCGCCACGCACGTGACCAACAGCATGGTCAACCGCGTCGGCAGCACTTTCGCGCACCGGCTGTCCGAGGTCACCGGGGCGCGGCCGCACGAGATCGTCCGCGCGTATCTGCTGAGCCGCGAGATCTTCGGCTTCGTCACGCTGTGGAAGCCGATCGAGGCCCTCGACAACCGCGTCGACGACGGGCTGCAGTCCGCGATGCTGATCGACATCAGCCGCGAGCTCGAGCGCGGCACGACTTGGTTCCTGCGATCGCGGCGGCTCTCCGAGGACATGGCGGCGACGATCGCCCACTTCGCGCCGCGGGTCGAGGCGCTGGCCGCGCGGCTGCCGGCGCTGCTCGACGCGTCGGGTCGCGCGCGGGTGAGTGCGGCGGTCGCCGGCTACGCGGCCAAGGGCGTTCCCGAGGACCTCGCGACGCGCGTCGTGACGCTCGACGCGCTGTACTCGACGCTCGACATCGTCGAAGTTGCAGGAGCGACGAAGCGTCCCGTCGAGCTCGTCGCCGAGGTCTATTTCGAGCTCTCGACCCGGCTCGGGCTGCCGTGGCTGCGCGACATGATCACGCGGCTGCCCGGCGACAAGCACTGGGAGATGCTGGCGAAGGCGGCGATGCACGACGACCTTTCGGGCTTGCAGCGGACGATCTCCGGCGAGGTGCTGAGCGGAGGCGGCGACACGTCGGCGCGCGACCCGCTGCTCGCGTCCTGGCAGGAGCGCAACCGCCGCGCCATCGAGCGCGCGCAGCAGTTGATGGCCGAGCTCCGCGCGGCTCCCGGCGCGGACGCCTCGATGCTCGCGGTCGCGCTGCGCGAGCTGCGCAACCTCGCCTGAGGGGCGGCAGGGAGGAAGCGACGGACGATCAAGGCAGGAAACCGGCGGACGGGCGACGGCATCGCGGGCCGCCGCGCTCCGCGTGCGCCGTGCCGGACCCTTTTCATGGGCATCACGATCCACCTGCTGACGGACCCGCCGCGCGACGTGCCGGCGCAGGAAGGCGAGACGCTGCTCGACAACCTGCTCGCTGCCGGCGTCGCGTTCCCGCACAACTGCAAGGCCGGCAACTGCGGCGCCTGCAAGTGCGAATACCTCGGCGGCGACATCCTCGAGCTGCCGTACTCGGAGCACGCGCTCTCCGTCGAAGAGCGCGCGCGCGGGCTCGTGCTCGCCTGCCGCTCGCAGGCATGGGGCGACACGACGATACGCGCGCTCGCCGCGGACGAGGTCGTGCTGCACCCGTCGCGCGTGATGCGCTGCCGCGTGGTGGCGCTCACGCCGCTGACGCACGACATCCGGGAGGTGAGGCTCGAGATTGTCGCCGGCGGGCCGTTCACAGTTTCGGCGGGGCAGCACGCGGCGCTCAAGCTCGGCCCCGGCATCGAGGCGCGCAATTACTCGATGGCCAACGGTCCGCACGAGCGCGAGCTCGCGTTCCATGTGCGCCGCGTGCCGGGCGGCCAGGCGTCCGGGTACGTGTTCGAGCTGCTGCATGTCGGCGCGGAGATCGGCGTGTCCGGGCCACTCGGGACCGCCTACCTGCGCGAGGGCCACCAGGGGCCGATTCTCGCGGTCGCCGGCGGGAGCGGGATGGCGCCGGTGCAGTCGATCGTCGCCACCGCGCTCGCCGCCGGCCCGCAGCGCCGCGTCCGCATCTACTTCGGCGTGAGGGACGAGCGCGACGTCTATCGGGAGGACTGGTTCGGTTCGCTCGCCCGGCGCTCCCCCGACGTTGCGTACACGGTCGTGCTGTCGCAGCCGCGCAGCGAGACGCGGCGCCGGCGCGGCTTCGTCGCCGATGCGCTGGCCGCGGACTTCGCGCGATTCGACGGCTTCAAGGCCTATGTCGCGGGTCCGCCGCCGATGGTCGAGGCGGTCGAGGCGCGGCTGCTGGCCGCGGGGATGGCGAAGCGCGACATTCACGCCGATGCGTTCTACAGCCAGGTGGGCGACCGTTTCGCCGACGCATGAGGCCGAGCTCGAACGGGACCATCGCCGCCCGCGCTTGCGCGCGCGGAAAGGTGCGCGGGGCACTGCAGTGAACCTCGCCGAGGCACTGCTCCAGCGCGGCCGGGACGACGCGGTGGCGCTGCTCGCGGACGGCACGCCGACGACGTATGCCGGATTGCGGCGGGCGGTCGCGCGGGCCGCCGGTGCGTGGCGCGCGCTCGGTGTCGCCCCGGGCGAACGCGTCGCCATTGCCCTTGCCGACGACCAGGTCTGGGTCGCGGCGTTTCTCGGGGCGATCGGCGCCGGCGCCGTGGCCGTCGCGCTCAATCCCAGGCTCGCGCCAAGCGATCGCGATGCGCTCGCCGCGGAAGGCGCGTACGCGGCTTGGCTGGGCGAGGACAGGTCGCACGCGCCGCCCGGCGTCGCGGTGACGCTCTCGCGCGACGACTGGGCGCGCCGCGTCGACGCGGCGGCGCCGGTCGCGCCTGCGGCGGCTTCGGTCGCGACACCGGCCTTCTGGCTCTACTCGTCGGGAACCACGGGACTGCCCAAGGCGGTCGTGCACGCGCACGGCGTCGTCCCCGCGGCAGCGCGCTGCGGCACGGAGCTCTTCGGCATCGGCGCGGCCGACCGGTTGTTCGCGCCATCCCGGCTGTTCTTCGCGTACCCGCTCGCGAACAGCCTCTTCACGGGGCTCGCCTGCGGCGCGACGGTCATCCTGCAACGGGAGTGGCCGACGGTCGACAATGTCGCGGCGACCGCGCTGCGCGACCGCCCGACGGTGTTCTTCACCGTTCCCGCGTTCTACCGCGCGCTGCTGCACGACGGCAGGGCGCGCGCACTTTCGCGCGGCGTCCGCGTCGCGGTGTCGGCCGGCGAAGCCATCGCGCCGGCGCTTGCCGAGCAGTGGCGGGCCGAGACCGGGGTGCCGATCCGCGACGGCTACGGCACGTCCGAAACGCTGTCGCTGATGCTCGTCGGCGAGCCGGAAGGCGGCGATGCCACCGTGCTCCGGCCCGCGCCGGGCGTGGCCCTGACGTCGGCGCCCGCGGAAGCGGGTCTGTCGTGCCTGACCCTCGAGGCGCCCACCGTCGCGCTCGGCTACTGGAAGCGCACCGACGACCAGCGCGCTGCGTTCGGTCCAGGCGGCTTCACGCCCGGCGATCGCTTCGCGCGCGCCGGGGATGGTTGGCGCTACGCCGGCCGCACCGACGCGCTGGTGAAGGTGCGTGGCCGCTGGGTGAGCCTGCCCGACGTCGAAGCGGCCCTGGCGAGGTTCGCGGGACCGGCCGTGCGCGAGATCGCGGTAGTGGCGCTGCGCGACGAGGACGGGCTCACGATGCTGGTCGCCGCATACGCGGGAAGCGGCGACGACGCGGCGGCGCGCGCCGTGCTCGACCGCGCGCGCGCCGCGCTGCCCCCGCACCAGCGCCCGGTGCGTTGCGTCGCAGTCGACGCGCTGCCGCGCACCGTAACGGGGAAGCTGTTGCGACGCGAGCTCGTCGTGCGTCTCGGCTGATTCGCTTCGGCGGCCTGCGACGGTCAGATGTGCGCGAACGCCAGCGCGCCGAGCACGACCGACCCGGCGCCGACCGCGAGCGCGCCCGCGCCCATCGCCTTCCTGCGCGTCAGTATCGTGATCGCGGCGAGCGCAATTCCGATCTGGATCAGCGTCATCGCCTGCGCCCAGCGGTGGTGGACGTGCATCGCGGCTTCGCTCTTCTTCTCGGCGTCCTTCCCGGCCTCCTCGAGCTTCTTCGCCTCGGCCATGATGTCGTCCTTCTCCTTCTTGTAGCGCTCGATCTCCTTCTGGTATTTCGCCTGCTGCTCGCCGGTCGTGAGCGTGGCGCCGAGCTCGGCCAGGTTCTGCTTGCCGCTCTTCGCCTGGTAGAAACTCCACTGGTCGGAGGCCTCGGTCTTCCTGATCGCGGCCTCGTTCTTGAAGAGCAGCGCTTCGTTCTGCGTCGCGCCCGCCATGTAGCCGAACAGGGCGCCGATCGTGGCGAAGATCGCGGTCATCACCGCGATGCGGCCGGCGAACGGGTCGCCGGAATGCGCGGCGTGCTCGACCTCGTGGTCGTGGGGTCCGTGTGCGTGGAAGTGGCCTTCGGACATCGTGATTTCCTTGGAGTCTGAGGTGAAGTGGGTGGACCGGTCAGGCGGCAGCCGGCTTGCGGGCCGCGCGCTCGTAGGTGACGTAGGCGTAGCCGAAGCCGTCGGGGCCATCGGCACGATGCGGCTCGCGTCCGGTTTCCCGCCAGTCGGCGCGGGCGAAGTCCGGGAAATGCGCGTCGCCCTCGAAAGCGCGGGCGATTTCGGTCAGATGCAGCCGGCGCGCGCGCGGCAGCACGGCGCGGTAGAGCTCGCTGCCGCCGATGCAGAAGACCGGGGGCGGCAGCCGCACGAGCGCGAGGGCCGCGTCGAACGAGCCGGCGACCTCGGCCCCGGCGGCGACGAATCCGGGCTGCCGCGAGACGACGATGTTCTGCCTTCCGGCGAGTGCGCGCGGCAGCGATTCCCACGTCTTGCGGCCCATGATCACTGCATGGCCCAGCGTGATCGCGCGAAAACGCCGCAGATCGTCGGCGATCCGCCACGGGAGCCGGTTGCCCGCGCCGATGACACGATTGGCGGCGACGGCGGCGATCAGCTCGACCTCTGTCGCCGCGGGGGCGCCCGGATCGGCGCCATCGCCGGACGTTTTGTTCAGGGGCCGCATCGGCGCCGCGTGAGGGGGTGTCATAATTGCCGCAGATTATAGCGGCCCCACCGTGTACTACCCCCGTTCCTTCCTCAAGTTCATCCTGCTGGGCTTTCTTCTCGTAAGCCTGCCGCTGATCTACGCGCTCGGCGAGCTGATCGTGTCGCTGGACCAGCTGCAGACGCAGGGTCGCGAGGCGGTGCAGCAGGCGGCGCAGGCCGGGCGGGCGAGCCGCCAGCTCTTCGAGCAGTCGCTCACGCTCGAGCGCATCGTGCGCCAGCACCTGATCCTCGAGGACAACGCGCTGCTGGACGACTACGGCCGCGTCCGCCAGGAATACCGGGCCACGGCGGGACAGCTCGCGCTGCTGCCACTCGGGCCGGAGCCGCTGGCGGAGCTCGACGCGCTGACCGACACCGAGAGCCGGCTGCACAAGCTGCTGTCTATGCCGCGCCGCTCCGCGGAAATCCAGACGGAGCTCGCGGACGGCTACGGACGCCTGTCCGACCGCACGCAGGCAATGCTCGCGGCCACCAACCAGCTGACCGAGCAGGCGATCGAGCGGCTGCAGGAAATCGCCACGCAGGGACGCGAGAAGTGGCTCTACGTCGCGCTCGCCACGGCAGGCATCGCGCTCGCGCTCGCGATTCTCTTCGCCGTGCTGATCGCCCGCCCGATCCGGCAGCTCGACCAGGCGATCCGGCGCATGGGCACGGCCGATTTCGCCCACGCGATCGAAGTCAACGGCCCGCAGGACCTGCGCTACCTCGGGCAGCGCCTCGAGTGGCTGCGGTCGCGGCTGCACGAGCTCGAGGAGCAGCAGAACCGTTTCCTGCGGCACGTGTCGCACGAGCTCAAGACGCCGCTCACGGCAGTGCGCGAAGGCGCCGAGCTGCTCCGCGACAACGTCGGCGGCAGGCTGTCTGCGGAGCAGCGCGAGATCGTCCGCATCGTGCGCGAGAACTCGCTGTCGCTGCAGAAGCTGATCGAGGACCTGCTCACGTACCACCAGACGCGCGCGATGGAGCCGCAGACGGTGGGCCCGGTGCTCCTGCCGGACGTGGTCCGGCGCGTGCTCAAGGAGCACAAGCTCGCCGCGTTCGCGCGCATGGTCAGCTTCGACGCGCACCTGAAGCCGGCGATCGTCATCGGCGACGCGGACAAGATCCATACGATCGTCGACAACCTCGTGTCGAACGCGGTCAAGTACTCGCCGCGGTCGACTTCGATCGCCGTCTCGCTCTCCCTCGAGCGCGGTTTCGCCGTGCTCGACGTGCTCGACGACGGCCCCGGCATCGATCCTGGGGAACGGGAGCGGATCTTCGATTCGTTCTACCAGGGCAAGCCGCCGGTCGACGGCAGGGTCAAGGGCTCGGGTCTGGGGCTCGCGATCGCGCGCGATTACGCGCTGGCCTACGGCGGCCGCATCGAGGTGCAGGACCGCGCCGACGGCAGGCGCGGCGCCCGCTTCCGGTTATGGCTGCCGATTGCCGTCGGCGATACCGATGCGGCCGCGCACTCTCCGCGCGTGGCGACACCGGTCAGGCTGGCGGGGGGCGGATGAGCGCCGCCGGGCCGTCCCAAGGCGCGAATCGCGCCCCCGCGGGGGGCAGCGCCGCGGCGCCAGCCGCAAGCGTGGGGGCACACCATCCGAGCGCCGCCGGGCCCTCCCAAGGCGCGAATCGCGCCCCCGCGGGGGGCAGCGCCGCGGCGCCAGCCGCAAGCGTGGGGGCACACCATCCGAGCGTACGGGCTTCCTTTGCGTTGCTCGCCGCCGGCGTGCTGGCGGGCTGCGCGTCGCCGTCCGCACCGGTCCGGACCGCGGAGCCCGACCGACCGGTGATCGTTCAGCCCGCACCCGCGCCCGCGCCCGCGCCGATGGTCGAGTATCCTCCGATCGAACCGGTGGAGCCGCCGCTCGTCCCGGGACCCGCACCGAGCGAGCCGGCCTCCGCCGTTCCTTCGGCGCCGGCCGCCGAACAGGCGCCGGCACCCGCCACTGCGGCACCCGGCTTGGCCGAGCCGACGGAGGAGCAGCAGCTCGCGAGTCTCCTCGGCGATCTGCAGCGTTACGCGTCGCTGGGTCCCGAGGACCTCCGGCGCGAGCTCGCGACGGCCACGCAGGCGCTCGCCCGGCAGCGCACGGACTTCAATCGGATCCGGCTTGCCGTGCTCTACACGCTCGCGAAGACGACGCCGCAGGACGATCAGCGCGCACTGCAGCTGCTGGACAACGTCGCGAAGAACAACCCAGGCTCGCCCGCCGCGAAACAGCTCGCCGCCGTTCTCCAGGCGCAGGTGGCGGAGCGCCTGCGGGCCGTTCGCGAGGAGCAGCAGAAGTCCGATGCGGCGGTCAAGAAGTTGGAAGCGCTGCGCCTCATGGAGCGGGACCTGCTGCGCGACCGCATTCGCGGCGGCGGCGGCGGGACGGGCGGCGGCTCCAGCGGCGGCGGCGGCGGCGGCGGAGGGGGCGGAGGTTGACGTCCGGGGAGCGATGACGACGATGCACACCGGAGACATCCTGCTGGTCGACGACGATCCCGACCTGCTGAAGCTGATCAGCCTGCGGCTCGCGTCGGCGGGCTACAGCGTGCGCACCGCGGACAGTGGGGAGGCTGCGCTTGCCGCGCTGGCCGTGGCACGCCCGGGCGTCGTCATCACGGACCTGCGGATGCCCGGCATCGACGGGCTCCAGCTCTTCGAGGCGATCCATCGCGAGCATCCGGCGTTGCCGGTGATCATCCTGACCGCGCATGGAACGATTCCGGATGCCGTGGCCGCGACGCAGCGTGGCGTCTTCGGGTTCCTCACCAAGCCGTTCGACAGCCAGGAACTCCTGCAGAAAGTGGCCGCCGCGCTGAGGCTCGCGGGCGGGAACCCGGCGGAGAGCCAGGACACGTCGGGCGAGTGGCGCGCCGGGATCATCACCCGAAGCCCGCGGATGGAGGACCTGCTGAGGCAGGCGCGGCTCGTCGCCGATTCCGACGCCAGCGTGCTGATCTACGGCGATTCCGGCACCGGCAAGGAGGTGCTGGCGCGCGCCATCCACCGCGCGAGCCCGCGACGCGACAGGGCGTTCGTCGCCGTGAACTGCGGGGCGATTCCCGAGCCGCTGCTCGAATCGGAGCTATTCGGCCATGCCCGCGGGGCATTCTCCGGCGCGGTCCAGGCGCACAAGGGCCTGTTCCAGGCAGCCGACGGGGGAACGATCTTCCTGGACGAAATCGGCGACATGCCGCGGTCGCTGCAGGTGAAGCTGCTCCGCGTGCTGCAGGAGGGCGAGGTGCGCCCGGTGGGGGCGACGCAGCCGATCCCGGTGGACGTGCGCGTGATATCCGCGACGCACCGCGACCTCGACGCGCAGAAGGCGTCGGGGCAGTTCCGCGAGGATCTCTACTACCGGCTCAACGTCGTGTCGCTCAAGCTGCCGCCGCTCGCCGATCGCCGCGAGGACATCCCGCTGCTCGCCACGCACTTTCTGCGCAGGCTCGCCGAGCGCTACAAGCGGCCGGTACCCACGCTCGCCCCGGATGCGATGGCACTGCTGATCGCGGCGCCCTGGCCGGGAAACGTCCGTCAACTGCTCAACCTGCTCGAACAGGCGGTCGCACTGGCGACGACCAGCCTGATCCCGGAATCGCTGGTCCAGGGGGCGTTGCGCGAGGATGCGAGCGCGCTCGTGCCGTTCGAGGAGGCGCGCAAGACCTTCGAGCGCGACTACCTTGTGCGCCTGCTCAAGATCACGGGCGGCAACGTCACGCAGGCGGCGCTGCTCGCCAAGCGCAATCGCACCGAGTTCTACAAGCTCCTGCAGCGCCACCGGCTGGAGCCGGCAATGTTCAAGGAAGGCAAGGCGACCTGATCGGCGCGGTTCCGCCGGACCGGCGTTCCCACCGTGCCTGCGCCGTCGCACTGGCTCGCAACGCGGTGGGGGACGACGGCAACGCCGCCGCGGCCATGATTCCATTGTCATGGGCCGGGGCGAAACAAACTGCCGTGAACGGCGCGCTGTCGTCGCTGGGCGACACATGTTCCGCATTGCATTCATGGCATTAGCATTTCCGCTACATAACTTGTCGGCGGAATGCGACAAACGCGAATTCCGCCGAGTGGCGCGGCATGCGCAGCGCTCGTGCCGGCATTCCAATTCTCGCTGGGAGAATGCCCCGGTGCGCGTGGTTTCGCATCCGGCCGTTCGGCCGTGGCACATGAATTGCTTTGGCGTAAGCGGGAATCAACGCAAAGCGACTCAGCGATCATGGAACCGTTCTCGCCCGAATTCTCGCGGTACTGGCTGGCCGGCCAGGGCGCGTCGTGCCTCGACCCGGCGGGCGGCCTCCGCGACGATCCGGTCTCCCCCGCGCAGCAGGATGCCCTGGAGGAGCTTGCCGAGCGTGTCAACGCCGCTCGCAGCGTCTACTGACATCACCCCCCGCATTCGCCGACGCGGCGGTCCGGCAACCCGGACAACGACCCGGAAGGGACCGCGCTTCGGACGATTCGATCCCCCTTGCCCGCCACTTTCCTCCCGGCGGGTTTTTTTTGGGGCTTGCGGATCGCGCGGCCACGCCAATGACGCCGGCCGGTCCGGTCGATCCGGCCATGAACGCCGGTTCCGTGCGCGTCAGACGGCGACGGGTGCCCTGATCGCCGGGTGGCATTGGTAACCGGCGATCTCGAAGTCCTCGAACCGGTAGGCGAAGAGCGAGTCGGGCGTGCGGTGGATGACGAGTCGGGGCAGCGGAAACGGCGTGCGCGAGAGCTGGATCCCGACCTGTTCCAGATGGTTGAGATACAGGTGGCAATCGCCGCCGGTCCAGACGAAATCGCCGACCCCGAGACCGCACTGCTGCGCCACCATCTGCGTGAGCAGCGCGTACGACGCGATGTTGAAGGGCACGCCGAGGAAGATGTCGCAGCTTCGCTGGTAGAGCTGGCAGGACAGCCGCCCGCCGGCGACGTAGAACTGGAAGAACGCGTGGCACGGCGGGAGCTTCATCCGCGGGATGTCGCCGACGTTCCACGCGGAGACGATCAGCCGGCGCGAATCGGGGTTCCTGCGTATCTCGGCGAGCACGTTCGCCATCTGGTCGATGTGCGTGCCGTCGGGGGCCGGCCAGCTCCGCCACTGGTAGCCGTACACCGGGCCGAGCTCGCCGTCGGCATCCGCCCATTCGTCCCAGATCGTCACGCCCGCCTCCTGCAGCGAGCGCACGTTGGTCTCGCCGCGCAGGAACCACAGCAACTCGTGGATGATCGACTTGGTGTGCACCTTCTTCGTCGTCAGCAGCGGGAACCCCTCGGCGAGGGGGAAGCGCATCTGGTACCCGAAGACGGAGAGCGTTCCCGTGCCGGTGCGGTCCTCCTTCCGCTGGCCGTGGTCGAGGACATGCCGCATGAAGTCGAGGTATTGGCGCATCGGCGAAAAGTGGCGTAGGGGCGCGCGGCGACCCGGAGGATCGTCGGACCGGCGTCACGGCGCCGGCCGCGCTGCGGAATTGTAGCTTTTTGCGGGCACAATGCGCTCCATGCACCCGCGCAGCCAGTTCGATCTCCTGTCGGAGCGCCGCTTCGCGCCGTTCTTCTGGACGCAGTTCCTCGGCGCCGCCAACGACAACGTCTACAAGAACGCGCTGATCATCTTCGCGGCGTTCCACGCGGCCAGCATGACGACCCTCGACCCGCACGCGCTCGTCAACCTCGCGGGCGCGGTGTTCATCGCGCCGTTCGTCCTGTTCTCGGCGACGGCGGGCCAGCTCGCCGACAAGTACGAGAAATCGCGGCTGATCCGCTACATCAAGCTGTTCGAGATCGCGATCATGACGGTCGGCCTCGCGGGCTTCTGGCTGCGGGACCTCGGGCTGCTGATGGTCGCGCTCGCGCTGCTGGGCGTGCACTCCACGCTGTTCGGGCCGGTCAAGTACGCGATCCTGCCGCAGCACCTGAAACCGGAGGAGCTCGTCGGCGGCAATGGACTGGTCGAGATGGGCACGTTCGTCGCGATCCTGCTCGGTACGATCGTCGGCGGACTCGTGGTGGCGGTCACCGGCATCGGCCCCGTCGCGGCGGGAATGCTCGCCGTCGCCGTCGCGGCCGCCGGCTATGGGGCGAGCCGATGGATTCCGCTGACCCCCGCGGTCGCCCCCGATCTCAGGATCAACTGGAACCCATTCACCGAAACCTGGAAGAACCTCGGGTTCGCCCAGGGCAACCGCGTGGTCTGGCTGTCGATGCTGGGGATCTCGTGGTTCTGGTATTACGGTGCGATCTTCCTCGCACAGTTTCCCGGGTTCAGCAAGGACGTGCTCGGGGGCGACGAGCACGTCGTGACGATGCTGCTGGCGCTCTTCTCGGTCGGCATCGGCGCGGGGTCGCTGCTGTGCGAGCGGCTCTCCGGCCGCAAGGTCGAGCTCGGGCTCGTTCCGTTCGGCTCGATCGGCCTGTCGCTGTTCGCGATCGACCTGTGGCTCGCGAGCCGCCACCTGCACGCGACGGAGGTCGCCGGCGTCGGGGCATTCTTCGCCGAACCCGCACACTGGCGCGTCGCGCTGGACCTCGTGCTGATCGGGATGTTCGGTGGCTTCTACATCGTTCCGCTGTACGCGCTGATCCAGCAGCGCTCCGAGCCCGCGTTCCGCTCGCGCATCATCGCCGCCAACAACATCCTGAACGCGCTGTTCATGGTGGTGTCGGCCGGTGTCGCGATCGGACTCTTCGCCGCGGGGCTGTCGATCCCCGAGCTGTTCCTCGTCACGGCGCTGATGAACGCGGCGGTCGCCGTGTTCATCTACGGGCTCGTCCCCGAATTCCTGATGCGGTTCCTCGCGTGGCTTCTCATCCACACGTTCTACCGCGTCGACAAGGCGGGACTCGAGAACATTCCGGACGAAGGACCCTGCATCGTCGTCTGCAACCACGTGAGCTACGTCGATGCCGTCGTGATCGCCGCCTGCGTCCGGCGTCCGCTGCGCTTCGTGATGGACCACCGGATCTTCCGGATCCCCGTCCTCTCGTTCATCTTCCGCACGATGCGGACGATCCCGATCGCCCCGGCGAAGGAGGATGCCGCGATGAAGGAGCGCGCATTCGCGGAGGCCGCAGCCGCGCTGCGCGCCGGCGAGGTCGTCGGCATCTTCCCCGAAGGCAGGCTCACCGACACCGGGGAGCTCAACCCGTTCCGGCCGGGCGTGCAACAGATGCTCGCCACTACGCCGGTGCCCGTCGTGCCGATGGCGCTGTCCGGGCTCTGGGGCAGCTTCTTCAGCCGCACGGCGAACGGGAGGGCGATGCGCCGGCTGCGCGGGATCTACTCGCGCATTGCGCTCGTCGTCGCGCCGCCGGTGCCGCCGGAGCGCGTGACCCTCGAGGGGCTGCGGGCGAGCGTCCTCGCGTTGCGCGGGGATCGCAGATGACCGGATGAGGGCGGACGGGAGCGCGCAATGGCGGCACTGATAGGCCTGTTCGTCGGGGCGCTCGTCGGCAACCTGCTTTGGCACGACTGGGGGGCCGCGCTGGGCGGCATCGCGGGCTTCCTCGTCGGCGCGAAACTGCTCGCGACCCGCGTGGCGCCCGCGAATCGCGACCGCGCGATGGCGGCTTTACCGCCGGCAAACTCGGGTGCCGGACGCGAACCTACCGCCGCGCCCGACGCGGGCCCCGCGCTGCTTCGGCGCATCGGCGAGCTCGAACGGCGCGTGTCGGACCTCGAGCACGCGACATGGCGTCCCGCCGCGATCGTCGCGGAGCCGGCCGAACCACCGGTTGCACCGCCGGCGACGCCGGCGACGCCCGAGACGTCGGAATCGACGCAGACGCCGGCGGCGCCCGAGACGTCGGAATCGACGCAGACGCCGGCGGCGCCAGCCACGTCCTCCGGCGGCGGGATCGCCGGCTTCCCGGCCGGCGCACCGCAGCGCGCGGCGGTCCCGGCGTCGCGGGCGGAGCCGGCCCCACCCGCCGCCGCGAAGGCGAATCCGCTCTGGGCGTGGTTTACCGGCGGCAACGCGCTGACGCGCATCGGCGTGGTCGTGCTGTTCTTCGGCGTCGCCTTTCTCCTCCGCTTCTTCGCCGAGCACTTCACCGTCCCGATCGAGTTGCGGCTCGCCGCCGTCGCGCTCGGCGGGTTCGCCCTGGCGGGACTCGGCGTCCGGCTTTCGGCGTCGCGTCCGGGCTACGGACTCTCGCTGCAGGGTGCGGGCGCGGGAATCCTGTACCTGACGACCTACGCCGCCTTCCGGCTCTACGGCGTGATCCCCGAAGCGCCGGCGATCGCGCTGCTCGTCGCCGTGTCGTCGCTCACGGTCGTCCTCGCGGTGCGCAGCGACTCGCAGCCGCTTGCGGCGCTGGCGATCGCCGGCGGCTTTCTCGCGCCGATACTGGTCGCGACCGGCGACGACCCGGCACTGCTGTTCGGGTACTTCGCCATGTTGAATGGCGCGATCTTCGCACTGGCCTGGATGAAGGCGTGGCGTGCGCTCAATGCCCTCGGCTTCGTGTTCACGCTTGCGCTGGGCGCGGTCTGGGGCCATGCGTTCTACGGGCCGGAGCACTATTCCGTGGTGCAGCCGTTTCTCGCGCTCTTCTTCGCGTTCTACGTGACGATCGCGATCCTGTACGCGCGGCGCGGCCCGCTGGCGGCGAAGGGCCCCGTCGACGGGCTGCTGGTATTCGGCGTTCCGCTGGCCGTCTTCGCGCTGCAGGCCGCGCTCGTTCGCGACGCCCCGTACGGCGCGGCAGGGAGCGCGCTCGCGCTCGCCGCGTTCTACGCGCTGCTGTTCCTCGCCATGCGCAAGCGCGTCGATCCCGGCTTTCCGCTGCTGTCACGCGCGTTTCTCGCCCTCGCCGTGATCTTCGTGACGATCGCGGTTCCATTCGCGCTCGACAACCGCGAGACCGCGGCGCTCTGGGCGGTTGCCGCGGCCGGCGCGCATTGGGTCGGCGTCCGGCAGGGCTCGCGCATCGTCCGCGGGTTCGCGCTCGTCGTGCAGCTCTGTTCAGGGATTGTGTTCGTCGCCTCCGGCATCGGCGGCGACGACGATGCCCTGTTCGCGAATGCGTTCTTCGCCGGCGCGCTGCTGATCGCCCTGTCGGGTCTGGCGAGCGCCTTCTTTGCCGATCGCGCCGGCGACGCGCTGCGCCCCGGCGAGCGGAGTCTCGTTCCGCTCGTCTTCGGCTGGGGCGTCGTCTGGTGGCTCGCGGCGGGCGGCGTCGAGCTCGTGCGGCAGCCGTCCGGCACCGAGGAGACGCACGCCGTGTTCGCGTGGGTGACCGTGAGCGTCGCGTCGGCGCTGGCGCTCCGGTCCCGGCTGCCGTGGCCTCGACTCGCCGGCGCCGGCATCGCGCTGCTGCCGACGATGGCCATCGCCGCGCTCGGCGATTTCGATCTCACCCGCACGACGCTGGCGACCTATGGATGGACGATCTGGCCCTGCGCCTGGCTCGTTCACTGGTACGCGCTGCACGTCGCGGATGCGCCGGGTGCGCCGGTTTCCGCGGAAGGCCCGGCGCGGCCCGGCGCAGCGACGCATCTGGGGACGATCCACGCGCTGTCTGCGCTCGCGCTCACGGCACAGCTCTCCTGGGAGGCGAGCGAATGGGCCGGACGCTGGACCGCTTTGTACACTGCGTGGACACCCTGCGCGGCGGCCCTGCCGGCGATCGCGTTCCTCTGGCTGACCGTTCGTTTCCGCGAGAGCACGCGCTGGCCGGCGGTCCCGCATGGCCGCGCCTATGCGACAGGCGCCGGCCTGCCGATCGCGCTGTTGCTTACCCTGTGGTTCTTCGTCGTCAACGTGCTGTCGCCCGGGGATGCGTCCCCGCTCCCCTACGTGCCGCTCGCGAGTCCGCTGGACCTCACGCTGGGGCTCGCGCTGTGGGCGCTCGCCGCATGGGCGGGGCGGTTCGCCGTGATGACCGAGCGCGCGCTCTATCGGTGGATCGGCGCCGGCCTGTTCGTCGGGGTGAACGGGATCGTGCTCCGCACCGCGCACCACTGGGCGGATGTTCCGTGGCGGCTCACGTCGATGCTGGCGTCAAAGCCCGTGCAGGCCGCGCTGACGCTCACCTGGACCGCGACGGCCCTCGTCCTGATGTACGCGGCGACGAGGCGCGGGCTGCGGCCGCTGTGGATGCTCGGCGCGGCACTGCTCGCGGTCGTCGTCGGCAAGCTCTTCATCGTCGATCTGGGTGCGCTGTCGGGACTGCCGCGCGTCGTCGCGTTCCTCGGCGTCGGTGTCCTGCTGCTCGTGATCGGCTACCTGTCGCCGCTGCCGCCCGGGGCGGAAGACCGCGGGACGCGTGCCGGCGGGCCGCCCCCCGCCTGAGCGACTCCCCGGACCGCTGCCGACGCGAAGGACGCGCGCGGCGCTGTGCTAGACTCGATTCGGTCTTCCGCCGCCCTTCCTGGTAACGCGGTGCCCCATGTCCGGCAACACGTTCGGCACGCTCTATAGCGTCACGTCGTTCGGCGAATCGCACGGGCCCGCGATCGGCTGCGTTGTCGACGGCTGCCCGCCCGGTCTCGCCCTTGCCGCCGAAGACATCCAGCGCGAGCTCGACCGGCGCAAGCCGGGCACGTCGCGGCACGTGACGCAGAGGCGTGAAGCCGATGCCGTCGAGATCCTGTCCGGCGTGTTCGAGGACCGGACCACGGGCACGCCGATCGCGCTCGTGATCCGCAACGAGGACCAGCGCAGCAGCGATTACGCGGCGATCGCCGACACGTTCCGTCCGGGGCACGCGGATTACGTCTACTGGCAGAAGTACGGCATCCGCGACCACCGCGGCGGCGGGCGCGCGTCCGCGCGCGAGACTGCCGTGCGCGTCGCTGCGGGCGCCATCGCGCGCAAGTGGCTCTCCGAGCGCTACGGGATCGCAATCCGCGGGCACCTGGTGCAGCTCGGGCCCAGGTCGATACCGTTCGAGGACTGGACGCACGTGCGCGGGAATCCGTTCTTCGTCGCCAACGCGACGATCGTGCCCGAGCTCGAGGCCTTCATGGACTCGCTGCGCAAGTCCGGCGATTCCTGCGGGGCGAAGATCACCGTGGTGGCGAGCGGCGTGCCGGTCGGCTGGGGCGAGCCCGTGTACGGCCGGCTCGACGCCGATCTCGCGCACGCGATGATGGGCATCAATGCGGTGAAGGGCGTCGAGATCGGCGCGGGCTTCGCGAGCGTCCTGCAGCGGGGCAGCGAGCACTCGGACGAGATGACGCCGCGCGGATTCCTGTCAAACAACGCGGGCGGCATCCTGGGCGGAATCTCCACCGGCCAGGACGTCGTGGTCACGATCGCCGTCAAGCCGACCTCGTCCATCCGTCTGGACCGCCGCTCGATCGACAAGGCGGGCCGTCCGGTGACCGTCAACACGCACGGCCGGCACGACCCGTGCGTGGGCATCCGGGCGACGCCGGTGGCCGAAGCGATGCTCGCGATCGTGCTGATGGATCACGCGCTGCGCCACCGTGCGCAGAACGCCGACGTGGCGACGGCGACGCCGAGAATCGCGGCGCACGCCGTCGCCGCCGGGCGTTCCGACGGCGTCGTGGCGATCGACGACCCCGAGCCCGACGAGGCGTGACCGGCGGCCGCGCGGGCGATCGCGCGGTGGGCCGGAACTCGATCCGGCACCGGCCGTCGCGTCGCGCCCGGACTCCGCGGGGGGCGGAGCGACGTTCAGCGCCTGATCTCGCGGATCGTCGCGTCGGCGCCCCCCCGCGCGAACGCGAGTCCGACCTCGTCGCCGATGCTCAATCGGGCGGCATCGTCGACGATCGCACCATCCGCGGTCGTGACGATCGCATAGCCGCGTTGCAGCACCGCCTGCGGATTGAGGTGCGCGAGGCTGCGCCCGAGCGTCGCGACCCGCGCGGCGGAACGCTCGAGGCGGCTCGCCGCGGCGCGCGGCACCGCTTCGGCGAGCGGCGCGAGGCGCGACCGCTGCGGCAGCGGCTGCCGGAGCAGCCGGACGAGGCGCCTTCCGCGCGCGTCGGTCGCGATGGCTGCCATGCCGATGATGTTGCTGCAGGCGCGATCGAGGCGGCCCGCGAGGCCGATCGCGTCCCGGCGCTGCTGCGCGAGCCTCGCCGCCGGATGGACCATGCGCCGCCCTAGACCGTCGAGGCGCTGACCGCGTGTTTCCAGTGTGCGCGCGCCGGCGCGCTGCAAGCGGCGCGCGAACGCGGCGACGCCGGCCCGCACGGCCCGCCGGTCGGGCACGACCAGCGCCGCGGCGGCGGTGGGTGTCGGCGCGCGCGCATCCGCGACGAAATCGCAGATCGTGAAATCGGTTTCGTGACCGACCCCGGAGACGACCGGAATGCCCGATTCGAACACCGCGCGCGCCACGGCTTCCTCGTTGAACGCCCACAGGTCCTCGATCGAGCCGCCGCCGCGGGCGACGATCAGCACGTCGACCTCGGCGCGGGCATTGGCCGCGGCGATCGCCTGCGCGATTTCCCCGGCGGCCCCCTCGCCCTGGACCCCCGCCGGATAGACGATGACGGGCATCGCGGGCCAGCGCCGCTTCAGTGTCGTCAGGATGTCGCGCAGGGCGGCAGCCCGCGTGGAGGTCACGATGCCGACCGCGCGCGGAAAGGCGGGGAGCGTGCGCTTGCGCTCGTCGGCAAACCAGCCCGCCGCGGCGAGCCGGGCCTTGAGACGCTCGAACTTCTCGTAGAGCGCACCGACGCCCGCGAGACGCACGGTCTCGACATTGAGCTGGAATTCGCCGCGTGCCTCATAGATCGACGCGGTTGCGCGGAGCTCGACGGAAAGGCCGTCCTTCAACGCGAAGCCGGCGAACTGGGCTTTCTGCCGGAAGAACACGCAGCGGACCTGGGCGCCGCTGTCCTTCAGGTTGAAATAGCAGTGCCCGGAGGCGGCTCGCGTGAAGTTGGATATCTCGCCCGACACCCAGACGAGCCCGAGGTGCCGTTCGAGGATGAGCCGCGCCGAGCTCACGAGGAGCGACACGGGGATGATCGCGGGCGGACCGCCGGAACCCGTCAGGGCGCCCGCCGGTTCGCCGTTCGGGCGCGGGCGCTCGGCAGGCGCGGGAGACGCGCGCTTCATGTTGGGGAACCGGAGCTCAGATGCGACAACGCGAGTCCACCAACCGCATTGTCCAGGTCAAACTTTTGAAAATTCGGACGGGTCGGCACTGTGTCCGGAGCTTCCGCGCATGCCGACGCAGTGCTCGCGGGCTCCGGTGGCGCCCTCACAAGCCCATGAAATGCAAATGAAAATTTCCGGCGAGAAATTGAGCATCGCAACATTTTCTTTGACCTGCGGGCCACTTAGCGTTCAAATTTACAAGATACGCACACTATTATCCACAGGATTTGTGGACAACGCGCATCCCTGGGGGGAACGACCCCTGCGAAGAGCCTTGCGGCACGCGGGTTTCCGGACAGCCGCGGGTCGGCACTGGGAACGCGGGCACTCACGGCTCCCACGCCCACGGTTAGAATGTCGCATCGACGCCGATTGTTCATGAACAAAACCCGATGACTGCTGCACCGCCGCACGCCAAGAATGGCGGCGCCGAGGCTGCCGCCGGCGCTGCGCGGCGCGCACCCGGGGAGCGCCGGCGCAGCGCCGGCGCGCCGGCGTCGAACTTCCTGCGCGCGATCATCGCGGAGGACAACCGCACGGGCAAGTACGCCGGCCGGGTCGTCACACGGTTTCCGCCGGAGCCCAACGGCTACCTTCATTATGGCCACGCCAAGTCGATCATCCTGAATTTCGGCCTCGCCGCGGAGAACGGCGGGCGCTGCCACCTCCGCTTCGACGACACGAACCCGGTCAAGGAGGACGTCGAATTCGAGGATTCCATCGCCGACGCGGTGCGCTGGCTGGGGTTCGACTGGGGGGAGCATCGCTACCACGCATCGGATTACTACGACCGGCTCTACGCGTTCGCCGAGTGGTTCATCGAGCACGGTCTCGCGTACGTCGACAGTTCGACGCCCGCCGAGCTGCGCGCGCTGCGCGGAACGCTGACCGAAGCCGGGCGCCCGAGCGCGTACCGGAGCCGCAGCGTCGGCGAGAATCTCGACCTCTTCCGGCGGATGAAGGCGGGCGAGTTTCCCGACGGGACGCACGTCCTGCGCCTGAAGATCGACATGGCGAGCGCGAACATCAACATGCGCGACCCGGCGATCTACCGGATCCGGCACGCGCCGCACCACCGCACCGGCGACAGGTGGTGCATCTACCCGCTCTACGATTACACGCACTGCATCTCGGACGCGCTGGAGGGCATCACGCACTCGGTCTGCACGCTCGAGTTCCAGGACCACCGCCCGCTCTACGACTGGGTGCTGGCGCGGCTCGCCGAGGGAGGGCAGCTGGCGTTGCCGCTGCCGCAGCAATTCGAGTTCGCGCGCCTCAACCTCACCCACGTCGTACTGTCGAAGCGCAAGCTGATCCAGCTCGTCACGCAGCGGCTGGTCGACGGCTGGGACGACCCGCGGATGCCGACGCTGGTCGGCGCGCGGCGCCGGGGCTTCACGCCGGAGGGATTCAGACTCTTCGCGGAGCGCATCGGCGTGTCGAAGGCCGACTCGTGGATCGACATGAGCGTGCTCGAGGACTGCATGCGCGAGGACCTGAACGCCCGCGCGCCGCGGCGCACGGCGGTGCTCGATCCGGTCAGGCTCGTGATCGACAACTATCCGGAGGGCGCCGGCGAGGAATGCTTCGCGCCGAACCACCCGCAGCGCCCGGAGTGGGGCAGGCGCGCTCTTCCGTTCTCGCGCGAGCTGTGGATCGAGCGCGACGACTACCAGGAAGACGCTCCGAAAGGCTATTTCCGTCTGGCGCCCGGCACCGAGGTGCGGCTGCGCTACGCATATATCGTCAGGTGCACGGGCGCGGACAAGGATGCCGCCGGCAACGTCACCGCGGTCCACTGCACCTATGATCCGGCGACGCGGAGCGGGACGCCCGGCGCCGACTCGCGCAAGGTCAAGGGCAACATCCACTGGCTTTCGGCGGCGCAGGCGGTCCCGGCGGAAGTGCGGCTGTACGACCGTCTGTTCGCCGTCCCGTTTCCAGGCGCACGCAACCCGTGGGGCGCGCGCGCCGACGGTGCCGCCGAGGAGGTTGCAGGACACGCGCCGGTGGTCGCCGGCGAGGTGGACGACGACGAGGCGGCCGAGCCCGTCGAGCGCGACGGGCTCGACGATCTCAATCCCGGGTCCAAGCGCGTGATCACGGCGTTCGTCGAACCCGCGCTGGCGCACGCGGCGGCGGAGGAACGGTTCCAGTTCGAGCGCCACGGCTACTTCGTCGCCGACCTGCGCGATCACGCGCCCGGCAGGCCGGTGTTCAACCGCACGGTGACGCTCAAGGATTCGTGGGCGCAGGGGTAACGCAGGAGAGCGGTTGCCGCGCGGGCAAGCCGCTGCCGCCCTCGCCGTCCGGGCCGGTGGTGGCCGCCGTCCGCCGGGCGCGCTAGAATCGCGTCCCGCGCAAGTTCCCCGGAGGTCGTTCCATGAAACGCGTCGTTCTCTTTCTCGTGACCAACCTGGCCGTCGTCCTGGTCCTCTCGTTCGTGCTGCGCGTGCTCGGGCTCGACCGGGCCATGGCGGTGCAGACGGGCGTCGGGATGGGCCCGCTGCTGGCGTTTTCGTTCGTCGTCGGCTTCACCGGCGCGATCATCTCGCTGCTCATTTCGAAGCCGATGGCCAAGTGGTCGACGGGCGCCAGGGTGGTCGCGACGCCGCAGAACGAGCCCGAGGCCTGGCTCGTCGAGACGGTGCGCCGGCTCGCCGCCACGGCGGGCATCGGCATGCCCGAGGTCGCGGTGTACGAAGGGGAGCCGAACGCCTTCGCGACCGGCGCGTTCCGTAACTCCGCGCTCGTCGCGGTCTCGACCGGTCTCCTGCAATCGATGAACAAGGAGGAGGTCGAGGCGGTCCTCGGCCACGAGATCGCGCACGTCGCGAACGGCGACATGGTGACGCTCACGCTGATCCAGGGGGTGGTCAACACGTTCGTGGTCTTCTTCGCGCGCATCATCGGAACCGTCGTCGACAAGACGGTGTTCCGCACCGAGCGCGGCACCGGCCCCGGCTATTTCATCACGGTCATCGTCGCGCAGATCGTGCTCGGAATCCTGGCGTCGATGATCGTCGCGTATTTCTCGCGGCGGCGCGAGTTCCGCGCCGATGCCGGATCGGCGAAGTATCTCGGCACGCCGTCGCCCATGGTGAACGCGCTGCGCCGGCTGGGGGGGCTCGAGCCCGGCGCGCTGCCGCAGTCGATGAGCGGCTTCGGCATCACCGACAAGGCCGGCATCATGGCGCTGTTCTCGACGCACCCGCCGATCGAGGAGCGCATCGCGGCGCTCACGGCGGCGCGCAAGCCTGCGGCCTAGAGTCCGGCTGCGAGGGGCCGGTGTTGATCGGTTCGCGAGCGCGGACTTCGCGCTTCCTCGTGGCTGCGCCGTCCGTCAGGAGTCCGTCGATGCCGCCGGTGAACTCCCGTATCCCGCGCGCTCAGCGCGGCGCTTCGCGCAGCAGGCGGAACTCTCCGAATTCTCCGAGCAGAGTCAGGCGCGCGCGGACATCGGCGGGCAGAGTGCCGATGTCCGCCTGGCGCACGACGATGAAATCGGCCTCCGCGTCGTCGAGATACGGACGAAGCGCGGCGACGTCGCCCACCCTTATCGCCTTGCCCTGCGAATAGAACGCGGACGAGATCGGTGCGTGCGCGACGTAGACGAGGCGCGCGCCGGAACCGGCGCGCTGCGCTTCGTACATTCGCACCAGGGCCTTGTGCGACAGCACGTTCTCGAAGCGCTGCTGGAGGAGCGCGATCCCGGCGACCGACGCGACCGACAGGACGAGCCCTGCCGCCACCACGTGCCGTGCGGGCGCGCGCAGGGGCCGCGTGTCGCCCTCGCGCGGGCGCCAGACCGCGGCCAGGAGCAGCGCGAACGCAGGCAGTCCCGGCAGCACGTAGGTCCACAGCACGTTTCCGGAAAGCGTGAAGAAAAGCATCGGCGCGAGCGTCCAGAGCAGGAGATACGACTGCCAGCCGTCCGTGGCGAGCGTTCGCAGCGCGTCGCGACGCGACAGTGCGGCGCGGGCGAGCCAGCCGAGCGCGGGCACCGACCACGGGAGCGCGGCGGCGACCCAGAACAGCCAGATCATGCCGCGGGGCCGCGCGTGCGCAGCGCCGTAGAGATCGCCCTTCCAGCCGGGCTCGACGAAGCGCTTCCAGTGTTCTCCGACCAGGAAATAGTCGAGAAATCCGGGCGAGGCGCGCTCGGCGGCCCAGTACCATGGCACCACGAGCGCGGCGGCGAGAAGGGGGCCCGCCAACCACGGCAGGCGCGTCCATGCGGCGCGCCAACGTCGCGTCCACAGCGTCCACGCGCCGATCGGCACGAGCGCCAGGACGAGCGCCACGGGGCCCTTCGCCATCAGCCCGACGGCGAGTCCGACGAAGAACGCGAGCCCGGCCGCCCGGCGACCCGACGCGGGACCGTCGACGGCGACCCAGAACCCGGCCATGGCGAGAGTCGTTCCGAGCGCAAGCGCCGCGTCCGTCATCACGGCGCCCGCCGCGACGAACGCGAGCGCGGTCGTCGCGAACAGGGCAAGCGCCCACAGCGCCTCGTCGCGTCCGCCGCGCGTCGCCCCGAGACGATGGACCAGCGCGCCGCATCCCAGCATCAGCAGGAGCGATGGCAGACGCGCCGAGAACTCGCCGACGCCGAAGGCGGCCATCGATACCGCCGACAGCCAGGTCGACAGCGGCGGCTTGCCCCAGAACGGCACGCCGTAGTCGAACTGCGGAATCAACCAGTCGCCGGTCTCGAGCATCTTGCGGGCGATCTCGGCGTAGCGCGCCTCCGTCGTGTCCATCACGGGATAGGCGCCGAGCGTCGCGAGCCGGACGCCGACCACGAGAACCACGAGGAGAGCGAGCCAGCGGCGCTCGCGCGCGGTCAGGGCGAGGGCCATCGCGCGGGCTGCGCCGCCGCCGATCCGTCGCGGGACGGGCCGAGCGGTCGCGCCGCGCGCAGCCGGCGCTGGACGAGGTAGAGGGGCCGCTGCTTGACCTCCATGAACATTCGCGCGAGGTATTCGCCGATGAACCCGAGCGCCATCAGCTGCAGGCCGCCGAGGAAGAGCACGACGACCATCAGCGTCGGGTACCCCGCCACCGGGTCGCCGTACAGCAGGGTCTTCACGATGATCTTGACGCCGTAGCCGAACGCGACGAGGGCGGTCAGCAGCCCCGCGTAGCTCGCGAGCTTGAGCGGCACGACCGAGAACGACGTGATTCCCTCGAGCGCGAAGTTCCAGAGCCGCCAGTAGTTCCACGTCGTCTCGCCGGCGTAGCGCCCGTCGCGGTCGTATTCGATTTCGGTGGACGGGAAACCGATCCATGCGAACAGGCCCTTCATGAAGCGGGCGCGCTCAGGGAACCTGCGCACGGCTTCGACGGCGCGGCGCGACAGCAGCCGGAAGTCGCCGACGTTCTCCGGAATGTCGATCGTCCCGATGCTGCCGATCGCGCGGTAGAACGCGCGCGCGGTCGCCTTCTTGAGCCAGCTCTCCTGCGCGCGGCTTCTACGCCGCATCAGCACGACGTCGCAGCCCTGCTGCCAAGCGCGTAGCATCTCGGGGATCAGCTCGGGCGGGTCCTGCAGGTCGGCGTCGATGACGACGACAGCATCTCCTCTCGCCTCGTCCAGCCCGGCGGTCAGCGCCACTTCCTTGCCGAAATTGCGGCTGAGGTCGATCACGGCGACCCGCGCGTCGGCACGGTGGAACTGGTCGAGGAGCGACATCGTCGCGTCGCGGCTGCCATCGTTGACGTAGATGATCTCGGCGTTCGCGGCGAGTCCGTCCAGCACCGCCGCAAGCCGCCGCTGGAAGTCGGGCAGCACCGCCTCCTCGTTGTACACGGGGACGACGACCGAAAGCGAGGGCTGCTCGCCGGCGTGGATCTGCACCGAGGGCGCCGGCGTGCTCAGAACGTCCATTTGCGATTCGCGAGGAACCCCGCGCCGAGCACCGCGGCAGTCGCGACGACCTGCGCGGCCAGATAGTGCGGGCGCGCGACGGCGAGCGTCGCTGCCAGAACCGCAGCGTTCAGAAGGATGCCGGCACCGGCCACCGCGGCGAAGCGGGGCAGCGCGACGCGGTGCGTCCGACGGCTCGCGAAGGTGAAGCGGTGGTTGAGCGCGTAGTTGACGAGCGCGCCGGCGATCGCTCCCGCCGTGGACGCCGCAACCGCATCGGTCCCCAGGAACTGAACGCAGGCGACGAGGATGGCGTACTGCGTCACGGTTCCGATCGCTCCCGCGCCGGCATACCGAAGAAACTGCGGTGCCGTCGCGGAGTGGAGGGGGTTCGGCAGGGGCATCGGTGGGCGGTGGGGCGGCGCGGCGCTTTGCCGGGACCGCGGAAGCACAACTCTACCGCGTCGCGTACCTTAAGCGCCACGGGGCCGGTGCACCTTGCGGGCCGTACGAGTAGGCGCGCGGCAGCCCCGAAAAATCACGGCCGGCGGGGCGAACCCGGCCGGCCGTGGCATCGTTAACCCCGGAATACGGGATGCGCGTTGTCTACTTCAGGTGGTTCGAAACCAGCTTCGTCATTTCGAACATCGAAACCTTGCCCTTGCCGCCGAACACGGCCCGGAGCTTATCGTCGGCGTTGATGTTGCGCCGATTGATCGCATCCTGGAGCTTGTTCTTCTTGATGTAATCCCAGATCTTCTTCGTCACTTCGGTGCGCGGCAACGGCGTCGAGCCGATCACGGCGGCGAGGACGGCCGAAGGCGTCATCGCCTTCATGAACGCTGCATTCGGCTTGCGCTTGGCGGCGGGCTTCTTCGCGGCGGCCTTCTTGGCGGGCTTCTTCGCCGGGGCTTTTTTCGCTGGGGCTTTTTTCGCTGGGGCTTTTTTCGCCGCGGGCTTCTTCGCGGCGGGCTTCTTCGCGGCGGATTTCTTTGCAGCTTTCTTGGCAGTAGCCATGTTTCTCCTTCCTGTGAGTAGACGCGGTACACAACGCCGAACACTCTGAAGCAGACCCTCCTGTCACGGGCAATGCTGCTCCATCGGCGGGAACTATAGCGCAATTCCGAGGGAAGGGAATCCCTCGCAGGCGGTTTTTTCGAGGGGTCGTTCGCCGAAGTTGCGCCGCCGGATTCACGCGGAATCACGCCCGGCCCCTGCGATGCGTTCCGGAGGCAGTCCCGTGCGACGGCGGGTCGCACGCGCCAGGGTCGTGCGGCGCCGCGTGGCCGACCCTTCCGGACTGCGCGGTACCCGCGGGGCCGGGGTACCGCTTGAGTCCTTCGGCGCGCGATGCCACACTTCCGGCGGATGGCGTTATGGAAAGCAGCCCTGATGCGCGCGGCCCCATCCTCGGCTTGCCTCGAGGAGCATCGGCGGCCGGCCCGGGCCGCAGCTGCCGGACGCGCCCGCGCCGATCACCGTCGGCGACCGCGAACGGCTGTTCGCGCCGGATTCGGGTCCGCCACGGCGACCGCCGCGCCCGCGCGTCGCCGGGGATGGGAACGCCCCTTCCGCCCCACCCGTCCAGCGGGACCATCATGACGACGCACCATCGACCGATCCTGCTCCCCGCCCTGCTCGCTGCGTGGGCGATCGCTGCCGCGCCGGCCGCCGCGGTCACGCTGCTTACCGAGGAAAACCCGCCCTTCAACTACACGGAAGGCGGCAGGCTCACCGGCTCGGCGACCGAGATCGTGCAGAACATGGCGACACGCGCCGGCGTTCCGGTGAAGATCGAGTTGCTGAACTGGGACAAGGCCTATGTCCGCGCGCAGGGGGAGAGGGAAGCCTGCCTCTTCTCGACGGCTCGGCAGGAGAACCGCGAAAGGCTGTTTCTCTGGATCGGGCCGATCGCCGTGAACGTGTGGGCCGTCTACGGCAGGGCCGAGTTCACGCCGGTGGTGCGTAGCCTGAAGGATCTCGCACCGTACCGGATCGGCACCCTCGCCCGCGACGCCAAGAACGATTTCCTGCGCGACAACGGCGTGAACGAGTTGCGTGCGGCACGCGACGACGCGCTGAACCCGCCGCGGCTTTTCCTGCCGCGCGACGCCCCCGAGCACATCGACCTTTGGATCACCGGCCTCTACGCGGGCCGCGACATCGCGAAGGCGGCGAAAGTGACCGACCTGAAGCTCGTGTTCGTCGCCGGCGAGGAGCCGCTGTACGTCGCCTGCAATCCGCAGATGGACCGGAAGGTCGTGAAGGCGCTCGCCGACGCGCTGGACGGCATGAAGGCGGACGGATCGTTCAAGCGGATCACGGCCGAGTACGAGAAGAAGTTTCCGCGCTAGCGTGCCCGGCGGGACGCGTCCGGGCTGCCGCCGCCGCGCGCCGGGCGGAGTAGAATCGTCCCCTGCACGCCCTACCGTTCCCCCGCTTCCCGCCATCCATGAGAATCGCCGACGTCCGCACCGAGTACATGCGCGAGACGCTCGACGAATCGAGCGTCGCGCCCGACCCTTTCCGGCAGTTCGAACACTGGTTCGCCGAGGCGGTGAAGGCGCAGATGCGCGAGCCCAATGCGATGACGCTCGCCACGGTCGGGGCCGACGGCCGGCCGTCGGCGCGTGTGCTGCTGCTGAAAGCATTCGACGAGCGCGGTTTTTCGTTCTTCACGAATTACGCGAGCCGCAAGGGGCGCGAGCTCGCGGCGCACCCGGCGGCGGCGCTGCTGTTCTTCTGGCCGGAGCTTGAGCGGCAGGTGCGCATCGAGGGCCTAGTGACGCGGATCGACGCCGCCGAATCCGCCGCCTACTTCGCGACCCGGCCGCGTCCTTCGCAGGTGGGCGCTTGGGCGTCGCCGCAGAGCGAGCCGATCGCCAACCGGGCCGCGCTCGAGGCGCGTATCGCCGCCGTCGGCGAGCAATTCGGCGATGCCGGCCGCGAGGTCCCGTGCCCGCCGCACTGGGGCGGCTATCTGCTGGCGCCGGACTCGATCGAATTCTGGCAGGGGCGCGCGTCCCGGCTCCACGATCGCATCCGGTACCGGCGCCGGCCGGGACACCTGGGCGCGTGGGTCATAGACCGACTGGCGCCTTGAGCCGGTCGCGAGTGTCCCGGCGCGGGCGCGTGCCGGCAGCCACGCGACGGCGCGCGGGTCCCCGCGGCGGAGTGCCGGCACCGATGCGGCGGCGCCTCGGGGCGGCTCCGTGACCGGGCGCGCGGACGGCGAATCGCGCACGCTCCTGGCACTCATCCTGCTCGGGATCGCCAATCACTCGGTACTGAACGGCAGCCGCGTCATCGTTTCGCTCGACGCGCTGTCGATGGGCGCATCGCCGTTCACCGTTGGCGTGCTGATGGCGCTGTACGCACTGCTGCCGATGCTGCTTGCCGTGGCCGCCGGGCGCATGTCGGACCGCGTCGGAACGCGCCCGCCGATGCTTTTCGGCTCGGCCGTCATCGGGATCGGCGCGCTGCTGCCGTTCGCGATGCCCGGGCTGCCGCCGCTCTTCGTCAGCGCGACGCTGCTGGGCGTGGGCTTCATGGCCTTCCAGATCGCCGCGCAGAACGCGACGGGCGAGCTGGGCGGCCCCGCGGCGCGCGCGCGGAACTTCAGCCTGCTTGCGCTCGGCTACTCGGTCTCGGGGTTCGTCGGGCCGCTGGTCGCCGGGTTCGCGATCGACCACTTCGGCTTCCGCGCGGCGTTCGCCACGTTCGCGCTGGTCCCGCTCGTCCCGATCGCCGCGCTCGCGAGCGGCCGGCTCGCGTTTCCGGGAAGGCATGCGCGCGCGGGCGCCGCGCACCACGGCGGCGTGCTCGCGCTGCTCCGGCACCGGACGCTGCGGCGCGTGTTCGCCATCAATGCGCTGCTGTCGCTCGGCTGGGACCTGCATTCGATCTTCGTGCCGATCTACGGCGCGAAGATCGGTCTGTCCGCATCGGAGATCGGGCTGGTGCTGTCGTCGTTCGCGGCGGCGACCTTCACCGTCCGGTTCTTCATGCCGGTTATCGCGCGCCGTTTGAGCGAGCACCAGGTGCTCGTCGCGGCGCTGCTGCTCGCCGGCGTCGTCTTCCTCGCGTTTCCGCTGTCGCGGAGCGTGCCCACGCTGCTCGTGCTGTCCTTCACGCTCGGCCTCGGGCTCGGCAGCGGTCAGCCGATGGTGATGGCGCTGCTGCACACCCACACGCCGCCTGGGCGCATGGGCGAGGCCGCCGGCGTGCGGATGTCGCTCATCAACTCGATGTCGGTCGCGGTCCCGCTCGTGCTCGGCGCCGCCGGTGCGTCGATCGGCATCGCGCCCGTGTTCTGGTCGGTCGGCGCCTGCCTGATGACCGGCGGCTACCTCGCGCGGCGCAGTGGCCGCGCCTGACCTACGTCTGCTTCTTCAGCCGTTCGGTGAAGTGCTTGCGGAATTTCGCGACCTTGGGTGCGACGACCAGCGCGCAGTAGGGTTGTGCCGCGTTCCGCGCGAAGTACTCCTGGTGATAGGCCTCGGCCGCGTAGAACGGTGCCGCACCGGCGAGTTCGGTGACGATCGGGTTCCGCCAGAGCCCCGCGCGCGCGAGCTCGGCGATGACCGACTCCGCCGTCTCGCGCTGCCCGGGAGTCTGGCAGAAGATCACCGAGCGGTACTGCGTGCCGACGTCGCTTCCCTGGCGATCGGGCGTCGTCGGGTCGTGGATCGTGAAGAACACCATCAGGAGTTCGCGGAACGACAGCACGGCGGGGTCGAACGTGACGCGGACGACCTCCGCGTGCCCGGTCCGGCCGGTGCATACCGCCTCGTAGCCGGGGTCCGGCGCGTTTCCGCCGGCGTAGCCCGATTCGACCGAACGCACGCCGGCGAGCTCGTCGAACACGGCTTCGAGGCACCAGAAGCAGCCGCCGCCGAGAACGGCGATTTCCGGGGAAAGGGATGCGGGCGGCGCAGGGTTCATGGCGGGGTCCGTGGATGCAGGAGGGTCGCCTCCGGCGCGGCGGCAGCGCATCGGTCGATCGGGAAAGCCCGCAGCTTACAACGATGTGCCTGCCGCGTGCGATAATCGGGCAGGTCGGATGGCGACGCGACGCGATGGGAGACCCGGTGCCGCACGAAGGGAAGGTCCGCGACTCTCCCGCTTCGCGCTGACCGGTCGCGATGAGGCCGACCGGAGCGATCGCTGCAGTCTTCGGGTTCGCGCGCCGCGTCGCGTTGCGGACGCGCGACATCGGCCTTGCACGCACCGCCGGAAGCCTGGCGTTCACCACGCTGCTCGGCCTCGTTCCGCTCGCGACCGTCGCGTTCACGTTCGTCGCGCGATTCCCGGTGTTCCAGCAGTGGTTGGACGCGCTGGAGACCTTCCTGCTGAAGTACATGCTCCCGGGCAGCGCCAACGCGGTCGTCCACACGCACATCCGCGAGTTCACCGAAAAGGCCGGGGGGCTCACCGGCGTGTCGATCCTCTTCATCGCGGTCACGGCGACGCTGGTGATCGCGACCGTGGAACGCGAGATCAACGCCATCTGGGGGATCGCGGTCGCGCGGCCGCTCGCGCGCCGGCTCGTCGTCTATGCGCTCGGCGCCACCGCCGGGCCGGTGCTTCTCGGCGCGAGCATCTCGGTCACGACATGGCTCGTCACGCAGTCGCTCGCCGCGGTGCCGCTGGAGGGCACGCTGGCCGATGCCGTCGTGAAACCGCTCCCGGCGATCTTCTCGACGCTCGCGCTGGCGCTGCTGTACGCGCTGGCCCCGACGCGGCGCGTTCCCTGGCGGTACGCGTTCGCGGGCGCCGTCGCGGCGGCGGTCGCGCTCGAAGGCGCGAAATACGGGTTCGCCTACTACCTGACGCACGTGTCCACGTACGAGGTCGTCTACGGCGCGCTCGCGGCGCTGCCCGTGTTCCTGATCTGGCTCTATGTCTGCTGGCTGATCGTGCTGACCGGTGCCGCGATCACGGCGACGCTCACGCTGCCCCCGAACGCCGCGCGCGGGCATCATGCCGGGGCGCCTCGCCGCGGCGCGGCGTCCGCGAGAAGGCGATCGATCCCGCGTTCCGCCCGTGACGACATCATCGGCTGATGGTCGACCCGGACTGCGGCGCGCGCGCGCCGGGCGGGATCGGCGCTTGCCGAATCGGAGCGGCCACGCTACATTGCAGTCAGCTTTTCCCGAGGGAGTTCCTGTTCCGTGTGGTCCATCGTTCAAGCGGCCGGCTGGCCGATCTGGCCGCTGATCCTCGCTTCGGTCATCGCGCTTGCCCTGATCTTCGAGCGCCTGTGGTCGCTGCGGCAGAGCGTCGTCGCGCCGCAGGGCCTCGTCGACCGCGTGCTGGCCGAGTATCGCCAGAACGGCGCGACGCCGGAGCTCATCGCCCGCACGGCGCAGCAGGGGCCGCTGGGCAGGATCCTGGCCGCGGGGCTCGCCAATGTGAAGAGCCCGCGCCCCGTGCTGCGCGAGGTGATCGAGGAGGTCGGACGCGTCGTCACGCACGATCTCGAGCGTTTCCTTACGACTCTGGGCACGATCGCCGCGATGGCGCCGCTGCTCGGGCTGTTCGGCACCGTGGTCGGGATGATCGAGATCTTCGGCTCGCAGACCGCGGCCGGCTCCAACCCGATCCAGCTCGCGCACGGAATCTCGGTCGCGCTGTACAACACGGCGTTCGGCCTGATCGTCGCGATCCCGAGCATGATCTTCTACCGGCACTTCCGCGCGACGATCGACAGCCTCGTCGTCGAGATGGAGCAGCAGGCGATCAAGCTCGTCGACTTCGCCCATGGCGAACGCAGGTAGCGGGGCGATGCCGGAGCGCTGCGCAATCCGCATGCCCCGCCGCGAGCCCGCCCGGCGCCGGGGTCCGGCATGAACCTCCGCGGCACCCGGTCGAAGGAAGATCCCGAGATCAATTTCATCCCGCTGATCGACGTCCTGCTCGTCATCCTCATCTTCCTCATGGTGACGACGACGTACCAGCGCGTGGCCGAGCTGCAGATCACCCTGCCCGAAGCCGATGCCGAGCAGCCGAAGGACCGCCCGAAGGAGATCAACGTCGGGGTCGATGCGCAGGGACGCTACGTGGTCAACCGGACGGTCTTCGCATTCACGACGGTCCCGGCGCTCGCCGACACGCTCCGGCAGGCCGCCGGCGACGCCAAGGAGCCGGTCGTGATCGTCAACGCCGACGCCAACGCGACACACCAGTCGGTGATCCACGTGATGGAAGCCGCCCGGCTCGCGGGATTCGTCCACATCACGTTCGCGACGCAGACCCCGGCGCCCAAGTGACGGATTGACGCGCAAGCGCATGCGCGAAAGCAGGTCCGGCAGGCTTCTCGCCGATCGCCTCGTCGCCGACTGGTACGCGCCGCGGCAGTCGCTGCTCGTGACGGCCCTCCTTCCGCTGTCGCTCGCGTTCCGCGCCATCGTCGCGCTGCGGCGCACGCTGTATCGCCGCGGGATGCTGCGGACGGTCCGCCTTTCCGTCCCCGTCGTCGTCGTGGGCAACATCGTGGCGGGCGGCAGTGGCAAGACGCCGCTGGTCGCGGCGCTCGCCGGTGCGCTCGCACGACGCGGGTTTCAGCCGGGCATCGTCAGCCGCGGCCACGGCCGCGACGGGACCGGCGGCGAGCCGATCGCGGTCTCGCGCGACGACGACCCCCGTCGCGTCGGCGATGAGCCGCTGCTCCTCGCGCGCGCGGGCTACCCGGTCGTCGTCGCCAGCGACCGTGCCGCAGCGGGGCTCGAATTGCTCGCCCGCCATCCCGCCTGCAACGTGATCCTCGCCGACGACGGCCTCCAGCATTACCGGTTGGCGCGCAGCGTCGAGATCGCCGTCGTCGACACGACGCGCCCCCCCGGCAGGCCGTGGCTCCTGCCGGCGGGCCCGTTGCGCGAGCCCCCATCGCGGCTCGACGAGGTCGACGCAGTCGTCGCGCTGGTCGCGCAGGGGGGCGGCGCATCTGGCGCCCCGCCGGGCGCCTTCACGATGTCGCTCGAGGGCCGGGATTTCGTGCGTGTCGACGATCCGCGGGCGACGGCGCCCGCCTCGGCCTTCGCTGGTGACGGCACGCACGCGCTCGCCGGCATCGGCAATCCGGCGCGTTTTTTCGCGCAGCTCGCGACGATGGGCATCGCCGCGACCCCGCATCCCTTGCCCGACCACCACCGCTTCACGGCCGGCGATCTCGCCATCCCGGGGGCGCGTGCGATCCTGATGACGGAGAAGGACGCGGTAAAATGCGCAGCGTTCGCCGATGCGCGCTGCTGGTACCTGCCCGTGCGCGCCCGCGTCGACGAGGCGCTCGTCAACTTCATCGAAGGAAAGCTCCGTGGATCCCAAGCTGCTTGAAATCCTGGTCTGCCCGGTGACCAAGGGACCGCTCGTCTACGACCGGCAGAAGCAGGAGCTCATCTCGAAGTCGGCGCGGCTCGCCTATCCGATCCGCGACGGCATTCCCGTGATGCTCGAGGACGAGGCGCGCCGGCTCGAGCCGTCCGAGTACGAGTGAGCGCGGCGGGCGAAGCCCAGGCGAAGGAGGACGCCCTCGCGAGCGGGGCGGAGCCGAGGCCCGAAGGGCGCGTCCGCGAGCGAGGGTGGCGGCCGAAAGGTGAGTCCTACGTCATTGCCGGGCCACGCATTGAGGCCGCGCGTCGCCGCGCGAGCGAGGCGGCCGACGGCGGGGAAGCGGAATGCGCGTAAGCGGATGCGGAGGCCGCGCGTGAGGCCGCGCCGCGACGTCATGTTCGCCGTCATCATTCCGGCCCGGTACGCGTCGACGCGCCTTCCCGGCAAGCCGCTTGCGGACATCGCGGGCAAGCCGATGGTCGTGCGCGTCGCCGAAAACGCGGCGCGCGCCGGCGCCGAGCGCGTCGTGGTGGCGACGGACGACGCCAGGATCCAGGCGGCGGCCGAGGCGCACGGCATCGCGGTGTGCCTGACCGGTTCCGGGCACGCGACCGGCACCGACCGGCTCGCGGAGGCCGCGCAGCGGCTTGGCCTCGCCGACGACGCGATCGTCGTCAACGTGCAGGGCGACGAGCCGCTGCTGTCGCCCCGGCTGATCCGCGCGATGGCAGATCTGCTCGCCGCGCACCCCGATGCCGCGATGGCGACGGCCTGCCACCCGATCACCGACCCGGCGGAGGCGTTCAATCCGAACGTCGTCAAGGTGGTGCTCGACCGGCGCGGCTACGCGCTCTATTTCAGCCGGGCGACGATCCCCTGGGCGCGCGACGCCTTCGCTGCCGGGCGCGACGGTGTTCCCGAAGGGCTGCCCCTGTACCGGCACTACGGGCTCTATGCGTACCGCGTCGCGTTCCTGCGCGCGTTCCCCGCGCTCGCGCCCGCGCCCGTCGAGCGGTTCGAGGCGCTGGAGCAGCTGCGCGCGCTGTGGCACGGGTTTCGGATCATCGTCCAGGTCACGGCCGGCACGCCGGCACCCGGCGTGGACACGCCCGAGGACCTGGAGCGCGTGCGCGCGCTGTTTTCCCCGGGAAAAGATTGATCCAGCGCAATTGACCCATCGCGTTATTGCGGACAGAATCGCCGACGGATTCCGCGAAAGCGCCGGATGCCGCCGCGCATGCCCGCACGGCCGACGCGCGCGGCATTTCCTCCTCAGGTTCTGCACAACAGCACCCGATCATGCGACTGGTACTCCTCGGCCCTCCGGGCGCCGGCAAGGGCACGCAGGCCGGCTTCATCACGCAGGCCTACGGCATCCCCCAGATCTCGACCGGCGACATGCTGCGCGGCGCGATCGCGGCGGGCACGCCGGTGGGAGTCGCGGCGAAGAAGGTGATGGACGCGGGTAGCCTTGTGTCCGACGACATCATCATCGCGCTGGTTAAGGACCGCCTGCAGGCCCCCGACTGCGCGAACGGATATCTGTTCGACGGCTTCCCGCGGACGATTCCGCAGGCCGACGCCGTGCGCGACGCGGAGGTGGCGATCGACTACGTCCTCGAGATCGACGTTCCCGACGCGGCGATCGTCGAGCGGATGAGCGGGCGCCGCGTCCACGTGGCTTCCGGACGCACGTACCACGTTCGCTACAATCCGCCGCGCGTTGCCGGGAAGGACGACGTCACCGGCGAGGACCTCATCCAGCGCGACGACGACCGCGAGGAGACGGTCCGGAAGCGCCTCGACGTCTACCACGCGCAGACGCGGCCGCTCGTAGAGTACTACGCGACTTGGGCGGCGAGCGGCGATGCGCGCGCGCCGAAATATCGCGCGGTGGACGGCATGGGCAGCGTCGAGGCGATCCGCGATGCGTGCCTCGTCGCGCTGAAGACCTGACGCCCCGGCGAGCTTCGAAAGCGAATCCCCAGTGCTGCCGACGATTGCGAATCGCGGACCGTGCGTCGCGTCGAAGGCAGGGCTGCGCCACGGATGTCCGGCGTGAGCAGCGCGGGCGCCGCGCGTGTCTCGGTCGTCATCTGCAGCATCGACGCCGCGAAGTTCGCGCGCGTGACGGACAACTACCGGAAGCTCTTTGGCACGCGCGAATTTGAGATCGTGGGCATCCACGATGCCCGCTCGCTCGCGGAGGGCTACAACCGCGGCATCGCCCAGTCCCGCGGCGAGCACGTCATCCTCTCGCACGACGATATCGAGATCCTGACGCCCGATTTCGCGCAGCGGCTCGAACGGCACCTCGCGCAGTTCGACCTGATCGGCATCGCCGGCGCGACGCGTGTCGTCACCGGAAAGTGGGAGCTGGCCGGCGATCCCTACGCGTTCCTGCTGATCAGCTCGCCGAGGCCCGGTGCGGACGGGTACCTGACGGTGCTCCGGGGTGGCGGACCGCTGGTCGTTCCCGGTATCCGGGTGCTGGATGGCGTGTTCATGGCAATGCGGCGCGCAGTGGCGGTGTCGACGCCGTTCGACGATGCGCTCTTCGACCATTTCCATCTGTATGACCTCGATTTCTCTTTGCGCGCGTATCAGGCGGGTTTCAGGCTGGCGGTCTGCCGCGACATCGCGATGATCCACCAGTCGCACGGCAGTTTCGACGCCGTGTGGGAGAAGTACCGGCGCAGGTTCGAGGCCAAGCATCGTGCGCAGCTGCCGGACAGCTGGGACGCCAAGCTCGGCGCGTACGCGTCCTTCGTCGCGGCCACGCCCGACGAAATCCGCGAACGCTGCGATCCTGCGCGCATCGCCGAGATCGCGAGCCAGATCGCCCGCGCGAATGCCAACCTGTGACGCCTGTCACGGAATGACAAGGACGGGGCGCCGGGCCGCCGGCCCCGACCTCGCCGATTGCCCGCGGCCCCTGACAGAATGGAACATGACATGCGATTTCCGACAAAGCGCAACGCCTTTTATGCCCAGTCCGGTGGTGTGACCGCCGTCATCAACGCGAGCGCCGCCGGCGTCATCGAGACGGCGCGCAAGCACAGGGACCGCATCGGCAAGGTCTATGCCGGGCGCAACGGCATCATCGGCGCGCTGACCGAGGACTTGATCGACACCGGCAGGGACAGCGCCCGCGCGATCGCGGCGCTGAAGCACACACCGGCGGGAGCGTTCGGCTCGTGCCGCTACAAGCTCAAGGGCCTGGACGAGAACCGCGCGCAGTACGAGCGGCTGATCGAGGTGTTCCGCGCGCACGACATCGGCTATTTCTTCTACAACGGCGGCAACGACTCCGCCGATACCTGCCTCAAGGTGTCGCAGATCTCGCAGCGGCTGGGCTACCCGCTGGTCGCCGTCCACGTGCCGAAGACCGTCGACAACGACCTCGCGGTCACCGACAACTGCCCCGGTTTCGGTTCGGTCGCCAAGTACGTCGCGACGTCGATGCGCGAGGCGGCGTTCGACGTGGCGTCGATGGCGAAGACGTCGACGAAGGTGTTCGTGCTCGAAGTGATGGGCCGCCACGCCGGATGGATCACGGCGGCCGTCGGAATGGCCGAGGATCCCGGCACGCCGATCCCGCTCGTGCTGCTGTTCCCCGAGATCGCGTTCGACGAGGCGAAGTTCCTCGCGGCCGTCGACGCCCGGGTGCGCGAGCACGGCTACTGCTGCGTCGGCGTGTCGGAGGGCCTGCAGAACGCCGAAGGCAAGCTGATGGCGGAGGCGGGGACGAAGGACGCGTTCGGCCATGCGCAGCTGGGCGGCGTCGGCCCGCTGATCGCCACGCTCGTCAAGGACAGGCTCAAGCACAAGTACCACTGGGCGGTTGCCGACTACCTGCAGCGCTCGGCGCGACACATCGCGTCGAAGACCGACCTCGAGCACAGCTACGCGGTGGGCAAGGCGGCCGTCCTGCTCGCGCTCGCCGGCACGAGCGCGGTGATGCCGGCGATCGTGCGCATCTCCGACAAGCCCTATCGCTGGAAGATAGCGGCGACGCCGCTCGAGAAGGTCGCCAACGTCGAGAAGATGCTGCCCCGCGACTACATCACGGCCGACGGCTTCGGCATCACCGCGAAGGCGCGCGCCTATCTCGCTCCGCTGATCCGCGGCGAGGATTACCCGCCGTACCGGGACGGACTGCCGCAGTACGTGCGGCTCAAGAACGTCGCGGTGCCGAAGAGGCTCGCGACGGAATTCAAGGTCTAGCGGCGCGAGCCTGGGAGCAGGGGCCCCGCGCAGCGGGGATGCGACCGGGGCGAGTCGACGCTTGAGGCCGACACGCGAAGCTGGGCATTGCGTCGACGGTGCAAGGAGGCCGAGGCGCGCGCCTGCGAGCAGGGGCTGCGCGCAGCGGGGATGCGACCGGGGCGAGTCGGCGCTTGAGGCCGACGCGCGACGCGGGGCACTGCGTCGACCGTGCAAAGAGGCCGAGCCGGTCGCCGGCGCACAGCGCGCGGCGGCTCGACTTAGAGGGGCGCAAACTGGCACAATAGCGTGCTTTCGAGGCGATGCCCGGCCATCCCGGTCGCCGCCGAGGCCGTGGGAAATTCGAGGGCGACGCCAAACGGCGTGCGCCCCGGCTGCAGGGCCGGTCACAGGCCCGACGCCGCGGTTCAGTCACGGATTGTGTGCCATCCATCGGGATAGGGAGAATCAGCATGTCCACAGGCTTGATATTCGCGCTGGTCTGCGCGGTTGCGGCGATCGTCTACGGCGCCGTGTCCATCGGCTGGATCATGGCGAAGCCATCCGGGAACGACCGGATGCGCGAAATCGCCGCGGCGATCCAGGCGGGTGCGCAGGCGTACCTCAACCGCCAGTACACGACGATCGGCATCGTCGGCCTCGTGCTGTTCGTCGTCATCTGGGCGGCGCTGGGTGGCACGACGGCCGGGGGGTTCGCGGTCGGCGCCGTGCTTTCGGGGCTCGCCGGATACATCGGGATGAACGTCTCGGTGCGCTCGAACGTGCGTACGGCCGAGGCGGCGCGCACCGGCCTCAACGAGGCGCTGGCCGTCGCGTTCCGCGGTGGGGCGATCACCGGCATGCTGGTCGTCGGGCTCGGCCTGCTCGGCGTCGCCGGCTTCTACTGGTTCCTGCTGGGCTCCGCGCACGGCGCGCCGAACCTGATGAAAGAAGGCCTGCACCACGCGATCCAGCCGCTCGTCGGTCTTGCGTTCGGCGGCTCGCTGATCTCGATCTTCGCGCGGCTGGGCGGCGGCATCTTCACCAAGGGCGCCGACGTCGGCGCCGACCTCGTGGGCAAGGTCGAGGCCGGAATTCCGGAGGACGATCCGCGCAACCCCGCGGTCATCGCCGACAACGTGGGCGACAACGTCGGCGACTGCGCCGGCATGGCTGCCGACCTCTTCGAAACCTATGCGGTGACGATCGTCGCGACGATGCTGCTGGGCGCGCTGCTGCTGCCGGTCGCCGCCGAGGCGGCGGTCACGTACCCGCTCGTGCTGGGCGGCTTCTCGATCCTCGCCTCGATCGTCGGCTGCTACTTCGTCAAGGCGCGGGAAGGCGGCAAGATCATGAACGCGCTCTATCGCGGCCTGATCGTCGCCGGCGTGATCTCGGCGATCGGCTTCTGGTTCATCACCGATTCGATGATGGGCGGGATGGCGCAGCTCGATCCGAACCTGACAACGCCGCGCCTGTGGGGCGCAGGAATCATCGGTCTCGCGCTCACCGCCGCGATGGTCGTGATCACCGAGTACTACACGGCGACCGAGTACTCCCCGGTGCGCCACGTGGCGCAGGCCTCCACGACGGGCCACGCGACCAACATCATCGCCGGCATCGGCGTGTCGATGAAGGCGACGGCGCTCCCGGTGCTCGCCGTGTGCGTCGCGATCTGGGGCTCGTACTGGCTCGCCGGCCTCTACGGCATCGCGATCGCGGCCACGTCGATGCTGTCGATGGCCGGCATCATCGTCGCGCTCGACGCGTACGGCCCGATCACCGACAACGCGGGCGGCATCGCCGAGATGGCGAAGCTCCCGGACTCGGTGCGCGCGATCACCGATCCGCTCGACGCCGTAGGCAACACGACCAAGGCCGTCACGAAGGGCTACGCGATCGGCTCCGCGGGTCTTGCGGCGCTGGTGCTCTTCGCCGACTACACGCACGCGCTCGACACCGCCGGCATGGGGCTGTCGTTCGACCTGTCGAACCACAAGGTCATCGTCGGACTGTTCCTCGGCGGGCTGATCCCCTACCTGTTCGGCGCGATGGCGATGGAGGCCGTCGGCAGGGCAGCCGGCGCGGTCGTCGTCGAAGTGCGGCGCCAGTTCAAGGAGATCAAGGGGATCATGGAAGGCACGGCGAAGCCGGAGTACGGCGTCGCCGTCGACATGCTGACGAAGGCGGCGATCAAGGAAATGATCGTTCCCTCCCTGCTGCCGGTGCTGGTCCCCGTGGTCGTCGGCCTCGCGCTCGGGCCGCAGGCGCTGGGCGGCCTGCTGATGGGTACGATCGTCACGGGTCTCTTCGTCGCGATCTCCATGACGACCGGCGGCGGCGCGTGGGACAACGCGAAGAAGTACATCGAGGACGGCCACCATGGCGGCAAGGGTTCCGACGCGCACAAGGCGGCGGTGACGGGCGACACGGTCGGCGACCCGTACAAGGACACCGCGGGTCCCGCGGTCAACCCGCTGATCAAGATCATCAACATCGTCGCGCTGATGATCGTGCCGCTCATCGCGAACATCTACGGCGGCAAGCCCGCTGCCGCGATGCCGGCGAAGGCCGTCGCACCGGCCGCGGTCTCGGCGCCGGCGCCCGTCGCAGCCCCGGCGGCGATGCCTGCCCCGGCAGCGGCACCTGCCGCCATGCCGGCACCCGCTCCGGCGGCGGCATCCGCTCCCGCTTCCGCAGCGGGACCCGCTCCCGCGGCGGCGGCCTCCCCGGCGCCTTCCGCCGGCTCGGCGAAGGACGCCGTCAAGGATGCGCCGAAGAAGTAGCGCAGCGCGTGTCGGGAAGCAGGGCCGGCCCGATGAGGCCGGCCTGTTTTTTTCGGGACCGACGCGGAAACGCGCACCGGCAGCGTGCGCGATGACGTTCTTCCTCTGTTTCGGCCGCATGGGCGGGCTTGCCGCGGTTGTCGCGCTCGCGATGTCGGCATCGCTGTCGGCGCAGGCGCCGGCGGCGTACCCGCCTGGTGCGACGGCGGCGCGGGCATCGATCGTCGGCAAGCGGTTCATGGTCGTGGCGGCGAATCCGCTCGCAGTGGACGCCGGCTACGGGATCCTGCGACGAGGGGGCACGGCCGTCGACGCCGCCATCGCGATGCAGCTCGTGCTCGGGCTGGTCGAGCCGCAGTCGTCCGGAATCGGGGGCGGCGCCTTCATGCTGGTGCACGACGCGAAGCGCAACCGTCTCGTTGCCTACGACGGCCGCGAGACGGCCCCCGCGGCCGCGCGCCCGGACCGCTTCCTCGATGCGAACGGCCGGCCACAGCCCTTTAACGATGCGGTATCCGGCGGCAGGTCCGTCGGCGTGCCGGGCGTCGTGGCGCTCCTCGCCGAAACGCACGCGCGTCACGGCCGGCTGCCGTGGGCGCAGCTGTTCGGGCCGGCGATCGCGCTCGCCGAGCGGGGATTCGCCGTCTCGCCGCTCCTCCACGACACGCTCGTCGGCGAGAGGACGCTTGCGCAGGCGCGGGCACGCGCCTACTTTTTCGATGACGCGGGCCGTCCGCGCGCCGTCGGCACTATCCTGAAGAATCCCGCGTACGCCGCGACGCTCGCGACGATCGCCGCCGGGGGCGCGAGGGCGTTCTACGAAGGCGACATCGCCCGCGACATCGTCGCGACCGTGGCTGCGCCGGCGTCAGGCGGCGGCGACCTGACGCTCGCCGATCTCGCGGGCTACCGCGTGAAGGTGCGCGAGCCCGTCTGCGCTTTCTACCGCGCTCATCGCGTGTGCGGGATGCCGCTGCCGTCCGCCGGCGGCCCGACGACCCTGCAGATGCTGCGGATGCTGGAGCCCTACGACCTCCGCGCAATGGGGCCGGCGTCGTTCTGGAGCGTCCACTTCATCGCGGAGGCGGGGCGGCTCGCGCATGCCGATCGCGACGTCTACATGGCGGATCCGGATTTCCAGCCGCCGCCGCCGGGCCTGCTCGACGCCGGCTATCTCGCGGCGCGGTCCCGGCTCATCACGACGACGGGCAGCCTCGGCCACGCGGCGCCGGGCGTCCCGCCGGCGCCTCCGTCGCGCGCGAAGGTCGCTTTCGGAGCCGATGCCTCGCCGGAGCTTCCGTCGACGTCGCATCTGTCGATCGTCGATGCGTACGGGAACGCCGTCGCGATGACGACGACGGTCGAATACGCGTTCGGGAGCGGCCTGATGACCGCAGGCGGGTTCCTGCTCAACAATGAGCTCACCGATTTCTCGTTCGTTCCGGTGGAGGAGGGCAAGCCGGTCGCGAACCGCGTCGAAGGCGGCAAGCGCCCGCGCTCGGCGATGTCGCCGACGATCGTCTACGACCGCGCGGGGCGCGTGTTCATGGTCACGGGCTCGATGGGCGGACCCACGATCGTCAATCAGGTCGTCAAGACGCTGGTCGCGGTGATCGACTGGGGCCTCGACCCGCAGGCGGCCGTTGCCCTCCCCAACTTCGGCAGCCGCAACGGCCCGACGGAGCTGCAGCGCGGGTCGGCGGTGGCGGCGCTCGAACCCAAGCTCGCCGCACTCGGCCACGTGACGAGGCTGACCGATGGCCGGGGCGGGGCCCACATCGTCGTGCGCACGCCGGCGGGCTGGGCGGGCGGAGCCGATCCCCGGCGCGAGGGCCGCGCGCGTGGCGACTGACCCGGAGCACGGAGCGGACCGTGCGCGCGCTGCGGCCGCGCCGAAGCTCCGCGAGGGCTCCGCCGGTGCGCTGCGGCAGACGCTTGCACCCGCCGCGCTCGCCGCGTTCGCGAATCGGGTCGGGAAGAGCGCGAAGCATCGCGGAAGGTGGGCACGGCGGCGCGGCTACGGCGCGTACCGCGTCTACGACCGCGACCTCCCGGAGTTTCCGCTGGCGATCGACTGTTACGTTCCCGAGGACGCCGCGCTGGGAATGCGCGTTCATCTGCAGGAGATCGAGACCGGCTGGACGCAGGACCCCCGCGATCACGAGGCCTGGCTCGCCGCCGTTTCGGGCGCGACCGCGCAGGCGCTGGCGGTCCCGCCCGGAGCGATCACGATCAAGGAACGGCGGAAGCGGCGCGGGCGCGAGCAGCACGCGAAGACCGGCGTGGCCGGCACCGCATTTGTCATCGTCGAATCGGGGTTGCGCTTCCTCGTCAACCTCGAGGCCTATCTCGACACCGGCCTCTTCCTCGATCACCGCGCGCTGCGCGCGCGGGTCCGCGAGGGCGCGGCGGGGCGCAGGATGCTGAACCTGTTCGCCTACACGGGGAGCTTCACCGTCTATGCGGCGGCGGGCGGCGCGGTCGCGTCGGACACCGTGGACCTGTCGAACACGTATCTGGACTGGGCGGCGCGCAACTTCGCGCTGAACGGGCTCGATCGGGGCGCGCACGCGCTGATCCGCGCGGATGCGTCGGCCTGGGTCGAATCCGCGCGTGCCGAAGGTCGCCGCTACGGTCTCATCGTGCTCGATCCGCCGGCGTTCTCGAACTCCAAGGCGATGGCGGGAGCGCTCGACATCCAGCGCGACCACGCGGCGCTGATCGCGGCCGCACGCATGCTGCTCGAGGACGGCGGAGAACTCTACTTCTCGACGAACCTGCGCACCTTCCGGCTGGATCCGTCGCTCGCCGCCGATCCCGCATGTGCCGACATCACGGCGGGGACCCTGCCGGAGGACTTCCGCGACAGGCGGGTCCACCACGCGTTCCGGATCGCCGGCTGACCTTCGCTGTCCGTCCGGCCGAAGCCGGACCCACGGCCGTCAGAGCCGTTCCGCTCAGGGCTGAAAGCCCTTCGCGCCGAACTGCCACAGCAGGAACCCGAGCAGGTCCGCGAGCTCCTCGTTGCGCTGCTTCTTCGTCGCGCCGCTGCCATGGCCCGCGTCGAAGTCGACGCGCAGCAGGACCGGCTTGCCGCTCGTCGTCGCCGCCTGCAGCCGCGCGGCCAACTTCGCCGCCTGCCACGCCTCGACGCGCGGATCGTTGATGCCGGTCGTGACCAGCACCGCCGGGTATTTCACGCCGTCGCGGACGTGGTGGTACGGGCTCATCGCCAGCAGCGCGCGAAACCCCGCCTCGGTCTCGGTCGTGCCCATCTCGGTCTTGTCGAGCTCGCCGGCCGCCTCGAACGACGATCGCACGGCATCCGAGACCGGGACCTGGTCGATCGCGGCGCCGAAGAGGTCGGGCCGCTCGGTGATCGCGCGGCCGACGTAGATCCCCCCCTGGCTGCCGCCCTGGATCGCGAGCCTCGAAGGCGATGTGTAACCCTTCGCGACGAGCCATTCGGCGCAGGCGATCGCGTCGCGCCAGGTGTTGGGCTTGTTCTGCTGGTAGCCTCCCTTGTACCACTGCTCGCCGTTCTCGCCGCCGCCGCGGACGTGGGCGACGGCGAACACACCGCCGCGCTCGAACCACGCGAGGAATTGCGGAGCGAAGGAGGGCGTCTGCGAGATCCCGTACGCGCCGTAGCCGTAGAGGATCGTCGGGTTGGCCCCATCGAGCCGGAGCCCCTTCCGATGCACGATCGACAGCGGGACCAGCGTGCCGTCGTGCGACCGGACTTTCACTTCGGTCGACACGAGGTCGGCGGGGTTGTCGTATCGGCCCTGCGGCTGCAGCCGCGTGTCCGTGACGCTCGCTGTCTTCGGCTCGTACGCGTAGTAGCCGCCGAACCGGGTCCAGGTGCCGGTGCTGAACACGACGCCCGGCTGGCGCGGGTCGGTGGCGAGCGCGTTGATGTCGCCGTCGAACGGAAGCTTCACCGGCACGGGCGTCGCCCCCGCCGCGTGCTCGAGCCGCAGCAGGTCGCTGATCCCGCCGGTCATCCGGCGCACGTACAGCGCGTCGCTCGCGGCCGCGATCCCGGTGATCACCGCGTCGCTCTCAGGGACGACCACGGTCGCCAGCGCGAGGTCCGGGTTCGCAAGATCGACGCGCACGACCTTGAAATGCGGTGCGTTCCTGTGCGTGAGTAGGTACAGCGTGCTGCCGACCAGCGCGGCGTCGGTCACCTCGTCGTCCTGCCCGGCGACGGGTCGCCACGCCGGCGCGCCGCCGGCGAGCGATGCCGCCGCAGCCACGTTGAGGCTGAACTCGCGCTGGTTGCCGTTGCCGACGATGCCGAGCAGGTACGGCGATCCCGGGGCGGTGACGACGAGGGGTGTGGCGAGCCGATCCATGGCCAGGTCGGGCGCCAGGCCCGGCCCTAGGATGGCGCGATCCTGCGCGGGATCGTCGCCGATCGCGTGCACGTAGGCATTGCTCTGCAGGTACTTGTCGGATCTCGGCGCGTCCGGCGCGAGCTTGCGGAGCCGGTTGTAGAGCAGGCGGTTGCCCTCGCTCCAGGCGGGCGGCCCGAACTGCGCACGGTCGATCACCGCGCCGACTTCCCTGCCGGTGGCGGTCTCGATCACGTGCAGGACGCTCTCCTCGGAGCCGCCCTCCGAGAGGCCGTACGCGACGTATCGGTTGTCGAACGACGGCGCGTAGTAGTCGATCGCGAAATGCCGCCCCGCCGAATCCTTGACGGCCGTCGGATCGACCAGCAGCCGCTCCTTTCCGGCAAGCGTCGGCCGCACGTAGAGCCTGGGGCTGCTCTCGTTCGCGAGGCGCTTCAGATAATAGTAGTGCCCGTTGCTGACCTGGACGTTCGCGATTCGCGCGGGCGCGGCATCGCCCAGCTCGCCGATGCGTGCCAGGAGCGCCGCGCGGCCGGGAATGCGGTCGAGCGTCGTGCGCGTGTGGCGCGCCTGCGCCTTGAGCCAGGCGACGACCTCGGGGTCCTTCATGTCCTCGAGGTGCCGGTAGGGGTCCGGAACGGCGATGCCGAAGTACGTGTCGGTGACGGTGCGCACGGGCGTCGGAGGGGGCGCGCCCTGCGCCTGCGCGCCGCCAGCGAGCAGGGCGAAGGCGGTCGCGGCGAGGCGCCGCGACGACATGAACGGCCCGGGCGGCATCCTCATCCAGCGCTCCGCGAATGGTCGGCGCGCGATTATCCCATCTCCGCGGTGCGCGCCCGCCGGCCGGCACGTATCATGGGCGCATGAACGCCGAACTCTTCTCGGCGACGATCCTGCTGATCCTCGTCATCGACCCGTTCGGCAACGTGCCGCTGGTCGTGTCGGCGCTCAGGAACGTCGCGCCCGAGCGCCGCGTCAGGGTCGTGCTGCGCGAGTGCGCCGCCGCCTACGTCATCCTGCTCGCGTTCATGATCGGCGGCCGGACGTTCCTGCGGTGGCTGCACCTGTCGGAGGAGTCGCTGACGATCGCCGGCGGCATCATCCTGTTCCTGATCGCGATACGGATGGTCTTTCCCCGCCCCGAGGGCATCTTCGGCGACCCGCCCGGCGCGGAGCCGTTCCTCGTGCCGCTCGCGATCCCGTCGATCGCGGGCCCGTCAGCACTCGCGACCGTGATGCTGATGGCCTCCCGCGATCCCGCGCGGATCGGGTCGTGGGCGATCGCGCTGACCGTCGCGATGACCGCGACGACCGTCGTCCTGACGCTGGCCGACCGGCTGCAGCGCTGGCTCGGTGAGCGCGCCGTCCTGGCGCTCGAACGGCTGATGGGGCTCGTGCTGACCGCGCTCGCGGTCGAGATGCTGCTGGGAGGGGTGCGGACGTTCGTCGGCGAGATGGCGAAGTGACGCGAGCGCTCGCCGGTTCGGGGCCGGCCGAGGGCGAGGCCCGCGGGCTTAGGAAAGTTCATGCGCCCGCCGGCCTCGCCCCGGCGCCAGATCGGCCCGGCACCGGAAACGGAAAACCGGGCCGCAGCCAGGTCTGCGTCGCCGCGGCACCCCCGCGTCAGTCCTTGTCGCCCTCGAAGCCGAACGAGAGCAGGACCTCGTCGCCGATCGACGGAATGCCCCGTTTCATGCCGAAGTCGGAGCGCTTGATCTTGGCGGCGGCGCTGCCGCCGCAGCGCTCCTTCGCCGTCGCGGTCGGCGGATTGCACCGGAAGCGCTCCATCGTGATCGCGACGGGCTTCGTCACGCCGAGCAGCGTCAGGTTGCCTTCGACGACGGTCGGGGTATCGCCCGCGAACACGACGTGCGTGGACTTGTACGTCATCCGCGGGAATTCGGCGGCGTTGAAGAAGTCGGCGGAGCGCAGATGCTCGTCGCGCGAGCGCGGCCGGCTGCCCTTGTCGTTGTCGTTGGTGTCGACCGAGGCGGTCTCGACGGTGAGCTCGACCCCTCCGGTCTTCGCGGCGCGATCGATCGTGAACTTGCCGGAGTACTTGCTGAACCGGCCGTGAATCATCGAGAGACCTTGGTGATCGATCGCGAACGAAATGCTGGTATGCAGCGGGTCGAACGTGTAGCTGTCCGTCGCCGCGCCGGCGGCGAAGGGAGCGGATGCGAGCACGAGAATGGCGAGGCGTTTGGGCACGGCGTTCTCCTGTCGGGTGGCGTCAGAAAAGGGCGCCGCGAGCCGCGTACCAGGCGGCGCCGATAGGAATGACGGCGGCGACGAGCGCGTATCCGCTCAAGGCGGCGATGCGCGCGATCAGCCCGCGCGCGGGGGCGGGCAGCGACGTCGCGGCGGGGATCAGCAGCAGCAGCGGCAGCGCGTACCAGGGGAGCTCGGCCAGCAGCAGCGTCCCGGCGGCGACCAGCGCGCACACCAGACCGACCGGCAGTGCGCCGGTAAAGCCGGGGGCGAGCGCGCGCGAGAAGGCGGCCTGGACGATCAGCATCCCGCCGCATGCCACTGCAATCGCGACGCCCGCCATGAGCGCGCCGATCGATGCCGAAAGCACGCCCGCGATGCCGACGGCGAGCCCGAGCCCCAATCCCGTGGCGCCGGCGCGCGGTCCGTCGTCGCGCAGCCGCAGCACCATGGCGACCAGCACTGCGACGAACGCGGCGACGCCCGCGCCGGCGGCGAGGGCGCTCGCCTGCTCGCGGTTTTGCAGAACCGTCGTGAACACCCAGATCGAAAGCAGTCCCACGACGACGACGAGCGCCGCGGCAATCGCGCGCGATGCCCGCGGGTACAGGTCGGCGACGATGCCGAAGAGCGGCGCGAGGAGCCCGACCAGGATCGTCTTGCGCGCCACCGTGGGCGGAAAGAGCGAGAACCCGGTATCGAGCGCAACCATCGTCGCGTAGGCCGGGATGATCGCGAGCCACGCGAACCGCGTCGATGCGAGGGCTGTCGCCACGATCAGCGCGACCATGAGCGGCGCCAGGCCGGCCTGGACCGCAGGGTGGTCGAGCAGGCCTAGCATGGTTCTGCCGGGAGCGCGCCGTTTGCCGGGGGCGCGCAGGACGGGCTGGCAGCGGCAAAGAGGTGTTTCATCGGACGGGCGGCATCGACGCAGTGGAGGGAAAGCAGCGGAGGTCTCGACGGCACCGCGCGCCGTCCATCGGGTACTGACGCGCGAGCGCCATTGTAGCGAAAGCCGCGCCGGCTCGGCGGCATTTGTAGCGAACGCGGCACCGGCTCGGCGGCATTTCGCCAGTGGATTGCTCCGAAGCAGCCGCTGCGCGTTCCTGCGCGGCACCCGATCCGCGCGGCCGACTGCGACGGGTTACGCGCGAGCCGGCACCAGCCAGCCGTCCACGCGCTCCACCGCGCCGGCCTTTTCGAGCTCGCCGACGAGGAGCAGGGCGAGATCCGCGGGCGGCAGGCGGAAGAAGCGCGCGTTGAAATCGCGGTAGAGACCGACGCGCTCGACGTAGGCGGACATCCCGGCCAGCGGCATCCGCTGGTGGTCGAGCAGGGCGAACATGAGGTTCACCTTGAGCGCATGGCGCGCAACGCGCACGCTGTCCGCCTCGAACGCGGCGACGCGTGCGCGCGCCCGGTCGAGCGCCGCGGCGACGCCGGTGAACGGCTCGCCGTGGCCGGGGATCACGACGCGGATGTCCAGCTTGCCCAGCATCTCCACGGTCGCGCGCGTCGCCGGCAGCGCAGCGGGATCGATCTCCGGCGGCATCACGAAGCCGAAGCCGTGCTCCCACAGCGCGTCGCCGGAGATCAGGACGCGGTGCTCGGCGTTGTAGAAGACGAGCGCGCCCATGTCGTGGCCCGGCGCCGCGAGCGCCTGCCATTCGAGGTCGCCCCACACGTGCGTCGTGCCGGGCGGGAGCACGTGATCCACGGTGAAGCGCTCGACCTGCTGGTCGCAGTAGTCGTAGAGCAGCGCCTTGTGGTCCCAGCGCTCGACGAGCGGCGCTTCGCCCTCGGGCACCGCGACGGGACAGTCGTAATGCCGCACGATCGCCGCGTTGCCCCCGACGTGGTCGGAGTGGCAGTGCGTGTTGACGAGGAAGGCGAGCGGCGCCATGCCGAGGCCGCGTTCGGTGGCGAGCAGCGCCAGCGTGAGCGGCGCGTGGCGCCCGTAGCCCGAATCGATCAGCACGTGGCCGTCGCGGCTCTTCAGCAGGATGTTGTTCGAGGACAGCCAGTCGCGGACGAACACGTGCAGCTGCGGCGGGAAGAGGTCGGCGGCGCGCGGGCTCACGCGAGCCTCCCCACAAATTCCTTCACCAGCGCCACCCGCTCGGCCAGCGTCGGCGCGGCGCGGTCGATGCGGATGCGGTCGGGCCCCGCGAAACGGATCCGGCCGTCCTTCTGCACGAGCCCGATCAGCACGGCCGGGTCGAACGGCGGATCTCCCGCGAACTGCAGCGTGCTGCGCTCGGGGCCGGCGTCGACCTTGACGACGCCTTTCGGTCTGGCGACCAGGCGCAGCCGGTGGCAGGCGAGGAGCGCCTGGGCGGGCTCCGGCGGGCTTCCGAAACGGTCGACGAGCTCTTCGTGCATCGCCTCCAGCTCCTCCGCCGTCTCGCAGTTCGCGAGGCGCTTGTAGAGGACGAGGCGCTCATGCACGTCGCTGCAATAGCCCGCGGGCAGCAGCGACGGCACGTGCAGGTTGATCTCCGTGGCGACCCCCAGCGGAGCGGACAGGTCGGGCTCCCGCCCGGCCTTCAACGCGGACACCGCCGCCTTCAGCATGTCCGCGTAGAGCTGGAAGCCGACCTCCTGCATCTCCCCGGACTGCGATTCGCCCAGCACCTCGCCCGCGCCGCGGATCTCGAGATCGTGCATCGCGAGGTAGAAGCCGGCGCCCAGGTCCTCCATCATCTGGATCGCCTCGAGACGCTTCTTCGCCTGCACCGAGAGCGCCTCCTCGGGAGGCGTGAGCAGGTACGCGTACGCCTGGTGGTGCGAGCGGCCGACGCGACCGCGCAGCTGGTGCAGCTGTGCGAGACCGAAGCGCTCGGCGCGCTCAATGATGATCGTGTTCGCGGTCGGCACGTCGATCCCGCTCTCGATGATCGTCGAGCAGAGGAGCAGGTTGACGCGCTGCGCGTAGAACTCGCGCATCACGTGCTCGAGGTCGCGCTCGCCCATCTGGCCGTGCGCGATCGCGATCCGTGCCTCGGGCAGCAGTTGCGCGAGGCGCTCGGCGGTCGTGTTGATCGTGTCGATGTCGTTGTGCAGGAAGTAGATCTGGCCGCCGCGCTTCAGCTCGCGCAGCACGGCCTCGCGGATGATCCCCCGCGAGTACACCGAGACGAACGTCTTGATCGCGAGCCGCCGCTGCGGCGCGGTGGCGATGACGGAGAAGTCGCGGATCCCCTCCAGCGACATGGCGAGCGTGCGCGGGATGGGCGTCGCGGTCAGCGTCAGCACGTCGACCTCGGCGCGCAGCTTCTTCAGCTGCTCCTTCTGCCGGACGCCGAACCGGTGCTCCTCGTCGATGATGACGAGGCCCAGGTTTCTGAACTTGACGTCCGGCTGGATCAGCTTGTGCGTGCCGATCACGAGGTCGATCGTGCCGGCCGCGAGGCCTTCCAGCACCGCCTTCACTTCCTTCGGCGAGCGGAAACGCGACAGCTCGACCAGGCGGACGGCAAGATCGGAGAAGCGGTCCGAGAACACCTGGAAGTGCTGCTCGGCGAGCAGCGTGGTCGGCACGAGCACGGCAACCTGTTTGCCGTCGGCGAGCGCGACGAACGCCGCGCGCAGTGCGACCTCGGTCTTGCCGAAGCCGACGTCGCCGCAGACGAGCCGGTCCATCGGCTTGCCGTCGGTCAGATCCTTGATGACCGCCTCGATGGCCGCCTGTTGGTCGGGCGTTTCGTCGAAGCCGAATCCTTCGGCGAACGCCTCGTAGTCGTGCGGCTTGAACTTGAAGGCGTGGCCCGTGCGCGCCGCGCGCTGCGCATACAGGTTGAGCAGCTCGGCGGCCGTGTCGTGCGCCTGCCGCGCCGCGCGCTTCTTCGCCTTGTCCCACTGGCTGCTGCCGAGCTCGTGCAGCGGCGCCGCCTCGGGTGCCGCGCCGCTGTAGCGGCCGATGAGGTGCAGGTTCGCGACCGGGACGTACAGCTTCGCGTCCTTGGCGTAGACGAGCTGCAGGAACTCGGCCGGCCCTTCGCCCAGGTCCATCGTGACGAGGCCGAGGTAACGACCGATGCCGTGCTGCTCGTGGACGACCGGGTCGCCGATGCGCACTTCGGAAAGGTCGCGCAGCATCGCATCGACGTTCGACCGACGCGCCGCGTCGCGCCTGCCGCGGCGCACGACACCGGCGTACAGCTCGGCCTCGGTGACGAAGGCGAGTCTTGCCGCCGGCCAGGCGAAGCCGGCGTGCAGCGGCGCGACGACGAGGGCGCAGCGGACGTCCCCCGCGACGAACGCGGGCCAGTCGTCGGCGAGCGGCACGTCCAGGCCGTACTCGGCGAAGTACTGCTGCATCGTCTCGCGCCGGCCCGCGCTCTCCGCGCAGATCAGCACGCGCGTTGCGCCGCCCGCGAGGTAGCGCTTCAGCGCGGCCAGCGGATCGTCGGCACGGCGGTCGACCTGGACCGAGGGCAGGGGGATGGCCCCCTCATCGCGCTGGTCGGGCGCCGGGGCGGCCGTCGCTGCGGGGATCTCGACCCGCGCGTGTGCCTTCAGCGAGCCGTTGAATGCGTCAGGCGGCAGGAACACGGCCGTCGGCGGCAGCAGCGGTCGCGCCTTGTCGCCGCGAAGGAGCTTGTACCGCGATTCGGTGTCCTGCCAGAAGCGCTCGACCGCGTAGGGGACGTCGCCGACAAGCGCAATCGCGGCGTCGCCGGGCAGATAGTCGGCGAGCGTCGCCGTCTCGTCGAAGAACAGCGGGAGGTAGTACTCGATCCCGCCGGGCATTACGCCGTTGCTGACGTCCTTGTAGAGCGACGAGCGCTGCGGGTCGCCTTCGAACACTTCGCGGTAGCGGCCACGGAAGCGCGTTCGGGCTGCCTCGTCGGTCGGGAACTCGCGCGCCGGCAGCAGGCGCACGTCGGGGACCGGGTAGAGCGTGCGCTGCGTGTCGACGTCGAAGGTCCTGATGCTCTCGATGTCGTTGCCGAACAGGTCGAGCCTATAGGGCAGCGCGCTGCCCATCGGGAAGAGGTCGATGAGGCCGCCGCGCACGCTGAACTCGCCCGGCGAGACCACCTGCGTCACGTTCTGGTAGCCGGCGAGCGCCAGCTGCGCGCGCAGCGCGTCGACGTCGAGCGGCGTGCCCTGCTTCAGGAAGAACGTGAACGCCGCGAGGTAGCCCGGTGGCGCGAGGCGGTAGAGCGCCGTCGTCGCCGCGGCGACGAGCACGTCGCATTCGCCGCGCGAGACGTGGTACAGCGTCGCGAGCCGCTGCGAAACCAGGTCCTGGTGCGGCGAGAAATGGTCGTAGGGGAGCGTCTCCCAGTCGGGCAGCAGCGCGACCCTGAGGCCCGGCACGAACCACGGAATCTCGTCGGCGAGACGCTGCGCGGCGAGGGCGTCGGCGCTGACGACGGCGAGCAGGCGCTTCTCGCGCGCGCAGGCTGCCGCGAGCTGCGCGAGGGCGAGCGCATCGGCGGATCCGGGCAGGGCCGGAATGCGCGTCTTCTGCGCGGGCGAGGGCAGCGCGGGGACGAGCTGGGGCAGCGCGGCGAGCACCGAAAGGCTCGCTGCGGGGGCGGGGGTCGCGGGCGCGGCGGCATCGTTGCGCTGCGCGGCGGCGATGGCGTCGGAAGGCGCCGGGGCCGCCGCGGCCGCCTGCCCGTCGGCGGAGGAGGCCGGCGGCACGTGCAACTGCGAATCGAGCGCGGATTATACGCGGGAGCGCGAGAGACGACCCGCCACCCGCCCGTGCCGGGCTCCCGCGGGCGAGGTCAGAGGGAGGCTGCCCGGGCCGAAACCCGTCGCGCGCGCAAGGGCGACCCACGCGCGTGCGATAATCGCCGCGTGTTCGCGCTGGCCCCAGCACCGCACGGTGCGAACCCCTACCTGCTGCTGACGCTGACGCCGCTCGTGTCGTCGTCCAACTGGGTCATCGGACGCGGGCTCTCCGCCGCCGTCCCGCCGATGGCGACGACGTTTCTCCGCTGGCTGTTCGCGCTGCTGATGCTCGCGCCGTTCGCGTGGCCGCACGTGCGCCGCGAGTGGCGGTCGGTCCGCCGGAACTGGAAGACCATGCTGTTCCTCGGCGCCGTCGGCGTGGGCACGCACAACGCGCTCGCCTACCTCGGCCTCAACTACACGACGGCGACCAACGGCCTCATCGTCAACTCCCTCATCCCGGTGATGATCATTGCGATGTCGTGGGGGTTCCTGGGCGAGCGGCTGGCCCCGTTCCACGTCGCCGGCATTGCGCTTATCCTGACGGGTATCGGGCTCACGAGCCGGCTGGGGCGCCGCCCGGCGCCGATGCCGGCCGGGACCGACTGACCGGAGGGCGGGCGCACGACGGGCTTCGCGGACACGGCATGGACGACATCGGCAACAGCGACCGCGTCGCGCTCATGCAGCGGCTCGTCGCCCTCAAGGTCGAACATCGCGATCTCGATGCCGTGATCCATCGGCTCGCCGCCGATCCGGCGCACGACCAGCTGCAACTGACGCGCCTGAAGCGCCGCAAGCTGCTGCTGAAGGACCAGATCGCCTGGCTGGAGCGGCAGATCGACCCCGACGTCTC
>Ga0209048_10000246_pt1 | contig 59649 bp, 57 predicted proteins | sample FrelakmetCRP12CR_FD_187146 | JGI IMG/M metagenome (GOLD analysis project Ga0209048, IMG submission 187146) | Freshwater lake sediment microbial communities from the University of Notre Dame, USA, for methane emissions studies - CRP12 CR (SPAdes)... | ecosystem: Environmental > Aquatic >...
GGCACCGGCGAGCGCATAGACGAGGGGCTTGAGCGTCATGGAGAGGCATCCTTTGCGAGCCAAGGGACGCGGCGCGTCCCGACGGCGCAAAGGTAAGCCTGGCCAGTTAGGACTCTGTTAGCCGAACATGAATCGAAGGTTAAGGTGAAAGTCGGCGGCGCGGAAGGCCATCGGGGCGGCGTGCGATTCGGTCTCAAGCACCTGCTCCCAAACGGCCGAGATGGAATGGACACCGCCCTTTCTTCCGATATGAGCCATCGGCAGGGGTGGGTGTGCGGTGGGTTTGGTGTGCCGGAGTGGCAACTCGACAACCACCCCTTGCAGAACGGAGGTCTCGAGATGCATGCCACCACTTAGGGACTGGATGTAGCGAAGCGAGTGTTCCAGAGTTACTGGGTCGACGGGGACACGGGCGAGATCGTGAGCCGCCGGTTCGGGCGCGACGATCTGATCCAGTACCTGTCTCGGCGGCCGCCAGGCCGGGTTGCGCTGGAGGCCTGCGGGAGTGGGCACTGGTGGGCACGCAAGATCAAGGCGCTGGGGCACGACGTCTTCCTGTTGCACGCGAAGTTCATTCGGCCCTTCGTACAGACGAACAGGACCGACGCAGCGGATGCGCGCGCGATCTGGACGGCTGTGCAGCAGCGAGGAATGCGAACGGTGGCCGCGAAGACGCAGGAGCAGCAGGCGACGTTGAGCCTGCATCGCATCCGCTCCTTGCTGGTCAAGTTCCGCACGATGCAGGTGAATCAGCTACGGGGCTTGCTGTATGAATTCGGCGTCAGCTTCCGAGCCGGTGTCTTTCCTGCCGCAATTCGTCGAGCAGCGACCGCAGTGCGATGCTCTCCTTGGCGTGCGCGAAGCGGCAACATCACAGGACAAGATTAGCCGCGCTTCAGCGCGATACCCGAGACGGTGAGGGTTGGTCTTGGGGTCGGCAGAGCCTGGTGGCGGGTCCAGCATGAATGATCGCGAACAATCTCAAGGGAATGTTCAACAGGCCGCGCTCGGACAGCCGTTCATGGCCGGTTGTGACCCGTCGACCTCGCGCAGCTGAACAGCCGCAACCACTGCACAGTGGCTGCTCGCGGTGGCCAGTGCAATGCTCGTGGGGTCGAGAAGTGACCGCCAGGTAATCTTCGGGAGCAGAACTTCCTTCCTATGCCTTCAGGAAGTCGCTGCGTGTGCCGAGCCAGCGTTCGATGTGTGCCCGCGCGACCGACGGCTGCTCGGTGATCAGCCGCGCGGCGACGCGGCGAGCGCGCTGCAGCAGCGCGCTGTCTTCGTTCAGGTCGGCGAAGCGCAGCAGCGCGGCGCCCGACTGGCGCGAGCCCATGAACTCGCCCGGGCCGCGGATCTCGAGGTCGCGGCGTGCGATCTCGAAGCCGTCGTTCGTCTCCAGCATCGCCTTCAACCGCGAGCGCGCGGTCTCGCCGAGCGGCGAGCTGTAGAGCAGCACGCAGGCGCTCGCCACCGCGCCACGGCCGACGCGGCCGCGCAACTGGTGGAGCTGCGACAGGCCGAAGCGCTCGGCATGCTCGATCACCATCAGCGACGCGTTGGGCACATCGACGCCGACCTCGATCACCGTCGTCGCAACGAGCACGTCCATCGTTCGGTTCGCGAAGAGCGCCATCGCCGCCGCCTTCTCGGGCGCGGGCATTCGGCCGTGGAGCAGCCCGACGGTTCTTCCCGGCAGAGCTTCGGACAACTGCCGGTGCGTCGCAGTCACGTTCTGCAGATCGAGAGTATCCGATTGGTTTCGGCCGGCGCCGCGCGCCTTCACGCCGGCTGCGCCGGCATGAGCCTGCACCGCAACGCCCTTGGCGTTGTCCTCGATCAACGGACACACCCAGTACACCTGCCGGCCGCGCGCCACCTCGTCGCGAATGCGCGCGATCACCTCGTCGCGCCGGCTGTCGGCGAACAGCTTGGTGACGATCGCGGTGCGCCCGGGCGGCAGCTCGTCGATCGTGCTCACGTCGAGGTCGGCGAAGTAGGTCATCGCCAACGTGCGCGGGATCGGCGTCGCCGACATCATGAGGAGGTGGGGTTCGAGTGTCTGCGCATCAAGTTTCTCGCGCAGCGCGAGTCGCTGCGCGACGCCGAAGCGGTGCTGCTCGTCGACGACCGCGAGGCCGAGGCGCGCGAACACCACGTCGTGCTGGATCACAGCATGCGTGCCGACCACCAGCGCCGCCTCGCCCGAGGCCACCTGGCCGAGCATCTTCGTGCGGCCCTTGCCCTTGCGGCTGCCGGTGAGCCACGCGACGGTCACGCCCAGCGGCTCGAGCCAGTGCACGAGCTTGGCAAAGTGCTGCTCGGCGAGGATCTCGGTTGGTGCCATCAGCGCGCACTGCCAGCCGGCGTCGATGGCGCGGCAGGCGGCGAGCGCGGCGACCACGGTCTTGCCCGAACCGACGTCGCCCTGCAGCAGGCGGTGCATCGGGTGCGCGCGCGCGAGGTCGGCGTCGATTTCGGCGCAGACGCGCCGTTGCGCCGCGGTCAGCCGGAACGGCAGCGTGGCGAGCAGGCGGCCGTGCAGGCCAGCGCCTGCCGCGGCGAGCGACGGGGCGCGCAGCTTGGCGCGCTCGCGCATTGCCTCGGCTTGCGCGAGCTGCTGCGCCAGCAGCTCCTCGTACTTGAGGCGCTGCCACGCGGGATGCGAGCGGTCCTCGAGCGCGGCCATCGCCAGCTCGGGCGGCGGCCGGTGCAAGGTCAGCAGCGCATGCTTCAGCGTCGGCAGCCCGGGTGGCAGCGTGGCTGGCGGCAGCAGCTCTTCGAGCAGCGCACGCGCCAGCGCGGCGGTTACGGCCTTGCGCAGATAGAGCTGCGGCAGCTTCGCGCTCGTCGGGTAGACGGGCGTCAGCTGCGTCGGCAGCGGCGCGCCCTCGTCAACCGCCTTGAACGCAGGATGCACCATCTCGCGCCCGAGAAAGCCGCCGCGCACCTCGCCGCGAACACGCACGAGCCGGCCTGGCGAGAACGTCTTCTGGTGCGAGGGGTAGAAGTGCAGGAAGCGCAGCACCAGTTCGTCGCTGTCGTCGGCGATGCGCACGACGAGCTGGCGGCGCGGCCGGAACTCGATCTTCGCCTCGCGCACCGTGCCCTGCACCTGCGCGGTCTCGCCATCGCGCGCGTCGGCGATCGTCACGATGCGCGTCTCGTCCTCGTAGCGCAGCGGCAGGTGCAAGGCGAGGTCGATGTCGCGCACCAGGCCGAGCTTGTGCATCGCGCGTTGCGGTGCCGACAGGGCGCGGGTGTCGCCGGTGCTCATGGAACAATTCTCGCCGCACGCCGATTCTTCAGGCCGGTACAGCCTGCATGACGATGTCCTCCCTCGCGCCTTCGTTCACCCTCGCCGACTTCGACTTCGACCTCCCGCCCGAGCTGATCGCGCAGCACCCCGCACCCGAGCGCAGCGCGTCGCGGCTGCTCGATGGCACCGGTGTGCACCCTGTGGACCGCGTATTTCGCGAGTTACCCGCGCTCTTGAAACGAGGCGACCTGCTGGTCTTCAACGACACCAAGGTCATCAAGGCGCGCCTGTTCGGCCGCAAGCGAAGCGGCGGCGCGGTCGAAGTGCTGGTCGAGCGCGTCGCGCCTCTGCTCGAGGTCTGGGCACACGTGCGCGCCAGCAAGTCGCCGCGTCCCGGCACCCTGCTGCACCTCGCCGACGCGTTCGACGCCGAGGTACTCGGGCGCGGCGGGCCAGAGGGCGCGCTGTACCGGCTGCGCTTTCCATCCGACCCGTTCGCGCTGCTCGACGCCCACGGCCACGTGCCGCTGCCGCCCTACATCACGCATGCCGACGACGCCGACGACGCGGCGCGCTACCAGAGCGTGTTCGCTCTACGACCGGGTGCGGTGGCGGCGCCGACGGCGTCGCTGCACTTCGACGCCGCATTGCTCGCCGCGCTGCGCGGGCGCGACATCGCGACCGCCAGCGTCACCTTGCATGTCGGCGCCGGTACCTTCCAGCCGGTGCGGGTGGCCGACATCGCCGCGCATCGCATGCACAGCGAGTGGTTCGAAGTCGGCGCGCCGACGGTGGCGGCGATCGCGGCCACGCGCGCAGCAGGCGGCCGCATCGTCGTGGTGGGCACGACGGCTGTCCGCTCGCTCGAATCGGCCGCGAGATCGGGCACGCTGCAGCCCACCGTCGGCGAGACCGACATCTTCATCACGCCAGGGTTCGAGTTCCGCGTCGCCGACCTGCTCGTGACCAACTTCCATCTGCCGCGCAGCACGCTGCTGATGCTTGCCAGCGCCTTCGCCGGGCACGAGCGGCTGATGGCGCTGTACCGGCACGCGATCGAACATCGCTATCGCTTCTTCAGCTATGGAGATGCGATGCTGCTGCAGCGATGCCGCGCCTGAGGGGCTCGCGGAGCCGCTGCGACAATCGGCGCCATGCTGTCGTTCGAGCTTCTCGCCACCGAAGGCCGTGCGCGCCGCGGCCGGCTGAGCTTGAACCACGGCGTCGTCGAGACACCGGTCTTCATGCCGGTCGGCACCTATGGCACGGTCAAGGGCGTGACGCCGCGATCGCTGCAGGAAATGGGCGCGCAGATCATCCTCGGCAATACCTTTCACCTGTGGATGCGGCCGGGACTGGAGGTGTTGCGGTGCTTTGGCGGGCTGCACCGCTTCGAAGGCTGGAGTCGGCCCATGCTCACCGACAGCGGGGGGTTCCAGGTCTGGTCTCTCGGCGAGATGCGCAGGATCAGCGAAGAGGGAGTGAAGTTCGCATCGCCGGTGAACGGAGACAAGCTGTTCCTGACGCCCGAAGTTAGCATGCAGATCCAGACGGTGCTGAACTCCGACATCGTGATGCAGTTCGACGAGTGCACGCCCTACCAGACGAAGGGCCACGTCACGACCGAAGCCGAGGCGCGCGCGTCGATGGAATTGAGCCTGCGCTGGGCCGGGCGCAGCCGCGACGAGTTCGTGCGCCTGGCCAACCCGAACGCGCTGTTCGGCATCGTGCAGGGGGGCATGTTCGAGCACCTGCGCGAGGAGTCGGCGGCAAGGCTGGTCGAACTCGACCTGCCCGGTTACGCGATCGGCGGCGTCAGCGTCGGCGAACCGAAGGAGCAGATGCTGCGCATCATGGCGCACACGCCGCACCGGCTGCCCGCGCACAAGCCGCGCTACCTGATGGGCGTGGGCACGCCGGAAGACCTGGTCGAGGGCGTCGCGCAGGGTGTGGACCTGTTCGATTGCGTGATGCCGACGCGCAATGCGCGCAATGGCCATCTGTTCACCCGCTTCGGCGACCTGAAGATCCGCAATGCGCGCCACAAGCTCGACGCGCGGCCGCTGGACGAGACCTGCAACTGCTACGCCTGCCGCGGCTGCGGGGAGGGCGGCGGTTTCAGCCGCGCCTACCTGCACCACCTCGACCGCTGCGGGGAGATGCTCGGCCCGATGCTGGCGAGCATCCACAACCTGCACTACTACGTGAACCTGATGCGCAAGATCCGCGAAGCGCTGGACGAAGGGCGCTTCGACACGTTCCGGCACCAGTTCGCGCAGGATCGTGCGCGTGGCATCGGTGACTGACAGCCCCAAGGCATCTGTGAGGGGAAGCACCCCATGGACTGTTCAGGGGCAAGGCCTGCGTCTGGCCAGCAGATAGTCGATCGACAGCACTCCGGGACCCCGCGCGATCAGATACAGAAGCACGGCCGCCCAGGTGCCATGTGTCGGGTAGGCGTCGGGATAGACGAACACTTCGATCACCAGCGTCATGCCGAGCAGCGCCAGCGCCGAAAAGCGTGTGCCCAGGCCGATGAGCAGCAGCAGGGGAAACAGGTGTTCGGCAGTCGCCGCCATCGGCGCGGCGATTTCAGGGGGGACGAAGGGCAATTTGTACTCGTCCCGGAACAAGGCGACGACCGAGTCGGACAGCCGTGGCCAGCCGAGGTGGACTTCGCCGGTGATGATGTTGACCACGAAGCCCTGGACCTTGGTCTGCCCGGAAGTCCAGAACACTGCGGCGATCGAGAAGCGGGCGATCAAGGCGACGAGGCTATGCGGAATGCGCTCGAACAGGCCGATGACCGACATCACCCGGCTTGCCAGCGACGGCGAGTCGGCAGGCCGCACGCTGGAGGTTGCTGTGCTCATGAAAGAGGTCCCCGTGGCAGATGGATGGAGGTGAGTGCGCCATGGCTCATCAGGAGCGCAATGGTTGCCGACAGATCGAAGTCGACCGCGGTGCCAATTGCAGCACCTGCGGCGTCACCGAGGCCGAGGCCCTGCTGGATCGCGGTCACGAACTCGCCGGCCTCGGGCTGCAACCGCAGCACGAGCACGTCAAGGTTCTGGCGCACCACGATCGCCGCCTCGCCGTGGTCGGGATCGACCTTGCCCAGATCGCCCTCGGTCTGGTGCGCCGCCCACAGCGAGACCACGGCGTAGGAGGACCGAATCACGGTCACCGAGGGATGGCACACGAGGCGCAGCTCGCCGATGCAGGCCCCGCTCGCGAGAGCCAGCCGCGCGGCCTCGCTCGACACTGGCTTGGCATCGGACGCATGGTAGGCCCGCACGCGCGCCAGTTCGAGCCGGGCCACGTCGGCCAGGTAGGGCAACGACCGCGCCGGCTCGAACCTTTCGATGAACTCGGCAAACCCTTCGCCGTAATGCGCGAGGATGCGCGACCGGGGCGGAGACTGCCGCGCGAACACACCGGCCATCGCACGGAAGAATGCCACGCCGACAAGTTCCTGCGCGACCGGGAAGGTGTCGGCCAGCGCGTCGATCAGCGAACTGACCACGTTGTTGCGGTACACGGCCAGGCGCGCTGCCGGGTCCGAGCCATTCCAGGCTCGCAACCCGGGCGGGCACGGGCGGGCCGGGTCGAGCAGCGCGGCTGCAAATGCCGCCTGGCTGCCGATCGAGCCTGGCGTCATGAACAAGCCCAGCAGCTGCCGCAGCGCGTGGGCTCGGTGCGCGCGTTCAGCAGGTCTTCTGCGCGCCTGGCCTCGGCCAGCAGCGTGGCCAGCGCCGGCACGTCGTGATCGCGCTCGAGCAGCGTCGGCAGCGGCCCGAGCCTGGCCACCACGCGGGCGTATAGGCTCCACACCGCATCGTCCACAGGCGTGCCGTGGCTGTCGATGAGCAGCGGTGCGCCCGCGGCGTCGTGGTCGCGAGCGAAACCGGCAAGGTGGACTTCGCCGACCGCTTCCAGAGGCAACTCGTGTATGTAGGCCAGCGCGTCGCGGCCATGGTTGGTGCACGACACGAAGGCGTTGTTCACGTCGAGCAGCAAGCCGCAGTCGGTGCGCCGCAGTACCTCGCGCAGGAACGCGGCCTCGCGCATCGTCGAGGCTTCGAACTCGATGTACGTGGATGGGTTCTCGAGCAACATGCGGCGCTGCAGACGCTCCTGCACGCGGTCGATGTGCTCGCAAACGCGATGCAACGTCTGGCGGTCGTACGCAACCGGCAGCAGGTCGTTGAGGAAGATGTCGCCATGGCTGGACCACGCCAGATGCTCCGAGAACGACGCTGGCTCGTAGCGCTCGATCAGCGCTGCCAGCCGGTCGAGATGTGCTTCGTCGAGCGGGCCTTCGCCGCCGATCGACAGCCCCACGCCGTGCAGCGACAGCGGGTAGTGCTCGCGGATGCGGCCGAGGTAGTGATGGAAGGGGCCGCCGCCCACCATGTAGTTTTCGGCGTGCACCTCGAAGAAACCGATGTCAGGGCGTGTGCCGAGCACATCGCGGAAGTGCTCGGGCTTGAGCCCGATGCCGGCGCGACGCGGCAGCCCGGTTGCCATGCTGCCCTGGCCGGAGCTCGCCGCGGCCAGAAGGCCGCTTGGATGGCTCGCGGTGCGACTCAGCATGGCCGGTGTGCGCGCTGCCCTACGAAGCGACGCGGTTCAGGACTTCTTCTCCATGAACTCGGCGAGCTGGCCGAAGCCCGTCGGCGAGGTCTTGGATAGCGTCTTCTCGCAAGTGCCCTTGGGTACCAGCGAGAAGGCGTTGCCCTGGTGGTCCATCTTGGACGTGCCGGCGCAGGTGGTGCCGGCACCAGCCTTGCAGTCGTTCTTGCCCTTCATCGCGACGCCGAAGCACTTTTCCTTGTCCATCGAGTCGGCGGCGGTGGCAGCAGAGCAGGCCATCGTCAGCGCGGCGCCGAGGGCGAGGGCGAGCGTGGCGGCGGTGGCGGATTGGGATATCAGGGTCTTGTTCATGACGAAGAGCTCCGAGTGCTGAGGGGGTGGACCGGCCGCCTCCGCTACAGTGCGTGCGGCTGGCGGCGGGGGATGCACGGTGCGTTCCCGAGACCCAGTTCGCTGCCGCCGGGTCGCGGGTTACAGCGGCTGGGAAAAGTCTTGGCGTGCGATCGGAGCCTCGCAGAAGCTTCTTTTCGCACCGCGTGTAACCGGAATTCCCGATGCGGCGAAATGAACCCTGACGTGGGCCACGACGACTTCGAGTCTGGCCTGAAGCCGTTGTGGATGCGTGCGCAGGCCGGCGATGACGCTGCTTACCGCGAGGCGCTCGCGCGCGTCGCCCGGCGGCTGCGGGCGTTCTTTGGCCGACGAATGCTCTCTGTGGCGGACGAAGTGGAGGACCTGGTGCAGGAAACCCTGCTCGCGTTGCATCTACAACGTGGCACCTACGACCCGGCACTGCCGGTGAGCGCGTGGGTGTATGCGATCGCGCGCCACAAGCTTGTCGACCTGTGGCGCCGGCGCGGGCGTCGCGAGGCCCTGCACGAGCCGCTGGACGACCTGGACGAATCCGAGCACCCCGTCGCAGCCGACGACGAGCAGCCGGCAAGGCGCGATCTGGGCGTATTGCTGCAGTCGCTGACCGCCGCGCAGCAGCAGGCCATCGCACTGACCAGGATCGAAGGCCTGTCGATGGCGGAAGCGTCGGCGCGCACGGGGGTCTCGGTCGCCGCGCTGAAAGTGCAAGTACACCGTGGCCTCAAGCGCCTGGCAGCGCTGGTAAAGGGAGACTCATGAAGACCGATGATCTGATTGGCTTGCTCGCTACCGGTGCCGGCCCGGCACCGCGCGCGGTGGCGGCGCGACGCCTGCTGCCCGTGATGCTGGGCGGAGTCGCGGCGAGTGCGTTGCTCGCCGTGAGCGTCATCGGTCTCGTGCCGACGGCCTTGTTCGCCGATGGCGCCTGGTGGACCAAGTTTGCCTACGCAGCCGGGCTCGCCATCGCGCTCACCTGGCCCTTCGCCCGCCTCGCGCGGCCGGTCGCGTCTACGCGCGCGCCGTGGCGGTTGGTCGGCGCGGTGGTGGCGGCCATGGCCTTGCTCGGCTTGTGGCAATTCGTGCAGACCGAGCCTGGCGCGCGATCGAGCGAGCTGCTCGGTCACTCGTGGGCCATGTGTCCGTGGAATGTGTTGGTTCTGTCGCTGCCGGCGTTGGCCGGAGCGTTCTGGGCCCTGCGCGGGCTCGCGCCGACGCGTCCCCGCGCAGCCGGGCTGGCAGCCGGCCTGTTGGCCGGCGCGGTCGGAGCGACGGGTTACGCGCTGGCGTGCACCGAGTTGTCGATGGCGTTCGTGGCGATCTGGTACACGCTTGGCGTCGCGCTGGCCGGCACGCTCGGTGCGCTGCTGGGCCCGCGCCTCCTGCACTGGTAGTCTCATCACCCCGTTCGAGCGGCGCATGAACTGCGACGGACAGCAATGGTACGAAGATCCCCGGCGCCTTGCGACCCTTCCCCCAGCAGCGAATAGGAATCCGCCGCAATGGGGCCATTGGCTGACGCTCAGCGCCTGAGATTCTCGGGTCTGGATCGCAGACAGCAAAAGGCGTAACGTACAAGACGACCGCACCGATGGCCAAACAGAAGGGGCCGCAGTCAACCGACAGGCCGGGTCGACGGTGCAGGACCTTGCGGCCGTTCGTGCCCTAGACAGGAGAAGTCTCATGAGTGCTGTGCTCCAGCCCACCGTCCAGTCTGCGACCGCGCGCGAGTTTCTCTCCGGCAACGAAGCGGTCGCACGTGGCGCCCGCGACGCCGGGGTCGAACTTGCCGCGGCCTATCCGGGAACGCCGTCCACCGAAATCGTCGAGACGCTGGCCACGTTTGCCGGCGTCTACGCCGAATGGTCCACCAATGAAAAGGTGGCCCTCGAGGTGGCGCTCGGTGCCTCGATGACCGGGCGGCGCGCCATCACTGCGATGAAGCACGTGGGATTGAACGTCGCCTCCGACTCGCTGATGACGCTCGGGCAGGTGGGTGCCAAGGCCGGACTCGTGATCGCCGTGTCCGACGATGTCGGCTTCTCCTCGTCGCAGAACGAGCAGGACTCGCGCTTCTGGGGCCGATTCGTGCATCTGCCTGTGCTCGAACCCTCCGACGCGAACGAAGCCTATGCCATGACGCGCGACGCGTTTGCACTCTCGGAGCGCTTCGAGGTGCCGGTGCTGCTGCGCCTGACGACGCGCATTTCGCACGTCAAGCGCATGGCGCAGACGTCGGCGCAGGAAGTGCCCGACGCAGGACGCCATGGTTACGTGAAGGATGCGGCGCGCTGGATCACGACGCCGAACCACGTGGCGAAGCGGCTCGAAATGCGCGCCGAGCGCGATGCCGCGCTCGCCCTCGAGGCGGAGTCCTCGACCTGGAACCGGCTCGAACCCGGAGGCGATCGCCGCATCGGCTTCATCGTTTCCGGGCCCGCCTACCACGTCGTGCGAGAGGCCTATCCGGATGCGCCGATCGCCAAGCTCGGCTTGTCGCACCCGCTGCCGCTAGCGCTCGCGAAGCGACTCGCCGCCAGTGTGGACCGGGTGCTCGTCGTGGAGGAGGTCGACCCCATCGTCGAAAACGAACTCCGCGCGGCAGGGCTGACCGTCTGCGGCAAGGATGTCTTGCCGCGCGGGGGCGAGATCACGGTTCCGGTGCTGGAGCGTGCTGTCGCGCTTCTGACCGATGGCGCTTTCCACAGCAGCGCCGCAGCGCGCGCGGCGACCCTGTTTCCGCGCCCGCCGACGCTCTGCGCCGGCTGCCCGTACACCGGGGTCTATTTCTGGCTGGGGCAGTTGAAGGACACCATCATCTGCGGCGACATCGGCTGCTACACGCTGGGCTGCGGGTCGCCCTGGGACGCCATGGACATGTGCATTTCGATGGGTGCCTCACTCGGCGTTGCGCATGGCATGGCCAAGGCGCAGGAAGGCGATGCGAGCGCGAAGTCGGTGCTCGCGGTCATCGGCGACTCCACGTTCCTGCACACGGGCATGCCGGCGTTGGCCAACATCACGTACCAGGGTGGCAACGTGACGGTGCTGTTGCTGGACAACCGTTCCACGGCCATGACCGGCGGCCAGAACAATCCCGGCAACGGCCACCGGTTCGACGGCACGCCCGCACCGCGCGTCGACTTCGCGCGGCTCGTCGAAGCCCTGGGCGTGAAGCCCGAACGTATTCGCATGGCCGACCCCTACGAGCTTCCGACGTTCTTCAAGGTATTGCGCGAAGAGATGAAGGTGCGCGAACCCTCGGTGATCATCACCACCCGTCCGTGCGTATTCACGCCCGAATTCGAACGCCGGCCGCCGCTCAAGGTGGTCGAGGAAGACTGCAACGGCTGCGCGCGCTGCCTCGAGGTCGGCTGCCCGGCAATCACGGTGACGCGTCGCGAGCGGCAGACGCGCTCGGAGGGCAAGGTGGTCGAACTCGCCTGGACGACCATAGAGCAGGCGGCCTGCACCGGTTGCGACCTGTGCGCGAAGGCCTGTTCGCGCGGCGCGATCGTCGCCGCATGAACACCGACGTTCTCGTCGTCGGCATCGGCGGGCAGGGCGTGATGACGGCCGCCGAGACCATCGCCCGCGCCGCGCTCGCTGCCGGGCTGGAGGCGACCAAGACCGAGGTCGCCGGCATGTCGCAGCGCGGCGGCGTCGTCTGTTCGCAGGTGCGCATCGGCGAACGCATCGAGGCGACCGAAATACCGGCCGGGCGGGCGACACTGCTGCTCGCGTTCGAATCGGCCGAGGGCCTGCGCTGGAGCCACTACCTTGCGCCACGCGGCCGGGCATTCGTCGATTCGTGGCGCGCCGTGCCGCCGGTGGTTTCCTCCGGGCACTTCGACTATCCGAAGGAACCCGCGGCGGACATGCGCGCTGCCGGCGTCAATGTGGTCGAGCTCGACGCACGCGCGGTCGCGGCCGAGCTTGGGGACGTCCGTCTCGCCAACAGCGTCATGCTCGGTGCCGCCGCAGGCAGCCTGCCTTTCGCGCCCGAGGTCTTGCGCGCCGAAGTGTTGCGCCGGTTCGGGAAAAGCGCCGCGCTCGCGGATTCCAACGCCCGCGCGTTCGACGCCGGACGGGATCTGGCCGCCTAGAACGGGGCCTACCGGAAACCCCGGTTCCCGGTCAGCACGACCCACGCGCCGAGCGCGCCGTTGGTCACGCCGTGTCGCTGGGGTCTTTCGGCGTGGTGGACGAGGCCGCTAGCGAGGCCAGCACCGCCTGCGTGTGGGCGCCGAGCGCCGGCGCCGGGCTGACGATGTGGCCCGGTGTGAGGCTCAGCCTGGGCACGACGCCAGGCACCTCGAGCGCCAGGCCGTCGGCGGTGGTGATGCGTTCGATCATGCCGCGGGCGCGGTAGTGCGGGTCTTCGGCGATGTCCTTCGCGGTGTAGATGCGCCCGGCGGGCACCTGCGCCGCGGTGAGCGCCTCCAGCACCTCGGCGACGCTGCGTGTCGCGGTGTAGGCGCCGATCGCGGCGTCGATCTCGGCAACCCGCGCCACGCGGCCGGTATTGCCGGCGAGTTGCGGGTCGCTCCCCAGGTCGTCGCGCGCTATCGCCGTCATCAGGCGGCGGAAGATCGAGTCGCCGTTACCGGCCACCAACACATGCCCGTCGCGACAGGCGTAGGCGTTGCTCGGCGCGATGCCGGGCAGCGCCGAGCCGGCTGGTTCGCGCACGACGCCGAAGGCGCTGTATTCGGGCAGCAGGCTTTCCATGCAGTTGAAAACCGCCTCGTACAGCGCGACGTCGATCACCTGGCCGCGGCCTTTCGGCGCCTCGGCGCTCACGGTCCGGGAGCGATGGTGCAGCGCCATCAGCACGCCGATCACGCCGTGCAGCGCAGCGAGCGTGTCGCCGATGCTCACGCCCACGCGCACCGGCACGCGGCCCGGCTCGGCCGTCAGGTGGCGCAGCCCGCCCATCGCCTCGGCCACGACGCCGAAGCCCGGACGGTCACGGTAGGGACCACTCTGGCCGTAGCCGCTGATCCTCAGCATCAGCAGGCCGGGGTTGGTGGTGCTGAGTTCCTCGTAAGACAGGCCCCAGCCCTCCAGCGTGCCGGGCTTGAAGTTCTCGACGAGCACGTCGGCTTCGTCGATCAGGCGGCGCACGATGGCGCGGTCGTCGGGCTGGCGAAGGTCGAGAGCGACGCTCTGCTTGTTGCGGCTTTGCACCTGCCACCAGACACTGGTGCCGTTGTGCAGCAGCCGCCACTGGCGCAGCGGGTCGCCCGTGCCGGGCGGCTCGATCTTGATCACCTCGGCGCCGAAGTCGGCGAGCGTCTTCGTCGCGAACGGGCCCGCGATCAACTGCCCGAGCTCGATCACCTGCAGGCCCGCGAGCGGGCCGGACGACGGCGACGCGTCGCTCATGCCGCTGCCTCCGCGACATTTGCGTACTTCGAACCGAGGGTCGGTCGGCAACTGCGGCATGAGCTGCGGCTCCGGTCCCCGCTGCGCGGGGCCCCTCTGCGCGACGCGCTCATGCCGCGCGCTGCTCCAGCAGGTAGTGCGCGCCGTCGTACTGGCCGAGGACGTCGACGAGATACTGCATCAGCGGCTGCAGCGTGTCGTGCAGCACATGAGGCGGGTTGGCGATGAAGAGCCCGCTGCCGAGCAGGCCGAAGCCGCGCTCGTCGGGCTGGCGCACGGTGAGGCGCGCGTGCAGCCAGCCCTTCTTGGCCTGCGCATCGGCCACGGACTGCAGGCGCTGCGGCAACTGCGCCGACTCGAGCGTCGCGAGCTGTGGGTACCAGACGATGACCGTACCTTCCGCGAAGCGCGTCAGCGCCTCGCGCAGCGCGGCGACCACCTTCCCGTAGTCGCTCTTCATCTCGTAGCTCGGGTCGATGAGCACCACGCCTCGGCGCGACGGCGGCGGCAACTCGCCCTTCAGCGCGGCGAAGCCGTCGCCCTGAGTCACCTGCGTGTTCGGCTGCGCGCCCAGGTAGGCGGCGAGGATCCGGTGGTCGGTGGAGTGCAGCTCGAACAGGCGCAAGCGGTCCTGCGGCCGCAGCAGCAGGTGCGCGAACGCAGGGGAGCCGGGATACTGCTCGAAATCGCCGCCGCCGTTGAACTGGCGAACCAGGGCCACATAGTCGGCCAGCGGCGGCGGCAGGTCGTCGCGCATCCACAGCCGCGCCACGCCCTGCTCGTACTCCGCCTTCGTCTGCGCGTAGCGGCCTTCGAGCGAGTAGCCGCCGGCCCCGGCGTGCGTGTCGATCAGCGTGAAGGGCTTGTCCTTCGACGCGACGTAGCGCAGCACCAGCACGAGGACCACGTGCTTGAGCACGTCGGCATGGTTGCCCGCATGGAAGGCGTGTCGGTAGGCGAGCATCGGGAAGGCGCAGAAGCGGCGGCAGCCTGCACTGTACGGCCTGCCGATCCCTAACACGGATCGGCTTGACGCGTGGCAACGCAGGCTTGCGCGAAGTGGGTACGCTCGAAATCCGACTCCAACTTCCGGCGGGTAGCCATGACAACACTCTTCGACCCCATGCGCCTCGGCGATTTCGAGATCGCCAACCGCATCGTGATGGCCCCATTGACGCGCGACCGTGCCGGGCCCGGCCAGGTGCCGACGGCGCTGATGGCCGAGTACTACCGCCAGCGCGCCGGTGCCGGGCTGATCGTCACCGAGGCGAGCCAGGTCTGCGCCGAGGGCCAGGGCTACCTCGACACGCCGGGCATCTACAGCCGCGAGCAGGTGGCGGGCTGGCGCGCGGTCACCGACGCCGTGCACGCCGCGGGCGGGCGCATCGTGATCCAGCTCTGGCACGTCGGCCGCATCTCGCACGTGTCGCTGCAGCCGGGCGGCGTCGCGCCGGTATCGTCGACGGCGCGCGCGGCGGTCGGCAAGACCTTCACCAGGGACGGCTTCGTCGACGTGTCGGCGCCGCGCGCACTTCGCACCGAAGAACTGCCGGGTGTCGTTGCGGCCTATCGCCATGCCGCGCGCTGCGCGATGGACGCCGGTTTCGACGGTGTCGAAGTCCATGGCGCCAACGGCTACCTGCTCGACCAGTTCCTGCGCGACAGCATCAACGACCGCAGCGACGCCTATGGGGGTGCCATCCCCAACCGCGCGCGACTGCTGCTCGAGGTGATGCAGGCCATCGTCGGCGAGATCGGTGGCGGCCGCAGCGGGTTGCGGCTGTCGCCCGTGACGCCGAGCAACGGCGCGGGGCAGGACAGCAACCCGCAGGCCTTGCACGAGCACGTCGTCGAGCAGCTCGGGCCGCTGAAGCTGGCCTATCTGCACGTCATCGAAGGCCAGACCGCCGGTGCGCGCGACAGTGCCCCGTTCGACTATGCAGCGTTGCGCAGCCGCTTCAGGCGAGGCAACCCGGGCGGAGCCTGGATGGTCAACAACGGCTACGACGGGAAGATGGCGCTGGCGTCCGTGGCCAGTGGCGCCGCCGACCTGGTGGCCTTCGGCCGCCCGTTCATCAGCAACCCCGACCTGGTGCGGCGCCTGCGCGAAGACCTGCCGCTCGCACCGCTGAACCGCGAGACGCTCTACGGCGGCGGCGCTGCGGGGTACATCGACTACCCGACGCTGGACGAAGCGACGGCCGGCTGAGGCACCGTCATTCCTTGTCGCCCTCGAACTCGAGGTCCAGGGCGATCTCGTCGCCGACGAGCAGCGCGACGACGAACGGCGCGAACGCCGACCGCACCATCGGATCGTCGAGCAAGGCAGGCATCGTCAACGAGCCTCGATGTAGGTTTGCACCGCTGAGGCTGCGGGGCCGCCGCAGGCCAAGCACGATGATACGGATCGTCACCGATCGTCAAATGCCTGCAGCCCGACCTTGCGAAGGCGCCCCTCGGACAAGCCCAGCAGCCACAATGCCTGACGGTCCTGCGTGACCGCCGTCCATCTGCCACCGCCCAGGCAACCGCACCATGATCAACAAGCCCTTCTTTCCCAGGCAGGTGGTGCAGGCGACCGGCAACCGCTGGGATTGGGCACTGTTGCCGATCGTGCTCGCGTTGCTGTTCGCGCTTGCCTATGCCGGCTCGCAGATGTCGCGCCCCTATGCCGTCGGCGAGGCGATTCCGCTGACGCTGGACGCGTGGATGCTGCCCTACTACCTGCTGCGGACCACCTTGCGCATGTTCCTTGCGCTGGCAGCCTCGTTGGTATTCAGCTGCGCCTTCGCGGCCATCGCTGCGAAGTACCGGGCGGCGGAGCGCGTCATGGTCCCGCTGCTGGACATCCTGCAGTCGATCCCCATCCTCGGCTTCCTGTCCATCACCGTCACCGGGTTCATCGCCCTATTCCCGGGCAATCTGCTCGGCGTCGAGTGCGCGGCGATCTTCGCGATCTTCACGTCGCAGGCCTGGAACATGGCGTTCAGCCTCTACCAATCGCTGCGCACCGTCCCCGCGGAGTTGCAGGAGGCGGCCCGCGTCTTCCAGTTGTCCGGCTGGCAGCGCTTCTGGCGGCTCGAGCTGCCGTTCGCGATGCCCGGACTGCTGTGGAACATGATGATGTCGATGTCGGGGGGCTGGTTCTTCGTCGTCGCGTCGGAAGCCATCTCGGTGTCCAACCAGAACATCAAGCTGCCGGGTGTCGGCTCCTACATCGCCCTGGCCATCGAAGCGCGCGACCTGGGGGCGATCGGCTGGGCCATCTGCGGCATGCTGATCGGCATCGTTCTGTACGACCAGCTGTTCTTCCGCCCGCTGATCGCCTGGGCGGACAAGTTCAGGTTCGAGGAGGGCAGCTCGGAGTCCGCGCCGAGTTCCTGGCTGCTGACCTGGATGCGCCGCACCGACCGCCTGCAGAAGATGGGCCACTCGCTCGTGCAGCTGCTCGAACGATCGCTGACCCTTTTCAAGAGCAACCATGACGGCACGTCGATCAGGGCGCGCACCCTGCCGCCCAACCCCGCCGTCGAACGGGTCGGTGACGCGCTGCTGGCGGGTGCAATTCTCCTGTCCGTCGGGTGGCTGCTCCAGTTCATCCACGGCGAGGTGGGTTGGGGCGAAGTGGCTCACGTCTTCGTGCTCGGTCTGTACACGATGACGCGCGTGCTGGTGCTGATCGCCCTGGCGGCGCTGGTCTGGGTTCCGGTGGGCGTGTGGATCGGCATGAACCCGCGCTGGGCGGGTCGCCTGCAGGCGGTTGCACAGTTCCTTGCCGCGTTCCCGGCCAACCTGATGTTCCCGGTGGCCGTGCTCTTCATCCTGCGCTGGCACCTCGACCCGAACCTCTGGCTGTCGCCGCTGATGGTCCTCGGTACCCAGTGGTATCTGCTGTTCAACGTGATCGCCGGCGCATCGAGCGTGCCCACGGAACTGCGCTATGCGGCCCAGAATCTCGGACTTTCGGGCTGGCTCAAATGGCGACGCTACCTGCTGCCTGCCGTGTTCCCGAGCTTCGTCACCGGCGCCATCACGGCCAGCGGCGGCTCGTGGAACGCCAGCATCGTCGCGGAATACGTCACCTGGGGCGACACGACGTTGCAGGCAGAGGGACTCGGAAGCTACATCGCGCACATGACCGCAGTCGGCGACTTTCCGCGCATCGCGCTGGGCATCGGCGTGATGTGCGTGTTCGTGATGGGAATGAATCACTTCGTCTGGCGTCGCCTGTACCAGACGGCCCAGGACCGGATGCATTTCTGACTTGAAGAGGCACGTTCCATGTCCGAAGCGATCATCGAACTCAAGGGTGTCGGCAAGTCGTTCAAGTCGGCCGACGGCAGTGCACGCTCCGTGCTCGAGGGTGTGGACTTTCGCCTGGCCGAAGGCGAGATCGTCGCGTTGCTGGGCCAGTCGGGGTCGGGCAAGTCGACCCTGCTGCGCATCATGGCCGGTCTGGTAGGTGTCGATGCCGGCGACGTGAGCTACCGCGGTCAACCGCTCTACGGACCTGCGCGCGGGGTCGGCATGGTGTTCCAGTCGTTCGCGCTGTTCCCCTGGCTCACCGTTCAACAGAACGTCGAACTCGGCCTCGAGGCGCGCGGCATGGCTCCCGCCGAGCGCGCGCGCCGGGCCGAACAGGCCATCGAGCTGATCGGGCTCGCCGGGTTCGAGGGGGCGCTTCCGCGCGAACTCTCGGGCGGCATGCGGCAGCGCGTGGGCATTGCTCGTGCCCTGGTCATCGAACCGGAAGTGCTGCTGATGGACGAGGCGTTCTCGGCGCTGGACGTTCTCACCGGCGAGCGCCTGCGCGAGGACATCCTCGAACTCTGGGGCAGCGGCTCGATGCCGACCAAGGCCATGCTGGTCGTGTCGCACAACATCGAGGAGGCCGTCCTGATGGCCGACCGCGTGCTGGTGTTCGCGAGCGACCCGGGTCGGGTTCGTTTCCAGCTCGCCGTGCGACTGCCCAGGCCGCGCGAAGCCGACAGCGTCGCGGTACGCACCCTGGTCGACGAGGTCTATGCCCTGATGACGGCAGGCACGGTCAGGGCGGGCCGGCCGACGGCGGAGCCGGCGAAGATCGACCTGGGCGAACGCCTGCCCGAGGCCGATGTCGCGCGCATGGAAGGCCTGCTGGAGATGCTGCTCGACGACGAGTTCGCCGGCCGGGCCGATCTGCCGCAGCTGGCCGAGGTCACCGAATTGACCGACGACGAATTGCTGCCGCTGGTGCAGGCACTGTCGCTGCTCGATCTCACGCGGCTGGCCGACGCAGACCTGCACATCACGCCGCTCGGCCGCGAGTACGTGGAGAGCTCTCATACCGACCGCCAGGCCATCTTCGGGCGCCAGCTGCTTGCCCATGTGCCGCTGGTGGCACATATCCGCCACAGCCTGGACCAGGAGCCCTCCGGAGAGTTGCCCGAAGAGCCCTTCCTGCGCTTGCTGAGCGAGAGCCTGGACGAAGCGGAGGCCGAGCGAGTCATGCGCACCGCGATCGAGTGGGGCCGGCACGGCGAGGTGTTCGAGTACAACTATCACAACGGCTTGATCCACTTGCGCGAAGAAGAAGAGGCGCAGGAATCTCGCTCGAAGCCCGCGTGATCGCGATGTCCGTTGCGCGGCTGCCGATGAACCGTCCCAGGAACGACCGCGCAGAGGTCAGGACCCTTCGCTGAACCAGAGGCCCATCGATGGCACATCACCACGGACACGACCGTGTTCACGATCACGACGGCCATGCGCATGGCGGCAGCCCTCACCACCATGGCGACCCGAACCGGCATGGGCGCGCCTTTGTCATCGCCATTGCGCTGAACGCAGCGTTCGTCGCGGTGGAGTTCGGTTACGGTTTCATCGCCAACTCGACCGCGCTGATGGCCGACGCCGGCCACAACCTGTCCGACGTGCTGGGCCTGGTCCTGGCCTGGACGGCGATGGTGCTTGCACGCAAGTCACCCAGCGAGCGCTTCACCTACGGTTTGCGAAGCACGTCCATCCTGGCGGCGATCGCCAATGCCATGCTTCTGCTCGTTGCCTGCGGCGCCATCGGATGGGAAGCCGCGCAGCGCTTCGCGCAGCCTCCGGCGGTGGGCAGTGCGACGGTCATGCTGGTCGCCGGCATCGGCATCGCTGTCAATGGACTGTCGGCCTGGCTGTTCGTCAAGGGCAGCGCGGGCGACCTGAATATCCGCGGGGCCTACCTGCACATGGCGACCGATGCAGCGGTGTCGCTCGGCGTCGTGCTCGCCGCCGTGGTGATGCTGTTCACCGGCTGGTACTGGGTCGATCCGGCGATCAGTCTGGTGATCGTGGCGGTCATCCTTTTCGGTACCTGGGGCTTGCTGCGCGAATCGCTGCACCTCGCGCTCAACGCGGTCCCCCCGCACATCGACGTGTCCGACGTGGCGAGCTACCTGTCACAGCTGCCCGGCGTGAGCGCCATCCACGATCTGCACATCTGGGGCATGAGCACGACCGAGAGCGCGCTGACCGTTCATCTGGTCATGCCCGACGGCTATCCAGGCGATGCCGTGATCGACGGCGTTGCGCTCGCGTTGCGGGAACGCTTCTCGGTGCATCACAGCACGCTGCAGGTCGAGCTCGGAACCACCGACCATGCCTGCAGCCTGGGCACCACGCTGCCTGCAGCGCACCCCCGGTAAGCCATCCAATGCCGTCGAGTCAGCTCGCCATCACCGCAGCCATCGCCACGGCAGTCGCTTCGACGTTGCCGTTGTTCAGGCCGGCCACGCAGATTCGCCCCGAGCGCACCAGGTAGACCGCGAAGTCTTCGCGCAGGCGGTCCACCTGGGGCGCGGAGAGACCTGTGTAGCTGAACATGCCGTGCTGGGTCAGGAAGTAGTCGAAGTTGCGCGCCGGAAGCTTGGCGGCTAGCACGCCGTGCAGTTGCCGGCGCATCGCGAGGATGCGCTCGCGCATCGCCGCGACCTCGCTCTCCCACAACGGCCGCAGTTCCGGGTCGCCGAGCACGCGCGCGACGATCTGGCCGCCGAAGATCGGCGGGCTCGAGTAGTTGCGCCGCACGGTGAACTTGAGCTGGCCGAGCACCAGCGCGGCCTGCGCGGCGTCGGGGCAGACCACGCTCAACGCGCCGCAGCGCTCGCCGTACAGGCTCATGCTCTTCGAGAACGAGTTGGCGATGAAGAACGAGAGGCCGGCGTCGGCAAAGGCACGCGGCACCCAGGCGTCGGCTTCGATGCTCTCGCCGTAGCCTTGGTAGGCGAGGTCGAGGTAGGGCAGCAATTCGCGCTCGCGCAGCAGCGGGATCAGCGCGCCCCATTGCGCGCGCGTCAGGTCGACGCCGGTCGGGTTGTGGCAGCAGGCGTGCAGCAGCACGACGCTGTGCCTGGGCACCGCGCGCAGCGTTTCGAGCAGGGCGTCGAAGCGCAGGCCGCCGGTCGCGTTGTCGTAGTACGGATAGGTGTGGACCAAGAGGCCCGCACCCTCGAACATCGCGCGGTGGTTGTCCCAGGTCGGGTCGCTGACCCAGACACCGCTCGCGGGGAAGAAGCGGTGGATGAACTCGGCGCCCACGCGCAGGCTGCCGCTGGAGCCGACCGACTGGATCGTGGCGATGCGGCCGCTCGCCACCGCCTCGTGCTGCGCGCCGAACAGCAGCTGCTGCACCGCGCTGCGGCAGTTGGCCGCGCCCTCGATCGGCTGGTACGGCTTGGGGCCGTCGGCGGCGATGATCTGTGCCTCGGCGCGGCGCACCGATTCGAGCACCGGAATGCGCCCCGCGTCGTCGAAGTAGATGCCGATCGAGAGGTTGATCTTATGCGGCCGCGGGTCCTTCTGGAAGGCCTCGTTCAGGCTCAGGATCGGGTCGCCGGCATAGGGGTCAACGTGTTTGAACATGGCTTTGGGGGCGAGTGAGCTCAGCGCTCGAAGGGCCGCTCCCGAGAGAGCTGAGCTCCCCTCGGGGGACGACGCCGAAGGCGTCTCGGGGCTGTCATTGCGCGAGGGCTGCCTCGATGTCCTTGCGCAGGGACTGTGGCTTGTCGGTGGGCGCATAGCGCTTGATCACCTTGCCGTCCCTGCCGACGAGGAACTTGGTGAAGTTCCACTTCACGGCCTGGCTTCCGAGCAGACCCGGGGCCTCGGCGGTGAGCCACTGCCACAGCGGGTGAGCCTGCGGGCCGTTGACGTCCACCTTGGCCATCATCGGGAAATTCACACCGTAGTTGATCGAACAGAACGACGCGATCTCTTCGTTGCTCCCCGGGTCCTGCGAGCCGAACTGGTTGCTCGGGAACCCCACCACGACGAGGCCGCGGTCGCGGTAGTCTTCCCACAGCTCCTCGAGGCCGGCGAATTGAGGCGTGAAGCCGCAGGCGCTGGCGGTGTTGACGATCAGCAGCACCTTGCCGCGCTGGCTTGCCAGATCGGCCCGCTGCCCGGTGATCGACAGCGCGGAGAAGTCGTAGATGGTTTGCTCGGATTTCGACATGGCGGGGTCCTTCTGATCTGGGTTGGGCAAGGCTGCATGGTATCGCTGCGGCGCCAACCCTCGCCTGCGGCATCCGCCGGGACGTTCAGCACACCCCTCCAACCATCTTGCCAGGGGGACGGGCGCCCATCCCCTGGACCCGCCCCGCCAGAATCCTCGTCACCGCGTTTCAGCGTTCGACGAGGACGTGCAACGCTGGATTGTCGATTTCGCGGGCGAGCAGTCGCGCTGCAGCGCCGCTCGCGCCGTCGCCGAGCGCGGCGCGGTGCAGATGCGAACGCACGGTGAGTTCGCGCATTCCGCTGCGCGCAGCAAGGCCCTGCAACTGCTCGATCCAGTCCGGCGCCTGGGGCATGGCGTTCGCGACCGCCAGACCGCACAGCGCGTCGAGTGCATACGCCTTGCCCCAGAGGTAGGCATCGGGCAGGCGAACGGAACGCGAAACGGCGTCGACGAGAATGTCGACGGCGCGCTGCGATTCACCTTGCTCGATGGCGACGCGGCCGAGACCGCGACCGGCGATGCCTTCCCAACAAGGGTCGCCGAGCTGGCATCCGAGCGCGAAGGCATGCTCGAAGCGCTCCGCAGCGGCCTTCACATCGCCGCGCAGCAGATCGACTTCGCCGCGCAGCGATTGGGGCCACGGGACGAATGCAGTCCAGCCCTGCTGCGCCAGCGCGACCGATCGATCGAGCGCGACGGTGGCTGCCGGGAGATCGCCCTGCAGCAGCAACGCGCGCCCCAGCATCGAGAGCGCGTAGCTGATCTGCTTCACTTCGCCGACGCCGTTGGCGAGCGCTTCGGCCTCACGCAGCATCGCGATCCCGGCGGCATAGTGCGCGGTGTCGCTGAGCACCGACCCGTGCACGATGGCAATGCGTGCCTGTTCTGCACGGTCGTCGCCGGCCAGCGGCGCGGCGCGGCGCAACCAGACCAGCGCACGCTCGTAGCGTCCGCGCAGAAACTCGACGTAGCCGAGTTCGCGACAAGCCGCCGCTGCGAGCGGCGGCGAGGCGTCCTGGCCGACGGCAAGTGCCTCGTGCAGCGCCGTCGCGCCCTCCTCGTCGCGGCCGCGCGCGGCATGCACGAGGGCGCCGCCCAGGGCGACTCGCGCGCGCGTACGCAGTGTCGCGTCGCCGGTGGCGTCGGCCTCGACGATTGCGCGCCGCAGGCACTGCAGCCCGGCATCGAGTGCACCGGCGCCGATTGCGGCCTCCCCGGCCTCGATCTGCGCTATCGCCGCAACGCGACCGGTCGCCGGCCGCGCGGTCGGCGTGGCGGTGACCGTGCGCATCGCGGCTTCGAGCGTCGCGCCAGGTTGCACGCCGAGCTCACGCTTGAACAGCTCGCGGCACGCGGCGGCCTGGCGTGCCGCACCGACACCGTCGCCCGCAGCGGCGAGGCTGCGTACGAGCAGCGCCTGAAAGTTCTCGTCGAGGGGATTCTGGCGCACGAGCCGACCGGCCAGATCGGCCGCTTCGGTCACGGCACCGGCGGCAAGGCGGGCCAGGGCGGCCTCGCGCAGGACCGCCTCTGCGGTCGCCTGAAGATGGCGGCGCTCGGTCGCGAGCCAGACCTCGAATGACGGGCTGCTCGAAAAGCTCATTCCCTCGAGCAATTCGCGGTCGAGGCCGGGCACGCACAACGCCTCTGCCCATGTGCCCAGCGTGACGACCTCGAGATCGACGTACGCCGTGGGCTCGAGCGAAAGCTCCGGCACATCGCCGCGCAAGCCCGCGTTGCCGAGCAGGCGTCGGAGTTCGCTCAGATTCCAGCGCAATGCGGCGAGCGGGTCCTCGGCGTCCTCGAACAGCAAGCCCGCCAGGTGTCTGCGGCTCGCACCGACATCGCTGCGGACGAGATACGCGAGCAGGCCCCACACCTTGTGGCCGCGCGGGGCCGGCAATGCGCGGCCGTCCCGTTCCACTCGCGGCTCGCCGAGAAGATGGATCGCAAGGCCCACGGGTCGATCGTCCCTCAGGGCCTGCGGGCGCGCAAGACCGGGCTCAGGCTTCGGCGGTCGTCGGATCGATGATCGTGACGACCCGCGCGACGCTGTTTGCCGGGAAGCCGCCCCGTCGCGCATGCTCCCGGACGAGTTCCTCGCTCGGTGCGTTGTAGACGCAGTAGATCTTGTCAGCCGTCACGTAGCTGTGCACCCACTGGACGTCCGGCCCGAGTTCATGCAGGACGCCGCATGACTTCTGAGAGATGGCCTGCAGTTCGGCTGCCTTCGAGGCACCGATGCCGGGAATGGCGCGTTCGATCACAAATTTGGGCATAACGGTCTCCGTTGAGGTGAAGGGGAGCCTAGAAGGTATGCATTGTCCGTGTGAGCAAGCGTGTGAGCACGACCCGTCACTGCAAACCGCGATCGATTCTGGACCGTCAGCGGAAATGGGCACATGTGTCCACTTCGCGCAGGGGTCTTTCACCCGCAGGCAAACTCGGCGTTCGCTCACGAGGTAACCATGAAGCTTTCGACCCTTTCCTTCGTCTTTGCCCTGCTTCTAACCGGGCCGGCTGCCCAGGCCGCGCTCAAGCCCGGCGACAAGGCGCCGGAGTTCAGCACGCAAGCCGCTCTTGCCGGCGAGGCCTTCACGTTCCAGCTCGCCGATGCACTGACGCGCGGGCCGGTCGTGCTGTACTTCTTTCCAAAGGCCTTCACCTCGGGGTGCACGGTCGAGGCGCATGAGTTCGCTGAAGCGACCGCGCGCTTCAACGCGCTGGGCGCCACGGTGATCGGCGTCTCCAATGACGACATCGAAACGCTCAAGCGCTTCTCGGTGGAGGCTTGTCGCAACAAGTTCGCCGTCGCTTCCGACGCCGATTCGAAGGTCATCCGAGCCTATGACGCGAAGGTCGCGTTCCTGCCCGGCGTGGCGGATCGCATCTCCTACGTGATCGACCCGTCCGGCAAGATCGCCTACGCCTACGGCAGCATGAATCCGCAGGGGCATGTGACCAACACGCTGAGGGCCGTCGAGCAACTGGTGGCGCAGGGCAAGCAGCCCGAGGCTGCAGGCAAGCGGTAATGCATGCCCGGTTCGGCATCGCGTCGCCAATCGGGTGAGCCTTGTCGATGATCGAGACTGGACGGAAACGCAAGTGAACGCTGCAGCACAGAGCCTTTCCCGTCGCTCGGAGCGCCGCTTCTGGGGTTGGGGCGCGGTCGATGCCAAGCTCGATGCACGCGAGCAGGCGACCGTCAGGTTCATGGTCGAGCAGCTCGGCGGAAGCTTCGTCGCTCTTGCGCCACCGGACGTTGCCGAGTTCGACCTTCGCGCATCGCGGGTTGCACCGCCGCCTGCTCTGGCATCGATGTTCTCGCAATCACCCCGCGACCGGCTCAATCACGCCTACGGCAAGGGCTACGCCGACTGCGCCCGGATGTGGCTGCGCAGCGTGCCCAACCCGCCCGACTGGGTCGCCTACCCCGATGACGAACAGGCCGTGAGCGACATCCTCGACTGGGCCGCGGGCAACAATGTCGCGGTGATTCCGTTCGGTGGAGGAACCAGCGTCTGCGGGGGTGTCGAGCCGGCCGTCGGCGACGGCTTCGCCGGCGCGATTTCGCTGGACATGGAACGCCTCGGCCGCGTACTGGAGATCGACCGCGTAAGCCGCGCGGCGCGTATCCAGGCCGGCGCCTTCGGGCCCGAGATCGAGGCCGCGCTGAAGCCGCACGGTCTGACACTGCGTCATTTCCCGCAGAGCTTCGAGTTTTCGACCCTGGGGGGCTGGATTGCCACCCGCGCTGGCGGCCACTACGCCACCCAGCACACCCATATCGACGACTTCGTCGAATCCACGCGCATGGTGACGCCGTCCGGGGTGATGCAGACGCGACGCCTGCCCGGATCAGGCGCCGGCCCTGCGCCCGACCGCTTGGTGCTCGGCAGCGAGGGCACGCTTGGCGTGATCACCGAGGCCTGGATGCGGCTACAGGACAGGCCGCGCTTTCGGGCTTCGGCGTCCATACGATTCGCCGACTTCTTCGCCGCAGCGGGCTGTGTACGGGCATTGGCGCAGTCCGCATTGAACCCGACCAACTGCCGTCTGCTCGACCCGATGGAGACCGTGTTCTCAGGCGTTGGTGACGGACGAAATGCGGTCCTCGTGCTGGCCTTCGAGTCGGCCGACCATCCCTTGCAGGCGTGGATGGATCGGGCGCTCGAACTGGTGCGCGATCATGGCGGCGAGTTCGACGCGGCCGCCGTCGCGCGTTCCGTGGCGTCCGAGAGCAGCGAGGAACATCGACGTGGGGCAGCGGGTGCCTGGCGCGATGCCTTCATCCGCATGCCCTACTGGCGCGACCCGGCAGTCGGGCTGGGACTGATCATGGACACCTTCGAGACGGCCGTCACCTGGGATCGCTTCGAGCACTTCTATCACATCGTGAAGCAGGAGGTGGAGGCCGCGATTCACCGCTCGACTGGTCAGCAGACGGCCATCGCCTGTCGCGTGACGCACGTCTATCCGGACGGCGTCGCCCCGTACTTCACCATCGCCGTGCTGGGATCGCCGAGCCGAGACGTCGCCAGTGCGCTGGCGGCGTGGCGCGATATCAAGCTGGCGGCAAACGCTGCGGTAGTGGGTCATGGCGGAACCGTGACGCACCATCACGCCGTCGGCCGAGACCACCGCAGCGGCTACGAGATCGAGGCGCCAGCCCTGTTCCGCAGGATGCTCGCGGCTGCGAAGGCGGTCGTCGATCCCGCGGGAATACTCAATCCCGGTGTGCTCTACGATGCGGCGAGACTGACGCACCAGGACGCACGATGACCGGCCCCACCCGCTATCCCCATGTCTTCTCGCCGCTCGATCTCGGCTTCACGACGCTGAAGAACCGCATCCTGATGGGCTCGATGCACACCGGGCTGGAAGAGGCCGAGGACGGCTTTCCCCGCATGGCCGAATACTTCGCCGAGCGCGCCCGTGGCGGCGTCGGCATGATCATCACCGGTGGCATCTCGCCGAACCTGGAGGGCGGTTTCGGCAGCAAGCTGTCCACCCCGGCCGAGGCCGGGCAGCACCGGCTCATCACCGCCGCCGTGCACGCCGCCGACCCCGAGGTGAAGATCTGCATGCAGATCCTGCACACCGGAGCGCTGGCGGGCACGCCGGCCTGCGTGGCACCGTCGTCCATCAAGTCCCGCATTGGCCGCTACGCGCCGAACGAGCTGGACGAAGCAGGCATCGAGAAGCAGATCGCCGATTTCGCGAACTGCGCCGTGATGGCCCAGGCCGCCGGCTACGACGGCGTCGAGATCATCGGCTCGGCGGGCTACCTGCTCAGCACCTTCCTGGTCGAGAAGACCAATCTGCGCACCGACCGCTGGGGCGGTTCGTGGGAGAACCGCATGCGCATGCCGGTGGAGGTGGTGCGCCGCGTGCGCGCCGCGGTGGGCGAGCGCTTCATTGTGATCTTCCGCGTCCCGGCGATGGACATGCTCGACGGCGGGCTGGCCTGGGACGAGGTGGTCTCGCTCGCGCAAGGCGTCGAGGCGGCTGGCGCCGACATCATCAGCAACCACTTCTGCTGGCACGAGGCGCCGGTGCCGACCATCGCGACGATGGTGCCGCGGGCGGCCTTCACCCAGGTGACCGGCCGGCTGCGCCAGCATCTGCGCGTTCCGGTGATCACGAGCAACCGCATCAACATGCCGGCGGTGGCCGAGGCCGTGCTGGCGCGCGGCGATGCCGATCTGGTGTCGATGGCGCGGCCGATGCTGGCCGATCCCGAACTGGTGCGCAAGGCCGCGCAGGGCCGGGAGGACGAGATCAACACCTGCATCGCCTGCAACCAGGCCTGCCTGGACCACACCTTCGGGGGGAACCGGCAGGTGAGCTGCCTGGTCAACCCGCGCGCCTGCAACGAGACGCTGCTGAACTACCGGCCCGTGGCCCAGGACCGGACCCGCAAGCGCATCGCGGTGGTCGGCGCCGGGCCGGCCGGCCTGGCCTTTGCCACGGTGGCGGCGCAGCGCGGCCATCGGGTCACGCTGTTCGACGCGGGCGCCGAGATCGGCGGCCAGTTCAACCTGGCCAAGCGCATTCCCGGCAAGGAAGAGTTCCACGAGACCTTGCGCTACTACCGCCGCATGATCGAGGTGCATGGCATCGAATGGCGGCCGAACAGCCGGGTGGATGCTGCGCTGCTGCAGCGCGAAGGGTTCGACGAGGCGGTGGTGGCCACCGGCATCGAGCCGCGTCGCCCGGCCTTGCCCGGCATCGACCACCCCAAGGTCGTGCCCTACGTCGACGCGATCCTCGCTCGCCGGCCCATCGGACAGCGGGTCGCGATCATGGGTGCCGGCGGCATCGGCTTCGACGTCGCCGAGCTGGTCTCGCACGCAGGCGCCTCGAGCGCGCTCGATGTCGAGGTGTTCGCGCGTGAGTGGGGCATCGACTTCGAGCAGCATCCGCGTGGCGGCGTGACGGGTGTGGTGCCGCAGGTGGCCAAGGCCGACCGCAGCGTCTGGCTGATGCAGCGCAAGCCCGATGCGCTGGGCAAGACGCTGGGCCGCACCACCGGGTGGACGCACCGTCTCACGCTGGCCCGTCGCGGTGTGCAGATGGTCAGCGGCGTCGACTACCTGAAGATCGACGATGCCGGGCTGCACACCCGGGTCAACGGCGAGCCGCGGCTGTTCGAGGTCGATACCGTGATCGTCTGCGCCGGCCAGACGCCGTTGCGCACGCTGTACGACGAACTGCAGGCCGCGGGTGTGCCCGCGCACCTGGTCGGCGGCGCCTTCGAGGCGGCCGAGCTCGACGCCAAGCGCGCGATCGACCAGGCCAGTCGCCTGGCGGCCGAGGTCTGAGGCATGGGAGGCAATCCACCGCAAGCCGCGGAGCAGCGTGCGGCAGCGTCATCGCGCCGCAACGGCATTCGGCCGTTTTCAATGCCGGTCGCTGCGCGCCAGGGCCAGCAGGCGCTCGACTTCGTCGCGGTGATGCACGCAGTTGCTCGCGTGCCAGCGCCGGATCAGCCACATCATGCCCGCCACGACCAGGCCGAAGACCGCAATCGCCCCGTAGGCCGACATGCTCAGACGCGTCATGCCGGTATAGAACGCCCCGAGGCCGAGGATGCAGGCTTGCTCGTTGAAGTTCTGCACCGCGATCGAACGACCCGCCCCCATCAGGTTGTGGCCGCGATGCTGCAGCAGCGCGTTCATCGGGACGACCATGAAGCCGCCGATGGCGCCGAGCACGATCAGGAACGGCACTGCAGCCCAGATGTTGCCGATGAAGATCATGCAGATCACGAGCAGGCCCATCGCGATGCCGAGCGGGATCACGTTGGTCGCATGGTCGAGGCGCATCCGCATCGACGCCGCCACCGCGCCCACCGCCGTGCCGATGGCCACGACGCCGCTCAATGAAGACGCCTGGGTCGTCGTGTACCCGAGCGCGATCGAGGCCCAGGCGAGCACGATGTAGCGCAGGTTCCCGCCGGCGCCCCAGAACAGCGTCGTCGTGGCGAGCGATATCTGGCCCAGCTTGTCGCTCCACAAGCGCGCATTGCAGCGGGCGAAGTCGCGCACCAGCGATGCCACGCCATGTGCGATCGGCTGCAGCGGCGCCTCGGTGCGCGGGATGTAGAGGTTGAATACCGCGGCGACGATGTAGACGAGGATCATCGAGGCGATGGCCGCTTCGGGCGGCGTGTCGACGCCGGTGTCGATCATCGGGAAGTCGAACCCCAGCAGCGACTGCGACACGGCGGGGCCGACCAGCTGGCCGCCGAGCAGCACGCCGAGGATGATCGAGGCGATGGTCAGGCCTTCGATCCAGCCGTTGGCCTTGACCAGCTGCGACGGCGGCAGCAGCTCGGTCAGGATGCCGTACTTTGCTGGCGAGTAGGCAGCAGCGCCAAGGCCGACGATCGCATACGCGAACAGCGGATCCGCGCCGAACAGCATGATCAGGCAGCCCGCCACCTTGATGAGGTTGGAGAGGAACATCACCTTGCCCTTGGGCACGGCGTCGGCCAACGCGCCGACGAACGGCGCGAGCACGACGTAGAACAGCGCGAACATCGGCACCAGCGCGGCGCGCTGCCATTCGGCTCCGCCCGATGTCCTGATCAGCTCCACCGCCGAGACGAAGAGCGCGTTGTCGGCCAGCGAGCTGAAGAACTGCGCCGACATGATGGTGTAGAAGCCCTTCTTCATGCGGTCGCTTGCAAGCGGCTGTGCGTCCCCGTGGCGGTGGGTGGGTGCGGGCGCGCGGGCGCCGACCGAAAACGAAGTTTCAGAGCAGACTAACTTGTACTCGAGTCAGGTCGCAGCCAAGGGCTTGGCGGTGTTCTTGTCTCCCTGCGGCGGCCGTTATAGCACGCGGATCGCGCTCGCCTTCGCGGTGCTTGCCCCCGGTTCATGGGTGTCGCGCTGGCAGAATGGTCGCATGCCGCGCCCCATCGAAGCCGTGATCCACACCCAGGCATTGGCGCACAACCTGCACCGCGCAAGGCTTGCCGCTCCCGATGCCCGTGTCTGGGCGGTCGTCAAGGCGAACGCCTATGGCCACGGGATCGAGAGCGCCTATGCCGGCCTGCAGGCGGCCGACGGCTTCGCGCTGCTCGACCTGGCCGAGGCCGAGCGCATCCGTGCTCTCGGCTGGCGTGGCCCGGTGCTGTTGCTCGAAGGCTGTTTCGAGGCGCGCGACCTCGAACTGTGTTCGCGCCTGAACCTGTGGCACGTGATCCACCGCGAAGAGCAGATCGACTGGCTGGCCGCGCACAAGACGGCGCAGCCGCAGCGCGTGTTCCTGAAGATGAACAGCGGCATGAACCGGCTCGGCTTCAAGCCGGCGGCCTACCGCAATGCGTGGATGCGGCTGTCGGGCCTGGCGCAGGTCGAGGACATCGTGCTGATGACGCACTTTGCCGACGCCGACGGCGCGGCGGGCATCACCGAGCAGCACGCCAGCTTCGAGGCTGCGGCGCGCGATCTGCCCGGAGAGAGGTCGCTCTGCAACAGCGCGGCCACGCTGCGCTACGCAGCCGAGGCGGCCGCGCTGCGGGCCGACTGGGTGCGCCCCGGCATCATGGTCTACGGATCGTCGCCCGACTTCCCGACGCACGACATCGCGCATTGGCAGCTGCAGCCGACGATGACGCTGCGCGCGCAGCTGATTGCGACGCAACAGCTGAGCACCGGCGACGGTGTCGGCTACGGCAGCAGCTTCCGCGCAGGCGTGCCCATGCGCATCGGCGTCGCGGCCTGCGGCTACGCCGACGGCTACCCGCGCCTGTGCGCCACTGGCACTCCGGTGCTGGTGGACGGCGTGCGCAGCCGGCTCGTCGGCCGCGTCTCCATGGACATGGTGACGGTCGACCTGACGCCTGTGCCCGCGGCCAGGGTGGGCAGCGTCGTCACGCTCTGGGGCCGTGGACCCGGTGACAGTGTGTTGCCGATCGACGAAGTGGCGCACGCCGCCGGCACCGTCGGCTACGAGCTGATGTGCGCTCTGGCGCAGCGCGTGCCGGTCAGTGTCGGCTGACTCGCGGCCGGACCCTCTGCCCAGCCGCGAGCCAGACCGTGAAGCTGCTGGTTCCCGAGGACGAGGTCGAGATCAGTGCCATCCGAGCTCAGGGCGCGGGTGGGCAGAACGTGAACAAGGTGTCGAGCGCGGTCCACCTGCGCTTCGACATCCCGCGCTCGTCGCTTCCCGACGCGGTGAAGGAACGCCTGCTCGCGCTGCGCGATTCGCGCATCACCCTGGAGGGCGTGCTCGTCATCAAGGCCCAGACCAGCCGAAGCCAGGAGGCGAACCGCGCCGAGGCGATGCAGCGCTTGCAGGAGCTGGTGGACAGCGTCGCCACGCCGCCGCGCAAGCGCCGGCCGACGAAACCGACCGCTGCATCCAGACAGCGCCGCCTCGAGAGCAAGAGCCAGCGCGGGCAGGTCAAGGCGGCGCGCGGCAAGGTCACCGAATAGTCCACTCCGGCTTCGGCGCCACAATCGCCGCATGGCCAGGGACAAGACGATCTACACCTGCACCGAGTGCGGTGGCGTGAGCCCGAAGTGGCTCGGCCAGTGCCCGGCGTGCACGGCCTGGAACACGCTCGAGGAGACCGTGGCCGAGCCGATCGCCGGCACACGCAACCAGCGCTTCCAGTCGCTCGCCAAGGCGGCGCCGGTGGCCACGCTGGCCGAGATCGAGGCGAGCGACATCGAGCGCGAGCCGACCGGCATCGAGGAACTCGACCGCGTGCTCGGCGGCGGCATCGTCGAGGGAGGCGTGGTGCTGATCGGCGGCGACCCGGGCATCGGCAAATCGACCTTGCTGCTGCAGGCGCTGGACTCGCTGTCGCGCCGGATGAAGGCGCTCTACGTGACCGGCGAGGAAAGCGGCGCGCAGGTCGCGCTGCGCTCGCGCCGGCTCGGGCTGCCGGCGTCGCAGGTGCGTGTGCTGGCCGAGATCCAGCTCGAGAAGATCCTCGCCAGCATCGCCGTCGAACAGCCGGCGGTGGTGGTGATCGACTCGATCCAGACCGTGTACTCCGAGCAACTCAGCTCGGCGCCCGGTTCGGTGGCGCAAGTGCGCGAATGCGCGGCCCAGCTCACGCGCGCCGCGAAGGCGAGCGGGGTGACGATCGTGCTCGTCGGCCACGTGACGAAGGAAGGCACGCTCGCCGGGCCGCGCGTGCTCGAGCACATCGTCGACACGGTGCTCTATTTCGAAGGCGACACGCACAGCGCGTACCGCCTGGTGCGTGCGTTCAAGAACCGCTTCGGCGCGGTCAACGAGATCGGCGTGTTCGCGATGACGGAGCGCGGGCTGAAGGGCGTTTCCAACCCGAGCGCGATCTTCCTGTCGACGCACAGCGAGCCGGTGCCGGGATCGTGCGTGCTCGTCACCGTCGAGGGCACGCGGCCGATGCTGGTCGAGATCCAGGCGCTCGTCGACAGCGGAGGGCCGAGCCCGCGGCGGCTGAGCGTGGGCCTCGACCGCGACCGCCTGGCGATGCTGCTTGCGGTGCTGCATCGCCATGGCGGCGTGTCGTGCATGGATCAGGACGTGTTCATCAACGCCGTCGGCGGCGTTCGCATCAGCGAGCCTGCGGCCGACCTGGCGGTGCTGCTGGCGATCCAGAGCAGCCTGCGCGGCAAGGCGCTGCCGCGCGGCTTCATCGCGTTCGGCGAGGTCGGCCTCGCGGGCGAGGTGCGGCCGGCGCCGCGAGGGCAGGAACGGCTGAAGGAGGCTGCCAAGCTCGGTTTTTCCGTCGCCGTGGTGCCCAAGGCCAACGCGCCGAGGAAGGCGGTCGAGGGCCTGACGATTCACGCCGTCGAGCGCATCGAGCAGGCGATCGCCGTGGCGCGTGCGCTCTAGGGATTCGTCGATGCGCATCGCCGTCGTCTCGGATATCCACGGCAACCTGCCGGCGCTGCAGTCCGTGCTGGCCGACATCGAGTGCGCGGCCGCCGACGTGACGGTGAACCTCGGTGACATCGTCAGCGGCCCGCTGTGGCCGTGCGAAACAGCCGAACGCCTGATGCCGCTGAAATTGCCGACGATCCGAGGCAACCACGAGCGCCAGTTGCTGACGCAGCGGCGCGAGCAGATGAGCCCCGCCGACGCCTATACCGATTCGCAACTCGCGCCTGCGCATCGCGACTGGCTGCGCAAGCTGCCACCGGACCTCTGGCTCGCGCCCGACGTGTACTGCTGTCACGGCACGCCGGCGAGCGACCTCGAATACTGGCTCGAGACCGTGACGCCCGGCTTCGCCCGCGCCGGCCCGCCGGGTGTGCGCATGGCGAGCGCCGACGAAGCGCGCGCGCGGCTCGGCGCGCAGGCCGAGGGCCCGGCGAGCCTGCTGTTGTGCGGCCACACGCACGTTGCCCGCACGATGCAGATCGCACCCGGCGTCCAGGTGCTCAACCCGGGCAGCGTCGGTCTGCAGGCCTACGACGACGCGCATCCGCACCAACACGTGGTCGAGAACGGCAGCCCGCATGCGCGCTGGGCGCTCGTCGAGCGCGGAACGCGGGGCTGGCGGATCGCGCTGCACGCCGTCGCTTACGACTGGGAGGCGTCGGCACGGCGCGCCGAGGTCAACCGCCGCTTCGACTGGGCTGACGCGTTGCGCAGCGGCTTCGTCGGACGCTTCGAGGCCGACATCGCGACGACATGAATCCCGTCGCCAGTTGGAGTCTCGCTGCGGCAGCCCTTGTCGCCGGCTGGCTCGCCTACGGCTGGCAGGGGCTGGTGCTTGCCGTCACGTTGATCGCGTTCTGGCTGTTGCTGCAGTTCAGCCGCGCGCTGCGTGCGATGCGCAAGGCTGCCGGTGCGCCGGTCGGCCGCGTCGCGAGCGCGGTGATGCTGCACAGCCGGTTGCGCAAGGGCATCACGCTGGTGCAGGTGCTGGCCCTGACCGGCAGCCTCGGCGAGCGCGTCGAGCCGGCGGCCGAGGGCGTGGACGAGAGCTGGCGCTGGTGCGACGAAGGCGAAGCGAGCGTGACCGTCAACCTGTGCGGTGGACGCGCTGTGAGCTGGCAACTGACGCGCCCGTAAAATCAGGCCTTCAATACCCCGAGGAGCCTCTCATGGCCATGGACGACCGCGACGGCAAGATCTGGATGGACGGCGAGCTCGTCGAATGGCGCGATGCTCGAATCCACGTGCTGAGCCACACGCTGCACTACGGCTGCGGCGCCTTCGAGGGTGTGCGCGCCTACAACACGGTGGGCGGCACGGCGATCTTCCGCCTGCGCGAGCACACCGAGCGGCTGTTCAACAGCGCCAAGATCCTGCGCATGAAGATCCCGTTCACGATGGAACAGGTCATGCAGGCGCAGCGCGACGTGGTGCGCGTGAACAGGCTCGAATCGTGCTATCTGCGCCCGCTGGCCTGGATCGGGTCGGAGAAGCTCGGCGTCAGCCCGAAGGGCAACAAGATCCACCTGATGGTCGCCGCCTGGCCCTGGGGGGCCTATCTCGGCGAAGAGGGCATGAAGCGCGGCATCCGCGTCAAGATCAGCAGCTACACGCGGCATCACGTCAACATCACGATGACGCAGGCCAAGGCGGTCAGCAACTACACCAACTCGATCCTCGCCAACATGGAAGCCACCGACGACGGTTACGACGAGGCGATGCTGCTCGACGCGTCGGGCTTCGTCAGCGAAGGCGCGGGCGAGAACCTGTTCGTCGTGAAGAACGGCGTCGTCTACACGCCCGACCTGTCGGCCGGTGCGTTGAACGGCATCACGCGCAACACGGTGTTCGCGATCTGCGAGGACCTGGGCCTGAAGCTGGTCGAGAAGCGAATCACGCGCGACGAGGTCTACATCTGCGACGAGGCTTTCTTCACCGGCACCGCGGCCGAAGTGACGCCGATCCGCGAGCTCGACCGCATCGAGCTCGGCAGCGGCTCGCGCGGCCCGATCACCGAGAAGATCCAGAGCGCCTTCTTCGACATCGTCAACGGCCGCAATGCCAAGTACGCCGAGTGGCTGACCCGAGTCTGAACCCCATGAGCCGAGAGCCCGCGAGCGTCGAAGTCACCGCGAAGGACCTGCAGGGGCCGGGCGTGGTGTTCTGCCCGAACCCGAAGATGGCGCTGTGGAGCCACCACCCGCGGGTGTTCATCGACGTCGCTGCCAGCGGCGAAGGCAAGTGCCCCTATTGCGGCACCGTCTATCGCCTGAAAGCGGGCGAGAGAGTCCACGCGCACTGAGCGCTCCGCGGTGATGACGCGCAGTCTCGTCATCGCGCCGCAATGGATCGGTGACGCGGTGATGAGCGAGCCGCTGCTGGCGCGCCTGGCGGCGCGCGGCGAAAGCCTGGCGGTCGCCGCGCTGCCCTGGGTGGCGCCCGTGTACCGCGCGATGCCAGAGGTCGGCGAGGTGATCGAACTCCCCTTCGCGCATGGACGGCTCGACTGGGCGGCGCGTAAACGCGTGGCGCGCGAGCTGCGCGGCCGCTTCGACGTCGCCTATGTCCTGCCGAACTCGATCAAGTCGGCGCTCGTGCCGTGGCTGGCGCGCATCCCGTTGCGCGTGGGCTACCAGGGCGAAGGGCGCTGGGGGCTGCTGAACCGTCGGCTTGCCAATGTCGAAGGCCGTCCGCCGATGGTCGCCTACTACAGCGCGCTCGCGGGCGACGCAGCGCAGCCCGACGAGAATCCGCGGCTGCATTTCGACGCCGCCCGGCTGGCCGTGGCGACAGCACAGCTGGGCGTTGCGCCAGGCGACTACTGGGTGTTCGCGCCGGGCGCCGAGTACGGCCCGGCGAAGTGCTGGCCGCCGGCGCACTACGCGGCGCTGGCCCGCCTGCTGCACGACGAAGGCGGGCTGCCGGTGCTGCTGCTCGGCTCGGCGAAGGAGGCCGCGCTGTGCAAGGGCATCGCTCAGCAGGCCGGCGGCGCCTGCGAGGTGCTTGCCGGGCAGACGCCGTTGATCGACGCGATGGCGCTGATTGCCGCGGCCCGCGGTGTGGTCAGCAACGACTCCGGCCTGATGCACGTGGCGGCCGCGTTCGGCGTGCCGCAGGCTGCGCTGTTCGGCTCCACCAGTCCCGAGCACACACCGCCGCTGAACCCGAAGGCGCGCGTGCTGTGGCTGAAGGAGGAATTGCAGCTGGCCTGCGCGCCATGCTTCGACCGCGTCTGCCGCTTCGGTCACACGCGCTGCCTGAGCGAACTCGCGCCGCAACGTGTCCATGCCGCGCTGACGAGCGCGCTGACAGACGGCTGAGGGGGTCGCCACAAGGCGATTCGCCCGCGCCAGGTTGGCCGACGAAGCAAGGGGGCGCTTCGTACAATGCCCGCAGCATGCCCCACCCGCAGGAATTCATCCTCACGCTGTCGTGCCGCGACGCGCCGGGCATCGTCCATGCGGTCTCCGGGCTGCTGTTCGAGGCGGGCTGCAACATCATCGACTCGCAGCAGTTCGGCGATCTCGCGGAGCCCGGCGACGAAGCAGGCGCCCACGCGACGGGTCTGTTCTTCATGCGGGTGCACTTCAAGGCACCGCAGCACCTGGCCGACCTGGCTGCGCTGAAATCGCTGTTCGCGAACGCACGACTTCGCTTCGGCATGGACCTGCACCTGCACGCACAGTCGCGCCAGCCCCGCCTGCTGCTGATGGTGAGCCAGCACGGCCACTGCCTGAACGACCTGCTGTTCCGCTCGCAGTCGGGCCAGCTGCACGCCGAGGTGGGTGCGATCGTCTCCAACCATCCCGACTTCGGGCCGCTGGCCGCCAGCTTCGGCATCCCGTTTCACCACCTGCCGCTGCCGGCCGGCGCGACGCCCGAGGTCAAGCGGGCGCAGGAGCGGCAGGTCGAACAGCTCATAGCTGCGCTCGCCATCGACCTCGTGGTGCTGGCGCGCTACATGCAGATCCTGAGCCCGGCGTTCTGCGCGTTTCTTCACGGCCGCGCGATCAACATCCACCACAGCTTCCTGCCGAGCTTCAAGGGCGCCAAGCCTTACGTCCAGGCGCACGACCGCGGCGTCAAGCTGATCGGCGCCACCGCCCACTACGTGACGGCCGAGCTCGACGAAGGGCCGATCATCGAGCAGGACGTGGCGCGCGTCGACCACAGCCTGGATCCGGAAGACTTCAGCGCCGTCGGACGCGATGTCGAAAGCGTGGTGCTCGCGCGCGCAGTGCGCTGGCACGTGGAGCACCGGGTGCTGATGAACGGCCCGAAGACGGTCGTGTTCAGGTAGCAATGGTTTTGCCATGCACGCCACCAAGACACTGCTTGCCGAGGCCGACTCGCCCGACGAGATCGAGGCCCGGTTCTACGAGGCGCTGCAGCAGGGCGACATCGAGAAGCTGATGGCGGTGTGGTCCGACGACGACGAGATCGTCTGCGTCCACCCCGGCGGCCCGCGCCTGGTCGGGCCGGCCGCCATTCGCGCCGCGTTCGAAGCCATGTTCGGCCACGGGGCCGTCAATGCCCAGCCCGAGAAGGTGCGCCGCCTGCGCACGCTGGCGAGTGCGGTGCACAGCGTGGTCGAGAAGGTGCAGGTGATGACGCAGCAAGGCCCGCAGTCGGCCTGGGTGATCGCCACCAACGTGTATCTGAAGTCGGCCCAGGGCTGGCGGCTCGTCGCCCACCACGCCAGCCCCGGCACGCCCAACGAGCAGCGCGAGGTGGTGGAGCCGCCTTCCGTCCTGCACTGAGCAGCCTGCCTGTGCACGACTACCGCGCGCCGCGCTGGATGTTCGGCCGCGGCGCCATCGGCGGCAATGTGCAGACGATCTGGCCGGCGCTGTTCGCGCGGCGCTTCGACGGCTCCGCGCCGGTCTTCAGGCGCGAGCGCTGGGACACTCCCGACGGCGACTTCATCGACGTCGACTTTCTCGCCGAGCCGACGCCTGCCGCCGATGCGCCGTGGCTGGTGCTGTTCCATGGTCTCGAAGGCTCGTCGGGCAGCCACTACGCGCAGGCCTTCGCGCACTGGGCGCGAGGCCACGGCTGGGCGTTCGCGGTGCCGCACTTCCGCGGCTGTTCGGGCGAACTCAACCGCGCGCCGCGCGCCTACCATTCGGGCGACTACGAGGAGGTCGGCTGGATCCTCGAACGCATGCGCCCACGCAGCCGGCAGCCGCTCGTCGTGGTCGGCGTTTCGCTCGGCGGCAATGCGCTGCTGCGCTGGGCCGAGGAAGCAGGCGACAGTGCCGCGCGCGTTGCACGCTGCGTCTGCGCGATCTCGTCGCCGATCGACCTCGCGGCCGGCGGCTACGCCATCGGCCGCGGCTTCAACCGGCAGGTCTACAGCCGCATGTTCCTCGCCACCATGCGCCCGAAGGCCCTGCGCAAGCTGGCCCAGCACCCGGGGCTGTTCGACCGCGCGAAGATGCTCGCCGCGCGCGACCTGTATGCGTTCGACAACGTCTTCACCGCGCCGCTGCACGGCTTTCGCAATACCGAGGACTATTGGACGCGCGCCTCGGCCAAGCCGCATCTGCGCAGCATCCGCATTCCGGCACTGGTGCTCAACGCCCGCAACGACCCGTTCGTGCCTGCCGCCAGCTTGCCCGCGGTGCACGAGGTCGGCGGCCATGTCACGCTGTGGCAGCCGGCGCAGGGCGGGCACGTGGGATTTCCCGCAGGCAGACCGCCGGGGCATGTGTTGACCCTGCCCGAGGCAGTGATGAGCTGGGTGCAGGCCCAGCAGTGAGCGATCATGGGGACATGGATGACATCGTCCGCGCCGCGCTGAAGAAATGGCCCAACGTCCCCGCCTGCTACGGCTGGCTGGCGCTCGACGCCCGCGGCGACTGGTACATGCGCGACGAGCGCGTGCAGGCGGCCGGGCCGTTCCCTGCGGTCAAGGGCAGCCGCATCAACCACGAGAAGCTGCGCGAGTTCATCCACCGCAACTACGCGGCCGACGATGCGGGGTGCTGGTACTTCCAGAACGGGCCGCAGCGCGTCTATGTCGAGCTCGAAGCCGCGCCCTGGGTGTGGCGGTTGCCGGCGGAGGGCGGTGCGGCACAGGTGCATGCGCACACCGGCGCGGCAGCGCAGGTCGTGACGATCTGGCTCGACGAGCACGGGCGGCTCTTTCTCGCCACCGACCTCGGCCTCGGCATCGTGCACACGCAGGACATGCTGCAGGCGGCCGGCGCGGTGGAAAGCGGCGCGTGGACACCGCAGCCCATCGCCTTCGCCGAGCTGCCGGCACGCTTCGGTTACCGGCTCAGGCCGCAGCCGTCACGCGCATAGTAGAGCCGACGCATGCGCCGGCTCCGCACCGCTCGACGCAATCCGGTCTACTGGGCCGGGGCTGACGCCCCTTCCGCAGCGGCAGGCGCTGAAGCTGCTGCTGCCGGGGCCTTGGGCTCGTCGAACTTTGCGCCGCCCTTGTTCGCCATGTAGACCACGGCGCGGCCGATCTCGACCTCGCTGAAATCACCCCCGCCCTGCGGAGTCATCGCGTTCTTGCCCTTCAGCGCCGAATTCAGCAGCGCCGCGTAGCCGGTCTTGATGCGCGGCCCCCAGGCTTCGGCGTCGCCGACCTTGGGCGCACCGGCCACGCCAGCGGTGTGGCAGGCCGTGCACTGCGCGGCAAATACCTGTTCGCCGGTCCTGGGCGTCGCTGCGCTGGAGGCGTCCCTCAATTCGACGCGCCCGACGGGCTGCAGCCGCTCGGCGACGGCCTCCGGACTCATCAAGTTGCTGCCGGCGGCCGGACGGATATCGGTCGAGACATAGCTGGCCAGCAAGATGATCACGATCACCGGCACGACGAAGGCGAAGAACACCGCCGCGGCAAGCTGCCGGGGCGTCTTGATCGGGCCCTCGTGGGGGGCGTCCTGTTCACTCTGCGCGTCGCTCATGAAGTCCTCGGCTACTGGCTGCTGGCTGCGGGCGTACGCGCCGGCTCGATGTGGCGGTCGCGCAAAGCCGCGGATTATAGGCCGCTGCCCTGCGCACGCGGGCCGCTCAGGACGGTTCGCCCGTGCCGCGCAGCAAAGCGTCGCAGGTGCTGTGCTGCGCGTCGTCGACGGGCAGCCTGGCGCAGACCGGCGTGAGCTGGGCTTGCAGGCGCCGCATCACGTCGGCGTGTGCCCCCGAGCTGTTCCAGCTTTGCAGCTTCCTGCCGGCGCGCTGCAGCGAGCGCGCGCTGCGCTCGTAGAACGCGCCGGGCTGCGCTGCAGCCTCGGCAAGAAGCTGGCTGGCCGCGCGCTCGATGCGCGGCACGTCCTGCGGCGACAGCTCGACCAGCGCGCTCACATAGCTCGCGCCCCATTGCAGCCGCGTCGCCTGGCCTTCGCTCCTGTCGTAAGCCTGCGCATACCAGCGCAGCGCCTCGGCCTTGTCGCCGCGCGCCTTCGCATTCTCGGCGAGCGCCGACATCAGGTAATAGGGCGAGTGGCTCTTCGCGAGGTTGGCCTTGACCAGCGCGTCCGATTCGGCGCCAAGCCCGGCCCGGGCGAGCGCATAGGCGCCCGCGGTGACGACGGCCTGGCGTTCGTAGCCGTCGGTGATCTCGCGGTCGGCGCGTGCCACCTGTTCGCGCACGTCCTTCAGCAACGGCGCCGGCAGCTTCACCGTCTTTCCATCCTTGGGCAGGTCGATCCGCGCGAGGTCGACCTGCGCGATCAGCGCGCCCATGCGGTCGGCGCGCGACAGCGTGGCGTCGGCCTCGAGGCGCCGCAGCGCCTTGTCGTAGGCGGCGATCACCGCGCCGCGCCGGCCTCCGGCTTCCCTGGTCGTGATGGCGCCCGCGATCTCGGCCGCCGCGTTGGTCAGCACGTCCATCTGCACTCGCGCGGCGACCGGGTCGGCGAGCACCTGCATCACGCGCTCGCGCAACGCGGGGTCGGCCTTCACGCCCTGGCCGTCGTCGCTCGCCGCCAGCGCCTTCAGCCACAGCCGCGTCGCCGCCTCCGTCTCCTGCGAAGGGCAGGCCACCGCGAGCGAGACGAGCAGCCCGGCGCGTTCGGCCTGCGGCACGAGCTGCGCCTCGTCGGTGTCCCACGAGTAGTAGGCGAGCAGCTTCCACTCGTTCGGCGCGAGCGTCCTGCCGGCCTGTGCATCGGCGAGCACGGCCTTGACCGGCCGGCCGCCGGCCAGGCCAATCTGCAGCAACTGCATCACCTGCGGCGCGTCGGCCTCGCCGGGCAGGCGGGTGATCTCGGCACCTTCGGGGTTGAACAGGATCAGCGTCGGGTAGCCGCGCACCTTGAAGCGCGTGCCGAGCTTCTGCGCGCCGGGCAGGTCGCCGTCGACGGAGACCGGCACGAAGGCGCGCGAGCGTTCGATGAAGTCCTGCCGGTTGAACAGCGTCGCCTTCAACTGATTGCACGGCGGGCACCACTTTGCGCCCCAGTACAGCAGCAACGGCTTCCTCTCAGCCCGAGCCTGCGCGAAGGTGCTGTCGACATCGGCATCGGCACCCGCGGGCAGCCAGGCCACGTCAGCCGCAGGAGGGGCCGCGGCGGAGGCGGCAGTCCCGCCGGCCAGGCTCAACACCAGCAGCAGCCGGGCGGTCAGCATGTTCATGCGGTTCGCGTGCGGTATCGTTTGATCATCGACCGGTCTGTCGAGGCGCGCAGAGCCGGCTCGATGGCCGACGCCTAGCCGAAGCAGAAGACGTTGAGCTTGTTGCCGTCGAGGTCGCGAAAGTAGCCCGCATAGAAGCCAGCGCCGCGCGGGCCCGCCGCACCTTCGTCCCGGGCGCCGAGTTCGAGCGCCTTGCGGTAGATGCGATCGACCTTCTCGCGGCTGTCGACCACCAGCGCCGCCATCACGCCGTTGCCCACCGTCGCCGGTTTGCCGTCGAAGGGTTCCATCACGCCGAGGCTGGGTTTGTCCATCGCGCTGCCCCAGGCGATGCCGCGTTCCGATTCCCACAGCCGCTTGGCGCCGATCTCGGCCAGCAGCTTGTCGTAGAAGGCGGCCGCGCGCGGCAGGTCGTTGGTCCCGAGGGTGACGTAGCCGATCATCGCGTGCTCCTGTTGGATGGCAGGGTCGCAGTGTAGGACAGGCCCGGTGGCGAAGCGGCCGGCCAAGCCCGGGTGCGCAGTGCGTGCGGGGCCTCCATCGTGCCTTGAATCGCGGCTGCGTGCCGTGGTCGGCGCGGCAAGCGAGCCGGGGCTGTCGATGGCGATGCCAAGCACGATTACCATGCGTGGTCTGAACCATGAACTGCCGGACTCCCCCCATGAGCCAACGACTCGCAGGCAAGACAGCCTTCATCACCGCGGCCGGCCAGGGCATCGGCCGTGCCACCGCCGAGGCCTTCGCGCTCGAGGGCGCGCGCGTGATCGCGACCGACATCGACGACAGGCACTTGCACGGCCTGACGGGTTGCGAGACGCGGCGGCTCGACGTGACCGATGCGCAGGCCGTGGCCGACGCCATCGCCGCGGCCGGCCCGGTGGACGTGCTCTTCAACGCTGCCGGCTACGTCCACGCCGGGACGATCCTCGAGTGCGACGAGGCGGCGTGGGACTTCTCGTTCAACCTCAACGTGCGCAGCATGTTCCGCACCGTCCGCGCCGTGCTGCCGGGCATGCTCGAACGCGGTGGCGGCTCGATCATCAACGTCGCCTCGGTCGCGTCGAGCCTGAAGGGCCTGCCGGGCCGCTTCGTCTACGGCGCGACGAAGGCGGCGGTGATCGGCCTCACCAAATCGATCGCGACCGACTTCGTGGCCCGCGGCATCCGCTGCAACGCGATCTGCCCCGGCACCGTGGAATCGCCTTCGCTGCGACAGCGCATCGAGGCACAGGCGCGTGCCAGCGGCAAGACGATCGAGCAGGTACGCGCTGCCTTCGTCGCCCGCCAGCCCATGGGCCGCGTCGCGGTGCCGCAGGAGATCGCCGCCCTTGCGGTGTATCTCGCGAGCGACGAATCGGCCTTCACCACCGGCACCACTCAAGTCTGCGACGGCGGCCTGACGAACTGAACTCGCCAACACTTCAACTCCAAGGATTCCCCGATGAAACTGCTGCGCCACGGCCCCAAAGGAGCCGAGAAACCCGCCCTCGTCGACGCCGCCGGCCAGGTGCGAGACCTCTCCGGCGTGCTGGCCGACATCAGCGCGGCCACGCTGAGCCCGCAGGGACTCGACCGCCTTCGCGCGCTCGATGCGAGCAAGCTCCCGCTCGTGTCCGAGCCGGGGCGCATCGCGCCGCCGTGGTCGGGGTGCCCCAAGTTCGTCTGCGTCGGCCTCAACTACGCCGACCACGCGGCCGAGGCGGGCATGCCCGTTCCCAAGGAGCCGGTGCTGTTCATGAAGGCGATCAGCGCGTTGATGGGCTGCAACGACGCCGTCGTGCTGCCGCAGGGTTCGGTCAAGGGCGACTGGGAGGTCGAGCTCGGCGTCGTGATCGGCAGCAAGGCGCGCTACGTCTCCAAGGCCGACGCGCTCAGGCACGTCGCCGGCTACTGCGTCGTCAACGACCTGTCGGAACGCGAATACCAGCTCGAGCGCGGTGGCACCTGGGACAAGGGCAAGGGCTGCGATACCTTCGGCCCGGTCGGCCCGTGGCTGGTGACGGCCGACGAAGTGCCCGACCCGCAGGCGCTCACGCTGTGGCTGGACCTCAACGGCCAGCGCTGCCAGAGCGGCAGCACGAAGACGATGGTCTTCGGCGTGGCTCACTTGGTCAGCTACATCAGCCGCTTCATGACGCTCCACCCGGGCGACCTGATCTCCACCGGCACGCCGCCCGGCGTCGGCTCGGGCCGCAAGCCGCCGGTGTTCCTGAAGGCAGGCGACGAGATGCGCCTGGGCATCGCGGGGCTCGGCGAACAGCACCAGCGCGTGCATGCCTGGGACCCGGCGCTGATCGATGGGTGAGCCTGCACCGGGCACCAGGGCCGACCGAGCGGACTCGGCTTGACGTTCAGCCTGGTGCAACACCCGCCAGACGGCTCGACGTGGAGGGATCGCGGCCGAGCTTCGTCGCGCTGACGAGCAGCTCGTTCCAGGTGTTGTCGTCAACCGGTATGCCGTCGGTCATGCGCTTCGCGCGGGTTTCCCGCTCGGGTTCACCGGCCACCGTATGCAGGCGAACGGCTGGAATCAGATGCGTTCGAGGCATCCGGGGATGCAATCCGACACCGCCTGCGGCGCGTCGGGAACCGTTCTCAAAGCGTGCTCACCAGGTGCCCGCCGTCGACCGGGATCACCGTGCCAGTCATGTAGGACGAGGCGTCCGAGGCGAGCAGCAGCAGCGGGCCGTCGAGCTCGGCGAGCTGGCCGACGCGCCTTTGCGGCACCCGCGCAACGATCGCCCGACCCGCGTCGGAACGCAGGAAGTCGCGATTGATGTCGGTCTCGAAATAGCCCGGCGCGATCGCGTTGACGCGGATGCCGTGCTCGGCCCATTCGAGCGCGAGCGCCTTCGTCAGTTGCACCACCGCCGCCTTGGTCGCCGCATACGAGGCCACCTGCGCCCGCACGCGAAGGCCAAGGATCGACGCGATGTTGATGATGGATCCGCGCTTGCCGGCGCGAATCATCTCTCGCGCGCTCGCCTGCGCGACGCGGAACACGCCCGAGAGATTGACGTCGACGACGCCGTTCCAGTCGTCCTCGCTCACGTCGAGGCTGGCTGCGCGGACAACGGTGCCGGCGTTGTTGACGACGATGTCGGGCACGCCGAGCTCGGCGCTCGCCCGCGCGATGCCATCGCGCACGCTATCGGCATCGGTGACGTCGAGGGCAAAGGCGCGGACATCGCTGGGGCGTGCGACGGCGGCGCCGATCTCGGCGGCCACGCCGTGCCCGAGTTCGATGCCGCGTCCCGCCAGCGCGAGCTTCGCGCCCTGCGCGGCGAGCACGCGCGCGAAATGCAGCCCTAGGCCGCTGAAGGCGCCGGTGACGAGGGCGGTGCGCCCGTGCAGGTCGGTTGCGGTCATCGGGGCGGGCCTGCTACTGCACCTTGATTGCAGCCGCCTTGACCACCTTCGCGGCGTCTTCCATTTCGGCGCGCATGAACCTGTCGAACTCGGCAGAGGTCATCGGCATCGCCTCTGCGCCCAGCGCCGCCATCCGCTCCGTGACGTCGGGCTCGCGCAGCACGCGGTTGACATCCCGGTTGAGCTTTTCGACGATATTGGCCGGCGTCGCCGCGGGCGCGAACAGGCCGACCCACAGGATGTAGTTGAAGCCCGGCAGCCCGGATTCGGCGATCGTCGGCACGTTCGGCAATACGCTCGAGCGCTTCGCGGAACTGACGCCCAGCGCAACCAGCCTGCCGTCGCGCACCAGCGGCAGCGCCGCCGAGATCGGCGAAAAGAAATAGCTGATTCGCCCTGTCATCGCATCGGTCAGCGCCTCGGGCGTGCCCTTGTAGGGAATGTGCAGGACGTCGATACCGGCGACGAGCTTGAACTTCTCCCCGTTGATATGCGTGCCGCTGCCCGTGCCGGCCGAGCCGAAGTTGAGCGTGCCGGGCCGGCGCTTCGCGTCCGCGACGAGATCGGAGACCGTCTTGTAGCCAGTCGACGGTGCGACGACCAGCACGTTCGGCTGGCCGGCGAGCGGCGCGACCTGGACGAAATCCTTCAGCGTGTCGTACGGCAGGCCCGGGTAGATGAAGGGGTTCACCGCTTGCGCAGCCGAATGCACCATCAGCGTGTAGCCGTCCGGTGGCGCCTTGGCGACGACGGCGGCACCTATCGTTCCGCCCGCACCGGCGCGGTTGTCGACCACGACCGACTGGTTCCACATTTCGCCGAGCTTCTGGCCCACCGTGCGCGCCAGGATGTCGGTGGCGCTGCCGGCAGTGAACGGCACGAGGATCCTGACCGTCTTGGTCGGATAGTCCTGTGCGAAAGCGAGCGTCGACCACAGCACACTGGTGGCAACGGCGCCAAGCCATCGCGATGAACGCGTCGTGATGATCATCTGCTCCCCCACATCGTGCCCGAACGATTGAAACAAGCCGCGGCGAAAGCCCGGCCCGTCACCCCAGACCGTCGTCGACCGGGACATTCTCCGCCACGAGATCGATGCCCGAAGCCTTCGCCTGCAGCACGATCAACTTCGCAAAATCCTCTTCGTCCATGCCATGGCCGATCAGCATCTGTACGAGGTCGCGCGTGATCGAGGCGAGCGGCATCGGCACTTCGAAGTGCCGCGCGGCGTCGAGCCCGAGGTCCAGGTCCTTGCGCAGGAGCTTGGGCGTGAACGTGACCTTGAAGTCGAGGTTCACCAGCGCAGGCGTCTTGTAGCGCGAGAACGTCGAGCCCATCACGCTCTGGTTCATGAAGTCGAGGAACGCATGGCGCGGCACGCCGGCCTTCTGCGCGAGCACGGTGATCTCGGCCAGCGACTGCGTGACGACGCCGAGGAACACGTTGTGGCAGATCTTCACGATCCGCGCGAGCTCGCCTTCGCCCACGTAGCTTGCCGCCGGGGCGATCGCCTTCAGGCAAGGCAGCGCGGCGTCGAACGCCGCTCTCGGTCCGGAGCAGACGAACGACAGCCGGCCGGCCTTGATGACCTTCGCATTGCCCGAGACCGGTGCCGCAAGCATCTCGACACCACGCGCCGCGAGCAGGGCACGCAATTGCGCCGACCCATCGAGCGAGATCGACGAGCACTCGACGACCATCCCCGGCGCCTTGTTGCCGGAGAGCAGCCCCTGCGGCCCGGCGACGACTTCCCGCACGTCGTCCCACGTCGACACCATCACGAACACGATGTCGCAGGCCGCCAGGTCGGTGAGCTTGTCCGCGACTTTGGCGCCCAGCGCCGCCAAGGGCTCGGCCTTGGCGCGCGTGCGGTTCCAGACCGTGAGGTCGGCGCCGGCCTTCGCGAGCCGCTCCGCCATCGCAAGGCCCATGCGGCCGATGCCGATCCAGCCGAGTTTCAACTTAGCGATTGCCATTGGGTGTTTCGCAAGGGTTCAGTAAGGGTTTGCGATCGGCAACTCCTGCGCCGGGTAGAGCGAAATCACCTTCGGCCCGCTCGGCGTCAGGATGACCTCTTCCTCGATGCGCGCTGCCGACACGCCGTCGCTCGCCGGGCAGTAGGTCTCGACCGCAAACACCATGCCGACCTTCAGTTCGATCGGCTCCTCCAGCGAACTCAGCCGCGAGATCAGCGGCCGTTCGTGCAGGCCGAGGCCCAGGCCGTGGCAGAAGTTCAGGCCGAAGGCGTCCATCTCGGTGGCGAAGCCGATCTCCTGCGACGTGGGGAAGGAGGCCGCCACCACGTGCGACGACACGCCGGGCTTCAGCAGATCGATGGCGCGGTCCATCCATTCACGCGCACGCCGGTAGGCGTCACGTTGCGGCTGGGTCGCCATGCCGACGCTGAAGGTGCGGTAGTAGCAGGTCTTGTAGCCCATGTAGGAATGGATGATGTCGAAGAAGGCCTGGTCGCCGGGCCGGATCAGGCGGTCGGTGAAGTTGTGCGGGTGCGGGCTGCATCGCTCACCCGAGATCGCGTTGATCGCCTCGACGCAGTCCGATCCCATCAGGTACAGCCGCATCGTCGCCATCGCGACGATCTCGCTCTCCTTGACGCCGGGTTTCAGCGCCTCGGCGATCTCCTGGTAGACGCCGTCGACCATCGCCGCGGCCATGTTCAGCAGCATCAGTTCGTCGATGTTCTTGATCTCGCGCGCCTGCAGCATCGTCTGCTGCGCGTCGCGCACGTCGATGCCGAGCTTCTGTAGTTCGAGCATCATCGGCACCTCGACGACGTCGACGCCGAGCGGCATGTCGCCGACGCCCTCGGCATCGAGCAGCGCCTTGATCTCGCGCGCCGCGGCGCGGAACAGCTTGCCGTCTCCACCCACCGCACCGCGCAGGCCGAGCAGGCCAGCGCGGCAATGGTCCTGGCAGAGCCAGGGCGTGTACAGCTTGTGATGCCGCGCCGCCGAGCCGAAATCCCAGAGGTAGGGGTCGCCGTTGCCGGTGAGCAGCGAGTAGCGCGTCAGCTTGTCGCGCGCCCATTCGCCGATCACGGTGCTCGTCGTGTAGCGGATGTTGTGCTGGTCGAAGCACAGCAGTGCGCCGAGTCCCGAATGGGCGAGCGACGCGCGGGTGCGGGCAAGCCGGTAGTCGTGCAGGCGGCGTAAATTGACCCGCTCCTCGAAATCGACCTGCATGTGGCCCGGCGCCTGCAGCGGTCGATCCCAGCAGTGGTTCGGGTCAATGTCGTCGGGCCGGATGATCTTCGGCTCGCGTACCTTCTTCTTGGCCATCGCAATTGCCATGCCTTCCTGCCGCTCAGCGCGTGCCGGCTGCCTTGTCAGGGTGCATCAGATCGATGTCGAGCGCAAGATCACAATGCGTGCGTCACGAGCTTGAAGTCGGGGTCGTCGGCAAACGGCTTGACGGTGAAGCCGAGGCTGTTCATCAGCTTGAGCATGCCGGCATTGTTGGCCAGCACCAAGCCCTCGATCTCCGCCAGGCCCTTGTCTCGCGCCACGTCCATGATGCTCTCCATCAGGCGCGAACCCACGCCCTTGCCGTTGAAGTCGTCGGCGACCACCAGCGAGAACTCGCAGCTCGCTTGATCGGGGTTGGTGATGTAGCGCGACACGCCGACGATGCGCTCGGTCTCGACGATCTCGCCGTCCGCCGAAGCGCTGCGTTCCTTGACGACGGCGACGAGCGCCATCTCGCGGTCGTAGTCGATCAGCGTGAAGCGCGCCAGCATCGAGCGCGGCAACTCGATCATCGACGAGACGAACCGGAAATAGCGGCTCTCGGGCGAGAGATCGTTGACCAGCTGCTGCAGCATCAGCGCGTCGTCCGGATGAATCGGGCGCAGCGTGTATTCGCCGCCGCCGCGCAATGGCAGCACCTGTTCGTAGCGGGCCGGGTAGGGCAGGATGGCGAGGTGGTTGTACGGGTTCGAATGGCCACTGGCGGCCTGCGGCGCGCTGTCGACGACGATGCGCGCATCGACTGCCACGGCGCCCGACTCGTCGACGATGATGGGATTGATGTCCATCTCTCGAAGCTGGGGCAGCTCGCACACCATTTCGGAGGTGCGCAGCAGCAATTGCTCCAGCGCGTCCATGTCCACCGCGCTGGCGCCGCGCCACTCGAGCAGCGTTTCGGCGACGCGCGAGCGTTCGATCAGGCGGCGCGCAAGAAACTGGTTGAGCGGCGGCAGCTCCATCGCGCGGTCGTCGATGAGCTCGATCATCGTGCCGCCGGCGCCAAACACGATCACCGGGCCGAACGGCTCGTCGGTCACGACGCCGATGCAGACCTCGCGCCCGCGCCGGGCGGGCGCCATCTTCTGCACCGTCACGCCGTTGATGCGGGCATTCGGTTGCAGCCGCGCGACGCGCTCCACCATGTCGTTGTAGGTGTCGCGCGCGCTGGCTCCGTTCATGATGTTGAGCGCGACGCCCTGCACATCGGACTTGTGGCTGATGTCCGGGGAGTCGATCTTCAGCGCCACCGGAAAACCGAGCTGCGAGGCGTTCATCATCGCCTCGTGGGCGCTGCGCGCGAGGATGGTCTGGGTGACCGGGATGTGAAAGGCCGAGAGCAGGGTCTTCGACTCCATCTCGGTCAGCACGTTGCGGCGCTCGGCGAGCACGTTCTCGATCACCAGGCGCGCCGCTTCGATGTCGGGCTTGGCCAGCGCCGACAGCGGTGGCGGGGTTTGCTGCAGCAATTGCTGGTTCTGATAGAACGAGGCGATGTTGCCGAACGCGCCCACGGCCGCCTCGGGCGTACGAAAGCTGGGAATGACCGCCTCGTTCAGGATGCCGCGCGCCGCGCCGACCGAGGCCTCGCCCATCCAGCACGCCAGCAGGGGCTTGCCCAGCTGGTTCTTGACCTCGACCAAGGCGCGCGCCACCTCGGAAGCGTCGACGCCGGCCTTCGGGGAATGGATGACCAGCACGCCGTCGACCTGGCCGTCCCGGCCCGCCACGTCGATGGCGGCCTTGTAGTGCGCTGGCCCTGCGTCTTCCGACAGGTCCATCAGGTCCGACAGGGACGCGAGCTCGGGCAGCCGCGGTCCGAGCACGCTGACCGACTCGGGCGAGAGCCTGCCCAGCTGCAGGCCGATCTCGTTGACCCAGTCCGCCGCCAGCACGCCGGGGCCGCCGCCGTTGGTGACGATGGCCAGCCGCCGCCCCACCGGGCGGGAGCGCGAGGCCAGGCACTTGGCCGCCGAGAACAGCTCGACGAACGATCGCACGCGCACCGCGCCGGCGCGGCGCAGGGCTGCGTCGAAGACGTCGTCGCTGCCGACGATGGCGCCGCTGTGGGTCTGTGCGGCCTTGTTGCCCGCGGGCTGCCGGCCCGCCTTGAGCACGACCACCGGTTTGGCGCTGGCGGCCGAACGCAGTGCGCTCATGAAGCGGCGCGCGCTCACGATGCCCTCGAGATAGACGATGACGCTCTGCGTTCGGGCGTCGTTGGCCAGGAAGTCCAGCACCTGCGCAATGTCCACCGCGGTGTTGCGGCCGAGCGAGACGACGGCGGAAAACCCGACCGCGTTCTTGCCCGCCCAGTCGAGCATGGCCGAGGTCAGCGCACCCGACTGCGACACCAGCGCCAGCGGGCCCGCCTTCGCCAGCGGCCCTCCCGCGCTGGCATTGAGCTGCAGATGCGGACGCTGGAAACCCAGGCTGTTGGGGCCCAGCAGGCAGACGTCTTCACGACGTGCGATCCGCTTGAGTTCGGCGGCTTGCTCGGCGCTGATGCCGCTGCCGATCACCACGGCCGAGCGGCAGGCCATGCGCCCCGCGATCTCGAGTGCCGCCTCCACGTGCTGCGGCGGCAGCGCGATGATGGCCAGATCGGCCCGCGTCTGTGCCAGGTCCGCCAGCGTGCCGCTGGTGTGGACGTCGAGGAATTGCAGCGTGCCGCTGTAGCGCTGGGCGCGCAGGGCCTCGCGCAGTGCCCTGGCGTGCGCGGTCTGGCTGGCCGGGTCGTCGGCCTGCCCGGCGAACACCACAACGGACTCGGGCGAGAAGAGCGGGGTGAGGTAGTGCTTATCCATGGGTCGAGTGTGCCATCGACGCTTCGAAGCGTCGCCGGGGCTGCGACCGAGGGGTCGTACGCTCAGGCCGGCTCGCGCGACGCGGCGGCCGGCCGCCCCCAGCCCCGGGGCAGCGCGTGCAGCACCGCCTGTGCATCGAGCGAGCGGATCGCCACCGCTGTGTCTGCCGGGATGCGCCCCTGCGCCAGCATCGCCTCGTAGCGCAGCGCACTGACGCGCAGGAAGGAAGCGAAGTTGCCGACCTCGCCGCGGGCGGCGACCAGCTCGTCGTAGAGCTTCTCGATCAGCTGCACCACGCCCATGCCGTCGCGGCGCGCGATCTCCTCGAGCACCTGCCAGAACAGGTTCTCCAGCCGGATGCTGGTGACGACGCCGTGCAGCCTGACCGAGCGAGTGCGGCTGTCATAGCTCTGCGGGTCGGCGCTGATGAAGACTTCGCACATGGCCGGGCGTGCAATCGGGACGATTACGCCACGACTGTAGCGCCATCCGCGCGGCAACGCGATCAGGTCTCGATGCGCGTGCCCAGCACCTTCAGGAACTGCGCGATCCACGCGGGATGCGCTGGCCAGGCTGGCGCCGTGACGAGGTTGCGGTCGGTCACCGCCTGGTCGATCGCAATGCCCATCCACTCGGCGCCGGCCAGTTCCACCTCGACCTGGCAGGCCGGGTAGGCGGACACCTTGCGCCCCTTCAGCAGCCCGGTAGCCGCCAGCAGCTGCGCGCCGTGACACACCGCCGCCACCGGCTTGTCGGCAGCCAGGAAGTGACGCGTGATCTCGACCACGCGGCTGTTCATCCGCAGGTACTCGGGCGCGCGGCCGCCGGGAATCAGCAGCGCGTCGTAGGCCTCGGGCTTCACGTCGGCGAAGCTCGCGTTGAGCGTGAAGCGGTGGCCCGGTTTCTCGCTGTAGGTCTGCGCACCCTCGAAATCGTGGATCGCGGTGTGTACCCAGTCGCCGGCCTTCTTGTCGGGCGCCACCGCGTGCACGGTGTGGCCCACCGCCAGCAGCGCCTGGAACGGCACCATGGTCTCGTAGTCTTCGGCGTAGTCGCCGCACAGCATCAGGATCTTGCGCGCCATCATCGTCTCCTTCAAAGGTTAAGGGCGTTGCGGATCACGCCGGACCCGGCCCGGCACCATTGTTCGAAACCCGCGGCCGCGAGTGGTAGCAGCCGGCTGTGATTGCGCGTCCGGCGGCGGTGTCTACGCGGCCGCGTCCCGGGCATTGCGCAGCAGTTCGTCGATCAGCCGATCCTTCTCGCTCCACTGTTGCTCGACCCACGCGCTGATGCGCTGGCGATAAGCCTTGTCGCCGATCGGGTCGCTGCCCAGCACCTCGGGCGGGATTTCGCGCTGCTGCACGCGCACGATCACGGCGTCGATGCGGCCGCACAGCATGTCCGGGAAGCGCGGCGCACCGTGCGGATAGACGATGGTCACGTCGAGCAGCGCCTCGAATTGTTCGCCCATCGTCGCCAGCGCGATGCCGAGGCCGCCGATCTTGGGCTTGAGCAGATGACGGTAGGGGCTGTTCTGCTTCGCGTGCTTGGCCGGGGTGAAGCGGGTGCCCTCGACGAAGTTGATGACCGAGGTGGGAATGCGCTTGAACTTCTCGCAGGCCTCGCGCGTCGTCTTCAGGTCGCTGTGGCGCGCGCCCCGGCCCTTGCCGCGCTTCATGAACGGAAAGTCCAGCGCCCACCAGGCCAGCCCGATCACCGGCACCCAGATCAGCTCCTGTTTCAGGAAAAACTTCAGGAACGGAATGTGACCGTGGAAGATGCGCTGGAGCACCAGGATGTCGACCCAGGTCTGATGATTGCTCGACACCAGGTACCAGCCGCGCGGGTGCAGGCTCTCGACGCCCGCCACGTCCCAGTGCGCCGGACGCACCGCGGCGATCCAGGCGTTGTTGACAGCGACCCAGGCCGAGGCCAGTGCCGTGAGCGCGTGGTCGCAGCCGCGGCGAACGGCTTCGACGGGCACGAGCAGCTTGAGCAGGGCCGGCGGCAGCATGCACAAGGTGAGCACCAGGGTGTTCAGGCCGAGCGTGAGGCCGGTCAGAACGCCACGCAGGGCGGGCGGCAAGCGTGCAAGCATGGACGGCGGGATCAGGGGTGGGATCGGGGCTGCGAGCGGCGGCGCGCCGCTTCGTCACCCGGAGAATACCCGGGCGGCCAGGGCGTTCGACGGCGGCGCCATTCGGGAGCGACCGGCGGGCGGTCGCGGCGCGCGTAGCATCCTGCTCGCATCGCCTGATGCGAACGAGGTCAATCATGGAAGCAGGCGTCTCCTACCCGTCCCTGGGCCACAGCGGCCTGAAGGTCGCGCCGCTGTGGCTCGGCACGATGATGTTCGGCGACCAGACCGACGAGGCCGAGGCGGCGCGCATCGTCGCTTCGGCACGCGAGGCGGGCATCAACGGCATCGACACGGCCGACGTCTACGCGAAGGGCGAGTCCGAGCGCATCGTCGGCCGTCTGATCGCGGCCGACCGCCCGCGCTGGGTGCTGGCAACGAAGGTGGCCAACGCGATGAGCGATGCGCCGAACGACCGTGGCACCTCGCGCCGCTGGATCACGCAGGCGGTGGAACTGAGCCTGCGGCGCCTCGCCACCGACTGGATCGACGTCTACTACCTGCACCGCGACGACGAGAGCACGCCAATGGAAGAGACGCTCTCGGCGATGGCCCGGCTGATCGAGAGCGGCAAGGTGCACTACTTCGGCGTCTCGAACTTTCGCGCCTGGCGGGTTGCGCGCATGGTGGAGCTGAGCCGGCAGATGGCCGTGCCCGCGCCGATCGTCTGCCAGCCGCCCTACAACGCGATGACGCGCGGCATCGAGACCGAGCTGCTGCCCTGCTGCGCGCACTTCGGCGTTGGCGTGGTGTCGTACAGCCCGCTCGCGCGCGGCGTGTTGACGGGCAAGTACAAGCCGTCCGAAACGCCCGAGCCGGGCAGCCGCGCGGCGCGCGCCGACAAGCGGCTGATGCAGACCGAGTTCAGGCCCGAGTCGCTCGCGCTGTCGCAACAGGTGAGGGCGCACGCCGAGCGGCGCGGCATGACGGCGAGCCAGTTCGCCACCGCCTGGGTGCTCGCCAACCGGCTCGTCAGCGGCGTCATCGCCGGGCCGCGAACGCTGGCGCAGTGGAGCGACTACCTCGGCGCGCTGGCGCTGCGCCTGACCGCGGAAGACGAGGCCTTCGTCGATGCCCTGGTGGCGCCGGGGCACGCGTCGACGCATGGCTACACCGACCCGATCTATCCGGTAAGGGGCCGGGTGGCCGGCCGCTGAACGCGGCTGGCGGGCCGGCAGCCCGATAGACTGCCACGCCATGCAGACCTATCTCGTCGGCGGCGCGGTGCGCGACCTGCTGCTCGGGCTGCCGGTGACGGACCGCGACTGGGTGGTCGTCGGCGCCACGCCGCAGGCGATGCTCTCAGCCGGCTACCTGCCCGTGGGACGCGACTTCCCGGTCTTCCTGCACCCGCAGACGAAGGAGGAGCATGCGCTCGCGCGCACCGAGCGCAAGACGGCGCCCGGCTACCACGGCTTCGCCTTCCACGCCGCGCCCGACGTGACGCTGGAACAGGATCTGTCGCGCCGCGACCTGACGATCAACGCGATGGCGCGCGACGAGGCGGGCCGCCTGATCGACCCCTTCGGCGGCCTGCGCGACCTGGCGGCCAGGGTGCTGCGCCACGTGTCGCCGGCCTTCGCCGAGGATCCGGTGCGCATCCTTCGCCTGGCGCGTCTCGCCGCGCGCTTCGCCGAATTCGGGGTCGCTGACGAGACGCTCGCGCTGGCGCGGCAGATGGTCGAGAACGGCGATGTCGATGCGCTGGTGCCCGAGCGCGTCTGGCAGGAGTTCGCGCGCGGCCTGATGGAGCAGCGCCCGTCGCGCATGTTCGACGTGTTGCGGACCTGCGGTGCGCTGGCGCGCCTGCTGCCCGAAGTCGACTGCTTGTGGGGCGTGCCGCAGCGCGCCGACTATCACCCCGAGATCGACACCGGCGTGCACCTGATGATGGTGCTGGACGTGAGCGCGCGCCTGCAGGCCAAGCTCGCGGTGCGCTTTGCCTGCCTCGGCCACGACCTCGGCAAGGGTGACACGCCGACGGCCGATCTGCCGCGCCACGTCGGCCACGAACAGCGCAGTGTCGCGCTGGTGCGCCGGGTGTCGCAGAGGCTGCGCGTGCCGAGCGAATGCAGCGAACTCGCCGAAGTCGTGGCGCGCGAGCACGGCAACGTGCATCGCAGTGGCGAGTTCGGCGCAGGGCCGCTGCTGCGCCTGCTCGAACGCTGCGACGCGCTTCGCAAGCCGGCAAGGCTGGACGATGTGCTGCTCGCCTGCGAATGCGACGCGCGCGGAAGGCTCGGTCTGTCGGACACACCCTATCCGCAGCGGCAACGCCTGCTGACGGCCCAGGCCGCGGCGCTGGCGGTGGACACCGCCGAAGTCGCCGCTGCCGCCGCCGCGCGCGGTCTCGCCGGGCCGGCCATCGGCGCGGCAGTGCACGAGGCACGGGTCGGGGCGGTCGAGGCGCTTCTCGCGGGCTGACAGCCGCGGCGGGATGTGCAGGGGGTGCGGACTGTCAGAACAGCCGGGCGATACCCATCGCGAGCAAGGCCAGCAGCACGCTGCTCGCCAGCGGCACATGGAATTCGCGTCCGAACATCCGCCAGCGGAAATCGCCCGGCAACCGCCCGAGGCCGAACTTTTCGAGCCAGGGTCGCAGGGCACCGAACAACAGCAGCGCCAGGAAGACGACGATCAGCCAGCGGATCATTTCAGCGGCCTCATCTGCGTACGGGAAACACCTGGGTATGGGTCTGCGGTGGGCTGCTTTCGACCCTGAACCGACGCTCAGGTCGGGCCTTGCGACCGGTCCAAATGCAGCGTCAGCGGCCATTCATGCCAGTCGACTGACGGGCTGCACTCGGCCCAAAGCATTGCTAGACACATCTTTCCCTAGATGTCTCCGTGTGTTCGGGCGGGGTGTCAAGGGTTCCATGCGTGGAAGCATTCCATCAAGGCTGTTTGAGCGTCTCGACGACATCCGACACCAACTGTCCAAATCCCTGCATGTCATAACCTGGCCCGTGCGCATTCCCGAACCGGGCGATAACGAGTTGCTCGGAAGGAATCACCATGACGCGTTGCCCCAGCAGTCCAGAAGCGAAGAATGCGTCACGTGGCAGCCCCCAGTGCGCGCGCCAAGTGCTAGAGCCGAGCCAGAATCCCGCTGAGTAGGGACTGCCCAGCGTTTGTGACGACGAGTAGCGTAACCAGCCCTCCGGCAGAATTCGCCGCCCATTCACGACTCCGTCGTTCAAGAAGAGCATGCCAAAACGCGCCCAGACCCTGGCAGACGCGTACATGTAGGTCGATCCGATCGGCGTGCCAGCGGCATCGAATTCGAGCGTGATGTTTCGCATGCCAAGCGGTTCAAAGAGTTCCTGCCGCGCAAATGCAAGCACTTCACTGGGGCCTCCACCGACAGCGTCTCGGATGATTCGCGAAAGAATCAGCGTATTGCCGCTCGTGTACTCCCACTTTGTCCCGGGCGGCACCTTGAGCTTCGCGCCCTCAGCGAATCGCGCCATGTCGCTTTCGACCGTCAGCATCCGTGTCACGGCGTCGTAGTCGCGATTTGTCTCGTCCAGGTCGAGCCCGCTTGTCATGCGCAGAAGGTTGTCAATGGTGATCGCGTGCCGCGGGTCGCTCGGATCGCGCCACTGAGCGACAGGCGCGGGACCGTCGATGGAGAGGCGACGATCGCGAACGAGAACACCGATGAGCGCATTGACCACGGACTTTGTGACGGACCAACCGAGCAAGGGGGTATCGACCCGGTAGCCGGGCGCATAGCGTTCCGCCACGATGCGTCCGTCGTGCACCACCACAACTGCCGCCGTTCTGCGTAGCGGACCCCGATCAGGTTCGGCGAATGCGCGATCCAGTGCTGCTCGAAGTCTCGAGTCGGACGGTTCAATCGCCGCAGGCCCGGCGATTTCCTCCACCAGTGGTGCCGTGACCTCGCGCTCCGCGCCAGGGGGGGCTGCGGGCGGCATTCGGGTGGGCTCATCGCGATGCACCAAGATGCATCCCAGCCCGTCATGGAAGACCGCGCGGCTCTCAAACAGTCCAACCAGTCTCGTCTTGACTTCGTGGTGGACAAGGTCGACCTCATAAGCAATCGCGGGGTTGATCTTCTCGACTCCCGCCATAGGTTTCAGCGTGTCGGCGTAGACCTGGTCGGGATTCAATCCAGACACGAACGCTCCCGAGCAAAGTGTGTGGCTCACGAAGCCAGTGACGGCTCGAAGGGGAGAGGCATCGAAATGGATCACTCCCCAGATTGCTCCGCCCAGCACCATAGCCGCCGCAAGAATGAGCCATATGTGCGGTCGCGAGTACCGACCCGAAGCGTTCTTAGCGAAGGTCATCTGGTCCGTTCCGTTTACCAGCGCCAGATCGTAGTACCACGTTGAAAGCTGCTGAGGCGCGCTCAGGTCGAATCGTGCAATGCGCGCTCGCGTCGTGAATGCGACATGCAACGCCGCTGGTTACGGGGATGCTTCGGTACATTGGTCTGGCTGGTTGCCGCCTCGCCATCAGGGTGGTCGGCCTCGGGATTCCCCATTCATGGACGCACAGCGATGCCCGATGAAGTATTCACGACCGTTCATGCGATCTACCAGCGATGGTTTCGGGTCGGGTACAGCTGTTGACCGATTGACGGCGCCGGACCGCTCTTAGTTTGAAGTGAATGTTCAACGTCACGGCAGCGAGGGATCCTTCATGGCCGACAGCGGCTCGCCGGTCGAGCGCGGTTGATGGTTCACTGCCCAGCCACAGGTGACGCTCACAAAGCGTGCTTAGTTGCCGCGAAGCGGACAGTCAAAGCCCTAGCATCGGCGGCATTTCAACCCCGTGCACACGAGGCGGCATCCATCGCTCCCTCCTGCAAGATTGCGGCTAGCGCGGCCGGCGCGGTGGACACCGGGTCGACGCGGGCGAAGGAATCGGCTCGGTCGTTCCGTGGGGCAAGGTGTCGCAGTGTGCTTATGACCGCCGAAGTCCGGTCGATTGAATGCAATTCGGTGCGAGCGATGCCGCCGATCGGCTCCCGCTGTGCGGGAATGACAAAGCGAACAACAGGGCCGCCGGTCTTGCCTTAGCATCGCGTCGGGCTCGATCTTTCGAGCCCCCAAGGCTGGCCCAGCTTCGCGCGGAACGCTTTCGTTCCGATCCATCGCGAAAGCGATGGCGTTGGCCGCAACTGGTTCAACCGACGTTCGAGGCACGTCATGTCAAAGCGTCTTTCACTTCTTCTTGCAGCCCCGGTGCTGATCGCCGGCTGTGCGTCGGGGCCGCCATTCATCGACCAGGCACAGCCCGAGGCGATTGCCATCGCGCAGCGCCGCGCACAGTTCGAACTCAACTGCCCGGCAGCTACCGCGCAAGTGCTCAGCCGGGAGACCTTGCAGCCGGTGTCGTTCCGCTTCGGCATCGATCGCGCCGAATACACGATAGGCACCAGGGGCTGCGGCAAGAGCGCGACCTACGTCGTCATCTGCCCGGACCAGGCCGGCTCGACATGCTTCGCCGCGGCCGGGCGCGACGGCATCCAGTAGCCGGCGCGGAGCCAAGGCCATCACGGCGTGGCGCACGCGACCGCTGTCGGGCCGCGCCCTGCAAAGCGCACGATCGCGCGCTGCCCTCGTCATTGGCGCTGCCCGCGCTTCCCAGCGCGCGGTACGGCAAGCCGATGGCGATGTTCGCGCCGTGCCCGGCCGCGCTGTAGAACGATAGCGGCACCAACTACAGTTACGAGCGGCCGCTGGTTGCGAGAGGCGCCGCAGGTGATCTCGACCCACTCGCGTAAACGGTTCACGATCACTCTCTGGCACCGAAACCAAGGAAGCTCCATGTCTCAACCGCCAAGTCCACGCTATCCAGATGCAAACACGCTGGCGAGCCGCGCTCCCTCCCTGGCCGCGGCTGTGCTGCTGCCACTCGCGCTTGTTGCTTGCGCCTCGGACGCCTGGAAGCCAAACCCGAAGGACAGTGCGTTCCTCAACCAGGTGCAACGTGTCTGCGGCACCACCCGCATCGGCGCACTGGAG
>Ga0209048_10000247_pt1 | contig 59553 bp, 54 predicted proteins | sample FrelakmetCRP12CR_FD_187146 | JGI IMG/M metagenome (GOLD analysis project Ga0209048, IMG submission 187146) | Freshwater lake sediment microbial communities from the University of Notre Dame, USA, for methane emissions studies - CRP12 CR (SPAdes)... | ecosystem: Environmental > Aquatic >...
GCAGCGCGAGCAGCGCGCCCACGCCGGCCGAGGGCAGCGTCGAGAGGATGGTGAGTGGGTGCAGCAGGCTCTCGTAGAGGATGCCGAGCACGAGGTACATCGCGACGATCGCGGCGAGGATGAGCAGCGGCTCGCTCGCGAGGGAGGCCTGGAACAGCTTGGCGCTGCCCTGGTAGCTGCCGCGCACGCTCGAGGGCAGCCCGAGCTTCGCCACCGCCCGGTTGATGGCGGCGGAGGCCTGCGACATCGACACCCCGGGCGGCAGGTTGTAGGAAATCGTCGTGGCGGCGAACTGCCCCTGGTGATTGACCGCCAGCGGCGTGTTGGTGGGGCCGTAGCTCGCGATCGCACCGAGCGGCACCTGGCTGCCGTTGGCGCCCGGCAGCATCACATTCGCGAGCGACTGAGGGTTCGCGAGGAAACGCGGGTCCGCCTCCATCACCACGCGGTACTGGTTGAGCGGGTTGTAGATCGTGGACACTAGGCGCTGCCCGAACCAGTCGTTCAGCACGGCGTCGATGGTGGCCATGGAGATGCCGAGGCGCGCGGCCGCGTCGCGGTCGATGTTCAGCGTCGTCTGCAGGCCCCGGTCCTGCTGGTCCGTGTTGACGTCGGCGAGCTCGGGCAGGGCGCCGAGTGCTGTGCGCACGCGCGGCGCCCACAGGCGCAGCTCGGCGAGCGAGTCCGCCTGCACCGTGTACTGGTACTGCGCGTTCCCGGCGCGCCCGCCCGCAGTGATGTCCTGGGCGGACTGCAGGTAGAGTGCGGCCCCCGGTTCCTTCGAGAGGCGGCCCCGCAGGCGGTTGATGACCGCATCCGCCGTGACCGTGCGCTCGGCGACCGGCTTCAGCGCGACGAACATGAAGCCGCCGTTGCGCTGCCCGCCGCCGGTGAACCCCACGACGTTGTCGACCGCAGAGTCGCTCTGCACCGTGGCGACGAAGCGGTGCAGCTTCTCGTTCATGGCCTGGAACGAGAGGCTCTGGTCTCCCTGGATGTTGCCGACCAGGCGGCCGGTGTCCTGCTGCGGCAGGAAGCTCTTCGGCACGATCACGTAGAGCGCCACGTTGAGTGCGACCGTGGCGAGCAGCACGAGCCCGACGAAGCGCGGGTGCCCGAGCGCCCAGCTGAGCGAGCGCCGGTAGCCGTCCTTCACCCACTCGAACTGCCGCTCCACCCACGCCGCGAAGGCGCCGGGCGGATGGGCGGAGCGGAGCCTCAGCAGGCGCGAGGCGAGCATCGGCGTGGTGGTGAGCGAGATCATGAGCGAGACGGCGATGGCCGCCGCGAGCGTGACGGCGAATTCGCGGAACAGCCGCCCGGTGAGGCCCGGCATGAACAGGATCGGGACGAACACCGCGATCAGCGAGATGCTCATCGCCACGACCGTGAAGCCGACCTCGCGCGCGCCGCGCAGCGCCGCAGGCAGCGGCGCCATGCCTGCCTCGACGTGGCGCTTGATGTTCTCGAGCACAACCACGGCGTCGTCGACGACGAACCCGGTCGCCACGGTGAGCGCCATCAGCGACAGCGTGTCGAGGCTGTAGTCGCACAGGTACATCACCGCACAGGTGCCGAGCAGCGACACCGGGACCGCGACCACGGAGACCATCGCCGCTCGCCAGTCGCCGAGGAAGGCGTAGGTGACGAGTACGACGAGGCAGATGGCAATGAGCAGCGTGCGCTCCACCTCCCGCAGCGAGGCACGGATGGTGGGCGTTCGGTCGACCATGATGTCGAGGCCGATCGAGGCGGGGATCGCGGCGCGGATCTGCGGCAGCGCGGCCCGGACGCGGTCGACGGTCTCGACGATGTTCGCGTTCGGCTGGCGGGTCAGGATCAGCAGGATGGCGGGCTTGCCGTTGGCGATGCCGGCGTTGCGCGTGTCCTGCACTGAGTCCGTGACCGTGGCGACGTCGGCGATGCGAATCTGGGCGCCGTTCACCCAGGCCACGACCGTCGGCAGGTAGTCCGCCGCGGTGCGCGCCTGGTCGTTGGCGAGGATCTGCCAGCGGCCCGAGCCGTCCTCGACCGTGCCCTTCGGCCGGTCGACGTTGGTCGTGGCGATCGCCTGGCGCACGTGTTCCGGCGAGAGCCCCGCGTGGGAGAGGGCGATGGGGTCGAGATCGACGCGCACGGCGGGCAGCGAGCCGCCGCCGACGGTCACCTGGCCCACGCCCTGCACCTGGGCGAGCTTTTGGGCGACGATGGTCGAGGCGACGTCGTAGATCTCGCCGAGCGGGCGCGTCGGCGAGGTCATGGCGAACACCATGATGGGCGCATCGGCCGGGTTGACCTTGCGCCAGGTCGGGTTGCTCGGCAGGCCCGTCGGCAGCAGCGCGCGTGCGGCGTTGATGGCGGCCTGCACGTCGCGGGCGGCGCCGTCGATGTCGCGGTCGAGGTTGAACTGCAGGGTCACGCGTGCCTGGCCGAGCGAGCTGGAGGAGGTCATCTCGCTGATGCCGGCGATGCGGCCGAGCGAGCGCTCGAGCGGGGTGGCGACCGTCGCCGCCATGGTCTCGGGGCTCGCTCCGGGCAGCGAGGCCTGCACGGAGATCGTCGGGAAGTCGACCTGCGGCAGGGCGGCTACCGGCAGGCCGAAGAAGGCGAGCCAGCCGGCGAGCGCGACCCCGATGGTCAGGAGCATCGTGGCGACCGGCCGCTCGATGAAGGGCCGCGACGGGCTCGCCTCGTCCGCCACCGGCGGCGCGGCCGGGTTGGGGTCGGACGGCGCGCTCACGGCACGGCTCCTTCGACCGCGGAGGGTGCGGTGCCCGCCCCGCGTATCCGCCGCGCGAGCGCGTCGAACGCCAGGTAGATCACCGGCGTGGTGAACAGCGTGAGCACCTGGCTCACGAGCAGGCCGCCAACCATGGTGAGGCCGAGCGGGTGGCGCAGTTCGGCGCCCACACCCGTGCCGAGCATGAGCGGCAGGGCGCCCGCGAGCGCCGCCACCGTCGTCATCAGGATCGGCCGCAGCCGCAGCAGGCAGGCCTGGTAGATGGCCTCCTCCGGCGACTTGCCCTCCTCGCGCTCGGCGGCAAGCGCGAAGTCGATCATCATGATGGCATTCTTCTTGACGATGCCGATCAGCAGCACGATGCCGATGATGCCGATGATGCCGAGGTCGTTGCCGGTCATGAGCAGCGCGAGCAGCGCGCCGATGGCCGCCGAAGGCAGCGTCGAGAGGATCGTAATCGGGTGCACGTAGCTCTCGTAGAGCACGCCGAGGACGATGTACATGGTGACGATGGCGGCGATGAGCAGCCACACGGTGCTCGCGAGCGAGCCCTGGAAGGCGAGTGCGGCGCCCTGGAAGGCGGTCGCGATGCTTACCGGCAGGCCGACGGCGGCCTCCGCCTCGGTGATGGCCTTGACGGCGGCCCCAAGCGAGGCGCCCGGGGCGAGGTTGAAGGAGATGGTCGTGGCCGGGAACTGGCCGAGGTGGTTGACCGCGAGCGAGGTGGTGCGCTCGGCGAACCGCGCCACGCTCGACAGCGGTACCGGCCCCGCGCTCCCGGCCACGTAAAGGCTTTCCAGGGCGGCGGGCCCCACGGCGTCCTCCGGGCGCGCCTCGAGGACCACGCGGTAGGTGTTGGCCTGCGTGAACACCGTCGAGACGAGCCGCTGCCCATAGGCGTCATAGAGCGCGTTGTCGATGGCCGCCACCGTCACGCCTACGCGCGCCGCACTCGCGCGGTCGATGTCCACGTAGAGCTGCCGCCCCTGGTCCTGCAGGTCGCTCGCCACCCCGCTCAGCAGCGGCGAGGCCGCGAGGCGCGCCACGAGCCGGGGCACCCACGCCGAGAGCTCCTCCTGGCTCGGGTCCTCGAGCGTGAACTGGTACTGCGTGCGCGAGACACGGTCCTCGATCGTCAGGTCCTGCAGCGGCTGCAGGTACAGCGTGATGCCGGGAACCCGGGCCGCGCGTTGCTGCAGGTTGCGCATCAGGACGAGCAGGTCGCTCTCGCGCTTGCCGTGCTCCTTGAGTTGGATCTGCATCCGGCCGCTGTTGAGCGTGGCGTTGACGCCGTCCACGCCGATGAACGAGGCGATGCTCGCCACGGCGGGGTCCTCGAGGAGCGCGTTCGCGAGCGCCTCCTGCCGCTCGGCCATGGCGGCGAAGGAGACCGACTGTGGGGCCTCGGTGATCCCCTGCAGGGCGCCCGTGTCGTTCAGCGGGAAGAACCCCTTCGGCACGACGACGTACAGCACGATCGTGAGCACGAGAGTGGCCACGGCGACGAGCAGCGTCGCGCGGCGGTGCACGAGCACGATGCGCAGTGCCCGGCCGTAGGCGGCCGTGAGCCGCTCGAACCCCTCGCCCAGGTGCCTGAGCCACGGCGCCTCGCGCGCCGGGTCGTGCGGGCGCAGCAGCCGCGCGCACATCATCGGCGTCAGCGTGAGCGACACCAACGCCGAGATCACGATCGAGACCGCGAGCGTGATCGCGAACTCCCGGAACAGCCGGCCGACGACCTCGCGCATGAACAGCAGCGGGATCAGCACGGCGATCAGCGATACCGTGAGGGAGATGATCGTGAAGGCGATCTGGCGCGAGCCGCGCAGCGCCGCCTCGAGTCGCGGCACACCCTGCTCGACGTAGCGGGAGATGTTTTCGATCATGACGATGGCATCATCGACCACGAACCCCGTGGCGATGGTGAGCGCCATGATCGTCAGGTTGTTGATGGAGAACCCCGCCAGGTACATGACACCGAAGGTGCCGACCAGCGACACCGGGACGACGACGCTTGGGATGACGGTCGCCGGGATGCTGCGCAGGAACAGGAAGATCACCAGCACGACGAGAGCGATCGAGAGGCCGAGCTCGAACTGCACGTCGCGGACCGAGGCGCGGATAGTGGTCGTGCGGTCGGCGAGCAGCGTGAGCTGCAGGGCGCCGGGGAGCGTCGCCCGCAGCCGCGGCAGCAATGCCTGGATCCGGTCGACCGTCGCGATGACGTTGCTGCCCGGCTGACGCTGTACGTTGACGATGACCGCGGGCACGGCCCGCCCCTCGACGCTCGTCCAGGCGGCGAGCTTCGAGTTCTCGGCGCCGTCGATGATCCGGCCGACGTCGGTGAGGCGGATCGCCGCGCCGTTGCGGAAGGCGAGCACGATCTTGCGGTAGTCCGGGGCGGAGCGCAGCTGGTCGTTGGCATCGATGGTCGAGGCCTGGCTCGCCCCGTCGAAGCTGCCCTTCGGTTGGTTCACGTTGGCGCCGCCGATGGCGGTGCGCACGTCCTCGAGCGTGAGCCCGGCTGCGGCGAGCGCGACCGGGTTAATCTGCACGCGCACGGCCGGACGCTGCCCGCCGGCGATGGTCACCAGCCCGACCCCGGCCACCTCCGAGAGCTTCGGCGCGAGTCGCGTGTCGACGAAGTCCTCGATGGTCGGCAGGGGCAGCGTGTCGGAGGTGACCGCGAGCGTCACAATCGGCGCGTCGGCCGGGTTGACCTTGGCGTAGACCGGCGGCATCGGCAGGTCGGTGGGCAGGAAGGTGGTGGCGGCGTTGATCGACGCCTGCACTTCCTGCTCGGCGACGTCGAGCGTGAGGTCGAGAGAGAAGCGCAGCGTGATGACCGAGGCCCCGCCCGAACTCGTCGAGGACATCTGCAGCAGCCCGGGCATCTGGCCGAACTGCCGCTCGAGGGGCGCAGTGATCGACGAGGTGATGACGTCGGGGCTTGCCCCCGGGTAGAGCGTGGTGACCTGAATGGTCGGGTAGTCGACTTCCGGCAGCGCCGAGACCGACAGCGACAGGTAACCGATCGCGCCCGCCAGCACGATCGCCACCATCGCGAGGGAGGTCGCGACCGGCCTCAGGATGAAAAGCCGCGACGGGTTCATGGACTAGTGGCCGCCGGCGTCGCTGCCCTTGCCGTGGTCGCGTGAGCGGGGCTGGCCGTCGGGCCGTGGCCCCTTCTTGGCGGGCGCGCCGGCGCCTGTCGGTGCATCGACGGCCGGGCGTACCTGGGCGCCGTCGCGGAGCTTGTCAGTGCCTTCGACGACGACTCTATCGCCCGCCTTAAGGCCGTTCGCCACGGCGACCGTCTCGCCGTTCACGGTTCCGGCCGTCACCTTGCGGAGGCTGACGGTCGAGTCGTCGCGGAGGAGGTAGACGTAGTCGCCCTGGGTGCCGTGCTGGACCGCCGCGACCGGCAGCAGGACTTGCCGATCCAGCGTGGCAAGCGTGAGGCGCGCGTTGATGAACTGGTTGGGAAACAGCGCGCCGTCGGTGTTGTCGAACAGGGCCTTCAACTTGACCGTGCTCGTCGTGGGGTCGATCTGGTTGTCCGCGCTCTCGAGGCGCCCGGTCGCGAGCAGCGTCTTGCCGTCGCGGTCGTAGGCCTCGACCTTGAGGGCGGCGCCGGCGCTCCAGCGGCGCTGGATCGCCGGCGCCCGGTCGGCCGGTACGGCGAAGACGACGTTGATGGGCCGCGTCTCGGTCAGCACGACCACGCCGTTGACGTCGGTCGCGTGCACCATGTTGCCGACGTCGACCTGGCGGAGCCCGACGCGGCCGGTGAACGGGGCCGTGATACGCGTGAAGTCGCGCTGCAGCCGGGCGCTCGCCACGGCGCCCTGGTCGGACTCGACCGCCCCCGCGTACTGGTGCACGAGTGAGGCCTGGTCGTCGACCTGCTGCTTGGCAATGGAGTCTTGGGCGAGCAGCGTCTGGTAGCGCTCGAGGTCGCTCTTCGCGATCTCAAGGAGCGCGCGGTCGCGCGCGAGCTGGCCCTCGACCTGCTGCAGCGTCGCCTCAAACGGACGGGGATCGATCTCGGCGAGCACCTCGCCCGCCTTGACCTCGCGGCCTTCCTGGAAGCGGATGTTCTGCAGGAGCCCGTCCACCCGCGAGTGCACCACGGCGGTGTTGCGCGCCGTTACGGTCCCGAGCGCGTTGAGTACCAGATCGATGCTGCCGAGCCGCGCGGTCGCGAGGCGCACCGAGACCGCCTGGTCGGCACCCGGGCGCCCGTGCCGCCCGGCGTTCGCACCGCCCCCGGACGAGGTGTCGCGCCAGCGCGTGACGTAGACGGTGGTCGCCAAGGCGGCGGCCGTCAGCACGAGGAGGAGGATGACTTTGGTATTCTTGCTCACGCTGCAATGACTCGATGACCACCCGGGTCCGATCGGGGCCCGGACCGGTGACAGGCAGCGGCACAGCATGGCCCCCACCGGTCGGAGGGTGATGTCATGTCCGAGGCGGAATGTTTCAGTTGCAAGAAGGCGTCCGCGGCCACCTCGAGGCCGCCGCGGGCGGCGGCGGTCCGGCCTGGAGCTACGGTGCGGCGGGCAGCCGACCGGTTCGGCCCGGCACGCGGTGGCGATAGGACGCGCACTATAACCGCTGCCGACCGGCGCGCCCACGGTCAGCGGCCGCGACGGCGCGGCAGGCCTCGGCTAACCTGCCGGGTATCAGGGGCGGGACGGAGGCGAGACGGTGACGGTACGGATCGTACGTCTGGGCAGCGAGCGGCACTCGAGCGAGGGGCTGCGCATCGGCACCGTGCGGCGGCCGCCGCGCGGGGTGCCGAAGGGCGAGTACGGCACGCGCAATTTCTATGACGTGTGGCTGCCGAACCTGGCGCCGAGCGAGGCGCTGCTCAAGTCGGCCCGCGTTGCGCTGGCCACGGGCGAGGTGCGGGCCTGGGAGAGCTTCGTGCGGCGCTACCGCGCCGAGATGAAGCGGCCGGAGAATCGCGCGCTCCTCGACACGCTCGCGGCGCTCTCCCACGGCGCCGACTTCTCGGTCGGCTGCTACTGCGCCGAGGAGGCGCGCTGCCACCGCTCGGTGCTGCGCGAGCTGCTCGCGGAGCACGGGGCAAAGCTCGGCTAGAGAGCTGTCGTCCCGTGAGTGGCGCGTGGTCGGTGACGGTCATGTCGTGAGACAGTGTGGACATGGCGGTCGTGCACCTATCGTCCGGGGTTGTGAACTATGTCGATGCCGGGCAGGGCGTCCCGCTCGTGCTGCTGCACGCGAATCCGGGCGACAGCCTCGACTACGAGGCGATCCTTTCTGCGCTCGCCGAGCGCTACCGGGTGCTGGCCGTCGACTGGCCGGGCAATGGAGCGTCCGCGCTGCCACCGGCAGGTGCGACGGTCAATGCCGGCTTCGTCTACGACGTGCTGCGGGAATTTCTCGCCGCGCTGAAGCTGCCGCCTGCGCTGTTCATCGGTAACTCGCTCGGCGGCAACGCGGCGGCTCGCCTCGCGATCGAGGCACCGGAGCTCGTGCGCGGCCTGGTGCTGGTCTCGCCCGGCGGTTTCACGGTACATGATGTCGTCACGCGCGCATTCTGCCGGCTGCAGGGCAGCCGCTGGGCGCTCTCACCGCGGCGGTTCGCGGGGTGGTATCTGAAGCACCGGACGCCCACGGTCCGGGGCATGCTCGAGCGCGCCGCAACGGCGCAGGCGAGCGTGGCGCGCCTGGCGATCAATCGCAGCGTCTGGCGTGGTTTTCTCGAGCCGGAGCACGACCTGCGGCAGCGAGCCCGGGCGATCGCGGCCCCGACGCTGCTGATCTTCGGCGCGCAAGATCCGGTCATCTCGGCGAGGACGGACGGCCCCGCGGCGGCCCGGGCCATTCGCGGGGCGCGGCTGGTCGTGATGCCGTCCGGCCACGCGCCGTTCGCGGAGATTCCAGAGGCGTTCCTGGCGGAGGTGTTGCCGTTCCTGGCGGAATGCACGAGCGGCCGTTTCGGCGGTGTCGGCGGCGGGATGGGAGGAGAGACGGATGCGGGATGAACCGATGCAGTTCGAGGGTGTGCGCAGACGGCACGCCGCTCTGAGGAGACTGGTGCAAGTCGTGCAACTGGAAGAGGCGGGCATTTCTGCGCTCGGGAAGATGAATTTCGGCTGGGCAGTGCTCAGGGTCGTCGAGGGCCAGTGCGGGCTCGATCGGCCGCCTGCTGAGGTGGGGGCGTTGCCATTGCTGGCGATCGACGGCTGGTCAGGATGATTCCGATCTCCCTCCTGGATCTCGTGCCAGTCACCGAGGGCAGCGATGCCCCCAGGGCGTTCGCCAACATGGTGGAACTCGCGCGGCTCGCCGAGCGCGCGGGCTACCGCCGCTACTGGCTCGCCGAGCACCACAACCTGCCCGGCATCGCGAGCGCTGCGACCGCGGTGCTGATCGGGCACGTCGCCGGCGCCACAGCGACGATCCGCGTCGGCGCGGGCGGCATCATGCTCCCCAATCACGCGCCCCTGCAGGTGGCCGAGCAGTTCGGCACGCTCGCCTCGCTGTACCCGGGACGCATCGACCTCGGCCTCGGGCGGGCACCCGGCACGGACGCCGCGGCCACGCGCGCCCTGCGCCGCTACTACCAGGCGGCGGAGGAGTTCCCGGCGGACGTGATGGAACTTCTCGAGTACTTCGAGCCCGTGCGGCCCGGCCAGGCGGTGCGCGCGGTGCCGGGTGCGGGGGTCGCGGTCGAGGCCTGGATTCTGGGCTCGAGCCTGTTCGGCGCCCAGCTCGCCGCGCGGCTCGGCCTCCCCTACGCGTTCGCCTCGCACTTCGCGCCGCAGCAGCTCGAGCCCGCGCTCGCGGTGTATCGCGGCACGTTCCGCCCCTCGGCGCGGCTTGCCGAGCCGCAGTTGATGCTCGCGCTCAACGTGGTCGTGGCCGACAGCGATGCGGAGGCCATGCGCCTCTTCACCTCGCAGCAGCTCGGCTTCATCAACCTGCGGCGCGGGCGGCCCGGGCTCGTGCCGCCGCCGGTCGAGGACCTCGCGGCCGTGAGCACGCCGCAGGAGCGGGCAGGGTTGGCCGAGGCGCTGGCCTGCGCGGTGGTCGGCTCCCCAGCGACGGTGCGCCGTGGCGTCGAGGCGTTCGTGGCACGCCACCGGCCCGACGAGCTGATGTTCACCGCGAACGTGTTCGACCACGCGGCCCGGCTGCGTTCGTTCGAGCTGGCCGCCGCCGCCCTGGGGCACCCGGCTGCCGGCGCCTAACGGGGCGGCTCAGCCGAGCGGTCCCTCGCTTACAACCTCGAGGCGGCGGATCTGCCGGCCGCGCATACCGACGGCGGCCACCGCCTGCTGGAAGGCCGCCATGTGCGGGGAGCGCTGGTGGGTCGCGAGGTCGTCCTGCGAGTGCCACTCCTCGAAGACATGCAGCACCGCCTCGTCTTCGAGGTCGGCGGAGAACGTATAGGAGAGGCGGCCCGTCTCGGCGCAGCTCGCGCTCGTCATGGTGCGCACGGCGGCTCGCGCGGCGTTGCGGTTGGCTGGGTCGATGCGGATGTGGCCGGCGATGACGATCATGGGTTGTTCTCCCGGTCCAGGCGTCGATGCGCACTATATTATGCGGGGCACAGGCTGGTCGCCGCGCGGTCGCCCCGGCAGGGCAGCGCCACGCGATCGCCGTTCCACCGCCACCAGGTCACGAGGAGACCGACCCGATGTACAACGCGCTCAAGGCCAGCTTGCTGGCTGTCTACCTGCTGGCGGTCATCGCCGCGTTCGGCGTGCTGCCGCCCGTGGTCGCGATGGTGCTGCAGCGGGTCGCCGTCGCGCTCGTGGTCGCGCACGTGCTGGAACTCGTCGCCTTCTTCGGCCGCGTGCGGGGCCATCCCGGGCCGCTCATCGACAGCGTGGCGCTCACGCTGCTGTTCGGCTTCCTGCACTGGAAGCCACTGCCCCGCGCTGCGGCGTAGCCGGGAGCGAGGTCGCCGGGCGCCTCAGTCGCAGCGACCCTCAGGCGTGCAGACCGGCCCGGCCCTCGTGTGTGCGGCCGGCGCGCTCTGCGCGCCCGACCACTGTGCGAGCGACTGCTGCAGGGCGCCGAGGAACACCGCGCTGTCCTGCGCGCCGCTCACGGCGTACTTTTTGTCGAAGACGAAGAAGGGCACGCCGTTGATGCCGAGGCGCGCGGCCTCTTCGAGGTCGCGGCGCACCTCCGCGGCGAACCGCCCCTGGCCGAGCACCTCGTGCACCTCCTGCGCGGGCAGTCCGATGCCGGCGGCGAGTGCGGCGAGGGCGGCGTGGTCCGCGACGTTGACGCCCTCGACGAAATACGCCCGGAAGAGCCGCTCCTGCATCGCCTCGCCCTGGCCGCGCGCCGCGGCGTAGTGGGCGAGCCGGCGCGCGTCGAAGGTGTTGGCGATCACGGTCTTCTCGAGCTGCAGGTCGAGCCCGGCCTGCCGCGCGCGGTTCGTGACGTCGGCTATCGCCAGGCGCGTGAACTCGAGCGTCCAGCCCTTCTTCATCGCAAGGTGCTCCACGGCGTTGCGCGCCGGGTCGGTCCGCGCGTCGGGCTGCAGCTGGAAGCTCCGCCAGACGATTTCGACTCGCTCGGGCTGCGGGAGTCGCGTCAGCGCGTTCTCGAGCCTGCGCTTGCCGATGTAGCAGAACGGGCAGATCACGTCGCTCCAGATCTCGACGCGCATGCGGTGGGCGGCGTTCATGGCGCGATGTCCTGGGCGAGAGTTGAGCGACGGCGGGCGCGCACTAACTAGTGGTGCGCGCCACCCGCCCTCACCCTGGCGATGGCGTCGGGGATCAGCTTCGGGTCCATCACTTCGACCCAGTGTGCGCTGCCCTGGCCCGGGCCGACCACGAAGACCAGCGGCACGTACTCGAGCCCGATCTGCTGCCCCAGGTCGAAGTCCGCCTGCACGAGTGCCTGCAGCTTGCCGTCGGGATCCACCACCGGCGGCAGCGGCACGTGGTGCTCGGCGGCGAACTTCTCCGCGAAGTCCCGCAGGTTATCGGGGTTGAGGTTGCGCTGGTCATCAAAGACGGCGCTGCGGAACTCCACACCGAGTGCCGCGGACTGCGCGCTGAAGTAGCGGGCGAGGACCGCCGCGGGAAAGGCCCAGACGTGGCGCGTGATCGGGAAGTCGTGGATGACGAGCGGTACGGAGTTGATCTTGGCGGCCGCGAGCAGCGCCGGGTGCATGAGTGCGCAGTCGGGGCACTGCAGGTCCTCGAAGATGACGATGGCGACGTCGGCGCCCTTCGGCGGCTCGAGGCGCGAGCCATCCGCGGCGGCGAGTGCCGTCGAGCAGACACCGAGCCAACCGACGGCGAGCAGGAGAGCGGTACGTCGCAGGTTCATACGCGGTCCTCTGCGGGCGGCAAGCACCATGCTGCGGCGCCCGGCGCGCTGCAGGATACTCCGCGGCCGCGCGACTGCAACGCAGTGGCGCCCGGTGCGCAACGTGCGGCCTCTGCCCATCCGGTGAAATGCGTACCGCCCCCCGCCTGCTCTGGCGGAATGTCCGCCATGACACGCTCCCGACGCCCGGATGAGCGGCCGGCGCGTCAGCCCGCGCTGCGCCAATTGCGGTGCGCGAGGTGGGCGGCGACCGGCGGGCTCGAGGACTCGCGCTCCGCCATGCGCTCGGCGAGCCACTGGAACCACTCCCAGCGCGTCGCGCGCCCCGTGTCGAGGCGCAGCTCCTCGACGAAACGGTCGAGCTTGCGCCACGATTGGTAAGTCGTGCCGCTGTAGAAGTCGTCCACGGTCTGCAGCGACACCTCGCGCTGAAAGGCGAGTATGCCGAGGCTCTCCCAGATGCCGAGCAGCCCGATAAGGCTCAGCTGCTGGTCCTGAGGCAGCGCCTGGAACTCCGCGAGGGAGACGCCGTCGGGCAGCCGGTCGAGCAGGAGGATGCCGCTCAGCATCTGCGGCGTCTGCAGGGAATGCATGAGCGCGAAAGTGGCTTCGCGGCGCCGCGCGGCGGCGAGCGAACGGACCTGTTGGATGCCGAAGACGACCGCGACGATGACGGCGATGGCCTGTGCGACGGTGGCGAGCGTGCTGGCGTCCATGGGCGCAGGCCCTTTTCCGGGGGATGGAGGCGGAGCGGGATTAGTACGGCGCCCCGGCCACCGATGCAACGGCCGGGCAGCGCACGCCGGATCGGGGAGCCCGCCTCACGGCGAGCGCAGCGACTCGGCGAGGCTCAGCAGGTTCATCGGCACCACACGGATCATGCCGTGGCGCGGGCTGTCGATGTCGGCGATGAGGAAAAAGGCGATGGAGACGACGACCGGCAGGACGAGCAGCATGCGCGAGAAGCCGTGCTCCTTGCGCGCGCCGACGCCCACCAGCATGGTCGTACAGATCGCAATCGCCGCCATCAGGGCCCAGGCCGTGATCGGGATCCGGTTCCACCAAGCGGCCTGGGTGTAGCCCTGCGTGTTGATCACGTCGTTCATGCCCGCGGCGGCGAGGGTGATCGGCGGCGTCGGCTGTGCGGCCGCGGCAGCCTTCACGGCCGACCAGAGCTGCGACTGCAGGCGTGTGGTCCGCCGGTCGATCTGCGCGATCTGCCCGTGATCGTTGGTCGTATAGAACAGGATGCGCTCATCGAGATAGCTCACGAGCAGCGCGCGCACTCTCGCCGCATCCGCCGCCGGCAGCAGCTCCGCACGCAGGTACTCGGTGCCGATCGCGTTGGCCTCCTCTTCCTCGTAGTTCTTGCGCTGGTCGTAACGGCCGACCGCCATCGCAAACGTAAAGCCGATGATGAGCCCGAGGAGCGTGAGGGTGGCGCCCACGATGACGCTGAACTCCTCGCGCATGCTGGCCAGCTGCTCCTGCAGCCGCGGGAAGCGCGTCGCGCCGACCCAGGCGGACAGCGACAGGACGAGCAGCGACAGCACTAGGACGGCAAACGGGTAGGTCGTGACCATGGGGCATGGGCTCCGTGCAGAGTTGCCGGAGTCTAGCGCGTCGCGTGCGGACACGGCCGCCGCGGTTCGCCGCGGCCGCGCCGCGAGGGCTCAGAACGCGATCGCCGGCCCCTGCACGCCGCCTACGGTCTGACCCTCGAGCACCACGTAGACGCTGCGGCCGAAGAAGAGCGGCAGCCCCCAAATGAAGCTGTTGGTCAGGACCTTGCCCGCGGGTCCCCCGAGGTTCGGGTCGGCCGTGGCCGTCGCGCCCAGGGTCTTGAACGGGTCGCTGACCGTGAACCCGATGCTCTTCGTCTTGCCGTTCAGCCCCGCCAGCGTGGCCGACAGGGACACGCTTGTTTGTGCGGGGCAGTAGAACCAGCTCGCCCCGGCGCACGTGCTGATCGAGGCGTCCGGGAAGAAGTACCCGTTCGAGCCGGAGTCCACGTAGCTGCTCGTGTACACCGTGCCTTTGTAGGTCGTGTGCACAGTGCCGTAACCGGAATCGACCGTGTAGACGGTGGCCGAGCCGAGCCCGTTGTTCGATTGCGTGCCGATGCCGAAGTAGAGGGTGCCGGGGACGTTCATGTCGCCGGTCGAGGCGACCGAGGGCAGCTGGATCACGGCGCCGTTGTTGTCGGAGGCGAAGGAGGCGATCGGGTTCGACACCTGCGCGCTTAACGGCACCGTCGCCGGCTGGCAGACCACCGACGGCGGGCTGGTGCAGGTGTTGTAGAGGCTGCCATCCTGCGTGCCCGAGGTGCAGTACGCGCCGCAGTCGTGCACGAAGTTGCCGATGCCGAGGATCGCGTTCGCCCCGAACGCCGCGACGGTGTTCTCCTCGACGCCGGCGTTCTTGCACTTGGTGGGGATCGTGCTCGAGGGATAAGCGGAATCGCCGATCACCTGGACGGAGAGGTTCTTCGCCGTCTCCCCGCCAACGGTCATGTCGGCGATCTTGACGGGGCCCCAGCTATAGCCGTCGGCGAACTGCGTGCACTCGACGATGGCGTTGCCGCTCGCGTCCGTGGCCTGGGTGAGCTGTGAGGACGTGAGACCGTTGCCGAGCACCTCGCCGATGATGCGCAGTCCCGTAGAGCCCGTGTCAACCGCGACGTGGTCGATCGTCTGGCAGGCGCTCGTACTGCCCGGCGCGCACACGGTCACGGTCGTGTAGAGGAGGTTCAGGGCGTTGACTCCGGCCGGGCCGGCGTCGATGACGGTGGCGACGTGGTTGATCATGGCCGTTGCGGCGAAGTTCGTCCCCGGGACGTTGCCGCCACTGACCGTGACCGACGCCTTCGCCGGGGTGAACGTGTAGCCGCTTAGCGAGGGAGTGACCGCGTAGCTGCCGTTCGCGAGGCCGGTGAAGCTGTAGTTGCCGTTTCCGTCGGTCGTCGTGGTCGCGTTCGCCGCGCCCGTCAGCGTCATTGTCACGCCACTCACGATGGCGCCGCTGACGGTGCCTGAGATCGTATACGTCGGCACCGCGATCGCCATGAAGGAGATGGAACCAACGTCGGCACCATTCACCGTGACGGGTGTACTCGTCGGATTGAAGACATAGCCGGTCAGCGAGGGACTCACCGTGTAGCTGCCGTTCGCGAGGCCGGGGAAGCTGTAATTGCCGCTCGCGTCGGTCGTGGTGCTCCTGGTCGCTGCGCCCGAGAGCGACACCGTCACGCCACTCGCGCCGCTGATGGTGCCCGAGATCTTGTACGTCGGCACCGCCGTCGCCGTGAAGGAGATGCCCACAACGTTCGCACCATTCACGGTGACGGGCGTGCTCGTCGGGTTGAAGGTATAGCCGGTCAGCGAGGGACTGACCGTGTAGCTGCCGTTCGCGAGGCCGGTGAAGCTGTAGTTGCCGCCCAGGTCGGTCGTGGTGCTCCTGGCCGCCGCGCCTGATAGCGTCACCGTCACGCCATTCACGATGGCGCCGCCGACGGTGCCAGAGATGGAATAGGTGGTCGTGCCACCGCCGCCGCCACCACCGCCCCCGCAGGCGACGAGCGCGTTCGCGATCAGGGTCACCAGGCACAGCAGCATCGTCCGGCGAGGACGAACCCTCAGCATGGTCATCGGTCTTGTCCGTCCAGGCAGTGGTGAGTCAATCAACGCAGCTCAGCAAGCGACACGCCCGCCGGGATCGCCCCCGGAAGCACGGCGTGTCCCTCCCAGCTGCGGGGCCCGCGTACTACGGAGACGAGCAGGTCCGGCTCCTGGATCGTCAGCACGTGGTGGTTGCCGGGGTGGGCGCGTGCGGCCGCGGTGAGGCGCGGAGCGTAGGTGCCGAGCAGGCTGCCCAAGTCCGGCGAGCGGGGGCCGGACCAGCCGACAGCGAATACCTTGCCCGAGCGGTCGACGAACTCGCGAAGCTTGACCCCGTCCGCGGTCACGCCCTCGTGCCGGTCGTAGCTCGCGGTCGGCGTCACGGCATGGCTCGCGCCGAGCGCGGCGTGATCACGGACGACGGAGGCGGCGTCGCCGCCCAGCGCCGCCACGGCCCGCGGGGGCGCGGCGGCGGCGAGGAGTAGGAGCAGCGCGAGGCCGAGGGCGCCCGTGCGCAGGGGAGCCCGGCGCATCAGCTCTGCGGCGGCGCCTTGCTGCGCCAGGCCTCCATGCGTGCCTCGTGCGCCGCGCGGTCGGCGGCGACGATCTGCGGGATGCGCGCCTGCTGCTGCGGTGTCAGTACCGCGTAGATCTGCTTTCTCACGTCGCTCTCGTGCTGGATCCATGCTGCCGCGTTCGCCTTTGCATTTGCGAGGAGTGCAGGATAACCCGGGTCGGAGGGCGAAGTCGCGGCGAGCTCGTAACGATTATCGCCCATCTTGCCGTGCAGCGCCTTTATGTCGATGCGCGACTGGGCGAGGATCGTCGTGACTTTCCCCTGCTGGTCAGGCGTAAGGTCGAGCTGGTGCAGCACGTGGCCGAGCTCCCCGCCGTGGTGGTGATGCGGCCCGCCGTCATGTTGCCGCGGCCCGCCTTGGCACGCGTGGGGCGCGGGAGGGGCGGCGGCGGGGCTGCCGCTTGGCGCCGTGCCGGGATCGGCATGGGCGGCGAACGCGGCGGTGAGACCGAAGACGAGGAGAGTGTGGTGCAGTGTGCGCATGGTGTAGACCTTGAGACGGGGGGATCCGTCATTCCCTGGGGCTTATAACGTCCGTGCAGCCCGGGGCGTTGACAGCGCAGCCCGGGGATGTGATGTCGAGGGCCAGGGCACGCGGCACCTCGGCCGGGGCCCCGCCCGACAGCTGTGCGGCGATGTTGCGTGCCAGGGCGAGCTGCCGCGGGTCGAGTCGCGGCGTCACGAGGCCGAGATCCAGGAACGCGCCGTCGGCGACGCTCGCCGGCACGCCCAAGCGTATGGCGGCCTGCAGCAGCGCGAAGCCCTGCACGTCGTCTTGCTTCCCACCGATCGCTTCCGTGTACATCTGGCCCAGGTAGGCCATGGCCGGCGGATAGCCCTGTGTGGCCGCCTGGCGGAACAGTGCCCGCGCCTCGCGCGGGTCCTTCGGTACGCCCTCGCCGTCGACGTAGAGCGCGCCGAGTTTGGTCTCGGCCGCCGCGTCGCCCTTGGCCGCGGCGGACTTGAGCAATTGCGCCGCCTTGGCCGGGTTCCTCGGCACGCCGAGGCCATAGAAGTACGCGGTCGCCACGTTGACGGCGGCGGGCGTCGAGCCGTGCGCCGCAGCCCGCTCGTACCAGGCGATGGCAGCGACGTAGTCCTGCGGCACGCCGCGGCCCTCGGCGTAGAGCCGGCCTACGCGGTTCATCGACTCCACGTGACCGCGGTCGGCCGCCCGCGCGAACCAATGAAATGCCTCCTGCTCGTCGCTGGCCACCCGCAGGCCCTCGTCGAACATCACGGCCAGCGTGTACATGGCTGCCGGGTCCTCACCGTCGGTCGCCGCGCGATAGAGGTTGCGCGTGTCCACCTCCCCCGCTGCGTTTGCCCCGGGGAGCGAGGGCCGTCCCTGTGCGCTCGTCGCGGTGAATCCAGCCAGCAGCAGCCACATCGCCGCGAGCAGGGGTCGGGGCCGGTGTGGGAGGTTTGCGCGCACGTCAATCGCTCCTTCGCACAAGGCGGACTGTGGAGGTGAGCTTGGGGGACCTGGGCTACCGCGCCATGTCAGTGCGGCGAGGCGCCATTACAGGTGTAATCGGCTGTCTACCGCCGCTGCGGTGGTCGGGGCGCTGAGGCCGCGCCGGGCGAGAAGCGCGGCCCGATGCCGCTCAGGTCGCGCTCCGCGGCAGCTGGCGCGCCAGCGCGGCGCGCAGGGTCACGACGTGCAGCGGCTTGTCGAGCACTTCGACGATCCCCGCCTCCCGCGCGAGGCGGTCGAGCCCGGCCGTGCGATGGCCCGTCATCAGGATGACCGGCAGGCGTGGCTCGATGCGGTGGATGCGGGTCGCGAGATCGATGCCCCGTAGCGTGGGCATGCGCTCATCGGTCAGCACCGCGCTGAAGCGGTCCGGGCTCGCACGGAAGGCCTCGAGCGCCGCGTGCGGGTCCGCGAACCCGACCGGCTCGTAGCCGAGCGAGGCGAGCACCTCCTCCGCCACCGCGACGAGTTCCGCCTCGTCGTCGACCAGCAGGATCGCCTGGCCTGCGCCCGCGAACTCCGCCGGCTCGGGCATTGCGGCCTGGTCCTGCTCGATGCTGCGCCAATACACGCTCATGCGCGTCCCGGACCCTGGGCGGCTCTCCACCTCGAGTGCGCCCTGCGTGCTCGCGATGACGTTGCGTACGACCGTGAGCCCGATGCCGGTGCCGTGACCGGGATGGCGCGTCGTGTAGAACGGCTCGAACACCTTGCGCTGCTGCCCCTCGGTGAGGCCGATCCCGGTGTCGCTGATCACTACGCGGACCCAGCGGCCGGGGAGCAGCCGGCCGATCGTGAGCTCGCGCTCCGCCTCGACCTCCGCCAACTCGAGCCGGATCTCGAGCGTGCCGCCCCCGGGCATGGCGTGCACGGCGTTCGTGCAGAGGTTCATCACGACCTGGTGGACCTCGGTGGGATCGCCGAGCACCGTCGCGGGACGCTCGAGCCCCTGGAAGTGCAGCGTCACCGCCTCCGGCAGGGTGGACTGGATCTGCTGCACCACCTCGACTACGACCGGCTCGATGGCGAGCGGCTGGTAAGCGAGGCTCCGCCGCGCATCGAAAGTCAGCACGCGCCGCACCAGCTGGCGCGCCCGTTCCGCCGCGGCGAGCAGCCGCTCAAGGTGCACGAGCCGCGGGGAGCCCGCCACCACCGAGTTGCGCGCGAGCTCGGCGTAACCCACGATCGCGGTCAGCACGTTGTTGAAGTCGTGGGCCACCGCGGCCGCGAGGAAGCCGAGCGCCTCCACCCGCTGCGCGTTCGCAAGCGCCTGCTCGAGCCTGCGCCGCTCGAGCTCCATGCGCTCATAGCGGGCGAGGGCGATACGCAGTGCGACGAGCAGCAGCCCCGCCAGTAGCGCGAGCGTGAGCGTGCGCGCCGCGCTCGCGAGTTCCTGGCGGATCCACGGCTGCAGCACGTCGGAGAGCGGGCGCGTGACCTCGACGACGATCGGGTAGCCCTCCACCTCGTTGAACACCTCCACGCGCGTGCCGTGATCCGACGGGGCATAGTGAACCTGCTCGCGGACCGCGGTGCCGCCGGCGTAGGCGCCGCGGACCTCGCGGTCATCGGCGACGGGCAGGTCGACCCCTGGGTACTGGGCGAGCGTGACGCCGTCCTCGCGCGCGAGGCGGATCGAGGTGCCGCTCGAAACGTTGACCGCGGCGTAGAACCGCGCGAGGTAGTCGTAGGACAGCCGCGCGACCACCACGCCGCCGAACCCGCCGTCGGCATCGCTGATGCGGCGGCCAAGCGCGAAGGTACGCGCCCGGTCGCGGCTGCCGACGAAGGGTCGGCCAATGTAGAGGGCGTTGTCACCCGCTTGCGCCAGGGCACTGAAGGCGGGGCGCTTCTCTATGGAGCGGTTGGCGATCGGCTCATCGCTGGTCGTGGCGAGTACGCGGCCGTCGGGGCCCGCGACCGTGGCGGAATGCACAAAGGGCAGCCCCGCGATCTCACCGTGCAGCCTTGCCCGCATCGCCTTCTCGTCAGCGGCGGCGCCCTCGGCCGACAGACGCCACTCGGCAAACCCGGCGAGCAGGACGTCGACTTCCTGGACCATGCGCGCGGTCTGCTCGGCCAGCACGCGGCTCAGCATGAGCTGGGTTCGCTCGTTGTCGCGGACGGCGGTGCGGTAGTCCTGCCAGGCCTCGTAGCTGTCGGCCGCAACGATGAGGACGATAAGCGCGAGGCCGGCAACGGTGACCCAGCGCCGCAGCGCCGTCGTCGCAGCGACGGGCGCGTCCGCGGTTCTGGGTGCCGCGCCCGGCGCTGGGGATGAGCTCACGGGTTCCGCCTTGGCATAGATCCGCGCTAGGGTCCGCCCGCCCTGCTCTGTCGTGATGTCGGCCGGGGGCGCGTCGGTTTCAGCTGAAATGCGCGGGGCCTTCAGCGCAGCACGCTGACCGGTGCGGTGAAGAGGTAGCCCGCGCCGCGCTCGGTCCGCAGCAGCGTCGGGTTCGCGGGGTCGGCCTCGATCTTGCGCCGCAGGCGCAGGATCGTGACGTCGATCGAGCGGTCGTAGACCTCGAGGCTGTGCAGCCGCGAGCGCTCGAGCAGCTGCTCGCGACTCAGCACCCGTTGCGGCGCGGACAGGAAGGCGCAGAGCAGGCTGAACTCGCTGTTGGTGAGCGGCACGACGCTGCCGTCTGCCGTCGTCAGGCGGCGCAGGCGCAGGTTGAGTTCCCAGCCGGCGAAGCGGTAGGCCCGCAGGTCCTCGCTCGCAGGCCCGCTCGAGGCGGCGGCGCTCTTCACGCGCCTCAGCACCGCGCGGACGCGCGCCAGCAGCTCGCGCGGGCTGAACGGCTTGGTCACGTAGTCGTCGGCGGCGAGCTCGAGCCCCATGACCCGGTCGGCTTCCTCGGAACGCTCGCTCAGGATCACGATCGGCACGCGCGAGAACTCACGCAGCCGCCGCGCCAGGTCGAGCCCGTCCTCCCCCGGCAGCCGCAGGTCGAGGAGCAGCAGGTCCACGGCGTCCTTCTCGACGATCTCGAGCATCTCGCGGCCGCTCGCCACCGCGGTCACGCGCAGGTCCTGGTCGCCAAGGTACTCGACGAGGATCCGGCGGATGTCGGGATCGTCGTCGAGGATCAGAATGTGCGGCGGGACCGGATCCATCCCGGAACTCTACAGCGGTGAGGGCTGGAATGATAACCTGCCGCCTGCTTACGGTTGCAATGCGGCGCGGCACGCCTGACATGAAGGCGCAACGCCGCGGCGCCACGATCTCGACGTAAATAGGATCGCTGCAACGCGCAGCTCCTCAGTTCCCCGACCGTCCACCATGAACATGCAGTCCGTTCGCCGATTCGTGAGCAGGCCCGTGCTGCTCGGGCTCTTCGTCTTTGCGACGGCCGCCTGCACCGCGCGTGTTGAGGTCTCCGCGACTGGCGCCGCGCCGGCCGAGGCCAGCCAGCTGTGGATCACGGTCAAGGAGATCTGGTTCGCCACGGCGCCCGATGCGCCGCCGGGGTCCGCGGCCGACTGGGTGCAGCGGACGCTCCCCGCGCCGGTGACGCTCGACCTGGCGACGCTCACGCCGGGCACCCTCGTCTCGCTCGCCGGATCGCTGAAGGTGCCGGGCGGGAGCTACCATCAGGTGCACCTGGTGCTCGCCGAGTCGACCGACGCGCTCAGCAGTTCCGCCTCGAGCGCGGGCCTGCCCTACAACGCCGGCATCGGCCTCACGCAGTCGAGCGGCGTGACGGTGACCGAGCCGCTCGAACTCGCGGTCCCCGGCGCCGGCGTGACCCTCCCGACCGACGTGTACCTGAGTGGCGCATCGTTCCTCAGCTCCTCCTCGAGCTCGAGCACGAAGACGCTGTCGGTCGCCGTCGCGCTCGACCAGACGCGCGACGTGCTGAGCTACGCGTACGGCTCGAGCACCGGCTACCTTCTGAACCCCGTCGCGGGTTTCGTCGACCAGAGCTTGGCCGGCGCCATCACCGGCCAGGTCGATGCGAGCGCGCTCCCGGCCGGCCACCCGGCGGTGGCGGTGAGTGCCGAGACCATCTCCGCCGACGGCACCCATCACGTCATCGTCATGCGCGGCCTCGCGGCTGCGGACGGCTCCTTCGCCCTCTATCCGCTGCCGGTGCCGTCCAAGGGCAGTACGCAATACGACGTGGTGATCGCCTGCGCCGGGGCCGACACGGTGATCGTGCGCGGCGTGACGGTGAGCGCCGGCACGGCCTCTAGCAGCCCGACCGCGCTGCAGTCCGGGGCCATCGCGCTCACGCCCGCGCCGAGCACCGTCTATGCCGACCTCGGCACGCAGAACCCCGTGCTGCCCGCCGGCACGCGCGTGACGTTCTACGAGACGATCCAGGCGACCGGGGAGGTTCCCTACATGGTCGACGGCATCGCGATCGATCCGCTGACGCGCCGCCTGCCCGGCGATGCGTTCGCGCTCGCCGCGGGCCCCCTCCTGGTCGGCAGCTACTCGAGCGGGCAGGCGATCACGTTCTCGCAGGCGGCGCCGAGCGAGGGCGAAGGCTACTACGTCGTCGGCAGCGACGGTCCGTACAAGGCGGACGCGCTCGCCAGCGCGGCTACGAAGATCAGCGGCACGGCGACCGTGCCGACCACAGTCGCCGCGCCCGTCCCGGCCCTCGCCTCCGGCCTCGCCGCGGGTTCGCTCCAGGTGTCGGTCGCCGCCTCCGCGGGTCGCTACGACTCGGGATTCCTCATCGTCACCGCCGGCAACCGCGTGCTCGACACGGCCAGTGTCGGCAGCGTGCTCGCCGCGGGCGGCGGCACCGTGACCATCACTGGGCTGCCGGTGGGCAACGCCGCGGCCACGCCGAGCACCGCCATCCCGTTGTCGGTGGGCATTCGCGCCTGGAACTCCGGCAACCCGGCTTCCGCGCTCGCGAGCGTCGCAGCGGCGGGCAGCGCCACGATCGGCAGCACCGGGGTGGCCACACTGTCGGTGACAGTACCCTGAGCCCAGGGCCGCCCGCCCGCCGCAGGCGCGCCGCCGCCGCGCCTCACGAACTCGGCTTCAGCGTAGGTCAAGGAATCGCCCAGGCGATGCCGCCCAAGTCCGGGCGGCGCGTTCGTTCGGCCGTCGCGCGCGCGGGCCCGCGAAGGCTAGGCCGCGGGGCGGTTCTTGGTGGTGGTGGCGTCGGCCGTGGCGCCGGTGGCGCCCTCGGCCGGGTGAGTGGTGAGCTGCGGCGGCGGGGCAGCGGGTGCGCTGCTGCTGGCGCTGGCATTCAGGTCCTCCGCCTCGCCTTCCTGCATGGCTTTCTTGAAGCCACGCACGGCACCACCGAGGTCCGAGCCGATGGTGCGGATCTTCTTGGTGCCGAACACCACCAGGGCGATCAGCAGGATGACGATCAGATGACGCGGTGCAAACAGGTCCATCCGAACCACCTCGATGGCTGCAGGGCGGGCGCCTAATGGTACTCCAGGCGCCGGGCTCGGTGTTGGCCCCGGGGGGCGGCGGGCGGCTCCCGGCTGGCACAACCGCCCGAGGCGCCGCCCCCGGGCCTGTCTCGAGGCGCGAGCGCCCGCGGACCCCGGACCGGGGATCGCCGCATTCTGTGAAATCCATGGCAGAAGATCACCGCGCGAGCACGGAAAGTAGCGCGGCACGGCGTGTGGGGCCGCGGGCGCCTGTCAACCCCGGCCGCGGGCACGCGTTGGTTTCCCTCGAAGCGCAACAAGAGTGTTGCCGAAGTGTTCAACCCATCACCTCTACAAGGAAGACCCTGATGAAGACCCTGATTGGACTCGGTGCTGCGAGCGCGCTCCTCTTCGCGACCACCACCTTTGCCGCCGGCCCGGCCGCTGACGAGGCCGTGCAGCGCGACGTCAACCAGCAGAGCCGCATCGAGCAGGGCCTGCAGAGCGGCCAGCTCTCGACCAAGGAAGCGGGACAGCTCGAGAAGCAGCAGCAGAAGATCGACCAGACCGAGGCCCGTGACCTGAAGAACGGCCCGCTCACCAAACAGGAGCAGGCGCAGATCAACAACATGCAGAACAAGGCCAGTGCCAGCATCTACCAGGACAAGCACAACGCGACGGTCGGCAACCCGAACTCGGCCTCCTCGCAGCGCATGCAGGCGGACGTGCAGCGAAACGTGAACCAGCAGGCCCGCATCGAGCAGGGCGCACAGTCGGGCTCCCTGACGAACAAGGAAGCGGGCTCCCTCGAGAAGGGCCAGGCGCACGTCGCCGGCAAGGAAGCCCACGCGGCAAAGAACGGCCACGTCTCGGCGGGCGAGCAGGCCCACATCCAGAAGGCCGCGAACCACCAGAGCAAGAAGATCTACAAGGAAAAGCACAACTGAGCGAGCGACGGCGCCGCCCGCCACCGCGGGCGGCGCCGGTGCCGGCTGCGGATTTCGCGTAGCATCTACTGCGGCGCTGCTGGCATGGATGGGTGACCGCTAAGCATGGGTTCGGCCACGGAGATGGTGTGCACGCGTGGCCTCGGGGCCCGCTTCGGAGCCGTGGTCGCGGTCGACGACCTCAACCTCTCGATCGGCGCGGGCGAGATTTTCGGTCTCATCGGCCGCAACGGCGCCGGCAAGACCACGACCATCAAGATGCTCACGACACTGCTGCCGCCGAGTGCGGGCACAGCGAGTATCGCGGGGCTGGACGTCGTGAAGCAGGCCTCGAGCGTGCGCCGCCTGATCGGCTACGTGCCGCAGGCGCTCTCGGCCGACGGCGAACTCACCGGCTACGAGAACCTGCTCGTCTTCGCGCGGCTCTTCGACGTACCGCGGGCTTCGCTCAAGGCGCGCATCGACGCCGCGCTCAGTTTCATGGGGCTCGCCGACTCCGCGCACAAGCTGGTGCGCTCCTACTCCGGCGGCATGATCCGTCGCCTGGAGATCGCGCAGTCGACGCTGCACCGTCCGCGCGTACTGTTCCTCGATGAGCCGACCATCGGGCTCGACCCGGTGGCGCGCGAGGCGGTGTGGGAGCACATCGCGCGGCTCAACACCGAAGCCGGCACGACGATGGTCATCACCACGCACTACCTGGAGGAGGCCGAGGCGTTGTGCCAGCGCATCGGCATCATGCACCTGGGCCGCTTGGTCGCCCTCGACACGCCCGGGCAGCTGAAGGCGCAGGCGGGAGCGGACACGCTCGATGAGGCCTTTGTGCGCTTGACGGGCGGCCCCGCCGAGCGGGATGCGGGCTACGTCGATACCTCGCGGACCCGGCGCGCCGCCGGTCGGCTCGGCTGACGTGGACGAAAGCCGCGTCGCGGCGCCCGCCGGCGCGCTCGCCGCGCTCGCTTCCTTCGCGCGCAAGACCGCCGCGATCGCCGACATGGAGGTGCGTAAGCTCCGCCACGACCCCACCGAGCTCGCGACCCGTGCCATCCAGCCCGCGCTGTGGCTCCTCATCTTCGGGCAGGTCATGGCACGCGCGCACGTCGTGCCGACGGGGGGGCTCCCCTACCTCGACTTCCTCGTTCCCGGGATCCTGGCGCAGAGCGTGCTCTTCATCGCGATCTTCAACGGCATCTCGATCATTTGGGAGCGCGACCTCGGCATCGTGCACAAGTTCCTCGCCACACCCACGCCGCGCAGCGCGCTCGTGCTCGGCAAGGCGGTGAGCGGCGGCGTGCGCTCGCTCATCCAGGCGGTGGTGGTGATGCTCCTCGCGCTCGCCCTCGGCGTGAAGCTGTGCTGGGAGCCGCTGCCGCTCGTGGGCGTCGTGGCGCTCATCCTGCTGGGCGCGGCGGTGTTCTCCACCTTCTCGCTCATCGTCGCGTGCGTGGTGAAGACGCGCGAGCGGTTCATGGGCATCGGCCAGGTGCTCACCATGCCGCTGTTCTTCGCGAGCAACGCGATCTACCCGACCTCGATCATGCCGGGGTGGCTGCGCGCGATCTCGCACGTGAACCCGCTCACCTACCAGGTGGACGGGCTGCGCTCGCTGCTGCTCGCGGGCACCGTCGCCGACGGCGGCGCGATCGCGACGGACCTGGGCGTGCTCGCGGCGGTGCTGCTCGGGCTCGTCGTGCTCGCCGCGCGCATCTACCCGAACATCGTTCGCTAGCCGGTCCGGGAGGCCGGATAAGGCCCGCGGCCAGGCTGCCGCGGGGGTGCACATGACAGTCACGTTGCAGCCGGCCGCCGGTCGTGCCCGCTCGGCTGTAACCGCATGGTCAAGAAGCCCCGGTAAAAGGTCCACGGCCCTTTAACCACGGAGGTTCTCTCGCATGGCAAGTTTCCGGCAAGCCCTGGCGACCCAGCGCTGGGACGACCACCGCTACTACCATCACAGCCTGGTCAACCAGTCGCTGCACTTCGTGAGCGCGGTCAGCTTCCTCTGCGCCTACGGGCTGCTCGCCTTCAGCCCAGCCGCGGCCGCGCTCGTGGGCTGGCTCGTGTCGATGACCTCGCGGCAGGCGGGGCACTTCTTCTTCGAGCCGAAGGGCTACGACGAGGTCAACCACGCGACCCACGAGTACAAGGAGCAGATCAAGGTCGGCTACAACCTGCGCCGCAAGATCATCCTGATCGCCGTGTGGGCGGCCTCACCGCTGGTGCTGCTGGCGGACCCGACGTTCTTCGGCATCTTCCCGCCGCACGCCACGGCGGCGGAGTTCTGGAACCACGTGGGCCGCGTCTGGCTCGCCGTCGGCGCGGCCGGCCTCGTCTTCCGCACGCTGCACCTCTTCTACCTGAAGGACGTGCAGACCGGGCTCGTCTGGTTCACCAAGATCCTCACCGACCCGATCAACGACATCAGGCTCTATCACAAGGCGCCGCTGTACCTGCTGCGAGGGGAACGTCCGCCGCCGTCGCTGCCCTCTCCCTCGCACTGAGCGGAGCGCGGCCGAGGCTCACGCGCAGCATCTCCTTCAGCACGCCGCGCCGGATCGCGCGGTTGGTGAGCCCGGGCCGGTGCCACCACCAGCCGTCCGCCTGCATCGCGCGGGCGGCGGCGGCGATCCGCTCGGCCACCGCGGCGAACTCCGCCTCGGTGTAGTTGAGGCTGAAGATGAAGCGTCCGGTACCCACCCAGCCGAGCAGCAGGCCCGCCTCGCGCAGGTAGTACTGCAGCATCCAGTTGTAGCGCGAGGGCTGCAGGTAGCACACGGTCCAGATGGTCGAGAGGTTCCGTACCCGCACGGGGAGGTCGACTGCTTGCAGACGCTCGTTCAGCGCTTCGGCGCGCCGGTTCCAGGTCTCGTCGAGCCCGTCATAGAGGCGGCGCAGCGGCGCTCGCTCATCGAGCGCCTGCAGGAACTCGTTCATGGCCGCCATGACGTAGGGGTGCGCGTTGAAGGTGCCGCGCGCGAGGCACAGGTCGACGGGGTGCTCCTCGCTGTAGCGGCGCATAAGTGCGGCCTTGCCGCAGAGCACGCCCACCGGCAGGCCGCCGCCCAGGGTCTTGCCGTAGGTCACGAGGTCGGCGCGCACGCCGAAGTACTCCTGCGCGCCGCCGGGTGCCAGGCGGAATCCCACGAACACCTCGTCGAAGATGAGCGGTATGCCGCGCTCGCTGCACACGTCGCGCAGGCGCTTGAGCCACGCGCCGTAGGCGGCGCGGTCGAACCCCGCGGCCCGGTCGCTCGCGATGAGCGCGGAGTCGCCGGGCGGGGCGGCGTTCGGGTGCAGCACCTGCAGCGGGTTCACGAGGACGCAGGCGATGTCGCGGCGCCGGCGCAGCACCCGCAGCGAGGCCTCGTCCATGTCCTTCAGGGTATAGGTCGCCTCCGCCGGCATCGGGTTGCCGACCCCCGGCTGCACTTCGCCCCACCAGCCGTGGTAGGCGCCACAGAAGCGCACCAGGTGCGTGCGGCCGGTGTGGTAGCGGGCGAGGCGCACTGCCTGCATGACCGCCTCGGTGCCCGACATGTGGAACGACACCTCGTCGAGCCCCGAGATCTGCTTGAGCCGCGCAACGTTGTCGGCGACGACCGGGTGGTAGGCGCCGAGTACCGGGCCGAGCGCGCGCACCCGCTCCACGCCGCGCTCGATGCACTCCTTGTAGAAGTCGTAGCCGAACAGGTTCACGCCGTAGGAGCCGGCCACGTCGTAGGCCGTGTTGCCGTCGAGGTCGGTCACCTGCACGCCCGCCGAGGCGGTGAGGAAGGAGGCGCCTTTCAACCGTGCGCGCACGAGGCCGCGGAACTGGAACGGCACGCGGTAGCGGTTGACGAGCTGCAGGTCGGAGAGGCCGCCCTCGGCGGAGGCGCCGAGCGCTGCGGTGGAGCCGTGGCGCGCGGCAAGCGTGCCGGCCAGGCGCTCGAAGCCGGCGCGCCGTTGGGCGCTGATCGCCTCCGGCGCGCCATCCGCGCAGAAGAACGCGGCCTCGTCGTACTCGTAGGCCGGGACGAGCGCGGCCACGCGCCGCGCGAGCCGGGGGTGGCCGGCGGCGGAGCGGTGCTTGGCCGCGGACAGCTCGAGTCTCTGCCGGATCGCTGGTGCGAGGCCGGCCGCGCCGGCCAGCAGCAGTAGGGAATAGGTGTCCAATGCGTAACTCCTCCGCGACGAGCCTAGTGCGGCCCGATGACACGCCCGTGACGCCGCCGCCACGACGCCGGCGGCAACCGCTGCGCAGGCTCCTCGGCTGGCTCGCCAGCCGCGAGGGCCTCAATTTCTGGGCGACCAACCGGGTGCCACGACGGGCGCTCGCCGTCCTCGTCGGGCGGGTGTCGCGCAGCGAGCGGCCGCTCGTACGCGACCTCTCGATCGGCGCGTGGCGCCTGTTCGCCGACCTCGACCTCGCCGATGCCCGCGCGCTCGAGTTCCGCAGCATGCACGAGTGCTTCACGCGGCAGCTGCGCCCGGGGGCGCGCCCACCCGACCCGCGCGCCCACGTGCTCGCGAGCCCGAGCGACGGCATCGTGGGCGCCTGCGGGGGCATCGAGCAGGGCCTGCTGCTGCAGGCCAAGGGCTCGACCTACGCACTCGAGGACCTGCTCGCCGGCGACGCCGAGCTCGCCCGCTGCCTCGAGGGCGGCAGCTACGCGACGCTGCGGCTGACCTCCGGCATGTACCACCGCTTCCACGCGCCGCACGATTGCCGCGTCACCCGCGTGACCTACGTCTCGGGTGACGCCTACAACGTGAACCCCGCCGCGCTCGCACGCATCCCGCGGCTGTTCTGCCGCAACGAGCGCGCCGTGCTGCGCTGCCGCCTAGCCGGCCCGGACGGCGGCGGTGGCGGCGGGGAGGAGGGGGATACGGTGGTGCTGGTGCCCGTCGCGGCGATCCTGGTGGCGAGCATCCGCCTGCACTTCCTCGAGGTCACGCTGCACCTCAGGTACCGCGGGCCGAACGAGATGCCCTGCGACGCCGCGCTCGGCAAGGGCGAGGAGATGGGCTGGTTCGAGCACGGCTCGACGATCGTCGTGCTCGCGCCGGCGGCGTTCGCGCTCGCGCCCGGGATCGCCAGCGGCCGGCGAGTGCGGGCGGGCGAGGCGCTCATGGCGCGGCGGGCCGGCGGCGGCGTCACGGGCGGGTCATGAGGGTGTCACACCGCGATGGGAGAGTGCCGTCGGGGGCACGGACACAGGAACGGCAGGATGGTTGAGATGACGCGCGCGGGCCCGCCGGTGCAGCTGCGGCATTCGCTGCTACAGGCGCTCGCCGACGACGGGCTGATCGACGGTGCGGAGTTCGACAGCATGCGGCGCCTCGCGCTCGAGGGCCGCGAGGTCGAGGAGTCCGGGCTTGAGATGCTGGTGCGCATCCTGAGCTGGGTGGACGGCAGCGGGCTCGAGCCCGCGGTACGCGAGGAGCTCGAGCGCCTGAGGGAAGAGTGTCGCGCGGGCTGAGCCCGCCGCCCGGCTCAGAGCTCGGAGACGGACAGTCGGCGCAGCAGCGCCATGCGCTTGTCGTGGTGCTCCGACATGCGCTCAAGCACGTCGGCGAGGAACGCCACGGTCTCGACGATCCGCGGGCCTTTGTTGAGCATGACGCACTCGGCGCGGCTGCTCATGACCGCGTCGCTCACCTCGGCGCGCGTGGGCGCACCGCCCTTCGCTAGTCCCTCGAGCACCTGGGTGGCCCAGATCACCGGGACGTGCGCCGCCTCGCACAGCCACAGGATCTCCTCCTGCAGCTCCGACAGCCGCTCGAACCCCACCTCCACCGCCAGGTCCCCGCGCGCGACCATTACGCCGAGCGGCGGGCCGTTCAGCGAGGCGAGCAGGATGCGGGGCAGGTTGCGGAACGCGGCGGCGTTCTCGATCTTGAGCACGATCCCGAGGTGCCCCGCATCCAGCGCCCGCAGCTCCTGCTGCAGGCGCCCGACGTCGTGCTCGCTGCGCAGGAACGAGAGCGCCACCAGGTCGGCGAGGCCCGCGACCTCCCGCAGGTCGTCCAGGTCCTTCGCTGTGAGCGCGTCGAGGCCGAGCTCGGTGTCCGGGAAGTTGATGCCCTTCTCCCCGCGCAGCTTCGCCCCGCCGGGCGGCGCCTGCGTGACCTCGATCTCCATCGCCGCGGCGCCGCTGCGGCGCACGATCCCGCCGATCTTGCCATCGTCGAGTGAGACGCGCTCGCCGGGCCGCACGCGATCGAACGCGGCGGCGAGCGTGCAGTGGATGTGGGCGGGCCGCAGCGCGCCGGTCGCAGGCTCCGGGCCCGCCGGCCGTCCGGGCGTGTCCTCGCGCGTGAGCACCAGCGTGTCGCCCACCCCGAGGCGCAGCGGCAGCACGAGCGGCGGCAGCTCGCCCACGTGCAGGTACCCCGCCGTGCCCTCCGCATCGCGTGCCTCGAGCACCGCGCCCGGCTCGAGGTAGACGGTGCGGTCGACCTCGGCGAGCACGGAGCGGTCGGTGATCGCGACGACCCGCAGCTCCCGTCGCCGGCCGCGCAGGTCCTTCAGTCGCAGCCACCGGCCGCGCCGCCACGCGCCGCGCGCCGCGGCGAGGGGCACGGTGGCCGTGGCCGCCTCGGGCGCGGGCTCCGGGGCGTCCTGCGGCGTGAGCCAGATCCGCGCCGGGACGAGCGTGTGCCCGAGCGCGTCGCGGCGGGGCTTCAGCTTCTGGATCTGGCCGGCCGGCTCGAGCGCGCCGGTGCGCAGTTTCGGGCCCGCGAGATCGGCCTGTACGCGGCAGGAGCGGCCAACGGCCTTCTCCGCCTGCCGCAGGTGGCCGACCATGCGCCGCCACGCCTCCTTGCCGTCGTGTGCGCAGTTGATGCGCATGATGTCCATGCCGGAACGCAGCAGCGACTCGATGAGCCGCGGGTCATGGGCGGCCTCGCTCGGCATGGTCACCATGATGCGCACCGAGCGGGCGGCGGGCATCGCGCCGAAGAGCCGCCGGGCGTGGTCGCGCAGCAGCAGCGGGCCGGTCTGGAAGTCCGCCGGCGGCGCCGGCCCCTCGCTCGCCGGCTGTCCGGCGAGCGCCTCGAGGCAGGTCACCACCGCGTTCAGGGTCGCTAGCACGTGGGACTCGGCCACGCCGATCGAGGACAGTCCGAGGGAGTGCAGGTCCTGCTGCAGCGGGCGGATGTCGCGCTGGCGCAGGCTCAGGTAGTGCAGCAGGTTGCGCGCGCTGTTGCGGTAGCGCGGTGCGACCGAAGCCAGTGCCTCGGTGTGCGCGGCCTCGAACTCCACGGCGCTCGCGCGCAGCAGTGCGAGTGTCTTGAGCGAGCGCCCGATGAGTCGGTCGTTGGCCATCCGCGAGCCCGTGCAAACGAAACAGCATGGGCCGCGCGGGTGACAGGGATGTTGCAGCGGGCGCGATTCACCCCGAGAGCGCGCGGGCGGGGCCGGGCGCCGGTGTCACGGGTTCGCCGGCCGGCCGCGGGGTGACGGCGAGGGCGCCGGCGAACTGCCGGGTGCACGCCTCCCAGGAGTAGCCGAGCGCGTGCCGGCGGCAGGCGGCGGGATCGAGTTCGAGCGCCGCGAGCGCTGCGGCGCGCAGGTCGTGGCCGAGGACGCCGGTCACGCCGTCAACCACGACGTCGATGGGGCCCGTCACCGGGTAGGCCGCGACCGGTAGGCCGCAGGCCATCGCCTCGAGCAGCACGAGGCCGAAAGTGTCGGTGCGGCTCGGGAACACGAACACGTCGCAGGCGGCGACGTGGCGTGCGAGCTCCTCGCCGTGGCGGTAGCCGAGGAACCGCACGGCGGGGAACGCGTGCTCGAGCGCGGCGCGCGCGGGGCCGTCGCCGATCACGACCTTGCTGCCCGGCAGCTCGAGCCGCAGGAACTCCTCGACGCCCTTTTCCACCGCCACGCGGCCCACGTACACGAACGCCGGCCGCGGCAGCTCGAGCCAGTCCTTCGGCTGCGGGCGGAAGAGCTCGGCGTCGACCCCGCGGCTCCAGGTCGTGAGGTTCCGGAGCCCGCGGTCCTCGAGCTGCCGGCGCAGCGAGGGGGTGGCGACCAAGGTGCGCGCCGCCTTGCCGTGGAACCAGCGCATCGCCACGTAGGATACGGAGAGCGGGATGGGGAGGCGGGCGCGGACATACTCGGGGAACTGCGTGTGGTAAGCGGTGGTGAAGGCGCGGCGGTTGCGCAGGCACCAGCGACGCGCGGCGAGCCCGAGCGGGCCCTCGGTGGCGATGTGCACGGCGTCCGGAGCGAGCGACTCCAGCCGTCGCGCCACCGCGCGACCCGCGAACAGCGACAGGCGGATCTCCGGATAGGTCGGGCAGGGGACGCTGCGGAAGCCCTCCGGGCAGATCACCGTGGCCTCGACCCCCTCGGCGTGCAGCCGCGCGACCGTGGTCGAGAGGGTCCGCACCACGCCGTTGGTCTGCGGGAACCAGGCGTCGGTGACGAGCGCGAGCCGCATCGTCAGGCGGCCGCAGCCGGTTCCGTGAGCGGCACACCCTCGAGCAGCGGCACCTCGCGCTCGCCCACCAGCACCGACTGCGATTCTGTCCAGCGCAGCAGGCTCAGGTTGCCGGAGAAGTCCTCGACCAGCGTAGTGCAGCTCGCGACCCAGTCGCCGTCGTTGCAGTAGGTGACGCCGTCATACTCACCGATCTCGGCGCGGTGGATGTGCCCGCAGATGACGCCGTCGACGCCACAGCGGCGCGCCTCGGCGACGAGCGCCCGCTCGAAATTGGCGATGTACTTCACGGCGTTCTTGACCTTGTGCTTCAGGAACGCCGCGAGCGACCAGTACGGGTAGCCGAACCTGACCCGCACGGCATTGAAGTAGCGATTGAGGCGCAGGGCCACGTCGTAGGCGGTGTTGCCGATCGACTCGAGCACCGGGCTCGCCCGCACGATGCGGTCGAACTCATCGCCGTGCAGCACAAGGAAGCGCCGGCCGGCCGCGGTTCTCGTGGATCGTCTCGCGGCGGATCTCGACGTTGCCCATGACGAGCCCGTCGTGGTCGCGGAACGCGCGGTCGTGGTTGCCCGGGATGTAGATGACCCGCGTGCCGTGCTTGGCCTTGCCGAGGAGGGTGCGGATGACGTCGTTGTGCGCCTGCGGCCAGTAGAACGAGCGCGTGAGCGCCCACACGTCGATGATGTCGCCGACCAGGTAGATCCGCTCGCACTCGACGCGGCGCAGGAAATCGAGCGGGTAGTGCGCCTGGCAGCCTTTGAAGCCCAGGTGGACGTCGGAGATGAACACGCTGCGCATGCGCAGCGTGGTCCGCGGCACGGGCCGTTCGCTCATCGCCTCGGCGTCTCGATCCTCATGGCGCGCATGCTCGGTCGGGCCCATGACCCGGCGATGAACCTCCGGCGACCATTTGATGACGGTGCAGCGGGCCGGTCATGGTCCTGCCCGGCGCGCACCGCGGTGCGCCCGACGCACAAACGACACGGCCGGCGTTGCCCCCGGCCGTGCCGTGATGCCTCACGCGTGAGCGCGGGGCTGCTACTCGAGCTCGATGCCCGGCAGCACGCGGGTCTGCTCCTTACGCACCGCATCGAGCGCCTGCACCTTGAGGCCGAGCGCCTTCAGGATAGTCGGCGCCACCTGCCGGTTCTCGACCGGGTCCGCCACCGTCTTCGCCTCGAGGCTGGGGTTCGAGACGATGAGCGCCGTGTGCGTGTCGTCCGCCGCGAAGCCGCCGTGCTCGGCGATCTTCGCCGCGCTCTTGCTGTAGATCGTGCCAGGATTCGGTTGCACGATCAGGTCAGGCGTGCGCGGATCCTTGCGCGGATCGCCATACATCATCTTCAGCACATTGCCACTGTAGATCGTCTGAACGCGCGGAGTTGGGGCCGGGGCGTTGTTGGCGGCCTCGAGGGCGGCCACGGCCGCGTCCGCCTTCGACGAATCCCCGAGCCACAGCAGCGAGATGTCGTCCTCCGTCGCCTGCGCCACTGGGATCTGCGCGGTCGCGAGCACGTCCGTCACGTCCAGGACGTCCTTGATCGCCTTCGGGTTACTGCCTGGCTTCATGTGCAGCTTCGAGACGTCGATGGGCGACTGGCCATGCTTCGCGGCGACGATGACCAGCGTCTCGTCGAGGAGGTGCTCCTTCTTGAGCTCGGCCACGAACTTGCCGAGGGAGGCATCCACGAAGTCGAGTGCGCTCGCGAGCCCGGCGCTCGGCGTGCCCGCGGCGTCCACATAGCCGTCCGCGGTCAGTTTCTGGCCGACGCTCACCGACTGGAAGTTCATGCCGAAGATCGCCGGCACATCCATCTTCACCGTGCGGCCATGGTCGTAGCCGTCGATCTCGTTGATCACGGCCTGGACCTTGAGGCCGTCGTAGACGGTCGTGTAGCTGACCTCGGAGGTCCACTGGGCGTTCGGGTCGAGCACGGCGCAGCTGTCAACGTCGCCGCCGGGACCTCTATTTGCCGTGCAGGTGAGGTCGCGCGGCGGGGAGTTGATCTCGGGCGTGTAGAGATCCTCCGCGCCGGTATTGGCACGACCGCGGACCAGTTCATACGCCGGGTGCTTGTCCGACCATGCCGTGTAGAGCCCGGCGTCGTGTGCGACGTTGAAGATCGTGTTGACGCGCAGGAACTCGTGCGGATAGACGGGCTTGCAGCCCTTCGCTGGATCGCGCGGCAGCTGCGTGGCGTCGATCGTATTAGTGACCTTCAATGCTCCGCCGAGAGTTGTGTCGTAGGAGCTGTCGATGTTCTCCGCATACTGTGTCTCCGCGCCGGTGGACTTGCAAAGCAGGTCGCCGACCGGTGAGAGCGTCCGGTCGAAGGAGTCGTCGTAGTACACGCCGGACGTCTTGGGCGTGGCGCCCGAGACGAGCGCGGTCAGGCCGGGGAACGAGTCCGAGGGCTGCGCGGTCGAGGCGTTCATATAGCTCACGCCGTGATGCTTGAGCCAGGCCAGGGCCGAGCCGGGGTGTGCGCCAATGTAGCGCTCGACGTCCACCTCGTGCAGGCCGTCGACGCTGATGAGCAGCACGTGCTTGAACCGCGCGTCGTGGTGCTCGGCACGCGCGGGTGCGGCCGCGGCCAGCGTGACGGCCGCCGCGACGGCCGATGCCAACAGGGATGATTTTCGTTCCATGGGTTTCTCGTGCTCCAGTCAGTGGTGTTGGGGGGTTGGGCCGGCGAGCCGCCGGCCGGCGTGACAGCTACTAGAGGGACGGCAGGCTAGGGGGCCTGTGTGTCAGCCCCGTGACGCTGTGGCGCAGGTTTCTTTTCACACGATTCCGCCTGCCCGCCGGCCCGAGGCGGGTGCAGAATTCCTGCACGCGGAGCACTTCCGTCGGAGGGGCGACATGGAGTTGTGGGCAGTGGGGATCTCGGCCGTTCCGGCCCTGGCGACGTACGCGTTCTACCGGCTCGTCGACACCCTGAGGTCGCCGTCATGACGATCCTCGACATCGCGAGCCTGGTGCTTGTCGTGGCGCTCGGCATGTACCTGCTCGTCGCGCTGCTCAAGCCGGAGAAGTTCCAGTGACGGCGCTGGGGCACCTGCAGATCGTGCTGTACCTGGCCGTGCTCATCGCCCTGGTCCGGCCGCTCGGCGCGTACATGGCGCGCGTCTACCAGGGCGAGCGCACCGTTCTTACGCTGCTGCTCGCGCCCATCGAGCGCCTCGTGTACCGGGTGGCCGGTGTGGATCCGGCCGAGGAGCAGGACTGGAAGCAGTACACGCTCGCGCTCATGCTGCTGAATGCGCTCGGGTTCGTGGTGCTCTACGCGCTGCAGCGCTTGCAGGGCGCTCTGCCGCTCAACCCGCAGGCCTTCGGCGCGGTGGCACCGGACGCCGCGTTCAACACCGCCGTGTCCTTCGTGACCAACACCAACTGGCAGGACTACGGCGGCGAGAGCACGATGAGCTATCTCACGCAGATGCTCGGTCTCGGCGTGCAGAACTTCCTCTCCGCCGCCTCGGGCATGGCGGTGCTGGTTGCGCTCATCCGCAGGTTCGCCCGAAGGCAGACGAGCGGCCTCGGCAACTTCTGGGTGGACCTCACCCGCGGCACGCTCTACGTCCTGCTGCCGCTCGCGGCGCTCCTCGCCCTGGTGCTCGTGAGCCAGGGCGTGGTGCAGAGCCTCGCGCCCCACCGCAGCGCCTCGCTCATCGAGCCCGTCACGGTCGAGCAGACGCACGCGACCGTCAGTGAGCAGACGATTCCGTTCGGGCCCGCGGCGAGCCAGGTCGCGATCAAGCAGCTCGGCACCAACGGCGGCGGCTTCTTCAACGCCAATTCGGCGCATCCCTTCGAGAACCCGACGCCGCTCGCGAACTTCCTCGAGCTGCTCGCGATCCTGCTCATTCCCGCGGCGCTCTGTTACACCTTCGGGCGGATGGTCGGCGACACGCGGCAGGGCTGGGCGCTGCTCGCCGCGATGCTCGTGATCCTGGTGCCGCTCATCTGGGGAGGCTACGCCGCCGAGCAGGCGGGCAACCCGCGCCTGCCGCCGGCACTGGTCGACCAGCAGGCCACCGGCGCGCAGCCCGGCGGCAACATGGAGGGCAAGGAAGTACGCTTCGGCGTTGCCAGTTCCGCGCTGTGGGCGGCGGCGACCACCGCCGCCTCCAACGGCTCGGTGAACGCGGCGCTCGATTCGTTCACGCCACTCGGCGGCCTCGTGCCGCTCTGGCTGATGCAGCTCGGCGAGGTGGTCTTCGGCGGGGTGGGCAGCGGCCTCTACGGCATGCTCATGTTCGCGGTCGTCGCGGTGTTCATTGCGGGCCTCATGGTCGGCCGCACGCCGTAGTATCTCGGCAAGAAGATCGAGGCCTACGAGGTGAAGATGGCGGCGCTGGTGGTGCTGGTGCCCTGCATCACGGCGCTGCTCGGCACCGCCATTGCCTGCGTCGTGCCGCCGGCCGCCGCCCAGGTCGGCAATCCCGGTGCGCACGGCTTCGCGGAGATCCTCTACGCCTTCAGTTCGGCGAGCGCCAACAACGGCAGCGCCTTCGGCGGGCTCACGGTGAGCACGCCGTTCTACAACTTCGCGCTCGGCGCGACGATGTGGATCACGCGCTACTGGCTGATCATTCCGGTGCTCGCGCTCGCCGGCAGCCTGGCCGGCAAGCGCGCGGTGGCCATCACCGCGGGCACGCTGCCCACGCACACGCCGCTGTTCGTCGCGATGCTGATCGGGGTCGTGCTGCTGCTCGGTGCGCTCACCTTCGTGCCGGCCCTCGCGCTCGGCCCGATCGTTGAGCACTTGCAGATGGTGGCCCCATGACGCAGCCCACGGCCGTCGCAAGCGGCGCGGCCGCACGCCGCGCCAACCTGAGTAGAGCGATTGTCCTCGCCGGCATCGGCGATGCCTTCCGCAAGCTCGATCCGCGCGTCCAGGTGCGCAACCCCGTGATGTTCGTGGTCTACGTGGGGAGCCTCCTCACCTCGATCATCGCGGTGGCGGCGGTGGCGGGCTCCGGCCGCGAGGCGCGTGGCGCCGGCTTCGTGGCGGCGATCGCCGCCTGGCTGTGGCTCACCGTGCTCTTCGCCAACTTCGCCGAGGCGGTCGCCGAGGGCCGCGGCAAGGCGCAGGCTGCGGCGCTGCGCTCGACGCGGCGCGAAGTCCAGGCGCGGCGACTTGCCGTCGCGCGGCGCGAGGCCCGCCAGGAGAGCGTGTCGGCGAACGCGCTGCGCAAGGGCGATCACTTCCTCGTCGAGGCCGGCGAGACGGTGCCGGCCGACGGTGAGGTGGTCGAGGGCGTGGCCTCCGTCGACGAGAGCGCGATCACCGGGGAGTCCGCCCCAGTGCTGCGCGAGTCGGGCGGGGATTTCTCCTCGGTGACCGGCGGCACCCGCGTGCTTTCCGACTGGCTCGTGGTGCGCGTGACGAGCGACCCGGGGGAGTCCTTCCTTGACCGCATGATCGCGATGGTCGAGGGCGCGAAACGCGGCAAGACGCCGAACGAGATCGCGCTGTCGATCCTGCTCGCGAAGCTGACGCTAGTGTTCCTGCTCGCCACGGCGACGCTGGCGCCGTTCTCGGCCTACGCGGTCGCCGTCTCCGGGCAGGGCACGGTCGTCTCCGTCGTCGTGCTGGTCGCGCTGCTCGTCTGCCTGATACCAACGACCATCGGCGGGCTGCTCTCGGCGATCGGCATCGCCGGCATGGACCGCATGGTGCGCGCGAACGTCATCGCCACCTCCGGCCGCGCGATCGAGGCGGCGGGCGACGTCGACGTGCTGCTGCTTGACAAGACCGGCACCATCACGCTGGGCGACCGCCAGGCGGCGGCGTTCCACCCCGCCCCGGGCGTGAGCGAGCAGGAGCTCGCGGACGTGGCGCAGCTCGCCTCGCTGTCGGACGAGACGCCCGAGGGGCGCTCGATCGTGGTGCTGGCGAAGCAGCTCCACCAGCTGCGCGGGCGGGACCGGTCGACCCAGCCGCACGTCTTCCACAAGTTCACCGCGCAGACCCGCACCAGCGGCGTCGACCTCGAGGGCCGCCGGCTTCGCAAGGGCGCCGCCGACGCGATCCAGGCGTACGTCGAGAGCGAGCACGGCGTGTGGCCCGCCGCCGTCAGCCGCGCCGTCGATGAGGTCGCGCGCCGCGGCGCCACCCCGCTCGTCGTCGCCGACGGGCGGCGGGCGCTCGGCGTCGTCGAGCTGCGCGACGTCGTCAAGGGCGGCATCCGCGAGCGCTTCGCGGAGCTCCGGCAGATGGGCATCACCACCGTCATGGTCACCGGCGACAACCGCCTCACCGCCGCGGCCATCGCCGCGGAGGCGGGCGTGGACGACTTCCTCGCGGAGGCGACGCCGGAGACGAAGCTCGCGCTCATCCGCAAGTACCAGGCGGACGGCCACCTGGTTGCGATGTGCGGCGATGGTACCAACGACGCGCCGGCGCTCGCGCAGGCCGACGTCGCGGTCGCAATGAACTCCGGCACCCAGGCGGCCAAGGAAGCCGGCAACATGGTCGACCTCGACTCCAACCCGACCAAGCTGATCGAGGTCGTCGACGTCGGCAAGCAGATGCTCGTCACCCGCGGCGCGCTCACCACCTTCTCGATCGCGAACGACGTGGCCAAGTACTTTGCGATCATCCCGGCCGCCTTCGCCGCGACCTACCCGGCGTTGAACGCGCTGAACGTGATGCACCTCGCGAGCCCGCAGAGCGCCATCCTCTCGGCCGTGATCTTCAACGCGCTGATCATCGTCGCGCTGGTGCCGCTCGCGCTGCGCGGGGTCAAGACCCGCGCCACCTCCGCCGCGCTGCTGTTGCGCCGCAACCTGCTCGTCTATGGGCTCGGCGGCATCCTGGTACCGTTCGTCGGCATCAAGCTGATCGACGTCGTGCTGGTCGCGCTCGGGATGGTTTGAGGTAAGGTAATGGTCACGATGCTGCGTCGCTGCCTCGGGGTGTTCGTGGTGCTCACGCTGCTCACGGGAGTCGCCTACCCGCTGCTCGTGACGGGCGTCGCGCGCCTCGCCTTTCGCGCGCAGGCCGAGGGCAGCGTGATCGAGCGCGACGGCCGCGCCGTCGGCTCGCGCCTCCTCGGCCAAGCCTTCTCCCGGCCGGAGTACTTCTGGAGCCGGCCGTCGGCCACCACGCCGCAGCCCTACAACGGTGCTTCCTCCAGCGCCTCGAACTCGGGCCCGACGAACCCCGCGTTCGCCGCGGCCGTGGCCGCCCGGGTCGAGGCGCTGCGTGCGGCCGACCCCGGCAACACGGCGCCGGTGCCGGTCGACCTCGTGACCGCCTCCGGCAGCGGGCTCGACCCACACATCTCGCCGGCCGCGGCGGACTACCAGGTCGCGCGCGTGGCGCGCGCCCACGGCTGGCCGCCGGAGCGGCTGCGCGCGCTCCTCGCCGCGCACACGGAAGGACGCACGCTCGGGTTGCTCGGCGAACCGCGCGTGAACGTGGTCGAACTCAACCTGGCGCTCGACGCGGCGAACTAGCGTGGCGCAGGACTCGCGACCGGACCCCGACCAGCTGCTCGCCGAGGTCAAGCGCGAGGAGGCCCGCGCCGGGCGCGGGCACCTGCGCATCTTCTTCGGCGCCTCGGCCGGCGTCGGCAAGACCTACTCGATGCTCGAGGCAGCGCGCGGCGCGCGCGCCACGGGCGCCGATGTGGTCGTGGGCTACGTCGAGCCGCACGGTCGCCAGGAGACGGAGCGGCTGCTCGAGGGCCTCGAGCAGCTGCCGACGTTGCCGGTGCGCTACCGCGGCATGACGCGGAACGAGTTCGACCTTGATGCCGCCCTGAAGCGGCGCGCCGGGATCACGTTGGTCGACGAACTCGCGCACTCGAACCTGGTCGACGGCGAGCCCCCGCCGCGTCACCCGAAGCGCTGGCAGGACGTAGAGGAGCTGCTCGAGGCGGGGCTCGACGTGTGGACGACGCTCAACGTCCAGCACATCGAGAGCCTGAACGACGTCATCGCGGGCATCACGGGAGTCCGCCAGCAGGAGACGGTCCCCGACCGGGTGCTCGAGGAAGCGGGCGAGATCGAGCTCATCGACCTGCCCCCCGAGGATCTGCTCGCGCGGCTCAGGGCGGGCAAGATCTACGTGCCGGAGCAGGTCGGCGCCGCCCTCGAGCGCTTCTTCCGCAAGCCGAACCTGCTCGCCCTGCGCGAGCTCGCGCTGCGCCGGACCGCCGACCGGGTCGATGCCGCGGCCCGGGAATACTCGGCGGGGGAAGCCGCTTCCCGCCCATGGCTCGCCCGCGATCGCTTTCTGGTGGGCGTGGGCCCCGACGACCAGGGCGAGGAGCTGGTGCGCTTCGGCAAGCGCTTCGCCGATGCGCTGGATGCCGAGTGGATCGTGGTGTCCGTGGAGACCCCGCCGCTGCTGCGCTTGGGTGCTGCCGACCGCGACCGGCGCGTCGCCGTACTGCGGCTCGCCGAGTCACTCGGCGCGGAGACCATCACGCTCGACGGGCCCAGTGCCGCCGCGGCGCTGCTGCAGTACGCGCGGACCCGCAACGCGAGCCGCATCGTCGTCGGCGAACCGAAGCGACGCGGCCTGCGCGCACTGCTGCGCCGCTCGACGGTCGTGGAGCTCCTCGACCGCGCCGGCGGCATAGACGTCTCGGTGATCGCGCGCCGCCGCGTAGCGGCGGCCCCCGCCACGCTGCCGGGGACGCCGCGCCTCGAGCCGCCCGCGGTGCACTGGGACCGCTACGGCTGGGCGGTCGGCGTCACGGCGCTGTGTACGCTCATCGCTTTCGCGATGCACGGGCATTTCGAGCTCACCAACGTGGTCATGGTGTACCTGCTCGGCGCCACGGTCGCGGGACTGCGGCTCGGCCGCGGCCCCTCGATCCTCACCGCGGTGCTGAGCGTGGCCGCCTTCGACTTCTTCTTCGTGCCCCCGGCCTTTACCTTCGCCGTCTCCGATGCCCAGTACCTGGTCACCTTCCTGGTCATGCTGGTCGTCGCGCTCACGATCGCCACGCTTATGGCCAACGTGCGGCTGCAGACCCGGGTCGCCGGGGCGCGGGAGCGGCGCACGGCGCTGCTCTACGCGATGAGCCGCGAGCTTGCCGCGACGCGCGGCCTCGGCAACATGGCGCGCCTCGCGGTCAAGCACGTCGGTGAGACCTTCGCGAGCCGTGCCGCCGTGCTGCTGCCCGACGCGGACCGCCGGCTGCAGTCGCCGCCGGCGGCGGCGGACGGGGAGTCGGCGGCGTTTGCCGCGCCCGACCTGTCTATCGCGCAGTGGGTGCTCGACCACGGCCGGGCCGCCGGCCTCGGCACCGACGCGCTGCCCGGCGCGCCCGCCATCTACCTGCCGCTCGCCGGCTCCGACCGCGCGCTCGGCGTGCTCGCCGTCCTGCCCGCGAACGCGCGCCGCGTGCTGCTGCCGGAGCAGCGGCACCTGCTCGAGACCTTCGCCGGCCAGATCGCGCTCGCCATGGAGCGGGCCCTGCTCGCCGAGGCGGCGGTGTCGGCGAAGGTGTCGGCGGAGACCGAGGCGCTGCGCAACACGCTGCTGTCGTCGATCTCCCACGATCTGCGCACGCCGCTCGCCGTCATCACCGCCGCGAGTGCCGCGCTCGCCGACGGGACGCTCACCCTCGAGCCGGAGGCGCGCGCGGCACTCGCGAAGTCCATCGCCGCCCGCGCGCAGGACATGTCGGAGCTGATCTCGAACGTACTCGACCTGATGCGCTTCGAGTCCGGTCGCATGGTGCTGCGCCGGCAGTGGGAGGGGCTCGACGAGCTCGTCGGGCTCGCCCTCGGCAAGGTGGAGCCGCGACTCGGCAGCCGCCCGGTCGAGATCGACCTGCCGGACGGGTTGCCGCCGGTGTACGTCGACGCGGTGCTGCTGACGCAGGTGCTGGTGAACCTGCTCGAGAACGCCGCGAAGCACACGCCCGAGGGCACCCACGTACGCGTCGCGGGCACCGGGGGGGAAGGATGGGTACGGATCGCAGTCGAGGACGACGGGCCCGGGCTGCCGCCGGGCGACTCCGACAAGTTGTTCGCGAAGTTCCAGCGCGGTCGCAGCGAGAGCGAGGTGCCGGGCGCGGGTCTCGGGCTCGCCATCTGCCGCGCCATCGTCCGCGCCCACGGCGGCGAGATCACCGCCGCGAATCGCGAAGGCGGTGGGGCACGATTCGTGGTGACGCTGCCCCTGGGGGATGCGCCGGCATGACCGAGGCAATGTTCCGCATCCTCGTGATCGAGGACGACCCGGGCGTCCGCGAGGTCGTGCGCACCCTGCTCGAGGCGGAGGGCTACCGGGTCGTGCTGGCCGAGTCGGCGGCGCGGGCGTCCATCGAGGCCCGCGGGCACAAGCCGGACGTGGTGCTCCTCGACCTCGGCCTGCCGGATCGCGACGGGCAGGTCGTGATCCGCGACATCCGCTCATTTTCCTCCGTTCCGATCATCGTGCTGTCGGCGCGCACGATGGACACCGAGAAGGTGCTGGCCCTCGACGGCGGGGCAGACGACTACGTGACCAAGCCCTTCAACGCCCGTGAGCTGCTCGCCCGCGTGCGCGCCGCGTTGCGGCGCAGCGTCCGCCTGGCCGATCAGCCGGCGACCCTCAGGATCGGCGAGCTCACGCTCGAGCTCGCGACCCGGGAGGCAAGCGGGCCGTCCGGCCGTGTGCATTTCACGCCGCTCGAGTTCCGGCTGCTCGCGTGCCTCGCGCGTGGCCACGGCATCGTCGTGACCCAGGAGCAGATCATCCGCGAGGTGTGGGGCCCGGACCGGGTGACCGACACGCGGGGCCTGCGTTCCTACGTGAAGATGCTGCGACAGAAGCTCGAGCCCGATCCCAACCGGCCGCGTTACCTCCTCACCGAGCCGGGCGTCGGTTACCGCCTGCTCGTGGATCACTGAAACGGCCGCTCGCAGGTAGAGCTCCCGCGGCCACGGTCACCCCGCCGTCGTGCCTTGGCGCAGCGCGGCCGCACGGATCAACCGGTCCCGGGGGAGGGGGGTCGCGGGCGTGCCGTCACGTCTCTGCAATCTCGCGCGGCATGGCCGGTGGCAAAATACCCGCCCCGTTTTTCGGTCGCACCCGCCTACCCGCCTACCCGCCTACCCGCCTACCCGCCTACCCGCGCACGCCGAGCATGCGAGCCCCCGTTTCAACCCGCCGCCGCGGCGCTGTTCGCCTGCCCCGGAGATGTCCGCGCGCGACCTGCGCGAGGCTCGTGCTCGCCCTGGCGGTCCTCGGGGCGTGCGCCGCCGTGACCGCGGTGCAGGCCGAGCCACCGCCGCCGTCCGAGGACTGGGGCCTGCACGCCCAGGCGACGCTCGTCTACCAGTACCACCCGTCGTTCACCTCGCCCTACCAGGGCGCCCACAGCCTGACGCCGGACGCCCAGGGCGAGGCAACCTTCGACCTCACGCTCTACGGCGGCGTGCGGCTGTGGTCGGGCGCCGAGTTCTGGGTGAACCCCGAGATCGACCAGGGCTTCGGCTTGAGCGATACGCTGGGCGTGGCCGGGTTCCCGAGCGGGGAGGCCTACAAGGTGGGGAACTATCACCCTTATGGCCGGCTGCACCGCGCGTTCCTGCGGCAGACGATCGACCTGGGCGGGGAGGCCACCGCGGTCGAGGCAGACCTCAACCAGCTGGCGGGCTCGCAGTCGGCCGACCGCCTCGTGCTCACGCTCGGCAAGTTCTCCGTCGTCGACGTCTTCGACGCGAACGACTACGCGCACGACCCGCGTCGCGACTTCCTCAACTGGGCGGTGATCGACAGTGCCGCCTTCGACTACGCAGCGAACGCCTGGGGCTACACCTACGGTCTCGCCGCCGAGTGGTACCAGGGACGCTGGACCACGCGGCTCGGCTGGTTCGACCTGTCGACCGAGCCGAACGGCATCGACCTCGACCCGCACCCGCTGTCGCACTCCGAGCTCGTGGCAGAGGAAGAAGCGCGCTACGCGCTCGCCGGGCAGCCGGGGGTGGCGCGTCTCCTTGCTTTCGCGATGCACGACAACATGGGCGAGTACGACCGCGCGACCGCCATCGCCGAGGCCACGGGACGGCCCGCGGACATCGCAGCGGTGCGCGCTGCGCACACCAAGACTGGCGTGACGCTCAACCTGCAGCAGCAGCTCGCCGCCGACCTCGGCGCGTTCGCGCGCCTGTCCTGGCAGCAGGCCCAGTACGAGGCCTATGAATTCACCGACGTGAGCGAGTCCTATGTGCTCGGCGTGTCGCTCGGCGGTGCGCGCTGGCAGCGGCGCGACGATGCGTTCGGTGCCGCCGTGGTGGCGAACCGCGAGTCGGGCGCGGCACAGCGGTTCTTCGCTGCCGGCGGCCTCGGCCTCCTGGTGGGTGACGGACGCCTGCCGCGGCCAGGCACCGAGCGGATCCTCGAGCTCTATTACCGCTGCGCGCTCATTGAGCACGTGCAGCTGTCCGTCGACTACCAGTACATCGACAACCCGGCCTACAACCTGGATCGCGGTCCGGTGTCGGTGTTCGGGCTGCGGCTGCACGCGCAGTACTGACGACCCGCCGCTGCTCCCGGCCGCTTCCGGTGCCGCGCCTGCCCGACCCGCTGCACCGCGTCAAGTCGTGAAACCACGGTCCCGCGCTCGGCGCCGGGCTGCGTGCAAGCCCAGGCCCGCGCCAAGGCCTGTCAGGTCAAGGACTTGCCGGCGCGCGCGACCCGCGATCGGGGAGCGGGCAGCGTCGCGAGAAGAGTTTTCGCCTGCGGGGCAGCGGGGAACGGCCGCTGCGGCCGGTAGAATGGCCGCCTGAACAGCAGCATTCTGCGCGAGGTCGGCCGATGGCATCGGTGTTGCAGCAGCAGCGACTTACGGGTTCCCACCGGGCAGTGGTCGACAGCCTCGCGCGCGAACTGGAGCTGCCGGTCGAGCAGGTTGAGAGCGTGTACCTCAGCGAGGTCACGAAGCTCGAGTCGGGCGCTCGCGTGAAGACCTTCGTCTCGGTGCTCGCCGCCGGCAACGCTCGAGCGAAGCTGCGCCGCCGGGCCTGATCCCCGGCCGACCGCCACACTCCGGTTCTCTCCCGACTGCCGGCGAGACCACCGCGAGACCTGCCGGTCCCGCGGTGGCCCGCTGGCGCCTCACTGCGGCGGTCAGTCCCCGCCGGCCGTGCCCGCGTGGACTTCCTTTGCCTCAAATACCGCGCCGAGGTCCGCGACCTGTGCATCGCGCGTACCGAGCGGCCGCAGTCCGTAGCGCCGCTCGAGGGTGGCGAGGATCGAGGTGGTGTCGTAAGAGGTGTGGTCGACCACGAAGTCCCCGCTCAGCCACGGGCTCACGATCAGCGCCGGGATGCGCGTACCGGGGCCGAACTGGTCGTGCGCCCCGCGCGCGGAGCCCTGCCCCGGCGGCGGGACGTGGTCCCACTGCCCGCCGAACTCGTCGTAGGTGACGATGACCAGCGTGTCGCGCGCGCAGGCGCTCTGCTCGATCGCCTGCAGCAGCTGCACGAGGTGCACACTGCCGTTCGACTCGCTCGCATAGCCCGGGTGCTCGTTCTCGGCACCGATCGGCTTCACGAAGCTCACCGGCTTCAGCTTGCAGTCCTTGCGGGAGGACTGGGCGAGGGCGAGGAACTCGTCCTCGTCGCGCAGGTGGGCGGCGCGCGCCGCGGTGCCCGGTGCGTAGGCGGCGAAGTAGTTAAACGGCTGGTGGTGGAACTGGAACAGGCTGTTCGGGCAGTTCGGGTAGACCGCGCCGCCGATCGTCGCGGGGTCGCTGCAGCTCGATCCCGCGCCGTCGTTGGTCCAGCCGGGCGCGCCGACGTCGCCGTTCGCGTTCGACCAGCCGCCCGAGTACCACCCCCAGTCGACCCCTGCTGAGGATAGCCGGTCGCCGATGGTCGGGTTGGCGAGCGGGGGCAGCCGCGTCGCCTTCGCCGAGGTGGGCGTGTAGGGCTGGTAGGGCGGCTGGGTCGTGTTGACCGCGTAGTCGCCGCAGGCCAGGCCGTTCCCGGGCGGTTTGACCCCGGCCGGGCAGGCCACCGTGAGCTGCGAGTCCTTCACGGCGGCGGTGGGTGTGTAGAGCGCGTACTTGTTCGGCATGCCGTTCGTGTCGACGACGGAGTGCAGGTCGGCGGAGGAGCCGTCGTGGACCGCACCCGCGAATGCCGGGGCAGCGGCCGCGATCAGCCACTGGTGGTTTAGGAACGAGCCGCCGAAGACGCCCTGGAAGAAGTTGTCCGCGATCGCGTAGTGCGGGTGGTGCGCACGGTGCAGGTACTCGTAGACCGGCAGCGCCTGCGTGTCGTAATAGCCCATGGTCAGGCCGATCGCGTCGCTGCCCGTGACGTAGCGGTTCTGCGCGCCGCCGTTCAGCTGGTACTGCTCCTGGTAGAAGCGGTGCACGAGGTCGCGGGTGCAGCCGCCCGGCGCCCCGCCCGGCGTGCCGTTCAGGCAGGTGCTGGCGGACGCTGGAATGTAGGTGTCGATGCTGAACGGCGCGTTCACGAACGCGCTCTGGACGCCGTTCGCCGCGTCGCTGCAGCTCTTGGCGAGCGGCGGGCTCGTGAGGTTGGCGTCGTTCTGCAGCAGGCAGCCGTACGGGACTCCCGCCTCGCTCACCTGCAGCGTGTGGGCGGCATCGGCCGCCTGGCGGCCGCGGACGCCCTCCCAGCCGCCGTAGAGGTTGTCGAAGCTGTGGTTCTCCTGGTAGATCACCACGAAGTGCTGCACGCGCTTCAGCTTCTGGTCCCGTGAGTCGCCATGCGTATCGTCGTTTGCCCCGACCGCCAGCGCGGACAGTCCGAGCCCGAAGGACAGTGCCAGGACGTGCCGCACCGTGGGGAGAGGCACGCTACGATGGGAGTGTTACCGCTTGGGGTCAGGAAGGTGACCGCGCGGTGGCCGGGCCGCGCGCGACGCCGGGCCGTGCTCAGTCGCGCGCCTGGATTGCCTGCGCCGGCTTCGCCTCGAACACCGCACCGAGGTCTGCGACCTCGGCGTCGCGCGTGGCGAGTGGCCGCAGTCCATAGCGTCGCTCGAGGGTGGCGATGATGGAGGTCGTGTCGTAGGGGGTGTGGTCGACCACGAACTCCCCGCGAAGCCGCGGGCTCAAGATCAGCGCGGGGATGCGGGTGCCCGGGCCGAACGCATCGTGCGGCCCGAGGGTCGATCCCTGTCCCGGCGGTGGCACGTGGTCCCACTGCCCGCCGAACTCGTCGTAGGTGACGATGACCAGGGTGTCGCGGGCGCAGGCGCTCCCCACGATGGCTTCGAGCAGTCGCACGAGATGCCCGCTGCCGTTCGGCTCGCTCGCGTAGCCCGGGTGCTCGTTGTCGGCGCCGATGGGCTTCACGAAGCTCACGGGCTTCAGCCGGCAGGACTTCTTCGAGGACTGCGTTAGTGCGAGGAACTCCTCCTCGTCGCGCAGGTGCGCAGCGCGTGCCGCGGTGCCCGGCGCGTAGGCGGCGAAGTAGTTGAACGGCTGGTGGTGGAACTGGAAGAACCCGCTCGGGCAGTTCGGGTAGAGCGCGCCGCGGATCGTGGCCGGGTCGGCGCAGTCCGGTCCCGTGCCGTTGCTCCAGCCGCGCGCGCCGACGTCGCCATTGGCGTTCGACCAGCCGCCCGAGTACCAGGCCCAGTCGACGCCCGCGGCCGTGAGCCGGTCGCCGATGGTCGGGGTGGCGAGCGGGGGCAGCCGCGTCGCCTGCGGCGTGCCGGGCAAGTAGGGCGGGTAGGCCGGCTGCGCGGTGTTGATCGCGAAGTCGCCGCAGGCCAGCCCGTTCCCGGGCGGCGTCACGCCCGGCGGGCAGGCGATGGTGAGCTCCGAGTCTTTCACCGGGCTGGTCGGCACGTAGAGCGGGGCGCCGGTCGGCATGCCGTTCGTATCGACGACGGAGTGCAGGTCGGCGGGGGAGCCGTCGTGGACGGCGTCTGCGAACACCGGGGCCGCGGCCGCGACGAACCACTGGTGGTTCAGGAACGAGCCGCCGAAGGCGCCCTGGAAGAAGTGGTCCGCGATCGCGTAGCGCGGGTGGTGCGGCCGGTGCAGGTACTCGTAGATCGGCAGCGTGCGCGTCTCGTAGAAGCCCATCGTCAGGCCCACCGCGTCGCTGCCGGTGACGAAGCGGTTGAGGGCGCCGCCGCTAAGCTGGTACTGGTGCTGGTAGAAGCGGTGCGCGAGATCGCGCGTGCAGCCGCCTGGCGAGCCGCCCGGGCGGCCGTAGGGGCAGGTGGGCGCGGCGGCCGGGACGTAGCGGCTGATGCTGAACGGTGCGTTCACGAACGCGCTCTGGATGCCGTTCGCCGCATCGCTGCAGCTCGCCTCGAGCGGCGGGCTGGCGAGGCTCGGGTCGTTCTGCAGCAGGCAGTCGTACGGAGCTCCGGCCTGGCTCACCTGCAGCGTGTGCGCGGCGTCGGCGTCGCCCAGGCCGCGCACGCCCTCCCAGTCGCCGTATAGGTTATCGAAGCTGTGGTTCTCCTGGTAGATCACGACGAAGTGCTGCAGGCGACGGAGAGTCGCGCTGCGCGAGCCGCGAGGTGCGGCCTCGCCCGCCGCAACGGCGGTCGCGCACAGGCCGAGCCCGACGGCGAGAGTGAGGAGTGGCCGCCAACGGGCGGCGTGGTGCGTGCTGCTCATGATCGGTTCCCTGGAACGCAACGAGGGGCCGGGCGCCGCTGCGCGTGACCGCATTGTTCCAGAAAAGACGACCCCGGCGCAGGGAGCCTGTGTCAAAACTCTGAAAGACGAAAGCCAGTGGAATAGATCCACCGGCTTTCTTCATTTCTGGCACCGGCATGGGACGCACACGCAGCGAGATAACGACTATTTGCCTCGCAGTGTCAGCCCATCCCAAGCAGCTCGAAAAAGCTGGAGTCTTGACACCGACTCGCAGGGCCGGGGTCGTGTCGCGTCGAAGGTTCTCCTGGCGACCGCTCCGCCCGGTGAGGCGTGCGCGACGTGGCGTCGCGCGCGCGGTGCTCAGGCTTGAGCGATCACTTCCGGAACTTCCACTCCTGCAGAAGCAGGTTACTGCCGACCTCGCGGAACTCAAGGCGGTTGCCGGACTCCTTCTGCATCTGTGCCTGGCTCTTCTTCTTCCAGGCAATGTACTCGTCCTGGCGCTTCTCACCCTCAGGCCCGGAAGCGAGGTGGTCGCTGACCTGGATCAGGTACACGTCAGGTTCGCCCTTCCTCGGGTAGGCATTGCCGAGGACCATGTAGCTCTTGATCCAGCCCTTGGACTTGGCAAAGTCCGCATCGGCCTTCCACTCGCTCACAATCCAGTTGGTGTATGCGAGCGCCCCGCCATCTTTGAAATGGATCCCGGTCACCTCCCAGAAATCGCCCGCTGTCATCGGCCACTCGTCGGCCTGAACGCGCGGGGCCACCATGGCCGACGTCGTGCCAATCACCAAAACCAGGATCGACTTCACTAACAGGTTCTTCATACGGCTCCCTCCAGACAGCGAAAATGCGCTGTGGGGCTGAAGATAGCATTAATTCGCATTCGCAATGGTATTCCTGAGGCGCAGGCCTGCGGTCGGTGTCCGGACGCGGTGGGGGTGTGGCGCCGGTCAGCTTTGCGTCCCGGGCGATGACGGAGCGAGTTCGAACTGGGCCACCCCCTTCCGGAAGCTCGAGCCAGGCGTGCTTGTCCCGCGTCCAGACCGTCTGCACCGGACGGGGGAACCCCGGGTCGGCAAAGGCGCCGACCGCCACGCCGATGAGTTCGCGCATCCGTCGCGGTTCCCAGACGACGTTCGAGTCGCATCGGGGACAGGAATTAGACCTGACGGGGAAGCCCGTGGCGGAGTCGCGCTCAAACCGGCTCGAGCTGCCGTGCGCGACCGTCACCCGCTCGCGCTGGTAGAAGGCGGCGATGCTGAAGGCACTCCCCGCCCGCCGCTGGCAGTCGAGGCAGTGGCACATCGAGACCTTCCGCGGCTCACCCGTACAGTGGATGACGAGCTGGCCGCAACGACAGCGGGCGCTGCGAGATTCCATCGGTCGAGGCCTCCGTGTGCTTGAACTGATGACGAGGCCACGGGCCGGGCAGCGAACGATCCGAGTGACACACGCCGCGCGCCCGGTGCCTCACTGGCGCGGCCACAGCACCCACAGGCGCAGCGGCGCGCGCATGCGCCCGGCCTCCTCGGCCGCATTGCCCTCCCAGCCCCAAAAATAGTCCGCGCGAACCGGGCCCGCGATCGCCCCGCCCGTGTCCTGCGCGAGCACGAGCCGACGCAGCGGCCGGTTGGAGAGCGGCTCGGTGGTCTCGATCCACGCGGGCGTGCCGTAGGGCACGCTCTTCGGGTCGACCGCGATGGAACGGCCCGGCGTGAGCGGCACACCCTGCGCGCCACGCGGGCCCAAGGTCGGATCCGGCAGCGCCTCCTCGCGGAAGAACACGTAGCGCGGGTTCGACCAGAGCAGCTCGTTCACCCGGTCCGGATGGCGCTGCGCCCAGTCGCGGATCGCGGGCCAGGACGCCTGGCCTGCGGGCAGTTCGCCGTGGTCGACGAGCCAGCGGCCCACCGAGCGGTAGGGCTGGTCGTTGTGCGCCGCGAACACCAGGCGCGTCGTGCGCACGCTGCCGTCGCGCTCTGCGATGCGCAGCCGGCCCGAGCCCTGCACGTGCAGGAGCAAGGCATCGAGCGGGTCGGCGACATAGGCGATCTCGCGCCCGCGCAGCGACGCCTGCGCCGCGGGCAGCGTGTCGAGCTCGCGGCGCGTGAAGTAAGGATGGCGGGTCGCGAGATCCGGCGGCGCCGCGTAGAGCGCGACGCGAAAGGCGCCGCCCGCTGCGCGATGCGCCTCGACCAGCGGTTCGTAGTAGCCGGTGATGAGTCCCTCTGCGGTTCCCGCGAGCGACTCGACTCGATAGGGCCGCAGGTTCTGCATGAGCCACGCGCGCGCCTCACCGTCGCTGCGCGGCGGGCTCTGCTGCGCCCTTGCGCAGGGCGCGACCCATGGCGGGGAGGGGCTCTGGCAGCTCCGCATGAGCGCCGGCCACGCCTGCTGCAGCCGGTCCTCGTTCCAGCCGGGCAGTTCCGCCCAGGCGACAGGCACCCACCGCGCCTGCTCGCGAACCAGCGTGGCGGTCGGCTTTTCCTTCGGCACCGTCGTGCAGGCGGCGAGCGCGGCCAGGGTCGCCGCGGCGAGCCAGCGGGCGTTCACCGTGTGCATGTGCATGTGCATGCGCTTCGATCGATTGAGCCGGAGCAACCCGCCCAGCCGCGCGCTACAGCGGCGGGCGCGGGCGCAGGGTACGTGACCGGCCGGGCACGGTAAATCGACGGGGCGCCGCCGCCTCGAGGCCGGGCTCCGGGGCAGGCTCCTTGCCATGACTCCCGGGGGCCGTGGCTTGCCGCCGCCGCGTTCGACCGCTACCGTCGTCCGCCACGCCTCACCACCTCCACTCCCGCCGTCCTGGGGTCAAGCATGACGATTTCCCGAAAGCTGCTCTGTGCCGTCTACGCGCTCGTGGGCCTCGTGGCTCTCCTCGGCACCTGGGGCAACAACGTCCAGTACCTGGGCCTCGGCATCGTCGGCGCCAACCTGCACTTCTGGCCCGAGACGCTGGTCAACCCGGCCAGCCGCTCCATCACCGTCGACATCCTCTTCCTCTCGCTCGCCGCGATCATCTGGATGTTGCTCGAGGCACGCCGCCTGTCGATGCACGGGGTGTGGCTGTACGTGCTCATCGGCGTGTTCGTGGCGATCAGCGCCGCGTTCCCCGCGTTCCTCATTCACCGGGAACGGGCGCTGGCGGCACGGGACGGATCGACGAGTGCGGGGACGCTGTCGGCCCTGGATATCGCCGGGCTCGTGGTTCTCGGCCTAGTCACGCTCACCTATACGTTCTTCGCCTTGAGCCGGTGAGGACGCCGCGCAACGATCCCCGCCGGCGCCGGGTCCTCGCGCTCAGCGCTCGGAGCGCGTGCGGTCGACGTACACGACGCCCGACTTCATGACGAACGAGACGTGCTGCAGCACCCGGACGTCCTGCAACGGGTCGGACGGGACGGCGATGACGTCGGCCCACTTGCCGGCCTCGATCGCGCCCGTGCGATCGCTCCAGCTCATCAAGTCGGCGGCGTTGATGGTGGCGGTCTGGATCGCAGCGAGCGGCTTCATGCCGAACTGGCTCACGTAGACCTCAAGCTCGTGGGCGTTGAGGCCGTGCGGGTAGACCGCCGCGTCGGTGCCGAGCGCGATCTTCACGCCCGCGCTGATCGCCTTCCTGACGTTGCCCCTTGCGACGGCGCTCACGTCCTTCATCTTCTGCTGGAACATCTCGGGCAGGTGGCCGTATTGCGCCATCCAGTCCATGAGATAGGCCGTGGGGACGAGGTAGGTGCCGTGTTTCTTCATCGCCGCGATGCCGGCGTCGTCGATGTAGGAGGCATGCTCGATGGAGTCCACGCCCGCCTCGGTGGCCCACACGACGCCCTGCGCACCGTGGGCGTGGGCGGCGACCTTGCGCCCGAGGCGATGGGCGTCGGCGACGATCGCCGCCATCTCCTCGCGCGTGTACTGGCTTGCCTGCGGGTCGTCGCCCTTGGAGAGCACGCCGCCCGTCGCGCAGATCTTGATCACGTCGGCGCCGTACTTGATGTCCTCGCGGACCTTGGCCTGCACGGCCGCCACGCCGTCCGCCACGCCCTCTGTCGCCGCGTGGAACTCGAAGGGCAGCAGGTTGTTGTCGCAGTGACCGCCCGTGATGCTGAGCGGCGGGCCGCTCACCTGCAGGTGCGGGCCGGGCAGCCGGCCGGCGTTGATCTCGTCGCGCAGAGTCACGTCCGCATAGGACCGGGCACCGACGTTACGGACGCTGGTGAAGCCGGCCTCGAGGGTGACCTTGGCGTTCTCAGCGCCGTTCAGCGCTTCCTTTGCCGGAGTCGTGACGAGCACGGCGTACGGATCAAAGTTGGGGGTCATCGTGAGGTGCGTGTGCACGTCGATGAGCCCGGGGAGCACCGTGTAGCGGGAGAGATCGATCTCGACGTCGCCTGGCTGAGCGGGTGCGGTAGCGGTGGGCGCGATCGCCACGATCCGTTCGCCGCTCACGACGATGGTCTGACCGGGCGCCTCTGCGCCGGTTCGGACGTCGAGCAGATGGCCGGCGCGGATGAGCGTGCGGGCGGGCGCAGGCCCCGGTTCGGCGAGCGCGGTCCGTTCGGTGACAAGCACTCCCGCAAGCGACAAACCGATCGCGACCCGGGCCAAGAGCGTGTTCATCGGCAGGTACCTCCCCTGTGGCATCGAGTGTACTGGGATTGGCTCGGGAGTCGCAGACCCGGCAGTGCGGCGGGGTTCGAGCCGCTACCTGGGAGGTCGGGGCGCCGACTCTCGCGGTGCGCGCCGGAGCCGGGCCCGCCCGTTGGGGCAGCGTCGAACGAGCGGCGGCGCCGCGAATCTCTGGCAATCACGGCAAGTCGGGGTGGGCCGCGCGGGCGCGCCCCTGCTGCTAGAAGATGATGCCGAGCAGCTTTTTCACCAGTTCCTCGAGCGGCATCATCGTCAGGACCAACGGCAGCACCGGGGCGAGCGTGGCGATGCCGAGCTGCAGGATCGCTTCCTTCGTGATTGGCACGATGCGCATGTCGCTCACGACAGCGAGGCTGTTGCCGAGGTCCGCGAGCGACTGGATGTCGCCACTGCCGAGCAGGGACTCCTCACCGGCCCGCCCGCGCAGCCATTTCGCGTCGAAAGCGCGAACGTACCCTTGCGCCAGGGTGCCGTATTCGCGCAGACCCGCGCGTTTCGCTCGCGACAGCTGCGGCGCGAACACCAGCAGCGGCCCGATGACGATGAAAACCACGAAGATGACCATCAGCAGGATCTCGAGCCTGAAGTCCGTCAGGCGCGCGCCTTGGTGGAAGATTCGGCTCGCGAGCCCACCCGCGAGCAGCGCCCCGTGGGCGAGCAGCAGCGGTACGAACGCGTACACCGTATATGAGAGAAAACCCAGGCCGCCGAAGCGATCCGGATGGGTCGGTACCAGCGACAGCTCGATGCGCGAGACCTGCCACAGCAGCCGCGCCCAGATGAAGATCCGGAAATACCAGCGAAGGAGCAGAAACTGGAACAGCGGCAGGCTCACGTACCCGTACCAGAACCCGGCGAGCGTGAGGTGCGAGCCGCCGGTCTCGGGGATCGCGTACCAGGTCGCGGTGTGCAGCGCCATGTACTGCCGCCAGACGACCGTGATGCCGACGAGATAGACGAAGGCGATCAGCACGACCTCGGCGGTCACGGAGTTGCGCAACCGGAAGGCGGAGGCGATCGCGGACTCGAACCGGCCAGCGGTGCCCTCCGGGAGGAGATCTCTGTCGCGGAACGTCTGGCCGATTTTGCGCATGCGCTGGTGCACCACCAGCTCCGCTGCGACCAGCAGCGGCAGCACGACGAGGAACTTCACGTGAACTTCGACGTCGTTCAGGAACGGTACGGCGACACCCCCGCCCAGCAGGTGGCCGTCGATCGCGGCGAGCACGAGCAGCGGCAGCCAGGCGAAGAGCGAGATGACCACGATCCGGCGGCGCAGGAGCTCGAGCGCATCGTCGGCGAGATGCGCGCGCCTGAACAGCTGGTAGAGCGGGCCGCCGAGGACGAGCGAGAAATCCTCCACCGCACCGCTCGGACGCGGCTCTGGCGCGGGTGAGGATGACTGCGCCGGGGTCGTGCTCATGATTCCTCCAACTGCCGTATCGCTACTGTGTAGGATCATCGACCGCCAGGGGCCTGATGCGCAATCCGCAGCGCACGCGGGCGCTCCCCGGCAGAGAATCTCGCGCTATCTTGCGCCCGTTTGATGAACTCGCGGTGAGGCATGTCAAAGGGCCGGCTCGAGATCAGGCACGATGAACTGTCCGGCGAGGCGACGCGCGGTCGGCTGCACCTGCACCTGGTCGCCATACACGCGAACTCGCCACCCTCGGCAGCGTGTTTGCACTCGATCTGTCCGGGCTCCGGGCAACCGGGGTCACGTGTGGACCGCCTGGGTCGGCGAGGCCATCGCGGGCATCGCCGCGCTCAAGGATCTCGGCGATGGTACCGGCGAGCTCAAGTCGATGCGCACGCACCCCGCGTTCCTGCGCCGCGGCGTGGCATCGGCGCTCCTCGAGCACGTCATCGCCGTCGCGCGCTCGCGCGGCCTGAGGCGACTCAGCCTCGAGACCGGGAGCGGCCCGGCGTTTGCGCCCGGGCTTACCCTCTATCGCCGCCGTGGTTTCGTCGACGGCGAAGCCTTCGCGCAGTACCAGCGCAGCCCGTTCAATCAATTCCTCCACTTGTCGCTGTGACGACTGAACGCGCTCTCAAGTTTCGCGGACCGAAGATTTCCGAAACCTATCAATCTTCACGTCCCGACTCGACGGCCGTGCCCGCGACTACGGCCCGAGCCTCAGCTCCGGCGCAGGGCGGCCAAGTGCAGCCGGCGCATTGACGGCACCAGCCGTCGGTGCTCTATTTCGGGGCGATGGGTCGCAGCGGGCCGACCGCGGGTCAACCCGCACGATGCCGCCCGGGGCTCGCCGTCGCACGCGGGGCATCCGGACGAAGAAGAAGGGGGATCAAACATGACTGCGACGCCCAAGTGGTACCTGCCGACCGCGATTCTCGCCCTCGCGTGGAACTTGCTCGGCTGCTTCGCGTATCTCAAGGACGCGATGCTGACGCCCGAGGATCTCGCGCACCTGAGCGCCGCCCAACAGGCGCTGTACGCCGCGCGGCCGGCGTTGTTCGTGGGCGCCTATGCCATTGCAGTCTGGGGCGGAGCTGCGGGTTGCATCGGCCTCATCTGGCGCAGGCGCTGGGCACGTCCGCTGCTGATCGCGTCGCTTGCCGCGCTAGTCGTGCAGGACGCCACGCTGATGTTGCTGAGCCGCACGGTGGCGCCGGCCGCGCCAGCGGCGCTCGTGCTGCAGAGCTTGGTGCTGCTGGTCGCCATCGGGCTCGTGGTGCTGGCGCGCCAGGCGTCGGCGCGAGGGTGGATTACCTAAGCGCAGACGGGGCTCGGTCAAAAGTTCGGTGCAGCGACGCCGCGCCCCCACCGGGATCGAAACGGCGGCGGCGCGGGTCCAGACGCATAAGCCGTCGTCCTTCGGCGCTTCGCTGCGCCGAAGGACGACGGCCGAACCAGCAGCAGGCCGGCGCGCCGGGCTCAGCGCAGCTTGGCGCTCTGCGAGCGGACGGCGACCCACTTGCCGTCGCGCTTCTCGAATACGTCCATCCACACCCACTTGCCGCTGGTGTCCTTGCCGGCTTCCATGCTCTTTTCGACATCGCTGCCCTGCACGACGGCGACGGCGCTGTTGGCGAGGAACTTCACGTCCATGGGGCCGTTCTCTACGGACTGGACCTTGATGTCGCCCGACTTCAAGCGGCCGAGAAGGCCTTGCTTGGTGTCGGTCTTGCCGTCGTAGCCAAGGCCCACCCAGTCATCGGCAAGGATCTGCTTGAGCTTGTCGGCGTTGCCGACGCGCATCGCTTCGCTCCACTCGTTCTCGATCTGCTTCAACGTGTCGGCGCCGCCCGGAGCGTCGGCGGCCCGTGTGGATGCTGCGGCGAACGCGAGTCCCAGCGCCGCTGAGGCGACAACGATTGCTGCAGAAGGCTTTTTCATATTGGATTGCCCCTGATTGCGAACTAGACGCAAGTGAGGCGCACTTGCATTGCCGCCGCAGTTTATACCCGGCGACCTACCTGTCAATTTCGCTAGCGAGGGGCGATCCGCCTTTGGGGCGAACGAAGGTCCGATGACCCTAAGTGGCTATGTGGGCGCGCGACCCCGTGATCGCCGTGAGGATGCCCTGCAGCAGGCGGGTCGGCGAGGGCGGACAACCGGGCACCACGACGTCGACCGGGATCACGTTCGAGACCGCGCCCAAGCTCGCGTAGCCGGCGCCGAAGAGTCCGCCGCAGGCACCGCAGTCGCCGACGGCGACCACGAGCTTGGGGTCCGGGGTGGCGTTGTAGGTGCGGCGCAGCGCGACCTCCATGTGCCGCGACACCGGCCCGGTCACGAGCAGCAGGTCCGCATGGCGCGGACTCGCGACGAACCGTATGCCGAGCGACTCGAGGCTGTACAGCGGGTTGCCGAGCGCATGGATCTCGAGCTCGCAGCCGTTGCAGGAGCCCGCATCCACCTGGCGTATGCAGAGCGCGCGACCGAGGATCTCGCGAATGGTGCGCTCGAGCGCCTCGCCGACGAGTAGCGCCTCGTCCGGCGCCGGCGCGGGCTCGGTGACGATGCCGGTTCTGATGATCTGGCGCAGTGTCTTCAGCATCGGCGAGGCTCAGAGGTCATGACCGCTGTAGGAGAGGTTGAACGACTTGTTGATGAGCGGGAAGTCGGGAACGATGTTGCCGATGATGGCGTGCTCGAGCGCCGGCCAGTTGTGCCACGACGGATCCTGCGGGTGACAGCGGCGGATGCTGCCGCCGGGACCCGCCTCGAGGCCCACGACGATGGGGCCGCGCCAGCCCTCGATGAGTCCGACCGCGCTCGAGCCCGCCGCAGGCTCCGGTACCTGCAGTGCGTGCTCGCCACCGGGCAGGCCGCCGAGCACGGTCCGCGCGAGCCGCAGCGACTCGGTGAGTTCCTCGAAGCGGATCGTGACCCGGGCGAGCACGTCGCCCTCCTCGTGCACGCAGCGGCGCACCTGCAGTGCCTCATAGGGCGGGTGCGGCACGTCGAGGCGCAGGTCGAGCGGCTGGCCGCTCGCGCGCCCCGCGAGCCCGACGAGCCCGAGCCAGCGCGCGAGCTCCGGGGCCACCGTGCCCGCCCCCGAGAAGCGGTCGCGCAGGCCGGGGTGCTCCTCGTAGATGGCGCGCAGCACCGCCACCTCGGCGGTGAGCTCATCGATGCAGCGCTCGAGCGCCCTGCCGCCCGCGACCGGCAGGTCGGCGCGCGTCCCGCCGGGCACCACGAAGTCGAGCAGGTAGCGCTGCCCGAGCGCCTGCTCGGTGGCGCGCAGCAGATGCTCCTTCAGGCGCGAGAACTGGGCGAGGCCGACCGCGAAGCCTGCATCGTTGCCGAGCGCGCCCAGGTCGCTGAGATGGTTCGCGGCGCGCTCCAGTTCGAGCGCGAGGGCGCGCAGCCAGACGGCCCGCGGCGGAGCTGCGACGCCGGCCATGGCCTCGAGCGCCTGGCAGTAGGCCCAGGAGAACGCGACCCCCGAGTCCCCCGACACCCGGGCGGCGAGGCGGTGGCCGTCCAGGATTGGCAGCTCGGTGAAGCGCCGCTCGATGCCCTTGTGCACGTAGCCGAGTCGCTCCTCGAGCCTGAGCACTTTCTCGCCCACGACGGAGAAGCGGAAGTGACCGGGCTCAATGATGCCGGCGTGGACGGGGCCCACCGGGATCTCGTGCACGCCGTCGCCCTCGACGCGCACGAACGGGTAGTCATCGACCGGCTCCTGCGGCGGCGGCGGCATGGTCGCATCACGCAACGGGAATGCCCCCGCGGGCCACGCCGCGTGCCGCAGCCACGGCCGCGCGTCCTCGCCCGTCGCGCGCACTCCCGTCAGGTCGTACACGGCCCGCTGCATCCGCGCCGCCGCCGGGAAGAAATCGGCGACACTCGGGTAGTGCGCACCGTCGCCGCGGTCGAGCGGCACGTGCACGATGAGAACGCGCGGCAGCGTGAGCGCGACGGCTGAGAGGCGCGCGCCGTCCGCGGCGCAGCTCCCCCAGAGCGCGAGCAGCCGGCCGCCGCAGGCCGCGATGTCGCTCGCCAGGTCCCGCCAGGCGGCGGGCTCGACCTCAAGGACGGCGTGCGCCGTCGCGGCGGCGACGGGCGTGGCGGCGGTCATCCAGCGCGAGAGCGTCACCTCAGTTCCCCACGATCATGCGCGCGGCGGCACGGTACCAGTCGGCGAGGTACGGCGGGATGTACAGCCCAAGGAGCAGCACGAGCGCGAGGTGCGCGAATACCGGCAGCAGCGCCGGCTGGTGCGGCAGGCGCCGCCCCGTCGGCTGGCCCAGCACCATCGACTGCACCCGGCCGAAGATCGCAGCGAAGGCGATGCCGAGCGCGCCGAGCAGGATCGGCGTCGCCCAGGGCTCCTGCTTCATGGCGGTGGTCAGGATCAGGAACTCGCTCGCGAACACGCCGAACGGCGGCAGCCC
>Ga0209048_10000248_pt1 | contig 59469 bp, 59 predicted proteins | sample FrelakmetCRP12CR_FD_187146 | JGI IMG/M metagenome (GOLD analysis project Ga0209048, IMG submission 187146) | Freshwater lake sediment microbial communities from the University of Notre Dame, USA, for methane emissions studies - CRP12 CR (SPAdes)... | ecosystem: Environmental > Aquatic >...
ATGGGGGCGTCAGGCAACGGACCTGATGCGCCGGATCAAGAAGCTGTTCGACCCCGACAACCTGCTCAATCCCGGCGTCATTCTCAACGACGACCCGCACGCGCACCTCAAGCACCTGAAGCCCATGCCGGCAGCCGAGGCGATCGTCGACCGCTGCATCGAATGTGGCTTCTGCGAGCCGCTCTGTCCTTCGCACCGCCTCACACTCTCCCCGCGCCAGCGCATCGTCAGCTGGCGCGAGCTGTCGAGACGCAAGGCCGCCGACGAAGACCCGGGCTCGGTGGCTGTGGACTTCGCGTACTACGGCCTCGACACCTGTGCCGGTTGCGGTCTGTGTTCGACGGCCTGCCCGGTGGGGATCGACGTTGGCGAGCTCACACGGCTGCTGCGCGGACGCGGCATAGGGGGTGCACGCCGCCAGGCGGGCCACTTGGCCGCCGACCATTTCGGCAAGGTGACCGCGCTTTCGCGCATGGGCCTGGCCGTCGGGCACGGCGTGTCGGACGTAGTCGGAGCGGGCTTCCTCGCCAAGCTCTCGCGCGGGGCCTGGAAGAAATCCATGCCGCAGGCCGGACGGGCTCCGATCCCGCGGCAGGCGGACGGCGATCCGGTCGTATATTTTCCCGCCTGCGGGGGCCGGATCTTCGGGGCGAACGCCGAAGGCGAAGCCCGGCTGCCGGATGTCGTCATCGAACTGCTGATCCGTGCCGGCTATGCGCCGAGACTCCCCGAGGGCTTCGACAAGCTCTGCTGCGGACTCATGCTGGCCAGCAAGGGCCTGGCCGAAGAGGCCGAGCGGATGGCCGAGACCGTGAGCCAGGCGCTGCTCGCCGTGGCAGACGACGGCAACGGCGGGACCTATCCGGTGATCATGGACGCGAGCTCCTGCTCCGTACGCATGCAAAAGCATCTGGCTGCACGAACGAGCCGCCTGAAGCTTCTCGACTTCCACCAGTTTGCCCATGACGCGCTGCTGCCGCGCCTGCGGATCCGGCGCAAGTCGGGACCGATCGCGCTCCACATCAACTGCAGCGTCCGCCGAACGGCCGGCGACGCCAAGCTACGCGCCGTCGTCGCCGCCTGCGTCGATCAGATCGTGGAACCTGCGGGAGTCACCTGCTGCGGCTTCGCCGGGGATCGCGGGTTCGTCGTCCCGGAGCTCAACGTGCATGCGCTGCGCAAGATCCACGATGCCCTACCGGCTGCCTGCAGCGAAGGCGTTTCGACCAACCGCACCTGCGAGATCGGCCTGACCGAGGAAACCGGGCGTCCCTATCGCTCGGTCGCCTATCTGCTCGAGGAATGCAGCCGGGACGACGAGTCCTTGCCCTGCTGACCCGGCACCCATCGATGCCCGGCCGTATGCGGTAGGTCGCGGCCGAGGAGTTCGGACTCTCGACCGGACTGACGGGCGCGGCGAACAGCTGCTGCGGCTTGATGGGCAAGATGATCGATGCCGGGTCCGTCGTCGTCGCCTCCACCGCGATGCGCCGGATTGACCACGATTGCGACATCCTGCGCCGAGCGTCCGTCGACCCGAGCGATGATTTGCTCGCGATGTCGGCACATACCGCATTCGCCGCATCGCGCTGTCAATCACGCGTCGCGCATGATCGATCTGCTGCGTGTCGTTGGTCGGGGTGAGAGGATTTGAACCTCCGACATCTTGCTCCCAAAGCAAGCGCGCTACCGGGCTGCGCTACACCCCGACGGCGCCGATTATGGCATCTCGCGGAATGCCGCGGCAAACCGGCCGGCCGCGGCGCGCGCAGCGCGTGCGTCGAGTCAGCGCGGCTGCGCTTCGAAGCCCGCGCCTTCGATCGCGGCGACGATCGCGGCGGGGGTCGTCGTCGCCGGGTCGAACTCCACGGTGGCGGCCTTCTTCTCCAGCGAGACGTCCACGCGATTCACGCCCGCCACGTTCGCCACGGCGCCGGTCACGCCGCGTACGCAGCCCTGGCAGTGCATGCCCTCGACGGCAAATTCGCGGGTGAGCAGGCTCATCGCATCTCCTCCTTCGTCGGATAACTCTCGTGCATCGGCGCAGTGCGCAGTACGGGCGGCGCGGTGGTTCGATGCGGGGACGCGGGGGCGGCGGAGCGCGGCGGGCGCCACCGCCTGAGAAGCAGCGCGTTGCCCACGACGGAGACCGAGCTCGCTGCCATCGCCGCGCCGGCGATGACGGGCGACAGCAGGCCGAACGCCGCCAGCGGAATGCCGAGGACGTTGTAGGCGAACGCGAAGAACAGGTTCTGGCGGATCTTCGAGAGCGTGGCGCGCGATAGGTCCACCGCCGCGGCCACGCCGAAAAGGTCGTCGCGCAGCAGCGTCACGTCGGCGGCGGACAGTGCGCTGCCGGCGCCCGCGCCCATCGCGAACGAGACGTCGGCCTGCGCGAGCGCCGGCGCGTCGTTGACGCCGTCGCCGAGCATGCCGACCACGTGCCCCTGCTTCTGCATTTCGAGGATCGCAACACGCTTGTCCTGCGGCAGCTGCTCCGCGCGCCAGTCGTCGATGCCCACCGCCTTCGCCACGGTCGCGGCGGGGGCGGCGTGATCGCCGGTCAGCATCGTCACCGCGATGCCGGCATCCTTGAGCGCCGTCACCGCCTCCGGCGCATGCGCGCGCAACGCGTCGGCGATCGTGATCCAGCCCAGAATCTTCGTGCCGACCGAGACCCCGACGAGCGTGTGGCCGGCGGCCTGCAGGCCGGCGAGACCGCTGCCGTCGATCGCAATCCCGGCCTCCGCGAGAAAAGCGGGCGAGCCGAGCCGGATCGTCTGCGTGCCATTCTCGCCGGTGACTCCCCGGCCCGCATGCACGCGGACGTTCTCGACGTGCAAGGGCTTCAACTCGAATTCCTCGCCGCGCCTGGCGATGGCGCGGGCGAGCGGATGGACGGCCCCGTGCTCAAGGCTCATCGCCAGCAGCAGCAACTCGCTGCCGGTGCACCTTTCCGCCGGATGCACGCCGATCACCTCGGGTGCACCCACCGTCAGCGTGCCCGTCTTGTCGACGACGAACGCGTCGATCTTCTCCGCGCGCTCCAGCGCGGCCGCGTTCTTGATCATGATGCCCGCCTGCGCCGCGCGACCTACGCCGACCATCAGCGCCGCCGGCGTCGCGAGACCGAGCGCGCACGGGCACGCGATCACGAGCACCGCCGTCGCGCGCATCAAGGCCGCAGCCCAGTCGCCCGAGAGCAGACCGTTGGCGATCAGAGTCACTGCCGCGATGGCGAGCACGGCGGGCACGAAGCGCGCGGAGACCTGGTCGGCGAGTCGCTGCACGGGCGCCTTCGATCCCTGCGCGGCCGCGACCTGCCGGACGATTGCCGCAAGCAGCGTCGCCTGGCCGACGGCCGTCGCCTCGCAGCGGAGCGGACCGTCTTCGTTGAGCGTGCCGGCCAGCACGGTGTCGCCCGGCGCCTTCGGAACCGGCACGCTCTCGCCGGTCAGCATCGCTTCGTTCACGGCCGATTCCCCGATCAGCACGCGGCCGTCGACTGCCACGCGGTCGCCGGCGCGGACGAGGAAGACGTCGCCGACCCTGACGGCGGCAAGAGTGACTTCGTGGGTCCCGCCGTCGTGCAACCGCAGCACCGTGGGCGGCCGCAGCTTCAGCAGCTGGCGGATCGCATTGGCGGTCCGCGCTTTCGCACGGCCCTCGAGCAGCTTGCCGAGCAGCACCAGCGTGATGACGACGGCGCTGGCCTCGAAGTAGACGTGCTGACCGGGCAGCGGAACGAGCCAGACCGCGAGACTGAACGCGAACGCGGCCGTCGTGCCAAGCGCGACCAGCACGTCCATGTTCGCGGCGCCGCCGCGGATCGCCTTCCACGAGCCCACGTAGAACCGCGCGCCCGCCCAGAACTGGACCGGTGCGACAAGGACGAACTGGAACCAGACCGGCAGCTCGATCTCGTGGCGGCCGGTCACCATGTAGGCCATCTGTCCGACGAGCGGCGCCGTGAGGATTGCCGCGACGGCAAAGCGCGTGAGCTCGCGCCGATACCGATGGGCCTCGGTCCGCGCCACCTGTTCCGGCTGCTCGAACGGATCCGGCGCCGGCGTGGCGCCGTAGCCCGCCTTTCGCACCGCCTCGATCAGCGCCTGCGGCGTGATCGTCCCGGCGTCGAACTCGACGTGCGCCGTCTCCGTCGTCAGGTTGACCGCCGCACGCACGCCATCGGTGCGGTTCAGCACCTTCTCGATCCGGGCGGCGCAGGCGGCGCAGGTCATCCCGGTGATCTGAAGATCGAGTGCGTGCGTGGCCATGATCGTGAACGTGGCACCGATTGTCGTCGAATGCAACCCGGCCGGCCTTGCGCCCGGTCAAAAGGGCGGCGCCGCGTCCCCGCCCGGGTCAGCGCGGCTGCGCAAAGAACCGGTCGACGCAGGCGATCGCGGCGTCGACGTCGGCGCGCGACACGTCGAGGTGCGTGCACCAGCGCTGCCGCGTCGTGCCGTAGGGCCGGACGCCATCCGCCGCGAGGTGCGCGGCGAATGCGGTGGCGATGCTCTCGGGCACGCCGACGAACACCATGTTGGTCTGCGGCGGCGCCACCGCAAGCCCGGCGTGCCGCGCGAGGCCGGCGGCAAGCCGCGCCGCGTGCTCGTGATCCTCGGCCAGCCGCGAGATGTGATGCGCGATCGCGTAGCGACCGGCCGCGGCGAGAATCCCTGCCTGCCGCATGCCGCCTCCCAGCATCTTGCGCCACCGGCGCGCGGCCCTAATGAAATCGCGTCCGCCGCAGAGCACGGATCCGACCGGCGCGCCGAGCCCCTTCGACAGGCACACCGAGACCGAATCGAAATGCCGCGCGATCGCTCGCGGGTCGACGCCCTGCTTCACCGCGGCGTTCCACAGGCGCGCCCCGTCCAGGTGCAGCGCGAGCCCGCGCGCGTCGGCGATCTCGCGCACCGCGGCCGTGTAGCCCGCGGGAAGGACGCGGCCGCCGATCGTGTTCTCGAGCGCGATCAGGCGCGTCCTCGCGAAATGCGCGTCGTCCGGCTTGATCGCCGCCTCGATGGCCGGCAGCGGCAGGGTTCCGTCCGCGGCGTTGTCGAGCGGCTGCGGCTGGACGCTGCCCAGCACCGCGGCCCCGCCCCCCTCGTAGCGGTACGTGTGCGCCTCCTGGCCGACGATGTATTCGTCCCCGCGCGCGCAGTGCGTCATCACGCCGACCAGGTTCGACTGCGTGCCCGACGGCAGGAAGAGCGCCGCCTCGAAATCCAGAAGCGCTGCAATCTCCGCCTCGAGCGCGTTGACGCTCGGGTCGTCGCCGAACACGTCGTCGCCGACCGGCGCGGCGGCCATCGCTGCGCGCATCGCGGGCGTCGGCCGGGTCACGGTGTCGCTGCGGAAATCGGTCCCCATGAGCTTTCCCTCGTTCGCCGGTTGCGGTATCGCGCGCCCGCAACTGCGGGCCGCACCCTTCAGCCCTCGCGCTTGAGCTGCGGAAACAGGATCACATCGCGGATCGACGGCGAATCGGTGAGCAGCATCACGAGACGGTCGATGCCGATGCCCTCGCCGGCCGTCGGCGGCAGTCCGTATTCCATCGCCCGGAGATAGTCGGCGTCGTAGAACATCGCTTCCTCGTCGCCCGCCTCGCGCGCCTCGACCTGGCTGCGGAAGCGCGCCGCCTGGTCCTCGGGATCGTTGAGCTCGGAGAACCCGTTCGCGAGCTCGCGGCCCGTGATGAAGAGCTCGAAGCGGTCGGTCACCGCCGGGTTCGCGTCGTTCGCGCGCGCGAGCGGCGACACGTCGGTCGGATGCGCCACGATGAACGTCGGCTGCACGAGCTTGTCTTCGGTCGTCGCCTCGAAGAGCTTCAGCTGCAGCAGGCCCACGCCGTCGGATGCGAATACCTCGACGTCGAGCGGCGCGAGCGCGACCTTCAGGTACTCGGGCTTCGCGAGCTCCGCCAGCGGGTAGCGCGGGTGGTACTTGTGGATCGCCTCGGCCATCGTCAGGCGGTCGAACGGCCGGGCCAGGTCGATGGTCTCGCCCTGGTAGACGACGGTCGTCGTTCCCGTCACCTTCAGCGCGACCTCGCGGAACAGCGTCTCCGTGAGGTCCATCAGGTAGACGTGGTCCTGGTACGCCTCGTAGAACTCGAGCATCGTGAACTCGGGGTTGTGCCGCGTCGAGATGCCCTCGTTCCGGAAATTGCGGTTGATCTCGAAGACCTTCTCCATGCCGCCGATGACGAGCTTCTTCAGATAGAGCTCCGGCGCGATGCGCAGGAACAGCTCCATGTCGAGCGCATTGTGGTGCGTGGAAAACGGCCTCGCGGCGGCCCCGCCCGGAATCGGGTGCATCATGGGCGTCTCGACCTCGAGGTAGCCGCGCGCGACGAAGAAGTCGCGGACCACCTGCACGATCTGCGAGCGCCGCCGGAAGACTTCGAGGGACCCCGGATTGGTGATCAGGTCGACGTGCCGCTGCCGGTACCGCTGCTCCTGGTCCGCCAGCCCGTGGAACTTCTCCGGCAGCGGGCGCAGCGCCTTCGCCAGCAGGCGCAGCGCCGTGACCTTGACCGACAGCTCGCCGGTCCGGGTCCGGAACACGTGGCCGGTCGCGCCCACGAGGTCGCCCAGGTCCCAGCGCTTGAACGCATCGTGCACGTCCGCGCCGACGGCGTCGGCGGTGACGTAGAGCTGTATTCGGCCGCTCATGTCCTGGATCGTCGCGAAGCTCGCCTTGCCCATCACGCGCTTCAGCATCATCCGGCCGGCGACGGTCACGTCGATGGCAAGCGGCTCGAGCTGCTCGTTCGTCATCGCGCCATAGCGCGCGTGCACGTCCGCCGCGAGCGCATCGCGGCGGAAGTCGTTCGGATACGCCTGGCCCCGCTCGCGGTGCGCGGCGAGCTTCGCCCGCCGCTCGGCGATGACCTGGTTCTCGTCGGCAGGCGGCCCGGCGGCTCCGGCGGGGCGTCCGTTCGTGTCGGCCATCGTCACACCCCCTGCTTCAGGCTCGCCGCGATGAAGTCGTCGAGGTCGCCGTCGAGGATCGCCTGCGTGTTGCCCACTTCGTAATTCGTGCGCAGGTCCTTGATCCGCGACTGGTCGAGCACGTACGATCGGATCTGGTGGCCCCAGCCGATGTCGGTCTTCGAGTCCTCGAGCTTCTGCTGCTCTTCCCGCCGCTTCCGCAGCTCCAGCTCGTAGAGCTTCGATTTCAGCATCGCCATCGCCTCGGCGCGGTTGCGGTGCTGCGAGCGGTCGTTCTGGCACTGGACGACGATGTTGGTCGGCAGGTGCGTGATCCGCACCGCGGAGTCCGTCTTGTTGATGTGCTGGCCGCCCGCGCCGGACGCACGGAACGTGTCGATGCGCAGGTCGGCCGGATTGATCTCGACCTGGATCGTGTCGTCCACCTCCGGGTACACGAAGACGCTCGCGAACGACGTGTGCCTGCGCGCGTTCGAATCGAAGGGGCTCTTGCGGACGAGCCGGTGGACGCCGACCTCGGTGCGCAGGTAGCCGTACGCGTAGTCGCCCTCGACCTTGATCGACGCGCTCTTGATCCCGGCGACCTCGCCCGGGGACTCCTCGAGCACTTCGGTCCGGTAGCCCTTGCGCTCGCAGTAACGCAGATACATGCGCTCGAGCATCGCCGCCCAGTCCTGCGCCTCGGTGCCGCCGGACCCGGCCTGGATGTCGATGAAGCACGACGCGGGGTCCATCGGGTTGCTGAACATCCGGCGGAACTCGATGTCGCCGACGCCCTTCCCGACCGCGGCGACATCGGCGGCGACCGCGCCGAGCGTCGCGTCGTCGTTCTCGGCGCGCGCGAGTCCGAAGAGCTCCGCGCTGTCCCTGAGACTGGCGTCGAGCCGGGTCAGCGCGTGCACGACGCCCTCGAGCGCCTTCTTCTCCTTGCCGAGGTCCTGCGCGCGCTTCGGATCGTCCCAGATCTTGGGATCCTCGAGCTCCCGCTCGACCTCGACGAGCCGTACCGACTTCACATCGAAGTCAAAGATACCTCCGCAGATCGGCGATGCGCGAGCGCAGACCCTCGAGTGCAGCGGCGATCTGGTTGATCTGTTCGGCTTCCATGGCGATGCATTCCTTCGTGACAAACGGAAATTATAGACGATTGCATCGCCGGGCTCCCGGCCCGCCGCGGGTTTCGGCGCTTCGCCTTGGGCCGCGCCCGGCTTTCACCTATGATTGCGGTCGTGTCCCGGCGGCGGCCTCTGTCGCGGCCCGGCAGATCGCGGATCCACAGCCATGCACACGCCGGAAGGCTTCACGCCGAGCCATGTTTCGCCTGCCACGCTGCCGGAGGACACGCTCGCGTTCGCGTTTCGCGAGACGAAGCTCCTGGTGGGAGGCCCCGACGCCGCGCCGGTCGTTCCCACGCTGGCCCGGATCGAGAGCATGCGGATCTCCGGGTCAGTGCAGTACCTCGGAGATCTCGACGGCACGGCCTGCGTCGCGCTCGCCCTTCCGGACGACGCCGCCGAACCCGACGACTGGCGATACGCGGGGCTGCGCTCCCTCTTCTTCCGGCTGCCGGAGGCGCTCCTCGCGATCGCCGCCCGCGCGTTCCAGATCGTCGAGTGGGACCGCACTCACCGTTACTGCGGCCGGTGCGGAACGCCGACGGCCGACAAGCCCGGCGAGCGCGCAAAGGAATGCCCTGCGTGCGGGTACGTGGCGTTTCCGCGCGTGACCCCGGCGATGATGGTGCTGGTCACGCGCGGGCGCGAGGTCCTGCTCGCCCGCGCGCCGCGCTTTCCCCCGGGCATGTTCAGCGCGCTCGCCGGCTTCGTCGAACCCGGCGAGACGATCGAGGACTGCATCCGCCGCGAAGTGCGCGAGGAGGTGGGCATCGAGGTCTCCAACATCACCTATTTCGCCAGCCAGTCGTGGGCGTTTCCGCACTCGCTGATGATCGCGTACACCGCCCAATATGCGGGCGGCGAGCTCAAACCCGACGAGAACGAGATCGCCGAAGCGCGGTGGTTCGCGTGGGACGCGGTGCCGGACCTGCCGCCTTCCATCTCGATCTCGCGCCGGCTGATCGAGGCGACCGTCGCGCGCCTCGGCAAGGACGCGACCCTGCTAGAATGACGGCCCGCCGGCGACCCCGTCGCCGCCGCGCGCCCCGACGATGCTCCGCCACCTCCGTTTCCTCGCCGTTGTCGCCCTGTTGGCAGCCGCGTCCGCGCCGGCGCAGGACGGCCGCGACCTCACCGAGGAAGCGCGCAGGCAATACGCCGCGGCGCTCAAGGAAGCCTCCGCGCTCGTCAAGGACCGGCAGTTCGCGAGCGCGCTGGAGAAGCTCGACGCGCTGCTCGCGCAACGGCCGCGCGAGCCGCAGGCGCGATTCCTCAAGGGCGTCGTCGAGACCGAGCAGGGCCGCAGCGACGCGGCCGTCGCCGTGTTCCGCGGACTGATCGAGGACTACCCCGAGCTCCCCGAGCCGTACAACAATCTCGCGGTGCTGTACGCGCAGAGAGGCGATTACGAGAATGCGCGCGTGGCGCTCGAGACGGCGATACGCACGGCGCCCAACTGGGCCGTCGCCCGCGAAAACCTGGGCGACGTCTACGCGCGGCTCGCCGCGGCCGAATACGACCGTGCGGCGAAGCTCGACCGCGACAACAAGACCGCGCCGGCGAAGCTCGCGCTCGTGCGCGACCTGCTCGCGCCCGGCGCACCCGCCAAGCCCAAGTCATAGCTGCACCCGATCCAAACACGAGGAGCATTCCGATGTCGCGTCGCCTTCTGATGATTGCCGCCACCGCGCTCGCCGCGGCGTCCGCGCTGCCCGCGCTCGCCGCCAATCCGCAGGTCGAGTTCGACACGACCGCCGGCAGGATCCGCGTTGAGCTCTACCCCGACGCCGCGCCGAAGACGGTCGCCAACTTCCTCGAGTACGTGAATTCAAAGCATTACGACGGCACGCAGTTCCACCGTGTAATCCCGCGCTTCATGATCCAGGGCGGCGGCTTCACCCCCGATTTCAAGCAAAAGGCGACGAAACCGCCCGTCCCGATCGAGTCCGAGCAGTCGAGCAAGGCGGGCCTCCTCAACGCCCCGGGGACGCTCGCCATGGCGCGGACCGGAGATCCCAATTCCGCAAGCGCGCAGTTCTTCATCAACGTCGCCGACAACAAGTTCCTCAACTTCCGCGAGCCGAACGCCCAGGGCTACGGCTACACCGTGTTCGGCAAGGTCGTCGAAGGAATGGACGTCGTCGACCGCATCGCGAAGACGCCGACGGGGCCCGGCGGGCCGTTCCCGACCGACGTTCCGCTGGAGAAGGTCATCATCAACAAAGCGGTCGTCGTCGACGCCGCAAAGTGAGGGCGAGCGCTCATGGTCATCCTCCACACCAGCCACGGCGACATCACGCTCGAGCTCGATGGCGCGAACGCGCCGGCCACGGTCGCGAACTTCCTGCAGTACGTCCGTGACGGCCACTACGACAACACGATCTTCCACCGCGTGATCGACGGCTTCATGATCCAGGGCGGCGGCATGGAATCCGGCATGACGCAGAAGCCGGTGCGCGCGCCGGTCGCCAACGAGGCCGGCAACGGCCTGAAGAACAGACGCTACACCGTCGCGATGGCGCGGACCCAGGAGCCGCATTCGGCGACCGCGCAGTTCTTCGTCAATGTCGCCGACAACGACTTCCTCGACTACAAGGGGCCGAGCCCGCAGGGCTGGGGCTACTGCGTGTTCGGCAAGGTCGTCGCGGGGCAGGACGTCGTCGACCGGATCAAGGCCGTCGCGACGGCCAACAGCGGCTTCCACCAGAACGTCCCGACGGAGGACGTCGTGATCCGGCGCGCCGAAGAGGTGGCGGCGGCGCCCTAGGCGGGACCGGAGCGGTCCCTCGACGGCGCGCGGCACCGCATGCCGACGATCGGCGTCCATTGAAGCCCACGCTGTTCATTTCGGATCTCCATCTCTCGCCCGCGCGGCCGGCGCTGGCCGCGGCATTCGATGCTTTCTGCAAGGGTCCTGCGCGCGACGCCGCCGGCGTCTACATTCTCGGCGACCTGTTCGACGCATGGATCGGCGACGACCAGCTGCGCGAGCCACAGGCCGCGCGCGTTGCCGCCGCGCTGCGCGACGTCGCCAATACGGGCGTGGCGGTGGGCGTCATGACGGGAAACCGCGACCTCCTTCTCGGCGAGCGGTTCGCGGACGTCGCCGGCGCGATGCTGCTTCCCGAGCAGGTGGTCATCAACCTCGCGGGGACGCCGACCCTGCTGCTGCACGGCGACGAGCTCTGCACCGGTGACGAGGGCTACCAGCGTTATCGCGCAGCGGTGCGCAATCCGAAATGGCAGCGCCGCTTTCTCGCGCTGCCGTACCCGCTGCGCCGCGTCGTCGTCAACTGGCTCCGCCGCAAGAGCCGCGCGGCGACCGCCGCCAAGCCCGAGTCCATTCTCGACGTCGAGCAGCGCGCCGTCGAAGCGGCGTTCCGCGCGGCGAACGTCACGCGAATCATCCACGGCCACACACACCGCCCGGCGCGACACCATTTTGTCCTCGACGGCCGCGACTGCGAGCGCTGGGTGCTCGCCGACTGGTATGGCCGCGGCAGCTACCTCGAGTACGGCGCTAACGGCGGGCAGACGCGCGACGTCGCTGCGTCCGCGTAGCAGGGCACGGGGCCGGCACCGGGCTTCAGCCGTCGAGCGCGCGCGCGAAATCGCCCTTGAGATCGTCGAGATCCTCGATCCCCACCGACACGCGGATCAGCGATTCGGCGATGCCCATCTCCGCCCGGCGCGCAGCGCCCATCTCCCAGAAGATCGTGTGGGCGACGGGGATCGCGAGCGTCCGGTTGTCGCCGAGGTTCGAGGACGACACGACAACCTCGAGGCGATTGAGGAAATCGAAGCAATCGATGCCGTCGTCGAGCTCGAACGAGAAGAGGCCGCCGAAACCGCAGAACAGCGACTTCGCCAGCGCATGCTGCGGATGCGATGCGAGTCCGGGGTAGTGGACGGCGCGCACGCGCGGGTGCGCCGCGAGGAAGTCCGCGAGCGCCCGGGCGTTCGCCCCGATCCGCTCCATCCGCAGCACCAGCGTCTCGGCGCCGACGGCGATGTGATGCGCGTCCGTCGCCGCCAGCGTGCCTCCCCAGTCGCGCAGTCCCTTCTTGCGGATCTGCTGCACGCCCCACAGCGCGGGCGGCTGCGACCTGTAGTTCTCGGCGATGTGCGGATAGCGCGTCCAGTCGAAGAGGCCGGTGTCCGTGATGCTGCCCGCGAGCGCGTTCCCGTGCCCGCCGATGTACTTCGTCAGCGCGTTGACGACGAGGCCCGCGCCGACCGCCTTCGGCCGGAACAGCGCCGGCGACGTCATCGTGTTGTCGACGACATAGAGGATCCCGCGCTGCGCGGCGAGCGCGCCGATCCGCGCGAGGTCCGCGACCTGCGTGCGCGGGTTGGCGATCGTCTCGACGAAGATCATCCGGGTCGCGGGCGTCAGCGCTCGCTCGACCTCGGCGACGTCGGTCGCGTCGACGAATGTCACCATCGTCCCGTGCGCCGCCAGCGTGGCGAACTGGCTCACCGTGTTGCCGAACAGGAAGCGGCTGGCGACGACGTGGTCGCCTTCGCGCAGCAGCGCGAGCACGACCGCGCCGATGGCGGCCATCCCGGTCGCGAAGCAGACGGTCGCGACCCCGTCCTCCATCCTCGTCACCTTGGCTTCGAGCGCCGCCGTCGTCGGGTTTCCCTGCCGCCCGTACGCGTAGCCCTGCGCGCGGCCCTGGAAGACCGCCGCGAGATCGCGCGCATCGCGATAGCCGTACGCGACCGAGACGTGCAGCGGCTTGTGCAGCGCGCCGTGCTCGACGCCGGCGTCGCGGTCGGAGTGGAGGATCGCGGTCGTAAATCCGCGGGCCGGCTTGTGCGTGCTCATGGGCGCCTCGACAACAAAAAACCCGTTCGACATCCGCCGAACGGGCTTCGCGCATGCGCTCCGGGAGCAGTTCCGGATCGCAGCCTGACCTCGCTTTAGCGGCATTTGTCACGCGCCCGCAAGCTGAAGCTCAAATCGGCGCAGGAAGAAGCTTAGCCGCCCCGGCCGCGGGCTGTCAATGTCGCGACATCGTGATCCGATGAGCGACACGCGGCGACCCGGCGGGTCGCACCGGACGTCGGGCGGCGCAGCGGTGCGCATCCGGCCCCGTCCGATCCCCCATCCGGTCGCGTGCGGCGCTACTTCGCCGCGAGCATCGCCTTGAGGTTCTTCAGCCGCTCGCTGCCCGCCGCCTTCTCGCGCGCCGCCTCTTCGACGGGGACCGGCGCGCCGACCCAGCGCAGGTCCTCCTGCGCGAGCTCCGCGAGAAAGCGCGACGGCTGGCAGTCGACCGATTCGCCGGCGCGCCGCCGCCTGCGGCAGAACGAAAGATGCAGGCTGCGCTGCGCGCGCGTAATGCCGACGTACATCAGCCGCCGCTCCTCGTCGACGCTGCCGTTCGCGACCGCCTCGCGGTGCGGGAGCAGACCTTCCTCGAGACCGACCAGGAATACGTGCGGAAATTCGAGCCCCTTCGCCGCGTGCAGCGTGGAGAGCCGCACCGCATCCGCGTCGCGCTCGTCCTGCCCTTCGAGCATCGTGATGAGCGCGATCGTCTGCGTGAGCTCCAGCAGGTTCTTCCGGTCCGCTTCGCCCTTGGTCGAGAGCCAGCCGACGAAATCACGCACGCTCCGCCACCGCGACTGCGCCTGCTTGCGATCGCAGGTCGCGGTCAGGAAATCCTCGTAGCCGATCGCCGCGACCAGCTCGTCCAGCAGGCGCGACGCCGGCTCGCGCGCCGCCCGGTAACGCAAGTCGTTGATCATCGTGCAGAAGCCGTCGAGGATCTCGCGCTGGCGCCCCGGGATCGCTGCGGCCGCTTCGTTGTCGAACACGGCGGCGAAAAGGCTCGCGTGCCGCGCCCCGCCGATCGCGCCGAGCTTCGCAAGCGTCGCCGCGCCGATGCCGCGCTTCGGCGTGGTGACCGCACGGACGAACGCCGGATCGTCGTCGTCGTTGGCGATCAGGCGCAGGTAGGCGACGATGTCCCGGATTTCCGCGCGCTCGAAATACGACTGGCCGCCGGAGATCTCATAGGGAACGTTCTGCAGACGGAGCTGCTGCTCGAACAGCTTGGCCTGGTGGTTGCCGCGGTACAGGATCGCGTAGTCCCGGTAGCGGCCGCGGTGCTCGAACCGGTGCGCGAGGAGGCGCCGCACGACGCCCTCAGCCTCGGCCTCGTCGTCGGCCGCCGGCGTGACGCGGATCGCGTCACCGTGGCCGTGCTCGCTCCAGAGCTTCTTTTCGAAGAGCTTCGGGTTGTTCCCGATCAGCGCGTTCGCGGAACGCAGGATGCGCACGGTCGACCGGTAGTTCTGCTCGAGCTTCACGACTTTCAGCGCCGGATAGTCCCTCGGCAGCTCCGCGAGATTATCGAGCGAGGCGCCGCGCCAGCCGTAGATGGCCTGGTCGTCGTCGCCGACGACGGTGAACGCACCGCCGGCGCCGACCAGCAGCCTGAAGAGCCGGTACTGCGCGGGATTGGTGTCCTGGTATTCGTCGACGAGCAGGTGCCCGCAGCGCTCGCGCCATTTGGCCGCCGCCTCGTCGTTCGCGGCGAAGAGCACGATCGGCAGGACGATCAGGTCGTCGAAATCCACGGCCTGGTAGGCGCGCAGCGTTTCGTCGTAGCGCCGGTACGCCTGCGCCGCCGCCGCGGCATCGTCATCGCGCGCGGCCTTCGCCGCCGCGGCGGGGGAAACCAGCGCGTTCTTCCATGCGCTGATCCGCCATTGCGCGGCGCGCGCCCGCGCGGGATCCGCGGTCCGGATCAACTCCGCTACGATCGGCTGGGCATCGTCGGGCGTGAGGATCGAGAATCCGGGCTTCAGGCCCAGCGCGGCGGCGCCGCCGCGAACGATCCTGAGGCCCAGCGCATGGAACGTGCAGATGGTGACGTCGTCGGCCTTGTCCCGCCGGCCACCCCCGCCGAGCAGCAGCGACGCCCGCTCGCGCATTTCGCGCGCGGCCCTGTTCGTGAATGTGATCGCGGCGATCCGGGCCGGATCGTGTCCGCGCTCGATCAGGTGCCCGATCTTGGCGGCGATGACGCGCGTCTTGCCGCTGCCCGCGCCCGCCAGCACGAGCAGCGGACCTTCCAGATATCGCACCGCCTCGCGCTGCGCCGGGTTGAGCGGGGACGACATCGGGGGCAAACGGGGGCGGCGCAGGCGGATGTTAGAATCGGCGCGAATTCTAGCATTCGCGCGCGCAGCCTCCGCCTCCACCCGCGATCGCGCGCGCACCGGCGCCTTCCATGAGCGTGCCGGGCCGTCCCAAGCGCGAATTGCTCCCTCTCGGAGGGACGGCGCGCAGCGCCAAGGGTGCACCAATGAGCCTCTACGCGATCGGCGACATCCAGGGCTGCCACGCGGAGTTCTGCCAGCTGCTCGCGCTCGTGGGCTTCTCGCCGCGCGACGACCGGCTCTGGCTCGTCGGCGACCTCGTCAACCGCGGGCCCGATTCGCTGGCCGTGCTGCGCGAGGTGATGGCGCTCGGCTCTTCCGCCGTCACGGTGCTGGGCAACCACGATTTCCATCTGCTGGCGGTCGCCGCCGGACACGCGAAGCCGCACCGGCACGACACGATCGCGCCGATCCTCGCGGCGCCCGATCGCCACGAGCTCCTGCATTGGCTTCAGCGCCGGCCGCTGGTCGTCGTCGAAGGTGATCTGCTGCTCGTCCACGCGGGCCTTCTCCCCGCGTGGACGCCCGCCGCCGCCCTCGGGCTGTCGCGCGAGGTGGAGGCGATGCTGGTGGGCGATCGGGCCGATGCGTTCCTGCACGAACTCTACGGCGACGCGCCGCATGCCTGGCGCGACGATCTCCGCGGCTTCGACCGGCTGCGTGTCGTCGTGAATGCCTGCACGCGGATGCGTTTCTGCACTCCCGACGGCACGATGGAGTTCAAGGAGAAGCGCGGACCGGGCATGGCGCCCCCGGGGTTTCGGCCGTGGTTCGAACACGAGCACCGGGCATCGGCCGGCAAGACGATCGTCTCAGGCCACTGGTCGACGCTCGAGCTGAAGCTCGCGCCGAATCTGCTTATGCTCGACTCGGGCTGCCTATGGGGCGGTCCGCTGACGGCCGTGCGGCTGGACGACCGACGCGTCTTCCAGGTTCCGGGGCGATCGCCGGTAACGCCAAAGCCGTTCGGATAGCCGTCTCCGCCCACAGCGAAAGCTCGCGGCGATTCCGCGCGACCGCGGGCAGCGGCGGCATCACATGCAGTTCGGCGACGAAGCCGCGCTCGCCCGTCACCCGCCAGAAAGATTCCACCAGCGTCAGGCTGCCGAAGTAGGCGGGCGCGGCGCAATGCTCGCCGGAGGGCGTGCGGTAGCGGATCGCGATCGGCTGGACGTGGCCTTCCGCATCGACGACCGACTGCAGCAGCGAACTGTGGAATTTCAGCAGGCCCGTTCCGTCGCTGGTCGTGCCCTCGGGAAACACGACGACGACGTCCCCCTTCTTCAGGGCCTCCACCGTGTGGCGATTCACGGAGTGCGTATCGCGTCGCCGCTCGCGCTCGATGAACAGCGTGCCCACGTCGGCGATGAGACGGCCGACCAACGGCAGGCGCCTGAGATCGGCCTTGGCGATGAATCGCGCCGGCTGCAGCGCGTTCAGCACGCAGATGTCGAGCCAGGAGACGTGGTTGGCGACGATCAGGCGGTTGCCCGGCAGCCCCTCGTCGTGCTGCCAGTGGACGCGCGCCTCGATCCGCAGCATCCGCAGGAACTGCAGCGACCACCTGCGGATCAGCGACTGTCTCCTCGCCGGACCGATCCACGGAAACACGAACACCGTCGTCGCGAGGCCCCCGACGACGTGCATCGTGATGCGCGCCGATCGCGCGAGGCGCGCGGGTAGCGGGGTCGGTCGAGCGACGCGCGAACGCGGGGTCATGTTCTCCTCCTTACCAGAGATACGTGCCGAACTGCCGATGGAATGACTGCGCGATGGCTTCACGGTCAATGGCGTGGTTCTGCCCGCCGCGGCTCGCGATCTTGAGCGAGCCCAGCGTCGCCGCGAGGCGCCCCGTGCGCTCCCAGTCCCAGCCGTGGCCGATCCCGTACAGGAGGCCCGCGCGGTACGCGTCGCCGCAACCGGTAGGGTCGGTGAGCGCCGCGGGCTCCGCCGCCGGCAGCGTCCAAGTGCGGCCGCCCGCGTGGATCCGCGAGCCGTCGCCGCCCAGCGTGACGATCAGCGCTTCGACGCGCGCCGCGATCGATTCGAGGTCCTGCCCCGTGCGCTCGGCGAGCAGCCGCCCCTCGTAATCGTTGACGGCAACGAACGTCGCGGCCTCGATCATCTCGAGGAGCTCCGGTCCCGAGAACAGCGGCAGCCCCTGCCCGGGGTCGAACACGAACGGAATTCCGGCGCTCGCGAATTGCTCGACGTGCGAGCGCATCCCGTCGCGCCCGTCCGGGGCGACGATGCCGAGCGCGATGTCCCCGACGTCGCCGACGCGGTTCTCGTGCGACGCGTTCATCGCGCCCGGATGGAAGGCGGTGATCTGATTGTCGTCGAGGTCGGTGATGATGAACGCCTGCGCAGTGAACGTCCCGGGCATCGTGCGCACGCCGTCGCTGGCGATGCCGAGCGCGGCGAGCCGCTCGCGATACGGCGCGCCGTCATCGCCCAGCGTCGCCATCACGACGGGCGCGCCCCCCAGCGCCTTCAGGTTGTACGCGATGTTGCCGGCACAGCCGCCCCATTCGCGGCGCATCTCGCCGATCTGGAACGACACCGACAGCATGTGCGTCTGCTCCGGCAGGATGTGGCGCGCGAAACGGTCCGGAAACACCATGATCGTGTCGTAGGCCAGCGAGCCGCAGATCAGCGTGCGGGGGGACATGGCTACCGGGCCTCCCGCCCCATCTCGCGGACGATCGACTGCTGCCGGCGCGACACGGGCAGCGTTTCCGGAACGTCCTTCAGCAGGACTTCCCAGTGCGCGTCGCCCTCGTCGCCGACGCGCCGCTCGAAGCCGCGGATGAAGGCCCGCGCGACGAGGCAGTTGCGGTGCACGCGTACGAAGCGCGGGCCGAATTCCTCTTCGAGCTTCGTCAGCGACTCCTCCAGCAGGTGCTCGCGCTGCGGCGTGCGGATCGTGATGTACTTGAGTTCGGCCTTCAGGTAGACGATGTCGTCCACCGGGACCAGCACGACGCGCGAGCGCTCGGTTACCGACAGGAAGCGCCGGGCCGATGTCGGCAGCTGGTCAAGCCGCGTCGCCGAGACCGGCTTGAGTCGCGGCACCTTCTCCAGCGCCGCCAGCAGCCGCTGCACGCGGACCGGCTTCATCAGGTAGTCGACGGCGTTCACCTCGAACGCCTGCAGCGCGTGCTCGTCGTGCGCGGTCGTGAAGATCACGACGGGCGGCTGCGGCAGCTTGAGCGCGTGGCGCGCGAACTCGATTCCGTCCATTTCTGGCATGTGGATGTCCGTCAGGACCAGGTCGGCGTTCACGGCGTGCAGCAGATCGAGAGCCTCGCGGCCGCTGGCCGCCTCGCCGACAACCGCAAGCGGCAGCGCGGCCGCGCAGTCGTCCAGCAGTTCGCGAAGCCGGCGACGGGCGGGCGCCTCGTCGTCGACGACCAGCACGCGAAGCGGCGCGTCACCCATGCGATGCCCCGGCGCTTCCGTCCGCGAGGGGGGGACCTTCCGGGCGCACGGGCACCCCCGGCGGCGCCTTGTCGCGTTCCGGCTTCCGACGCCCGTCCGGTCCGTCGGCGGCCTTCTCCTGCGCCGTCCGGGACGCCATCGAGCGGTAAGGCATCCGGACGTGGACTTCGTACGCGGACTCTCTGACCCTCGACTCGAGCGAGCCCTCGGCGTCGAAGTGCAGCTCGAGGCGCTCGCGAATGTTGGCGAGCGCCATCTTGTTGCCGGCATGATGCCGTCCCCCGTCCGCCTGGTACGGGTTGCGCAGGATCGCGTGAACCTCGCCGCCTTTGTAGAAGATGTTGATCGACACGACGCCAGGTGCGCTCGAGGGCTCGATGCCGTGGTAGATCGCGTTCTCGAGGAGCGGCTGCAGCACGAGCGGCGGGACCATCGCATCCCCCGGCATGCTGTTGAGATGCCACTCGATCTGCAGCCGGTCGGTCAGCCGCAGCTTCTCGAGCGCGAGGTACTGCCTGCATAGCGCGATCTCGTCGGCGAGCGGCACCAGCTCCCGGTTTTCGCGCATCAGGACGCGGAACAGGTCGGCCATGTCGAGGAGCGCGGTCTCCGCTTGTTTCGGGTCGGATCGCACGAGCGAAAGCACGGCGTTGATGCTGTTGAACAGGAAATGCGGGCGTATCCGCGCCTGCAGCGCCTGCAGCCGCGCCTCGGCGATCGCCGGCGAGAGCGCTTTCGCGCGCAGGCCGAAATACCAGAGCAGGACGGCGTAGACGCCGAGCGCGAAGACCAGATGGCGCAGCAGCGCCAGCGGCGGCTGCGGGATCTGGCTGGCGACGAGCGCGTGCACCCCGAGCCCGACCGCGACGGTCAGCGCCGCGACGACCCACGCGCCGGTCGCATTGGACTGCCGCGCCAGCCAGGGCGCCAGCGCGTAGAGCGCGGCGATCTGGATGATCAGGTGCGGCTCGACGGTCGCCGTCAGTTCCAGCCATTGCGCCGCCCAGAGGTCGATCTGCGGCTCGCGGACGAGCGCGGCCGCCGCCGCCAGCCAGTTAACGGCGAGCACGATGCGCAGGACGGTGCCGAGATTCCGGAAATCTGGCAGTGCGGGAGCGATGATGTTTTGCCCTATAATCGGCGGGATACCGTTGCCGGCATGCAAGCATTGTGCCGGAGGCCCGGACAGAACCGCGCCGCGGCCCGAGCGGCGCGGGGACGTATTGTCGGCAACGAGCACCGGCGAGGCAAGTCGGACCTGCTGCGCCGCCGGTTCCCGGCGCCCGTTTCGCCGGCCCGCGCGCTCTTGGCCGCTGCCCGTGCGTCGCTCAATTCCCCTGAATCCGGACCGTCCGCCATGGCCGACTCGAAGCGAAACGACGACGTCCCGACCGCCGGCACATGGTCGGGACGCTTCGGCGAGCCCGTATCCGAGGTCGTCAGGCGCTACACGGCCTCGGAGCACTTCGATCGCCGCCTTGCCGACGCCGACATCGCCGGCTCGCTCGCCCATGCGCGCATGCTGGCTGCCGTCGGAGTGCTGACCGGTGACGATCTCGCGGCCATCGAGAGGGGGATGGAGACCATCCGCGGCGAGGTCGGACGCGGGGAATTCGCGTGGTCGCGCGATTTCGAGGACGTCCATCTCAATATCGAGAAACGGCTGACCGCCCTCGTCGGCGACGCCGGCAAGCGGCTGCACACCGGTCGCTCGCGCAACGACCAGGTCGCGACCGACCTCAGGCTCTGGCTGCGCGGCGCGATCGACGGGCTCTTGGGGAGGCTCGCCGCCCTGCGGCGGGCGTTCATCGACCTGGCGGAACGCCACGCGGACACGATCATGGCCGGCTATACGCACCTGCAGGTGGCGCAGCCCGTCACTATTGGTCACCATCTGCTCGCCTACGAGGCCATGTTCGCCCGAGACGCCGAACGGCTCCGGGACTGCCGCGGGCGCGTCAACCGGCTGCCTCTGGGGAGCGCGGCGCTCGCCGGGACGAGCTTCCCGATCGACCGCGCAAAGGTCGCCCGCGAGCTCGGCTTCGAGGCGCTTTGCTCCAACTCGCTCGACGCCGTGTCCGATCGGGATTTCGCGATCGAGTTCGCGGCCGCCGCCGCGGTGGCGATGATCCACGTGTCGCGCTTCGCCGAGGAACTCGCGTGGTGGATGAATCCCCGCTTCGCCTTCGTCTCGCTGGCCGACCGGTACTGCACCGGCTCGTCGATCATGCCCCAGAAGAAGAACCCCGACGTGGTCGAGCTGGCCCGCGGCAAGACCGGGCGGGTGACGGGGCACCTGATGGCGCTGCTGATGCTGATGAAGGGCCAGCCGCTGGCGTACAACCGGGACAACCAGGAAGACAAGGAGCCGCTGTTCGACACCGTCGACACCCTCGCCGACACGCTGGCGATCCTCACCGACCTCGTGGCGCACGGCATCACGGTCGATGCCGCGCGGCTCCGCGAGGCTGCCGCCGAGGGCCACCCGACGGCGACCGACCTCGCCGACTACCTCGTCAGGCAGGGCATGCCGTTCCGCGACGCACACGAGGCTGTCGCGCGGGCGGTGCGCCGCGCCGAGGAGCTGGCCTGTGGCCTCGCCGATCTGCCGCTCGCCGAGCTGCAGGCGTTCGCGCCGAAAATCGGCGCCGATGTCTTTGCGGTGCTGACACTCGAAGGCTCCGTCGCGAGCCGCAGCCACCCGGGCGGCACCGCGCCCGTGCAGGTGCGCGCCGCGATCGCGGCGGCGCGCGCGGCGCTCGATGCCGAAGGAACGCCGTACGTTTCCGCCGCGCCGGCGGGCGGCACGCCGGCCTCCCTGCCGGAATCAGGATCCCGGCAACTCTGAACCGCCGTCGCTGCGCCGACCGCGCAGGTCGACGACGGCGGCGCCCGATCATCGCGTCACCAACCTCGAAACCATGGATACCACCGCAGCGAAGAACACCGCCTTTCTGGGCCTCGGCGTGATGGGCTACCCGATGGCCGGGCACCTCGCGCGTGCCGGACACCGCGTGAGCGTCTTCAACCGGACGCCGGCCAGGGCCCGCCTCTGGCTGGACCAGCACGCCGGCACCAGCGCGCCAACGCCCGCCGAGGCGGCGGCCGGCGCCGACCTCGTGCTGATGTGCGTCGGCAACGACGACGACGTTCGCGCGGTGGTCTTCGGCTCCGACGGCGCGCTCGCCGGCATGCGGCCCGGCTCGATCCTCGTCGACCACACCACCGCTTCGGCGCAGATCGCCCGCGAGATTCATGCGGCCGCCGGCGCAAAGGGCATCGGCTTTCTGGATGCGCCCGTATCGGGCGGACAGGCCGGCGCCGAGAGCGGGAAGCTGACGATCATGGTCGGCGGCGACGCCGACGTGTTCGCCGGCGCCGAGCGCATGCTGGGGCATTACGCGCGCGCGGTGACCCTGATGGGCGGACCCGGCAGCGGCCAGCTCACGAAGATGTTCAATCAGATCTGCATCGCCGGGCTCGTCCAGGCGCTTGCCGAAGGGATCGCCTTCGCCGAAAGGGCCGGGCTCGACGTCGAGCGCGGTCTCGAGGTCATCGGGAAGGGCGCCGCGCAGTCGTGGCAGATGGACAACCGCGGCCGGACCATGCTCGCCGACAAGTTCGACTTCGGGTTCGCCGTCGACTGGATGCGCAAGGACCTCGCGCTCTGCCTCGCCGAAGCGCGGGCCAAAGGCGCGGCGCTGCCCGTGACCGCGCTGGTCGATCAGTTCTACGCGCGAGTCCAGGCGCAGGGCGGCGGGCGCTGGGACTCGTCGAGCCTGATTCGCGCACTCCGCGATTCGAAGTAGGCACGGGCGCGGCCGTACCGGGCGGGGTTGGCCCTTCCCCCGTGCGTGTCGGCGTGCGCGCTGGCGGTCAGGGGGCCGGGACGGGCAGGCGGTCGCCTTCGACGATCGCGATCTCGAACGTGATCTCGGCGGTCTTCGCGAGCATCAGCGTCGCCGAGCAGTACTTCTCCTTCGAGAGCTTTACGGCGCGCTCGACATGGCCGGGATCGAGGCCGCGTCCCGCAACCGTGTACTTGAGGTGGATCCGGGTGAACACCCTGGGGTCGGTGTCCGCGCGCGCGCCGTCGGCGTCGACGGTGCAGTCCGCGACCGGCTGGCGCCCCTTCCGGAGAATCTGGACGACGTCGAACGCGGTGCATGCCGCCGCGCCCAGGAGCACGAGCTCCATCGGCCGCATGCCCCGATTGCGGCCGCCGTATTCCGGTGCACCGTCGATCACGATGGCGTGGCCGCTTTCCGACTCGCCGACGAAGCTCACGCCCTCGACCCATTTCGTCCTGACTCTCATGCGTTCCCGGCCTTCGTCCCGAAAATGCCATTCTCCCGCATCCGACGCGGAACCGGCGCCGGACCTGATGCGTAGTAAGCATTTACTTCTATTTCTGCCGTCGAGTCGGGCGAATCCGACCGTGCCGCCATCCAGATTCGGTTGCGCTGCGGGAAGTGATATGCTATTATCATAATTCGTCTTGCGGGAAGGCCCCCCTCTTTCCCCGCCGGCGATTCCCCCCCTTCCCCCTCCTGGGGCGGAAACCTTGAAGCGCGATCCGCCAACGGTCGCGCTCTTTTTTTCGGCTCCTCGCCCCGGACGGGGCAAGGTGTGCCGTCGGTTCCCGCCGGGTCGCAGCGACCCCCGGCCGAGGACGGCCAAGAGCCCCGGCGCGCCGCGAGAGCGGGCCGCCTCCGCGGCGCGCCTTGACCGGAAAGGAGCCAATGACTTATCATTTAATGCTTTGCCGAATGGACCCGAACCCGGATTTCCCCATGAAGACCTTCTCCGCCAAGCCGCAGGACATCCAGCGGGACTGGTACGTGGTGGACGCCACGGACAAGGTGCTCGGTCGCCTCGCCAGCCAGATCGCGCTGCGCCTGCGCGGCAAGCACAAGCCGATCTTCACGCCGCACATGGACACCGGCGATTTCATCGTCGTCACCAACGTCGACAAGATCCGCGTCACCGGCAACAAGGCCGAGGACAAGCTCTACCACCGCCACAGCACCTATCCGGGCGGCATCTCGACGACGAATTTCGCGAAGATGCAGGCGCGCTTTCCCGGACGGGCGCTCCAGAAGGCCGTCAAGGGCATGCTCCCCAAGGGCCCGCTCGGCTACCGGATGTTCAAGAAGCTCAAGTGCTACGCTGGCGACGCGCATCCTCACGCGGCGCAGCAACCCAAGACCCTGGATATCTGACCCGTCATGATCGGCATCTACTACTACGGCACCGGACGTCGCAAGAGCGCGGTGGCGCGTGTCTTCCTCAAGAAGGGCACGGGGAGCATCGTCGTCAACGAGAAGCCGGCGGACGAATTCTTCTCCCGCGACACCGGCCGCATGGTGATCCGCCAGCCGCTGAGGCTCACCAACCACGAGACGACCTTCGACATCATGATCAACGTCGAGGGCGGCGGGGAATCGGGGCAGGCGGGCGCGGTGCGCCACGGGATCACCCGCGCTCTGATCGACTACGATGCCGCGCTGAAGCCGACGCTGTCGAAGGCCGGCCTCGTGACGCGGGACGCCCGCGAAGTGGAACGCAAGAAGGTCGGCCTCCACAAGGCGCGCAAGCGCAAGCAGTTCTCCAAGCGCTGATCGCCGCCGCGCATCCTTCGCGAAGGCCGCCTCCGGGGCGGCCTTCCCGTTTTCGGGGACCGTGGTCGGGCGAGACTCCGCAACGGGGGCCGCGCAAGCGCGATGCTAGAATCGAAAACCGGATCGGACAGCGGATGAGGAGCGCATGATCAGCATCGGCATCGTCGGCGGCACGGGGTACACGGGCGTCGAGTTGCTGCGGCTGCTCGCACAGCATCCGGAGGTCGACGTGCGGGTGATCACGTCGCGCAAGGACGCCGGCACGCGCGTCGCCGACATGTTCCCCAGCCTGCGCGGAAGGTGCTCGCTTGCATTCGCCGATCCCGCCGAGGTCGACCTCGGTTCCTGCAACGCCGTCTTCTTCGCAACGCCGCACGGCATCGCGATGGCGCAGGCGCGTGCGCTCGTGGCGGGGGGCACGCGGATCATCGATCTCGCCGCCGACTTCCGGCTCAAGGATCCGGCGGTGTTCGAAAAGTGGTACGGCATGCCGCATGCGTGTCCTGACCTCCTGGCCGAATCCGTGTACGGCCTGCCCGAGGTCAACCGCGCGTCGATCCGCGGCGCGCGCATTGTCGGCAATCCGGGCTGTTACCCGACCGCCGTGCAGCTGGGGTTCCTGCCCCTGCTCGAGGCCGGAATCGTGGACGCCGCGCACCTCGTCGCCGACTGCAAGTCGGGCGTGTCGGGGGCGGGTCGCAAGGAGGAAATGAGCCTGCTCTTCGCCGAGGCGTCCGACAACTTCAAGGCCTACAGCGTCAAGGGGCACCGCCATCATCCGGAAATCGTCCAGGGCCTCGCCGCGGCAAGCAGATCGCCGGTCAGCCTCGTCTTCACGCCGCATCTGACGCCGATGATCCGCGGCATCCACGCGACGCTCTATGCGCGGCTCACGGATGCGTCGGTCGACCTGCAGGCGCTCTTCGAACGACGCTACGTCGGCGAACCCTTCGTCGACGTGATGCCGCCAGGCGCCATGCCCGACACGCGCTCGGTCCGGGCGTCGAACGTGTGCCGGATCGCCGTCCACCGGCCGCAGGGCGGCGACATGGCGCTCGTTCTCGCCGTCGAGGACAACCTCGTCAAGGGCGCCGCCGGCCAGGCCATCCAGAACATGAACCTGATGTTCGGCCTGCCCGAGACGACAGGCCTCGGGGCGCTGCCGGTCCTGCCGTAGGGCTCACCCTTGGCCCTTTCGATCTGGTGGCGCCGGGTGCGCCAGCATTTTTCCATCGACGCGCCACGCATGGCCGTGCGCTCGCGCCTCCCGTGGCCATGGCGCGCGGTGGTGGGTGTGACGCTGCTTGCCGTGGTCGCCGGAATGTGGTGGTGGGGATTCGACTTCGGGCAGATCTTCGGCGGATTCAACCGCAGGGAGGTGGAAGCCAGGAGCGCGAGGCTCGAGTCCGAAAACGCGGACCTTCGCGCGGAAAGCGCCCGGCTCCGCGCGAAAGGCATGCAGCAGGAGAGCGAACTGGCCATCGCGATCGGCGCACAGGCGTCGCTGTCGAAACAGACGCGCGAACTGCAAGACGAGAACTCCCAGATCAAGGAGGAACTCGTCTTCCTGCAGAAGCTCGTCGCCGATTCCAGCAAGCAGATCGGCCTCGCGATCCCGCGCGTGGTCGTCGAACGCGAGCGCGAGGATGCCTGGCGCTACAGCCTGCTGCTGGTGCGCGGCGGCAACCCGAAGGACGAGTTCGACGGTCGCATCGCACTTCAGGTGACGGTGCAGACCGCGGCCGGCGGCGGGGCGCGCCCGACCCTCCTGACGCTGCCCGACGACCAGCCCGATACCGCGGCGGCGCTGACGCTCAAATTCAAGTATTATCAGCGGCTTGAGGGGACGTTCACCGTTCCCCGCGGAGGTTGGGTGCGCGCCGTGACGGTGCGCGCCTACGAGTCCGGGCAGGCAGGCCCGCGCGCGACGCGCACACTTGTGATCCCGTGAGGAGGCCCCATGTGGCGACGCAAGAAACCGACGACGCCCCAGAAACGGATCGACAGCCTGATCGGCGCCGGCACCGTCGTCAACGGCGACGTGACGTTCACTGGCGGGCTGAGGATCGATGGCCGCGTCCGCGGCAACGTGACGGCCGCCAACGGCGAGCCCGGCACCCTGGTCATCGGCGAACAGGCCACCGTGGACGGGGAGGTCCGCGTTTCGCACATCGTGGCCAACGGGCGGCTCAACGGACCGCTGTTTGCCGACGACTACCTCGAACTGCAGCCAAAGGCCCGGGTCGTGGGCGATGTGACATACAAGACGCTGGAGATGCACGTGGGCGCCGCGGTCCACGGGCGGTTGATCCACGCCGAACCCGGGACGGCGTCGGTGGTCGAACTGAAACGGGTTGCACCCGACGCGAAGGGATAACGGGCTGGCTCCCGCGGAACCCCGCGCCCGCCGGTTGTCCATGGCCACGTCGGGGTTGCGGCAACCGGGAGGCCGGTCGATAATCGTCATCACGCAACAAACGGAGCCCGAATGAACTCAATGACCGAAATGCCCGACCCTCTCGTCTTCTCCGACAGTGCGGCGGAAAAGGTGCGGATCCTCATCGAGGAGGAGGGCAATCCCGAACTCAAGCTGCGCGTGTTCGTCACCGGCGGCGGCTGCTCGGGGTTCCAGTACGGCTTCACGTTCGACGAGGCCGTCAACGAGGACGACACCGCAATGGTGAAGAACGGCGTGACGCTGCTGATCGATCCGATGAGCTACCAGTACCTGGTCGGCGCGGAGATCGATTATCAGGAAGGCCTCGAAGGCGCGCAGTTCGTGATCAAGAACCCGAACGCGCAGACCACCTGCGGCTGCGGCTCGTCCTTTTCCGCCTGAACGAAGCGCGGCGGCAAGGACGACGGGGCCTGCGGGCCCCGTTCCCTTTTGCAAAGCCGCGCCGCATCGACGGCCGCTGCGATGCGCCGCGCCCTCAGCGCGGATAGATCGCCCCCAGCACGCGCGACCCGCGCGCGCCAGTGACCGCGGGCAGATTGCCGGGGCGGCCCGCCAGCGCTTCGCGCGCGAGCCACGCGAACGCGAGTGCCTCGACGTGATCCACTGCGACCCCGCGCGCTGCCGTGGTCGTGACGACGCGCGGCGCAAGCGCCACGGCGAGGGCGTCCATGATCGCGGCATTCTTCGCCCCGCCGCCGCACACCAGCACCTCGGCTGCGGCGGCGCATTCCCGGTCGACGGCGTCGGCGATCGTGCGCACGGTCAGCGCGGCCAGCGTCGCCTGGACGTCGGCCGGCGCATCGCGGCGGCCGGCGAGCTTCGCGTCGAGCCAGCCGGCGTTGAACAGGTCGCGGCCGGTGCTCTTCGGAGGTGATCGCGCAAAGAACGGCTCGGCGAGCAAGGCGGCGACCAGCGCTTCGTCGGCGCTCCCCGACTGCGCCCATTCGCCGCCGCGATCGAAGGCCGCGCCGCGATGCCGCACGTACCAGAGGTCGAGCAGAACGTTGCCCGGGCCCGTGTCGAAGCCGCGGACGTCTCCGCGTACGGGCAAATCGGTCAGATTGGCGATGCCGCCCACGTTGACGACGACCCGATGCGCATCACCGCCGAAGAGCGCCGCGTGGAAGCGGGGAACCAGCGGCGCCCCTTGCCCGCCCGCGGCGACATCGCGGCTCCGGAAGTCGGCGACGACCGTGACGCCCGCCCGTTCGGCCACGCGCGCCGGGTTGTTGAGCTGCAGCGTCCATCCCTCGTCGGGACGGTGGCGCAGCGTCTGGCCATGGACGCCGGCGGCGACGACGTCACGCACCTCGAGGCCGGCGCCGCGGACGGCCGCGACGATCGCGTCCGCATAGGTGTCCGCGAGGGCGTTCGCAGCGCGCGCGGCGCGCGCAAGCTCGTCGTCCCCCGGGCGCTGCAGCGCGAACAGCTCGTCGGAAAGGACGCGCGCGAACGGCAGGTGCACCGAAGCGATGAGCTCGCAGGGCCGCTCCGCGCCGGGCGCGAACTCCGCGATGACCGCGTCGACGCCGTCGAGGCTCGTGCCCGACATCACGCCGGCGTAGACATGCCGCATGACGTGAGTCCCGCGACCGATACCGCTAGTCGCCCGCGGCAAGCAGCACGCCCGACGCCTCCCGCGCGAAGCGCAGCTGCTCGGCGGTCGCCACGGCGCCCGCGGAGAACGCGGGGCGCTGCACGGCGGCGAGCGGCTCGCCGGGCGGCAGCGCGACGGTGAGCGGATCACGCTGGTCGCCGCCGACGCGGAATTCGTAGTGCAGGTGCGGCCCCGTGGCCCATCCGGTCTGTCCCACGTAGCCGATCACCTCGCCCTGCGCGACCCGCGCTCCCGCCCTCACGTTCGGGGCGAACCGCGACAGATGCGCATACACGGTCGTATGGGCCCCCTGGTGCTTCAGCTCGATCACGTTGCCGTAGCCGCCCTGCCTGCCGGCGAACGCGACCTTGGCGTTGCCGGTCGCGCGCACCGGCGTGCCCGTCGGGGCGGCGTAGTCGACGCCCTTGTGCGCACGCCACGTCTGCAGGATCGGGTGGAGCCGCGCGCTCGAAAATCCCGACGTCACGCGCGAGAACACCATCGGCGAGCGCAGGAACGCCTTGCGCAGCGGCGTGCCGTCCTCGGCGTAGTAGCTGTCCGTGCCGTCGGCGCCGCGCCAGAGGAACGCGCGGAGGATCCTGCCCCGGTTCTCGAATTCGGCGCCGACGATGCGGCCGGGGCCGATCGGCTCGCCGTCGATATACCGCATCTCGTAGACGACGGCGAAACGCTCGCCCCGTCGCAGGTCATGGTAGAAATCGATGTCGCCCGCGAAAACGTCGGCGATCTGCAGCGTCACCGCGTCGGGGAGGCCGGCGGCGTCGGCCGCTCCGAAAAGCGACGAGCGGATTTCGCCTGCAGCCATTTTCCAGCGGACCTCAACCGGGGCGGGCGCGCTCACGGCGGTCAGGCGCTCGCCGTCGCGGGAAATCGAGAGACGCTCGCCATCGGCGTTCACGAAGCGCAACGCGAGGAGCCGCCCCGTCTCGTCCGTTTCGACGGTGAGGGGCTTGCCCGGACGAAGCTGGTAGAGGGAGCGGGCGGAACGGTCGCCGCGCAGGAATTCGAGCGCGGCAGGATCGTAGACACCGAGGCGGGCCAGGGCGCTGCCGATCGTATCGCCGCGGCGTATGCGGTCCTCGCGCCAGTATCCGCCGGCGTTCGACGCGACGACCGACGCGTCGGGCGGCGGCAGGTCGCGGCGGACGACCTGCACCGGCACCGTCTCCAGCGACGTGCCCGGCGCGAGGCCGAACGCGGCCATTCCCGAGAGCCCGAACAGGGCGACCGCGATCCACTGGCCGGGCGTCGGCGCGATCCGCCGGGCGGCGCCACGCACGCTTTGCGCTAGAATTCGTCGTTTGTGCGCGGTCATCGCCAGAGGGCAGGCGGGGCGAAACGGCGATTCTAGCAAATGTCGCTTGCCCACCGGAAGGCGCACCGGCGGAACAGGCGTGCGGCGGCGCCGGACCACGCCGCACCCAAGCTATCGACCACACCGCGGAAAGCCGAGTCGCCCATGGCCGTCGACATCGAATCCCAGCTCGCGGTATTCCGTCGCGGCGCCGACGAGCTTCTGGTCGAGACCGAGCTCGCCGCAAAGCTCGCGCGCGGCAAGCCGCTCAGGGTCAAGGAAGGCTTCGACCCGACGCGGCCCGACCTGCACCTCGGCCACACCGTGCAATTCAACAAGCTGCGGCAGCTGCAGGACCTCGGCCACCACGTCATCTTCGTGATCGGCGACTTCACCGGGATGATCGGGGACCCGACGGGCCGCAACGTGACGCGCCCGGCGCTCTCGCGCGAGGAGATCGAGGCCAACGCGAAGACGTACACCGACCAGGCGTTCCTGATCCTCGACCGCGCGAAGACCGAGATCGCGTTCAATTCGACCTGGCTCCTGCCGCTCGGAGCGGACGGCATGATCCGGCTCGCGGCGAAGTACACGGTGGCGCGCATGCTGGAGCGCGACGACTTCGGCAACCGCTACCAGAGCGGCCAGCCGATCGCGATCCACGAGTTCCTCTACCCGCTGGCGCAGGGCTACGACTCGGTCGCGCTCAAGGCGGACGTGGAGCTCGGCGGAACCGACCAGAAGTTCAACCTGCTCGTGGGCCGCGAACTGCAGCGGCACTACGGGCAGGAGCCGCAGTGCATCCTAACGCTGCCTCTGCTCGAGGGGCTCGATGGCGTCAACAAGATGTCGAAGTCGCTGGACAACTACGTCGGCATCACCGAGGCGCCGAACGAAATCTTCGGCAAGCTGATGTCGATTTCCGACGAGCTGATGTGGCGGTATTACACGCTGCTTTCGTTCCGGCCGCCTGAGGAGATCGCCGCGCTGAAACGCGAGTGCACCGAGGGCCGGAACCCGCGCGAGGCGAAAGTCGCGCTGGCCCTGGAAATTGTCGCGCGCTTCCACTCGGAGGCGGCCGCCGGGCACGCGCTCGCCGAATTCGAAGCGAGGTTCAGGCAGGGCGCGCTGCCTTCGAACATGCCGGAGGTCACGCTGGCGACGGCCGGCGCGGGCGTGCCGATCGCGCAGCTCGCGAAACGGGCGGGAATCGTCGATTCGACGTCGGAGGCACTGCGCCTGATCGCGCAGCGGGGACTCCGGGTCGACGGCGAGGTCGTCGCCGACAGGGGGCTCCTGATACCGGCGGGTCGCACGGTCGTCGTGCAGGCCGGCAAGCGCAAGTTCGCGCGGGTGACCGTGAGCTAGGGCCTGGTCATGCCGATGCAGCGTGCCCGGGCCCGCGCACGCGATCGGCGCCAGGAGAACCGTCGCGACTGCGCCGGCCCCGTCGCGGCCGCGAAGCTACTCCAGCTCGATTGCGTCGCTGATCGCGGCGATCCCCGCCTTCGCGCACACCTCGTCGGCGTCGCCGCCGGGCGCGCCGGAGACGCCGATGCCCCCGACCAGGGAACCCTTGGCGCGAATCACGAGACCGCCGCCGACGGCGACCACGTTCGGCAACTGCCGGATGCCGCTTTGCGGCTTGCCCGCCTGCGAGATTGCGGCGATTTCGGTCGTGTCGGTGCGAAAGCTGACCGCGGTGGCGGCCTTGTTGATCGCGGTCTGCGTCGTATGCGCACCGGCCAGGTTGTCCCGGAGCACGGCGAGCGGGCGCCCCCCGCGGTCGGATACGGCCACCGCGACGGTGTAGCCGTCCTTCTGGCAGCGGGCGAGCGCTGCCTGAGCCGCCTGCTGCGCGGCGGATGTCGTCAGTGTCATGTAATTCGCCAGCATCTTCTGTGCGGCAGCCGGCACCGCCGCGCCGACAACGATCGCCGCCGCTGCAAATAGGATCGATTTCTTCGCGCGCATGAGTTCTCCCACGGTCAGTTGGTCGATGGCGCCATCCCCGGATTGCCCGCGGCGCCCACGACCTGGGGCAGGTTGAGCGCGCGCGGGGCAATCGACTTCTGCGCGCGCAGGTAACGGGCTATCACGTCCCATATCGGTTCCCCGCCCGCGGCTTTCGCTTCCTCGGCGACCGGCGCCCAGCCGGCGACCTTGTATCTTCTCGCGGCATCGAGCGGCTTGCCCCCGAGCGTCATGCGCGTGATGCGGCCGCCCATCTTCGCGCGCGGGTCGATCGCGTAGGAGAGCCCGCCGACGCGCACCATGTCGCCGCCCTGCTGATAATACGGATCCGGGTTGAAGAGGTTGTCGGCCACGTCCTCCAGTATCGTCTTGATCGTCTCGCCCGTGAGCTCGTTGACCGTCACGTAGGGGTAGGTGATCGCCGTCTGGTCCATCAGGTGCTCGAACGTGATCGCCTGGCCGGGCAGCAGCGACGTTCCCCAGCGAAACCCCGGCGAGAACGCGATCTCGGCGTTCTTCTCCGCCATCAGGCCGTCGAGCAGCAACTGGTCGAACGTGCCGTTGAAGTTGCCGCGCCGGTAGAGCAGCCCTTCGGTGACCGCCAGCGTCTCCCCGAGCTTCGCCTTGTACGGCGAGCGCAGCTTGTCGATGAGCGCAGCCATCGCGGGATCGGCCGGCAGCAGATTAGAGAAAACCGGCAGCAGCCGGTAGCGGAAGTCGGCGACCTTGCCGCCCGTGACGTCGAGCTCCAGAACGGCGAGGAATTTGCCGTTGCTGCCGGCGTTGGTGACGAGGGTGCGGCCGCCGCCGTTGGCGACGATGGAGGGCGCGGGCACGCCGTCGTGGGTATGGCCTCCCAGGATCGCGTCGATGCCGCGCACGCGCGAGGCGAGCTTCAGGTCCACGTCCATCCCGTTGTGCGAGAGCAGCACTACGGCCTGCGCGCCCTTCCCCCGCGCCTCGTCGACGATCCTCTGCAGGTTCTCGTCCTGGATGCCGAACGTCCAGTTGGCAACGAAATAACGCGGGTTCGCGATGGGCGTGTACGGAAACGCCTGCCCGACGATCGCGATCGGCACGCCGGCGACGGTCCGGATCGTGTACGCCGGAAATACGGGATCGCCGAAGTCGGCGGTCCTGACGTTCTGCGCGAGGAATTGGACCCTGCCGGCGAAGTCCTTGTCCACGATCTCCTTCACCCGGTCGGCGCCGAGCGTGAAATCCCAGTGCCCCGTCATCACGTCGACGCCCAGCAGCTTGCACGCGTCGACCATGTCCTGGCCCTTCGTCCAGAGCGCGGTGGCGGACCCCTGCCACGTGTCGCCGCCGTCGAGCAGCAGCGCCTGCGGCCGCGACGCCTTCAGGCGCCTGACCAGCGTGGCGAGGTGCGCGAATCCGCCGACCTTGCCATAAGCCTTCGCCGCGGTGACGAAATCGAGATAGGTGAACGCGTGCGCATCGATCGTTCCGGGCCTGATGCCGAAACGCTTGAGCAGCGCCTCCCCGACGAGGTGCGGCGGCCTGCCCGCGAATTCGCCGAAGCCCAGGTTGACGTTCGGCTCGCGAAAGTAGGTCGGCAGGAGCTGCGCATGGCAGTCGGTGAAGTGCAGCAGGCACACGTTGCCGAATGGGGCGACGTCGTACATCGCGGCCGCCGCGTTGCCCTGTGCCAGCGCGCGGCGCGGCGAAAGGGGAAGGCCGGCGGCGGCGCCGGCGGCGAGCACGTTCAGGAATTCGCGGCGGTTCATGGTCCTCGGGCCGATCGGCGACGGATCACGGCCGGGCAAAGCGGGCCAGCGCGAGCACGTCCTCGGGGAACATCTCCTGGGCCTCCTTGAACACGATCCGGCCGTCGCGGTCGACGACGTAGACCTCCGGGAGCCCTTTGCGCGGCCCGAACCATTTGTCGCTCTGTGGCGTCGCCATGGCCGCCGGAAAGGTGTACTTGTGCTCCGCCATGTAGGCGCGCGCCTTGGCCGGCTCCCGGTCGATGGAGAACGTCAGGAAATAGAGGCCGCGCCCGTGTTGCGCCTCGTAGAGCTGCTGCAGCAGCGGATTCTGCCGGGCGCAAAACGGACACCACGACGCCCAGAATTCAACCACGACGACGCGCCCCGCGAGCGCGGAGGCGGGAAGCGTGCGGCCGTCGAGCAGCGTGACGTCGCGCCATTCGACCCGGTTGCCGACGGTGGCCGCGAGCGCCGGACCCAGCGCTGCACCGCCCAGCGCAGCGGCGAGAACACGCAGGGTTTCGCGGCGGTTCACCGGCGCTCGTTCGGGGTGCGCGAACTCAGTGGTTAACCGGTGAATCGGGGTCCATCAGCAGCGCGACGACGTCCTTGATCTGCTGTTCGGTCAGAATTCCCTTGTGGCCGAACCGCGGCATGTTGGTGCACGCGCTGTAGGCTTCGGCGTTGTACAGTTTGCCGTACGCGTACTTGCGGATGTCGTCCGTGTAGCCGCGGGACTTGCCGAACTGATAGAGGCTGGGACCGATCGTGCCGTACGACAACTCCTGCGGCGCCAGCTGATGGCAGGCATAGCAATTGGCGCCGGCCGGACCCTTGGGGTCGTCCGAGTACTGCATGCCGCGCCCCTCCTGCGCGATCCTTTCGCCGTTCTTCCAGTCGCCCAGGTACTTGCCGTCGGCCGGCCACTTGATCGACGCGAAGTTGGCCTTCTCGATCCGCTCGGCGACGTCCTTCGGCGGCACCTTGCCGGCGTATTCACTGCACGTCTTCTGCGTGTCGTCCTGCACCAGGCGGTCCAGATTCGCCTGGCCCGCTTCCCTGAACGAAGCCTTGAGCACGGCGGCGGCCTTCGTCGCGACCTCGGCGTCGCTCGGCGCCGTGGCGCAGCCGATCAGGATCGCGGGAGCGGCGAGCGCGGCGGCCAGTGCCATTGTCGGTTTCATGGTCCTGCGTTGCATGGCGTGCCCTCCGTCAGCGCTTGATCGCGGGCGCATCGAACGCGGCGCCGTTCGCATTGCGGGCGAGGAACATGGTCAGCGCGATCGAGGCGTCCGACGTGAACACGAGTTCGGGAAAGCGCTGCTGACGGAAGCAGTCGTTGAGACGCCACTGGAAAGAGCGCAGCTCGCCCTGCGAAACGCGGTAGCCCGGCCACGTCGTGTAGGCCCTTTGCGCCCCTTCGGGCTTCGTGAGATTGGGCAGGTCCTGCAGGCGGATGCGCTTGGCGTCCTCGCCGTGGCACGTCGCGCAGGCGAAATCGTGCGTTCCGCCGCGGAAGTAGAACATCCTCTCGCCGAGACGGTAGGCCTCCTGCTCTTTCGGGTGGCCCAACGCCACGTCCATGCGGATGCCGCGCGATTCGGACGTCACGTAGGCGACATAGGCTTCCATGTCGGACTTCCGGTCGGGACCGCCGAACGGCGCCTTGCGCGCATCGGCGTCGGAATAGCCCTGCAGCGCCACCATGCACCAGACGATCCGCGTTTCGAGGTCCATCACGCGGTCGGCGTCGGCGAAGTATTTCGGCAGCCGCGCATAGGCGCCCTTGACGACGCCGGCGCCGAGACCGAGATCGCAGGCCTCCAGCGTGGCGCTCTTCGGGCCGCGCTTCTGCCTCCAGAGTTCCGCGCCCCGCGCCTCCCAGAGCTCGGCGGGATTGCCGTCCTGCAACGCCGCGCGGTATTTGGCGATTTCGTCGACCGTCGTGCCCTGGCCCAGCGCCAGCGGCGCGGCGAGCGCGACGACCAATGCAGCGCCCCGCAGTGCACACCGAACGATGGAACGCATGAATCTCCTCCTTCGGGGAGCGCGACCCGATGGGGCGCTCCGGTTCCGGCGCGTCGCCGCACGGCCGGATCGAGGTCGCGGTGCGCTGCGCTCCGGCCGTTCGGCCGGTCAGCCGATTACCGCTTCGTCCGTACGCTTGTCCCCTTTGTTGTCCACCCAGGTGATCTGCACCTTGTCGCCCTTGGCGCCGCCCTTGAACTTGAACGACAGGAACGGGTTCTTCGAGACGGCCGGGCCCCACTGCGCCGTCAGGACGATTTTGCCGTTCCACGTCGCGCTCACCGTCTGGATGTGCCAGGCGGGAATCGTCTTGCCCGCGGCGTCCTTCCTCTGGCCGGTCTCCATTTCGTGGCTCATCAGGACTTTCACTTCGGTCGAATCGCCGACGACGTTCGCCCGGATCTTCATCGGATCTGCCATGACCGCTCCTCCTCAGCCGCCGCAACCGCCGAGCGTGACCTTGATCTCCTTGGACGCGACGTAGTACTTGCCGTCCGCCTTCACCAGCGCGTAGACGTTCGAGCTCTGGCCCATCTTGACGCGCGTGGTGATTGCCGGGTCCGTGCCGGCCGGGATGTCGAAACTGGCTGCCAGCGTGCTCGGGTTCTTCTCTATCAGGATCGCGATCGACTCCGTCCTGGGGATCGAGCTCGTCACGCCGATCGGGACCACCGCGCCGTTTTCGGCGATGTCGGGCGTCGACACGAAAACGATGTCCTTGCTCTGCGCCGGCGCGCTGCCGCCCAGCGCCTTCACCGTCTCGTCGACCGTCTTGGCTTCGAACGCGGCCTTGTTCCAGTCGGCCGCCCGTGCATCGCCCGGCTCGAGCCATCCCGCCGCGGCGATAAGCGACAGCAGCGTGAGCCCGCCGCCCGTCTTCAGGACTTCCCTGCGCTTGCCGTCCATAATGCCCCCCTCTGCAAGAACGGGCATTGTAGTACGCGCGCCCGATTCAGTGAACGGTAGCGCTCGACAGGAACCGCAGGTGCGCGCCCGATTTCAGGCGATAGACGCCCTCCCCGAGATGCTCGGCGCCGTCCATCTCTCCGCGCGTGTACATGATCTCCGTGTGGCCGTGCCTCGCTTCGAGCACCACGTCGTCCGCCGCGGTCCCCTCGTCCGGAACGCGCAGGTACTCGGTCTCGAAGACGACGCCGTCGACCAGCACGTAGTCGGCGTTGTCCATCGCACTTGCAAGATTCAGCATCTGGACGCCGGTAACCATGGTCCCTCCGGTGCGCGGGCCTTCGCAATCGGTCCGCGCACGTCAGCCGATATGCGGGCGGGAGCGGCCATGTTCAAGCCCAATGGTTACGGCCGACGGCCCCGCTCCTCGCGAGATAGAAACGCGGGGATGGCAACGCGGGTTGACGTCCCGGGCCGCCGGAGCGCGGCCGCGCACGGGCACCGGGGCTGCCCCGCGGCGCAAAGCGGGCGTCGAGCGCCATGGGTGCGCCCGATCGCGGCCGCTCAACGGACGAGTTCGCGGACGAAGTTGGGCAGCGCGAGCGCCGCCCGGTGCATCTCGCCGTTGTAGTACTGCAAGCCGACCAGGCGGCGCTCGGCGATGCGCTCGTCGATCTCCGCGGCCGAGACGCTCCGCGGGTCGAGCGTGGCCGACGCACAGGCCATCATCCACAAACCGCCATAGAGAGGGACGGACGTCAGGTACGGCGTGACGACCGGAAACGCGTCGCGGAGGCTCGCGAGCGTCGTGCGGATTCGGTCGGGGTGAGCGATGGGACTTGCAATGTGCAGCGTCATCGCGCCGCCCGGATTGAGGCGCGCCGCGCAGGCGCGATAGAAATCCGCCGTGTACAGCGCCTCGGAGGGGCCGCCGGGATCGGTGAGGTCGAGCACGATCAGGTCGAACCCATCGGCCGCCGCGCGCACGTAGGCGAAGCCGTCACCGATCGCGAGCGTGAGCCGCGGGTCGTCCAGCGCGCCGCCGTGGACCGCGCCGAGGTACCTGCGCGCGATGTCGACGACGGCAGCGTCGATCTCGGCGAGCGTCACCGACCGGATCGACGGATGCTTCAGGAGCTCCTCGGCCGACCCGCCGTCGCCGCCCCCGATGATGAGCGCGCGCTCCGGGCGCGGATGCGTCAGTGCCGGGAGATGCACGAGGTTCTCGTGATAGAAGAACTCGTCGCGCTCCGACGTCATGAAATGGCCGTCGAGGCGGAAGAGCCGGCCGAAGGGGACGCTGTCGTGAACCTCGATCGCCTGGTACGCGGAGTGGAACTTCTCGAATTGCCGCGCGGAACGGATGTAGAACCCCCATTCGGGCGTGAGCTGCTCCGTCATCAGGCCGCGAGCGAGGTCGCCGGGGGCCGCGCCCGCGGCTCCCCCCGGGCCGTCAGTCATCGGCGCTCCCGCGACGGATCACCTGAAATTTCCTTCGCGCGGGCTTGAACGCCGCCTCGAGCGAGCGGAAAAGCCGATCCGCCTTGTCGCTGTTGTCCGTGGCGAGATTGCAGACGTAGACGTCGACGGTCACGAACCCGCATTCCGGCCACGTATGGATCGCCAGATGCGACTCCGCAAGCAGCACCGTTCCCGTGACGCCCTGCGGCTCGAACTGGTGGAACGTGTCCCCGACGATCGCCAGCCCGCTCTCGCGAACGGCCTCCAGACACAGCGCGCGGAGGGCTTCGGCACGCCTGAATTCGGGCGTGTGGGCAGGACACCCGTACCATTCGCCTAACAGATGGACTCCGTCCATTAGTCGCCCCCTTGAGCCCCCGACACGGTATCGCAAGTCTGCGTTGCAGGCTCTCAAGAAAAAGCCCTGCCGCCTGCGTGTCACAGGAAGAAGGGCGCCCGCCGGTTCCGACATCGCTGTCACGCCGCGCGATGTAAACGTTGGATTATTGCACAAATCCAATCGAGGCGCGATAATTTGGGCCTCCAGACGCAGTGAAACAGCTCGCCGACCGCCGGTATGCGGGCGGTATCTTGCCAAAACGCGCGAACCGCGATTGCCGATCGTCCGGCCGCGCTCCATCGAGGCTCCATCCGACGCCATGACCGACGACGCGCCCGCTCCCGATTCCCAGCTTGCGAATGCGATCCGCGCGCTCGCGATGGACGCGGTGGAAGCGGCGAAGAGCGGGCATCCGGGCATGCCGATGGGCATGGCCGAAATCGCCGTCGCGCTGTGGAACCGCCATCTTTCGCACAACCCCGCGAATCCCCGGTGGGCGAACCGTGATCGATTCGTCGTCTCGAACGGTCACGGCTCGATGCTGCTCTACGCGCTGCTGCACCTCACCGGGTACGATCTCCCGCTCGAAGAGCTCAAGCGCTTTCGGCAGCTCCATTCCAAAACCCCCGGCCATCCGGAATTCGGCGCGACGCCCGGCGTCGAAACGACGACCGGGCCGCTGGGTCAGGGTCTCGCCAATGCGATCGGCATGGCGCTCGCCGAGAAACTCCTGGCCGCGGAGTTCAACCGCCCCGGACACGCGATCGTCGACCATCGGACATACGTGTTCGTCGGCGACGGTTGTCTCATGGAAGGCATCTCGCACGAGGCCTGCTCGCTCGCCGGCACGCTGGGCCTCGGCAAGCTGATCGCGATCTACGACGACAACGGCATCTCGATCGACGGCGAGACCCGTGGCTGGTTCACCGACGACACCGGCAAGCGTTTCGAGGCCTACGGCTGGAACGTGGTCCGCAACGTCGACGGTCATGATGTCGACGCGGTCGACGCCGCGATCCGCCGGGCACGGCAGGTCACGGACCGCCCGTCGCTGATCTGCTGCAAGACCGTCATCGGCAGGGGCGCGCCGCACAAGGCCGGCACCGCCGAGGCGCACGGTGCGCCACTCGGGGAAAAGGAGGTCGCGCTCGCGCGGGTCGCGCTCGGCTGGACGCACGCGCCCTTCGAGATTCCCGCCAGCATCTATGCCGGATGGACCGCGCGCGAACGCGGTGCATTTGCCGAGCAGGCCTGGGCCGACCGCTACGCGCAGTACCGCTCCGCGTATCCCGAGCTCGCGGCGGAATTCACGCGGCGGATGCACGGGGAGCTGCCCGTCGCATGGGGGGAGACGGCGAGCGCGTTCGCGCAGGCGCAGGCGGAGAAGGGCGAGACCGTGGCCACCCGGAAGGCCTCGCAGCAGGCCATCGAGGCGTTCGCGAAGACGCTGCCCGAGCTGATCGGCGGATCGGCGGACCTGACCGGGTCGGTGCTCACCGACTGGTCCGGCAGCAGGACCGTTGCCCGGGACGCCGCGGGCAACTACATCCATTTCGGCGTGCGCGAGTTCGCGATGTGCGCGATCGCGAACGGGCTCGCGCTGCACGGCGGCCTGATCCCGTACATGGGCACGTTCCTCACGTTCTCGGACTACGCGCGGAACGCCTTGCGGATGGCGGCGCTGATGAAGCTGCGGTCCATTTTCGTCTTCACGCACGATTCGATCGGGCTGGGCGAGGACGGACCCACGCACCAGCCGGTCGAGCACGCGGCGAGCCTGCGCCTCGTGCCGAACATGGACGTCTGGCGGCCCTGCGACACCGTCGAAGCCGCGGTCGCGTGGGCGGCGGCGATCGAGCGCCGGGATGGCCCGTCGTGCCTGCTGTTCACGCGCCAGAACACGCCCTTCCAGAAGCGCGACGCTCGGCAGATCGCCGACATCCGCCGCGGCGGATACGTGCTGGCGGACTGGGATCGCACCGCTGCGAAGCGGGCGGTGATCATCGCGACGGGGTCCGAGGTCGGGCTCGCCATGGGCGCACGCGAGTCGCTCGCCGCCGACGGCATCTCCGTGGCGGTCGTGTCGATGCCGTGCACGAGCGCGTTCGACCGGCAGGACGCTGCGTACCGCGCCAGCGTGCTGCCCCCGGGCATTCCGCGAGTAGCCGTCGAAGCGGGCTCGACCGACGGCTGGCGCAAGTACGTCGGCGCCGCCGACGATCGGCGCGGCGCGGTGATCGGTCTCGATGCCTTCGGCGAGTCAGCGCCCGCAGGGGCGCTGTTCAAGCACTTCGGCTTCACCGTGGAGAACGTCGCCACGACCGTGAAGCGCGTCGTCGCGTGAGCGCCGCCGGGCCGTCCCAAGGCGCGAATCGCGCTCCCTCGGGGGGCAGCGCAGCGGCGGCAGCCGCAAGCGTGGGGGTCCAGTGAGCGTGTTTTCCGTCCGTCGCGCCACCGCCGGCGACGCCCCTGCGATCGCCCGCGTGCGGGTGGACAGCTGGCGCACGACGTATCGCGGACTGATCCCCGACGCCTACCTGGACGGCATGCAGGTCGAAGCCAGCGCCGCGCTGTGGGACCGGGTGCTGACAGCGGGATCCAGCTCGACCAGCGTGTTCGTCGCCGAATGCGCCGGGGATGTCACGGGCTTTGCCTGCGGCACCCGGCTCGCGCCGCCCAAGCACGGCTTCGACGCCGAGCTGGCGGCGGTCTACCTGCGCCGCGATTTCCAGCGCAGGGGTGTCGGCCGGCGGCTCGTCGGGGCGGTCGTCGACGCGCAGCGCGTGAACGGTGCGACGGGTCTCTTGACCTGGGTCATCGCGGGCAACAAGGGTGCGCGCGCATTCTATGAGGGGCTGGGCGCCGAACTTGTCGTCGAGCAGCCGTTCCAATGGGACGGCATGGATCTCGTCGAGGCGGGCTACGGCTGGCGCGACCTGCCGACGCTCGCGGCGGCGTGTGCTGCCGTCGAATCGTCCACGCAGCGAGTTTGATAACGAACCGAGATTCCCTTGTCCATCCGGAGAAGAGCATGACGATCAAGATCGGCATCAACGGGTTCGGCCGCATCGGCCGCATGGTGCTTCGCGCTGCAGTGCGGGACTTTCCCGACATCGAAGTGGTCGGCATCAACGACCTGCTCGAGCCCGATTACCTGGCCTACATGCTGGGCTACGATTCCGTGCACGGCCGTTTCAAGGGTGATATCGCGGTCCACGGCAACACGCTGGTCGTCAACGGCAGGAGGATCCGCCTCACCGCCGCGAAGGATCCGGCCGAGCTCAAATGGAACGAGGTCGGCGCCGACATCGTGGTCGAGTCGACCGGTCTCTTTCTCACGCTGGAGACCGCCGGCAAGCACATCGCCGCGGGCGCGAAGAAGGTGATCATGTCGGCCCCTTCGAAGGACGACACTCCGATGTTCGTCTTCGGCGTCAATGACAAGACCTACGCCGGGCAGACCGTCATTTCCAATGCCTCCTGCACCACGAACTGTCTCGCGCCGGTGGCCAAGGTGCTGCACGACAACTGGGGGATCAAGCGCGGCCTGATGACCACCGTGCACGCGGCGACGGCCACCCAGAAGACGGTCGACGGCCCGTCGAACAAGGATTGGCGGGGCGGTCGCGGCATCCTCGAGAACATCATCCCGTCGTCCACGGGCGCCGCCAAGGCAGTCGGCAAGGTCATCCCCGAGCTCAACAAGAAGCTCACCGGCATGGCCTTCCGCGTGCCGACCTCGGACGTCTCGGTGGTCGACCTGACGGTGGAACTTTCGAAGGAAGCCACCTACGACGCCATCTGTGCCGCGATGAAGGCAGCCGCCGACGGGCCGATGAAGGGTGTGCTCGGCTACACCGAGGACAAGGTCGTGGCCACCGACTTTCGCGGCGAGAGCCGCACCTCCGTGTTCGATGCCGACGCGGGCATGGCCCTGGACGGCACTTTCGTCAAGGTCGTCGCCTGGTACGACAACGAATGGGGCTACTCCTGCAAGGTGCTGGAGATGGTCCGCGTGATGTCCAGGTAATCTGCCGTCAGCGCAGGTGCGTACCGCGCCCGCTTTCGCTGATCACCATGAATGGGGATACGGCAACAGCATGCTGGACGCGAACATTGCGCTCATGGCGGCGGCATAGCTTCGCGCCGGTACCGGTGTGACCAGCCCAGCGCTCCCCGTCGCGAACCCGCTGCTGCTCGATCCGGCGGAGACGCTGGTCGGGCCGCGTGTCGTCCTGCGCCGCTACCGGGACGGCGACGGCGACACGGTTGCGGCGGCCGTCGCCGAGTCGCGCGACCGGCTCCTGGCCGCCGGCATGCCGTGGGTGAAGGAGTGGGACGAGCCGGGCCAGGGGGCGGTCTTCGTCCGGCGCGGTCAGGCGCAGTGGGCGGCGCGCGAGGGTTTTCTGCTCGGGATGTGGGAGCGGGCGACAAACGCATATCTCGGCGGCTCCGGCCTGCACCGGATCGACTGGAGTGTTCCGAATGTCGAGATCGGCTACTGGATCCGGAACCGGTGCGAAGGCATGGGGTTCGTGACCGAAGCCGTGGCGCTCGTCGCCGCGTTCGGGTTCGACTCGCTCCGCGCGCAACGCGTGCGCATCCGCTGCGACGCCGCGAATGCCCGCAGCGCCGCAGTGCCGCGACGCCTGGGGTTCGTCCACGAGGCCACGCTGCGCAACGAATGCCGGCGCGGCGACGGCACGCTGCGCGACACCTTCGAATTCGGCCTCACGCCGGACGATTTCCGCGCTCTGCGCGCCGGCGCCTGGCGCGCCTTCCTCGCGCCCGCCTGACCCCGACGCCGCCTTCAAACGGAAACCCCTGAGAGACGACCATGCCCAACCCGTTCACCACGCACCCCGCGTCCGTCGGTGAAACGTACCTCCAGCACATGCGGTTCGCGCGGAGGTTCGGCGGCCGCATGCTGCTCGGAGGCCTCGCCGCTCTGCTTCACTCCGCGTTCCCGTTCCTGTTCGTGACGACGGCGAGCCGCATCAACGACGAGCTCGTCGCGATGCGGGCCGCGTCCCGCGGCCGCACCGTACGCGTCTTTGACATCGAAACGATGCAACCCCTCGACTATCACATCTGACGATCATGGAATTCCGCCGCCTCGCCGATACCGATGTCCGTGGAAAGCGCGTGTTCATCCGCGCCGATCTCAACGTGCCGCAGGACGACGCCGGCAACGTCACCGACGACTCGCGGATACGCGCGTCGGTCCCCGCGATCCGCGACGCCCTCGCGCGCGGGGCGGCGGTGATGGTGACCTCGCACCTCGGCCGGCCGACCGAGGGCCAGTGGAGCGAGGCCGACTCGCTCGCGCCGATCGCGAAGCGACTGTCCGCGCTGCTGGGCCGGCCGGTGCCGCTCGTCAAGGACTGGGTCGACGCAGGCGCGTGGCACACGGCGCTCGCGCCGGGCGACGTCGTGCTGCTCGAGAACTGCCGCTGCAACAGGGGCGAGAAGAAGGACGACGACGTTCTCGCGCGCAGGATGGCGAAGCTCTGCGACGTCTACGTCAACGACGCCTTCGGCACCGCGCACCGGGCCGAGGCCACCACGCACGGGATCGCGAAGCACGCGCCGGTCGCGTGCGCGGGCCCGCTGATGGCGGCCGAGCTCGAGGCGCTCGGGAAGGCACTCGCGCACCCGGCGCGGCCGCTGGTCGCGATCGTCGGCGGAGCGAAAGTCTCGACCAAGCTCACGGTGCTGAAGGCACTGGCCGCCAAGGTCGACGCGCTGATCGTCGGCGGCGGCATCGCCAACACGTTCATCCTGGCGGCGCACGGCCACGTCGGCAAGTCGCTGGTCGAGGCGGACCTGGTCGGCGAGGCCCAGGCGATTCTCGACGCCTTCCCGGGACGGGTGCCCATCCCGGTCGATGCGGTGTGCGCGAAGGAGTTCTCGGCGACGGCGGCCCCGACGCTCAAGGCGATCGAGAATCTCGAGCCGGACGACATGATTCTCGATATCGGTCCGAGCTCGGTCGCGGTGCTGAAGATGATCGTGGCCAGGGCCGGCACGATCGTCTGGAACGGGCCGATCGGCGTATTCGAGTTCGACGCATTCGCGGCCGGCACGAAGGCACTGGCGGAGGCGATTGCCGCTTCCGGGGCGTTCTCGATCGCGGGAGGCGGCGACACGGTGGCCGCGATCAACAAGTTCGGGATCGCCGATCGCATCTCGTACATCTCGACCGCCGGTGGCGCATTCCTGGAGTTCCTCGAGGGCAGGACGCTGCCGGCCGTGGCGATCCTGGAGACCCGCGCCAAAGGCTGAGCCCGGGGTCCCGGTAGAATGACGTGACCCGATTCCCCGCGTTTCCCTGGAGAACACCATGCCCCTCGTCTCGATGCGCCAGCTGCTGGACCACGCCGCCGAGAACGGCTACGGCCTTCCCGCGTTCAACGTCAACAACCTGGAGCAGGTCCAGGCGATCATGGCCGCGGCGTCCGAAACCGATAGCCCGGCGATCATGCAGGCATCCGCCGGCGCGCGGAAATACGCGGGCGAGACGTTCCTGCGCCACCTGATCGAAGCCGCGGTCGAGAGCTACCCGGAGGTCCCCGTCGTGATGCACCAGGACCACGGGCAGTCCCCGGACGTCTGCCTGCAGGCGATGCGGCTGGGGTTCTCCAGCGTGATGATGGACGGGTCGCTCATGGCCGACGGCAAGTCGATCGCGAGCTACGAGTACAACGTCGACGTCACGAAGAGGGTCGTCACGATGGCGCACGCGATCGGCGTGACGGTCGAGGGCGAGCTGGGATGCCTGGGCTCGCTCGAGACGATGAAAGGCGACAAGGAGGACGGGCACGGCGCCGATGGCACGATGACGCGCGAGATGCTGCTGACCGACCCCGACCAGGCGGCCGACTTCGTCAAGGCGACGCAGCTGGACGCGCTGGCGATCGCGATCGGAACCTCGCACGGCGCGTACAAGTTCACGCGCAAGCCGACCGGGGACATCCTCGCGATCGACCGGATCAAGGCGATCCACGCCCGGATTCCGAACACGCATCTGGTGATGCACGGCAGCTCGTCGGTGCCGCAGGACCTGCTGCAGATCATCCGCGAGAACGGCGGCGAGATGAAGGAGACGTACGGCGTGCCCGTCGAGGAGATCCAGGAAGGGATCCGGCACGGCGTGCGCAAGGTCAACATCGACACCGACATCCGGCTCGCGATGACGGCGGCCGTGCGCAGGTTCCTCGCCACGAACAGGAGCGCGTTCGATCCGCGCGACTATCTCAAGCCCGCGCGCGAGGCGGCAAAGCAGATCTGCAGGCAGCGCTACGAGCAGTTCGGCTGCGCCGGCATGGCATCGAAGATCAAGCCCATCGCACTGGATAAGATCGCCGCCAGGTACAAGGCGGGCGAGCTCGCGCAGATCGTCCACTGACGCAGGCAGCGGCCGGCGATTCACGCGGTGGGGCGAGGCGCTTCGGTGCGGGCGCCTGCCGTACCCTAAGCCGGCGGCGAAGCGCCTCGCTCCGACGCGAAGCCACAGTGCCGTCCGTAACGACCTTCAGGCCGTCACGAGCATCGCGACGACGGCCGCGGCCATCGTCCACGTCGCGAGCCATCCCAGCGCCTTCAGCCGGCGGGTGACCGTGAACGCGCCCATCACCTTCGGATCGTCGGCGAGCAGCATCATCACGACCATGATCGGAACCGCAATCACGCCGTTGATCACGGCGCTCCAGAACAGCGCCCTGATCGGGTCGATCGGCGTGAAGTCGAGCGCGACGCCGGCGAGCGTCGCGAGCGCGATGATCGCGTAGAACTCGCGCGCTTCGAGGAGCTTCAGGTCCAGGCCGCTCTTCCATTCGAAGGCCTCGGCGACCGCGTAGGCCGCCGACCCGGCGAGCACCGGCACCGCAAGCAGCCCGGTGCCGATGATCCCGAGGCTGAACAGCAGGAACGCGGAGTCGCCGGCCAGCGGCCTCAGCGCCTCGGCCGCCTGCGCGGACGTCTGGATGTCGTTGATCCCGGCTGCATGGAGGGTCGCAGCGGTGCTGACGATGATGCAGAGCGCAATCAGGTTCGAGAAGCCCATGCCGATGTACGTGTCGATCTTGATCCGGTGGAGGTGTCGGTGCGCGTCCTCCGGCGCGTGCGCGAGCGCCGATGCATTGGGATCCGCGTTGAGCTCCTCCACCTCCTGCGCCGCCTGCCAGAAAAACAGGTAGGGACTGATCGTCGTGCCGAACACCGCGACGATGACGGTCAGCGACTGCGCGGTCAGCGCGACCCGCGGCCAGACGATGCCGACGAACACCTCGCGCCAGGGGACGGCGATGGTGAAGACGACGGCGACGTAGGCGAGCAGGGCGAGCGTCAGCCACTTGAGGTAGCGGACGTAGCGCTGATACGGGAGGAACACCTGCAGCAGTAGCGAAACGACCCCGAAGACGATTGCGTGGCCGTGCTCCGGACCGCCGGCGACGAGCTGCAGCGCCTCGCCCATCGCCGCGATGTCGGCGGCGACGTTGATGGTGTTCGCGACGACGAGCATCGCCACGATCGCGTAGAGCACGGTCCGCGGAAAATGGCGGCGGATGTTCGATGCGAGCCCGTGGCCGGTGACGCGGCCCATCCGCGCGCTGACCATCTGGATGCCGACCATCAGCGGATAGGTGAGGACGACGGTCCAGCCCAGCTGGTAGCCGAACTGCGCGCCGGCCTGCGAGTACGTCGCGATCCCGCTCGGATCGTCGTCGGCGGCCCCGGTGATGAGGCCGGGGCCGAGATGGCGAAACCAGCGGCGCGGCGTGTCGGTCATCCGTTCTTCCGTTTCGGCACGCGAAGCGCCCGTCCCTGGCCCGGCGCGGCAGGCGCGAGTGTACACGCATCGACCCGCGACCTTACGCCTCCCGCCATCGCCGCGCTGTGCTAGCATCGTCGGGCATTGCCGGCGAACGATCATGCCGCCACACACACCACGAGAAAAGTAAAGGAGCCATCATGGGGATCATGGGGATCATCTGGACCGTCGTCGTCGGCCTGATCGTAGGCATTCTCGCGCGCTGGTTCTACCCCGGCCCGGTCCCGATGGCGTGGTGGCTCACGGCGCTCCTCGGCATCGGCGGTTCGATCGTCGGCGGGTTCATCAGCAGCCTGATCTGGAAATCGCCGGACGGCAAGTTCCATCCGGCCGGATGGATCATGTCGATACTTGGGGCAATGATTCTGCTCTGGATCTATACCCGTCTCATGCAGTGACCGCGGCGGCGAGCGACGACGGCGGCGCCAGGCGCTACGGATGATCCCGCTCACCGAGCTCGAAGCCGCCGCCCGCAACGTCTACGCGGCGATGGCGCCTACGCCGCAGTACGCCTGGCCGCTGCTGGCACGCCGCGCGGGCCGCGTGGTCTGGGTCAAGCACGAGAACCATACGCCGACCGGCGCGTTCAAGGTGCGCGGCGGATTGAACCTGCTGGCGCGGCTCGCGGAAAGCGGCACCGTGGCGCGCACCGGCATCGTCAGCGCGACGCGCGGCAATCACGGACAGAGCCTGGCATTCGCCGCGCGGCGGCACGGCGTCCGCTGCGTGATCGTCGTGCCGCGAGGCAACTCGACGGACAAGAACGAAGCGATGCGCGCGTTCGGCGCCGAGCTTCTGGAGCACGGCCGCGACTTCGACGAAGCGCGCGAGCACGCGGGCGCGCTGGCGCGCGAGCAGGGCCTGCATCTGGTCGGTCCGTTCCAGCGCGAACTCGTCGCCGGCGTGGGCACTTACGCGCTGGAGCTGTTCCGCGCCGCCGGTGCCATCGACACCGTGTACGTCCCGATCGGCTGCGGATCCGGAATCTGCGGGCTCATCAGCGCCCGCGACGCGCTGCGACTGCCGACCGAGATCGTCGGCGTCGTCTCGGCGCACGCCAATGCGTACGCGCAGTCGTTCGCCGCGGGCAGGCCCATCGAGACGCAGAGCGCCGACACACTCGCCGACGGCATGGCCGTGCGCGTGCCCGTGCCGGAGGCGCTCGAGGTGATCCGCGCGGGCGCGGCGCGCGTGGTCGAGGTCACCGACGCAGAGGTCGAGGACGCGATGCGCGCCCTCTTCAGCGACGCGCACCAGGTCGCCGAGGGCGCGGGCGCCGCGCCCCTGGCCGCGCTGCTGAAGGAGGGCCACCACGCCGGGCGCCGCGCCGCCGTCGTGCTCAGCGGGGGCAACGTCGATCGCGCCGTCTACGCGCGCACGCTCGCGGGCGGATGGACGTGATGGCCGCCCGCCGCGGGACGCACTGATCAGCCCGGTCCCATGTCCGGCTCGGGACCCAGGATCTGCTCGCGCAACTCGCGGTAGCGCGGGAGCTGCGGCGGGTAGACGCAGATGTACTTGACCTGCGCGGCCAGCAGGCAGCGCTGCTTGATGGTCTCGAGCTTCTGATCGCGCGGATTGACGACGGCATCGGGTTCCCTTGTGTCGACGATCGCGAGTATCGTCATGTCCCGGTCGCAAAGGACGAAGCCGACGTGCCGGTTCGCGATCTTGTTGAACGCGCGCAGCCGCTCCATGCCCTGCGGCCCGATCTTGACCTGCAGCACGTCCGAAAGGCGGACGCGCGCGAAGATCTCGTGTCGCGGGAATGCCACCTTGAGCATCATGTAGACGACGCCCTCGGCCTTGCTGAGGAATCGCGGACGCAGCAGGTAGAGCCCCGGCAGCTCGGCCGACGAGAGGAGCCGTGTCGTCTCCCCCTCCGTCCACTGCGCCACGGTGTTCGGCGCGTCGGCGCCGCTTCCCGACCCGCTGCCGCCCGCGCGGCGGCGCCGGAGCATGCCGACCGTGACTGCGATGGCCAGCGCGCCCATCGCGATTGCGATGAGCATGGCGGGATTCACGAAGTTCATCTAGGGCGCTCAGGCGCCCGGCCGGCACGCGGCGCTCGCTGACGGCGGGCAGATCGACGATCCGGACATGGGCGATGGATGGCTTCGCGGTGGCAGTCGCCGCGCCGGGAACGCGCCCGCGGGCAAACCACGCCTGCCGACGCGGCAGGTCGGGCCGCGCGCGAACTGCCGGATGCGACGCCGGACCACTCTCCGAAACTAGTCTAAAGCATTTTGCGGCGGCAAGGCTAAGGCGCGCGCTCCTCGACGCAAAGCGGGCGGCGATGCTCCCGCCGGGCGAGGGCAAAGCAAAGGCCCGGACGAACCGGGCCTCCGCTCGAGTCCTGCGGGACGCTCCCGCGGTCGCGTGTCCGGCGTGGACACGGGAACGGGGGCGGCCCCCGTGAACGGCCCGGACTGCGGGACGCTCACGCGGGTCCGCGTCACATGTCCATGTCGCCCATGCCGCCCATGCCGCCCATCCCGCCGCCGCCCATCCCGCCGCCGCCCTTCTCGTCCTTCGGCTGCTCGGCGACCATGGCTTCCGTCGTGAGCAGCAGCGCGGCCACCGATGCGGCGTTCTGCAGCGCGAAGCGGGTGACCTTGGTCGGATCGACGACGCCCATCTCGACCAGGTCGCCGTACTGCCCGGACTGGGCGTTGAAGCCGAAGTTGCCCTTGCCCTCGACGACCCTGTTGACGACGACGCTGGGCTCGTCACCCGCGTTGGCGACGATCTGGCGGAGCGGCTCCTCGAGGGCGCGCAGCACGATCTTGATGCCTGCGTCCTGGTCGTGGTTATCGCCCTTCAGGTTCTTGAGGTTGGCGCGCGCGCGCAGATACGCGACGCCACCGCCCGCGACGATGCCTTCCTCGACGGCCGCGCGCGTCGCGTGCAGTGCGTCCTCGACGCGCGCCTTCTTCTCCTTCATCTCGACTTCGGTCGCCGCGCCCACCTTGATCACCGCGACACCGCCGGCGAGCTTGGCCACGCGCTCCTGTAGCTTCTCCTTGTCGTAGTCGGAGGTCGCTTCCTCGACCTGCTTGCGGATGTTCTTCACCCGCGCCTCGATCGCGGCCTTTTCGCCCGCGCCGTCGATGATCGTCGTGTCTTCCTTGCCCACTTCGATCTTCTTCGCGCGTCCGAGGTCCTTGAGCGTCGCGTTCTCGAGCTTCAGACCGAGCTCTTCCGCGATCACCGTGCCGCCGGTGAGGATCGCGATGTCTTCCAGCATCGCCTTGCGGCGGTCGCCGAACCCCGGCGCCTTGACGGCCGTCGTCTTGAGGATGCCGCGGATGTTGTTGACGACCAGAGTCGCCAGCGCCTCGCCGTCGACGTCCTCGGCGATGATCAGGAGCGGCTTGCCGGACTTCGCCACCTGCTCGAGCAGCGGCAGGAGATCGCGGATGTTCGAGACCTTCTTGTCGTGCAGCAGGATGTACGGGTCCTCGAGCAGCGAGACCTGCTTGTCGGGATTGTTGATGAAGTACGGCGAGATGTAGCCGCGATCGAATTGCATGCCCTCGACGAGGTCGAGCTCGTTCTCGAGACCCTTGCCGTCCTCGACGGTGATGACGCCTTCCTTGCCGACCTTGTCCATCGCCTCGGCAATCGTCTTGCCGATCGCTTCGTCGGCGTTCGCCGAGATAGCGCCGACCTGCGCGATTTCCTTGCTGGTCGTGCAGGGCTTGCTGATCTTCTTGAGCTCGTCGACGATGGACAGGACGGCCTTGTCGATGCCGCGCTTCAGGTCCATCGGGTTCATCCCGGCCGCAACGTACTTGAAGCCTTCGTTGCAGATCGCCTGGGCGAGGACCGTGGCGGTGGTCGTGCCGTCGCCGGCGACGTCCGACGTCTTGGACGCGACTTCCTTCACCATCTGCGCACCCATGTTCTCGAACTTGTCCTTGAGCTCTATTTCCTTCGCCACCGACACGCCGTCCTTGGTGATCGTCGGCGCGCCGAAGCTGCGCTCGAGCACGACGTTGCGACCCTTGGGTCCGAGCGTGACCTTGACCGCGTTGGCCAGGATGTTCACGCCTTGCATCATCCTGTTGCGCGCGCCTTCGCCGAAGCGTACGTCTTTAGCTGCCATGTTGTATCTCCTGATTGCCTGTGCTTGGGGGCGGAATGCCTAGTCGATGATGCCGATGATGTCGTCTTCGCGCATGTGCAGCAGATCCTGTCCATCCAGCTTGAATTCCTGGCCGGAGTACTTGCCGAACAGCACCTTGTTGCCTGGCTTGACGCCCATCGGGATGAGCTTGCCGTTGTCGTCGGTCTTGCCGGGGCCGCAGTGGACCACTTCACCCTGGGAGGGCTTTTCGGCTGCCGTGTCGGGGATGACGATACCGCCTGCGGTCTTCCTCTCTTCTTCGAGCCGTTTAACGATCACGCGATCGTGCAGAGGACGAATCTTCATGGTCAGTGCTCACTCCTGTTGAATATTTCGTTTATAATCAGTCACATATGAAGCCGATTCCGATGCAGACTACCGGCTCTTTAGGACATGTCCTGCGCTATCGCCCTGTTAGCACTCGGCGATAGCGAGTGCTAATAATACGGTCCGCCGGAGCGGAAAGCAACCCCGAGCGGCCCGGCCGCGGATCGGGCGCGCGACGGTAGCCGTCCCGCGACGACCGGGGAAGCCGCCCGCCGGCGCGGCAAACCGGCCGACCGCCCGCCCCCTGCAGGAAGCCGTTCGTAAGCCTGTGCACCGGCGGGCCGCCCCCGGCGTTATCGTCATCGCACCCTGATGGTCGTTGCCGACCGATGCTCCGCCCCGCCAATGTCGTCGATCTCCCGATCCTTCGCGCGCTGATCCGCGATGGCGCGGCGCAGGGCAGCTTCGATCGCGGGCTCGCGACCGAATCGCGGGAGACGAGCCTGTTCTTCGCAAATCTCCGGCAGGCCCTCGCGACGGGTTACTTCGTCGAGGAGGATCCGAGCACCGGGGACCTTGTGCCGGTCGCGGTTCCGGGCTTCATGTACGTCCCAGAAAGCGGCGGCGCCCCGCATCGGCCGATCGGTTTCGGTCTCTTCAAGGCGGCGGCCGTCGGCTACGAGCTCTGGCTCACCGGCCTCGACGCGGCGTGGCGCGGCCACGGGCACGGCCGGGTGATGATGGCCGAGCTGCTGAAGACGCCTCCCGGCCGGCAGGCGTACGTCATCCGCGTCAACACCTTTGCGCCGGAAAGCCCGGCGCTGGCACATCTGCTCGTGTCGCTGGGTTACGTCTGCGTACGCGAAACGCCCCAGCACACGTGGTATCTGCGCCGCGACGCGCCCGAAGAGGTCGCGCGGAGCCTGGGCACCACGAGGCTGTCGGGCGCCGCCCACTGAGAAACGCAACGCGCCCCGGCGTCCGGGCATCGGCGCGGGTCCCGCGGACCGGCGCCGTCGCGGCGCCCCGGCTCCGTGATAACGTAGCGGCACGCACCTCCGACGGCCGCACTGACCCATGGATGACCTGACACCACCTCGCCCTCCGGCATCATCCGCCGCGGGAGCGGACCCCGGCACGCCCGTGGCACAACCGCGGCCGCCACGCACTGTCGCCGCCGGCCGCGGCACCGCGTGGTGGGCCGAAGGCTGGCGGCTCTTCACCGCCGCGCCCGGCGTATGGATCGTCATCACGATTCTGTACGTGGTCATCAACTGCATGCTCGCGTTCATCCCCGTGCTCGGCACGGTCGCGACGACGCTGCTGGCGCCGGTGCTGGCGGGCGGCGTGCTTTCCGGCTGCCGCGCGCTGGATCGCGGGGGCGAGCTGACGGTCAACCACCTGTTCGCGGGCTTCAGCGACAAGCTTGCGCCGCTTTTTATCGTGGGGCTCCTTTACCTCGCGGGGACGATCGTGATCGTGGTCGTCGTCATGGCGGGCCTCTTCACCGCCGTCGGGGTCACCGGCATCTCGAAGCTTCTCGGGGGCGACCCGATGGGGGCAGGCATCGCCGTACTGGCGACGCTCGGCATCGGCGCGCTGCTCGCGACGCTCGTCGGGCTGCTGCTCGGGATCCCGCTGATCATGGCGTGCTGGTTCGCGCCCGCGCTCGTCTTCTTCCGCAACGACGAGCCGCTGGCTGCGATGAAGGCCAGTTTCGACGCATCTCTCGTCAACATGCTGCCGATGCTCGTCTACAGCCTGGTCGGGCTCGTGCTCGCGATCGTCGCGTCGCTGCCGTTCCTCCTCGGCTGGCTCGTGCTCGCCCCCGTGTTCGCCGCAAGCGTCTACGCGAGCTACAAGGACATCTACGGCGAGCCCGGCTGAGCCGTGGGTCCGGCCCCGGCGAAATCCGGGGCCCGATCCGGCGCGCCCGTTGCTGCCGTCCCGAACGCAGGGAAGCATCCAGGACGTCGCGCGTCCGGCCGCGGCATGGCGACTCAGTGCGCCCTTTCCCAGTTCGGCCCCGCGCCGACATCCACGACGAGGGGCACGGACAGCGCCGCGACACCTGTCATGCGGGCCGGCAGCGCAGCTTTCACGTGCGCGAGCTCGCCCTGCGGGACCTCGAACACGAGCTCGTCGTGCACCTGCAGCACGAGCTTCGTCGCGAGCCGCTCCTGCCGCAGCCAGTCGCGCACCGCGATCATCGCGAGCTTGACCAGGTCGGCCGCGGTGCCCTGCATCGGCGCGTTGATCGCCGCGCGCTCGGCGCCGGCGCGACGCGGCCCGCCCGCAGCCTTGATGTCGGGCAGCCATAGCCGCCTCCCGAACACCGTCTCGACGTAGCCGTGCTCGCGCGCGAACTCGCGCGTGGCCTGCATGTAGGCGGCCACACCCGGGTAGCGCTGGAAGTACCGGTCGATGAACTGCTGCGCCGCGGCGCGCTCGATGCCGAGCTGCTGCGCGAGCCCGAACGCGCCCATCCCGTAGATCAGCCCGAAGTTGACCGCCTTGATGTAGCGCCGTTGATCGCCCGTGACCTCGGATACCGGCACGCCGAAGATGTCGGCGGCCGTCGCCTTGTGGATGTCCGCGCCCTCGTGGAACGCCTTGACCAGCGCCGGGTCGCCGGACAGGTGCGCCATGATCCGCAGCTCGATCTGCGAATAATCGGCGGAGACGATCACCTCGCCGGGCGGCGCGATGAACGCCTCGCGGATGCGCCGGCCTTCCGGGGTGCGCACCGGGATGTTCTGCAGGTTCGGGTCCGACGACGCGAGCCGCCCGGTGACCGCGGTCGCCTGGCTGAAGGTCGTGTGCACGCGCCCCGTGCGTCGGTTGACCATCTGCGGGAGCTTGTCGGTGTAGGTGGACTTGAGCTTCGACAGCGCGCGGTGCTCCAGCAGCACCTTCGGCAGAGGATAGTCGGCGGCGAGCTCGGTCAGCACCTCCTCGTCCGTCGACGGCTGCCCGGTGGCCGTCTTGCGCAGCGTCGGCAGCTTCATCTTGTCGAACAGGACCTCGCCGAGCTGCTTCGGCGACGCGAGGTTGAAGGGCTGCCCGGCGAGCTCAAACGCCTGCTGCTCCAGGGCCATCACCTTCTCCGCGAGCTCCCGGCTCTGCGCGCCGAGCAGCGCGGTGTCGAGCATCACCCCCTCTCGCTCCATCTCGAACAGGATCTCGCGCACCGGCATCTCGATGGCCGCGTAGACGTGGTCGAGCTTGGGTTCCGCGGCGACGCGCGGGTGGAGGAAGCGGTGCAGCTGCAGCGTGATGTCGGCATCCTCCGCCGAGTAGGCGGTCGCGTCGTCGATGCCCACCTGATCGAAGCCGATCTGCTTCGCGCCCTTTCCTGCGACCTCCGCGAACGTGATCGTCCTGACGTTCAGGTGCCGCCACGCGAGACTGTCCATGTCGTGCGGCCGGTGCGCCTCGAGCACGTAGGATTCGAGCAGCGTGTCGTGCGCGACGCCGGCGAGCGTGAGGCCGTGGTTCGCAAGCACGTGCTGGTCGTATTTCACGTTCTGGCCGAGCTTATTCTTCGCCGGATCGGCGAACCAGGGCGCGAGCCGGGCGAGCGTCGCGTCGAATGGGAGCTGGTCCGGCGCACCCGGATAGCGGTGCGCGAGCGGCACGTAGCACGCGACGCCCGGCTCGATGGCGAACGAGAGGCCGACGATCTTCGCCTCCAGCGGGTCGAGTCCCGTCGTCTCCGTGTCGAAGCACACCAGTTCGGCGTTCTCGATCGCCTGTAGCCACCGCTCGAACGCGGCCGCGTCGAGGACCGCTTCGTAACGGCGGGGGACCGGGGGCGGCGGATCTCCGGAAACCGATCCGTCGCGCGCCGTCGCATCGGCGAACGTCCGCGTGTCCTGGCGCGCCGCGCGATCGGCGATCGCCGATCCGGCGTCCCCGCGCGCGCCACCGCCCCTGATGTCGCGCAGCCAGGTCTTGAACTCGAAGCGTTCGTAGAGCGACTTGAGCCTGTCCGCGTCCGGCGCCCCGCGCGCGAGATCGGCGGGCGTCACGGGCAGCGCGCAGTCGGTCTTCACGGTGAGGAGCCGCTTGCCCTGCGGCAGCCAGTCGAGCGTCGCCCGCAGGTTCTCGCCGACGACGCCGGGAATCTCGGCCGCGTGCTCCACCACGGCGTCCAGCGATCCGTATTGCGCGAGCCACTTGGCCGCCGTCTTCGGCCCGACCTTGGCCACGCCCGGGACGTTGTCGACGACGTCCCCCGTCAATGCGAGCAGGTCGAGCACCAGATCGGCGCGGACGCCGAACTTGGCGAGGACCCCGGCTTCGTCGAGCGTCTCGTTGCTCATCGTGTTGACGAGCGTGATGCCGGGCTGCACGAGCTGCGCGAGGTCCTTGTCCGACGTCGAGATCACGCAGTCGATGCCCTCGGCGGCGGCCCGCTTCGCGAGCGTGCCGATCACGTCGTCGGCCTCGACGCCCTCGATCATCAGCAGCGGCCACCCGTTCGCGCGGACGATCTCATGCAGCGGCTCGATCTGCCGGACGAGGTCCTCGGGCATCGGCGGCCGCTGCGCTTTGTACAGCGGGTACCACTCGTCGCGGAACGTCTTGCCCGGAGCATCGAAGACGACGGCGAAGTAGTCGGGCTTCTCGTCTTCGGCTATCCTGCGCAGCATCGACACCACGCCGCGCAGGGCACCGGTCGGCTCGCCCTGGGACGTGCGCAGGTCCGGCAGCGCATGGAACGCGCGATACAGGTACGACGACCCATCCACCAGCACGAGCGTAGGCATGTTTCAGACCACCAAGATCCCGGAACTGATCGATCCGCAGGCGACTTACACCAGCAACGGCCAGGAGGCCTGGCGGGTGCTGGGGATTATGGCAGAGTTCGCGGCGGCGACCGAAAGGCTGCGCGGCGTCCGGCCCGCGGTGTCGATGTTCGGCAGCGCGCGCATGAAACCCGACCATCCGTACTATGCGAAGGCCGAGAGGATCGCGCGCCTCCTGTCGGACGCCGGCTTCGCCGTGATCTCGGGCGGCGGGCCGGGACTCATGGAAGCCGCGAACCGCGGCGCGTTCGCCGGCAAGTCGCCGGCGATCGGCCTCAACATCCTGCTGCCGCACGAGCGGGGCGGCAACGAATTCCAGGACGTCGCGTTCGACTTCCGCTACTTCTTCGCGCGCAAGATGATGTTCGTGCGCTTCGCGTCCGCGTACGTCGTGCTGCCCGGTGGATTCGGCACGCTGGACGAGCTGTCCGAGTGCCTGACGCTCGTGCAGACGGGCAAGAGCCGCCGCATTCCGATCATTCTCGTCGGCGGCGATTTCTGGCGCGGCCTCGTCGACTGGATGCGCGACAGGCTTGTCGGCGAGGGCATGGCGGACGAGAAGGACCTCGGGCTCATGAAGATCATCGAAGAGCCGGAAGCGATTGTCGAAGCGATCTTCGAGTTCTACGAGACGCGCGGCTTCCAGCCGACGCGTGAGGAGCGGCAGAAGATGCTGAATCTCTGACGCGGGGCGACGGAAGCGACCGCCGGCGCGCGGGGGCGCCGCTCGCGTCCCATGCCGCTCTGCTAAAATGGAAGCATCCCAGGCATCGCATGAATCCCCCGCACGCCCCGCTGTGCCTTGCCCTTGCCGTCGCGCTGTTCGCGGCCGCGGGTCTCGCCGCGGCGCAGGGTGCGCCACCGCCGCCGCTGCCCGCGTCGCCCTCCGCGTCGCCGCCCACGCCGCCGGTACTCGAGCCTCTGCCCGAGATCCCGCCGCCGCCCGGAATCTCGGGCGATCTGGACCTCGAGCCGCAGGTGACGATCACGCGCAAGGACGGCGAGACCATCGAGGAAGCGCGCGTCAACGGTCGGCTGGTCTGGGTCAAGGTGACGCCGCGCCACGGCAGGCCGTACTTCCTCGTGCCGGACGGCGGCGGCAACGTCTATGTGCGCCGTGACAGTCTGGATACCGGCCTCAAGGTTCCGCTGTGGCTGCTCCTCGAGTTCTGATCTGAGCTCTCTTCCCCGGATGTCCGCCTGAGGCTGCGCGCCGCGCGCGCAGCGATGCCCGATGTCGGTCTACACACCCGTTACCGCCGAAGAGCTCGACGCATGGCTCGCCCGCTACGCGGTCGGCGCGCTCGTCGACCATGCGCCGATCGTCGCCGGCATCGAGAACACCAACTACTTCGTCACGACCACGAAGGGCCGCTACGTACTGACGCTCTACGAGCGCCTGCCCGCCGCCGAGCTGCCGTTCTACCTCAATCTGATGGCGCACCTTGCCCGCGCCGGCGTCGAGTGCCCGGTGCCCGAGCCGGATCGGACCGGCGCGCTGTTCGGGATGCTGAACGGCAAGCCCGCCAGCCTGGTATCGAGGGTCGACGGCGCGCCGATGCTGGGGCCGGATGCGCCACATTGCGCGGCGGTGGGCGCCGCGCTGGCGCGGCTGCACGTCGCGTCCGCGGGGTATCGCGCGCGGCTCACCAACCGCCGTGGTCCGTCGTGGTGGCGGCAGGCCGCGCGCGCGGTCCGTCCCTTCGTCGACGCCGGCCAGGGCGACCTGCTGGCGACGGAGCTCCGGTACCTCACCGGCTTCGGCAAGGTGCGAATGCCGCGCGGCGCCATCCACGGCGATCTCTTCTGCGACAACGTGCTCTTCGTGGGGGACCGCGTTTCGGGGATCATCGATTTCGGCTTTGCTGCGACGGACTTCCTCGCCTATGACCTCGCGATCACCGTGAACGACTGGTGCATCGTGAGGGACGGCGCCAATGCGGGAGCGCTGGTCCCCGAGCTGGTCTCCGCGCTGGTCCGCACGTACGACGGCGTGCGGCCGCTCACCCCGGACGAGCGCGCGCAGTGGCCGGCGCTGCTGCGCGCGGCGGCGCTGCGCTTCTGGCTGTCGCGGCTCTACGACCTGCATCTGCCGCGCCCCGGGGAGCTCGTACATGCGCACGACCCGGCGCACTTCGAGCGCATCCTGCGCGACCGCGCGCTTCGCCCGGCGTACCTGCCGGAAGCCGCGGCCGAGCCGTCCTCGCTGCCGGGCAAGCCGTGAACACGCCGCTGCCGGAAATCGTCTTCGCGCGCCATCCGGGGCGCCGCGGCGTCGCCTGGCTCAGGCAGGCCGCCGGGATGCTGGCGGCCGCGCGCGTCCCGTGGCTCCTTCTGCTCCTGTTCTATTACCTGATCCAGCTGATGGTGAGCGTCGTTCCTCTCGTCGGACCCCTCGCGATGATGGTGCTGCGACCCGTGTTCAACGTCGGGTTTCTCGCGGCGGCGTGGACGCAGGAGCGCGGCGGCATGCCCGAGATCCGGCATCTCTTCCGCGGCTTCCGCAGCAATCTGCGGGCGCTCGTCCCTATCGGCGTCGTGTTCATCGCCGGGACGACGCTCGCCGTGCTGGCGACGGCGCTCGTCGACGGCGGCGCGCTGCTCGAAGCGATCACCACGAACGCGAAGCCGGACGAGGCCATGGCCGCGAACGGGCGGCTGGAGGCGGCGATGCTGTTCGCGATCGTCTGCGCGCTGCCCTCGCTGCTCGCGGTCTGGTTTGCGCCGGCGCTGGTCGTGTTCCAGGATTGCGGCGCCGGGCAGGCGCTGGCCACGAGCCTCCGCGCGGCGCTCGCGAACTGGCGGCCCGTCGCGGTCTACGGTCTGCTGCTGTTCTTCTACGGCGCCGTGCTGCCGGGCGTCGCCGTCGCGCTCATCGCCTATCTCGTGCCGCCCGCAGCGGCGCCCTGGGTGGTCGCGCTGACCGTGGTCCCGTACGTCTTCCTGTTCGTCGCCGCGCAGACGATCTCCGACTACGTCGCCTATCGGGACATCTTCCATTCCACCGACGCCGAGGCGACACGTCCCGGGAACGACAGCGCGCAGAGCTGAGCGGCGGCGCGACGCCCGCCGCGGCGGCGAAGGCAGGTCCGACACGCGCCTAGGCGGCCTCCAGTTTCGCGTACTCGAGCGCCAGCCACTTGACGCCGGCCTCGCGAAAGTTGACCTGCACGCGCGCGTCGCCGCCACGGCCCTCGGCGTCGATGATGATGCCGAGCCCGAACTTCGCGTGGCGCACGCTCTGGCCGATGCGCCACCCGGGCCCCCGGTCACGCGCGAGCGCGGCGGCCTCCGTCTTTTCGGGG
>Ga0209048_10000249_pt1 | contig 59275 bp, 51 predicted proteins | sample FrelakmetCRP12CR_FD_187146 | JGI IMG/M metagenome (GOLD analysis project Ga0209048, IMG submission 187146) | Freshwater lake sediment microbial communities from the University of Notre Dame, USA, for methane emissions studies - CRP12 CR (SPAdes)... | ecosystem: Environmental > Aquatic >...
ACGTACCGGCTCGAGCCGATCGCCAATCCCTTCAGCCCGAAAGTGCTACCTATGTCGCCGGAATGAACTGTTACCCATGTGTCCGGAATGGACCGAAAGGATTTGGTGCGCCCTGCAGGACTCGAACCTGCGACCTCCTGGTTCGTAGGAATTGGGAAGGAGGCAACCGGGGGCAGCGGGAGGCCGCTGCCCCAATGTTTACGGGCCTGTTTTCACACCCGAGGCAACCCGGGAATGCCTCGAGCCGCCGCGGATTGTCAGTCATTTGTCAGTCAAAACGGGGGTGCCTGCGACCACCTGGCAACCCGCCAGGCGGTCGCAGCAGGTTCAGTATATAGTGGTTGTTCAACAATTATGAACGTGCCATAATATCCGAACAGCAGAGAGCCGCCATGCCACCCTTCGAGCCGTACTTCGCCTTGATCGCCACCTGGATGCCCGGAGTCGACACCGCTGTCGTCGAGCAACTCCATGCGGCGAAGGGCCGTTTCGATGCCGCGCTCACCTGGAAGGGCCCGCGGGGGACGATTCGCTACCTCCTGGAAGAGAAGCCGCACCTCCCCAACCAGGACGTCCGCGTCGTCATTGACCAGCTCGAGAGGTGGAGAGCGGACCTGCCGGCCGCGGAGCGCCGAGCCAAGTTGCTCGTGCTGGCGCCCGCGGTGCGTCCCCACCAAGCCGTCGTCCTCGAGCGCGCCGGCGTCGACTATGTCGACCTCGCCGGCAATGCGCATCTGGCGGGCCCCGGACTACTGATCCACGTCGAAGGGCGGAAGCTGGAGAAGCTGCCTCTGGCCCGTCGCGGGCGACCGAACAAGGGCTGGGTGAAGGCCGTGCTGACGTGGCTGGTTCAGCCGGAGCTGGTCGGCCGTCCGTACCGCGACACCGCGGAGCACGCCGGCGTGGCGCTCGGCACGGTCGCCGCCTGCATCGAGGACCTCGTCGGGCGCGGCATGGTTGTCGAAGCCAAGGGCGGCCGGGTGATCGCGGAACGACCGCAACTGGTCGCCCTTTGGGTGCAGACGTATGTCGACGTCCTCCGTCCCAAGCTCGCCGAGCGCCGGCTCCAGGTTCGTGCGGAGACCAAGCCGGAGATGTGGAAGCGGCTCGCCCAGGCACTCGCGAAACGCGGGATCCCCTGGGCGTTGACGGGCGCCGATGCCGCAGAGCGTCGGACCCATTTCTTCCATGCAGAGGACACCGAGATCTACGCACCGATTGCCGCGTTCGACGATCGCGAGCTGCTTAAGCGGCTGGTGGCGCAGCCAACGACGCGGGGAGGAAACCTACTCGTTATCGAGCCTCCCGCGCCAGCGGCAATACCGGTAAGCCTCGACGTTCCCCCTGTGGCGCCAGACCTGCTGACGTACGCCGAATTGCGCTACCGCGGCACAGAACAGGCGCTCGAAGCGGCGGAGTTCGTCCTGCCGGAGGCTATCGGTGTCGACGGAGCTATACTTCCGGGAGAGGGCAGAAGGCAGTCATGAACCGCAACGACATCCTGGAGATCATCGCTAGGCACCGGGCCCAGCTCGCCGCGGAGTTCGGCATCAGGTCCCTGGCGCTCTTCGGTTCCGTCGTTCGCGATGAGGCCACGCCCGCGAGCGACGTCGATCTGCTCGTGGAGTTCGACGGCCGCCCGGTCGGCCTGTTCCACCTATCGCGGACGCAGCACTACCTCGAGTGCATCCTGGGGGTGCCGCGCGTCGACCTCGTGCTGCGGGACGGCATCAAGCCGGCGCTGAGGGAGAACATCCTGAGGGAGGCGATCCATGCCGCCTAGAGAGTGGACGTTTCGGATTCAGGACATCCTCGACGCGATGGGCAAGATCCAACGCTACACGTCGGGCTCGAACCTCGAGGCTTTCGAGAACGATGAAGAACTGATCGACGCTGTCGTCCATAACCTGACGGTCATCGGCGAGGCTGCCAATCACGTTCCGAGCGAGATCACAGCTCGGGAAACGGGCATTCCGTGGCGACAGATGATCGACCTGCGCAACTACTCGGTCCACGCGTACTGGAACCTGCGGCCGGCCGTGATCTGGGACACCATCCAGAACGACCTGCCGCCGCTCCTCGAGCCTCTGCGCCGGCTGCTTTCCGCAGCTAAATAGGCGCCTCGTCCCCGCGGCCCGGAGCCACTCCCACGCCGCGGGCGACGCCATTCGAGGCGCCCTCAGGGCCCCTCCCGCAGACAACCCGTTTCAATGTCACGGAGGGACGTATGCCCGACTTCGATCCCCGCGATTTCACATCTCATGACCGTGACGACCAACGGCCCGACCTGAGCCGCGGCGGAGACGGTGACGCCGCCGCACGAGGCCTTGAGAGAGCCACGCGAGACCCGCGTGAGATTGCCGTCCGTCACGTGCATCTCCCGAGTGGTCCGCGGCGCGAACCGGTCCGCGTTCGCGGCCGCGACTACACGCTCAACGGGAATCAGAGCCGGGTGCTTGCGACCGTCGGCGCATTCCGGGTTGTGTCCTCACACGACCTCGAGGCGAGCTTCGGTCGAGCCGGCGCTCACCGGTCCGCCGACCTGCGGCATCTTCGGGAGAACGGCCTCATCGACACCGTCCCGCGGCCCGGTCACGGCGACCGGATCGTGACGCTTACCGAGCGAGGACGCGACCTCCTGGAGGCCCAGCGGCGACCTGGCGGGAGCGACAGCGGAGGCCGCCAAGCGTTCTACGCGGGGGTGCGGAAGCCCCGCGAACTGGAGCACGACGCGCAGGTGTATCGCGCCTACCGCGAGGCGGCGGACCGCCTGACGAGCCGCGGCGGCCGACTGCGACGGGTCGTACTGGACTACGAGCTCAAACGGGAATACCAGCGCTTCCTCCAGGAGCGAAATCGAGGTCGTGCCGACGGCGACGGGCGCCCCGAGCGGGACGATGACGAGATAGCCGCGTGGGCTGTCGATCACCACCTGCCTTACTTCGACGAGCAGGTCCATTTCCCAGACGTGCGCATCGAGTACGAGGACATCGACGGGCGCTCGCGCGAGGAGGACGTGGAGGTCACGACGGCGCACTACCGAGGCGCGCATGCGGCGGCGGTTGCGCGCTCGGGTTTCTCCGGTTATCGCGGCGGTTCGGCGCGAGTTTCGGCCGGCCGCGGAAGTGGCCGAGGGCGAGGCGGCGGTCGCGGTCCGCGCCTTGCCGAGGAGATGTTGTCATGATGGACGAACGCACGGAGGCGCTCGAGCGACTTGGGTTCAGCATGCGCCAAGCCGGGTTCCTTGTCGCCGTGATGACCCATTCCGGCGTCTGCCTGCCGAGGCAGTACGCGACGTTCGCGGGCGTCGCGTACGGGCACAAGGTCAACCGCTTCTTCGACCGCCTGGTCGCACGCGGGTTCGCGTCTGCGTGCCCGTCCCTGCACAACCGGGCCGTGGTCTACCACGTGCGGCATCGCGGTCTCTACCAGGCGATCGGCGAACCTCACAGCCGATTCCGTCGGCCCGTTCCGGCGGGCGCCATCGCTGCACGGCTCATGGTCCTCGACGCCGTGATCGGAGCTCCGAACGTGAGGTGGTTAGTGACGGCCCGGGAGAAGGCCGAGCACTTCAGCGAGCGCCTCGGCCTGCCCGTCGATTGCCTACCGAGCCGGGTCCGTCGGAACGGCGACGGCTCGCCGCGCTGGTTGTTCCCAGATGCCTTGCCGGTAGGTGTCGAAGGCGGCGAACGGACCCTCTTCGTCTTCCCTGTAACCCCTGTATCGCTACAGGACTTCGCTCCGTTCCTCCGGCGTCACCGGGCCCTGCTGGCGTCGCTTTCCTCGTGGACGTTCCGGCTCGTCGTCTCCCCGGAAAGTGGACCAGCGGAGGCCCACTGGCAGGAGGCCGTCCGCCGTGACATCGGGTCGCTTCTGGACCGCCCCGACGACGACGAGCGGCGCGTGGATTGGCACGTGCTGCCCCACCGGTACGGCCATCTCTCCCCCCTGGTTGACCAGTCCCATCGAGCCCGGCTTCAGGTTCACCAGGGGGCACGAGAGGGGGAACACCGGCTTGCACGCCCTCAACCCCCTCGTCACTGTCGTGAGAACCGGCGGGGCGACGTTCGCGAGGGTGTCAGCGTGCGTGCAGCCAAGACCACCAACCCTTGGTCATGCTTGGGTTAACGCGCGTCACGCTCTCGGTGTCCGGGCGGCGTTCTGTGCCGCCCGACTTGCAGGCAACAACGCAGTCAAAGGAGGAGATGGGGCGTGAGCGACCCCCGCTGGAGGCCCCCATCCGTGTCCCGGCCCCGCCCCCGGGGTCGCTCACGCCCCGCGTGTCAGTGACGTAGTCCGGACAAAGGCGCGTGGGATTCTGGGCAACGACGCCATGGATCCCGGCATCAAACGGCCGCGAGATCTGAGTGCCGTCAACGCGCGCCTCCAGTCAACAGGGCGGAGTGGCAGGCTGGCGATAGGCATGCGCGGGACTGACAAGTCGCTCGGAAGCAGTGATGGCACGGGTCAGGGAACGGTCGGGCACACTGCACCTCCGTCGCTCCGACCTCGATTCTGCGGAAGCTCACGGCCGCCTCAAGGCTCCGCTCGCGTCGCTCGCCGCTGCGCGGCCTTGACCCGGCCGTCGCGCTCCCGTTCGTCCGGCAGTTATCGGAGCGCCGGCGGGGTTGACAGGGCGTCGGTGAGATCAGATCTGCAGCTGGGTACCGCCGCCACCACACCACCGTGGTGTTCTCGTTGGTCCGTCGACCAGCACGGCTGGCGTCCTACACATCAACTCGGTCGGGGTCCTCGTCTCGGAGGCATCTCGCGGACCGCCGCTGCCGCCGCGCCCCTGAGCGTTGGGATTGTCCTCCTGGTGGGAGCCATTGCGCCCGCCGTGCGGATCGCGGGGCTCCCCATCGTGCATTCGCTTCGGCAGGAGTAGGCTAAGGGCGCGGAACGCACCTCAGCGGATGCGCTGAGCGACGCCGTCAACGAAGAAGCGTGGTCGGTTCCTCACGCTGCCTGGCGAGAGTCGTGCGCAACGTCGTCGACCGCGAAACTTCTGGGGCTCGCCAGTTCGATCGACCTTGAGGGTTTCGACCCTCCGGCCACGTTGCACCCAGATTCCTTGCACCCAGGTTCCTTGACAATCGAGCATCGCGACTCTACCGTATGTTCGGCGGCCCACCGTGATCACCCCTCTCGGAGAACAATGTGGGAGACTCCGCTAACTCATCGTCGGGAGGACGAGAATACCCGGACGCCACGCTAGGCCGCTGGAAACCAGCGCCCGGCGTACTGTCCTGTGTTCACGGCGACACAACGACGATCCTCGCGCTCCGCGGTGGCCGACGAGGCCGCTACTTGACGCTCAACGAAGTGGGCAGCATGGTTTGGGACCGCCTGCTTCGGGAACCGGACGCGAGCCTGATACCCAGACACATCGCCGAGCACTACGGAATCCCCGACGACGTATCTGCCGTCCGGCAGGATGTCGAGGCTTTGCTCTCGGATCTGCGCCGCCGCCGGCTCCTATGCCCGGCCAGCGCTGATTCTCACACGCCAGGGCCGATTGAACCAACGGGCCCAAGTTCTCGCATCGACCCGTCTGCGTCTGTGGCGCCGCTGGCACCCGCAGGCGCACCGTCATTGAGATTCGCGTTCGTCGTCCTCGTTCTTGTATCGCTGACGTTGAGGGTCTTTGGACTGCGCCGGCTTCTACGCTGTCTCTATCGCGTGCGATCCTGCGGCGCCAAGCAACCCCTAAACTTACAGCAAACCGTGGCCGTCATTGAGCAGGTCGCGCCGTTGGTGCCGTGGCGCGCACAGTGCCTGGAGCAGAGTCTCTGTCTTCTCGCATTCGCAAGGCGAGCCGGCGTCTCAGCTTGCCTCCGGATCGGCGTCTTGCCCTTTCCGTTCGAGGCACACGCCTGGGTCGAGCATCGCGGTGAACCGGTCAATGACACGGAGGAGCAACTGCAGATATATCGGGCGTTTCCACCTCTCGATATGGAGGCGCTCACGTGACCTTCATTGCCACCATCAGCACTGACGATCGAAGGCCTCAACCAGCGTGCGTCTGCAATGCCACCTTCGAGAAGGCGTGGGTCGAGTCCTGCCACAGACTGTGGTTCCAGGCGGGCGATTCGGACGGCGTGGCAGTGGCTAGCTGCGGATCGCTGCTGGCCATGGGATATCTTCGGATCGATGCGGCGACGATTGAACGAGGTGAGGGCGCTACCGACGCTGGGGCGCGTTACGAAAGCAGCGAGCGGTCACTGCTCGGGCGGCTGCTTGCCGCTTTTGCTGTCCGCGGAGCCGCCGTGCTTCGGCAGGCTGTCGGCGAGTTTGCACTTGCCATCTGGAATCGAGAAACGAGCGAATTGATCGCCGCTCGCGACGCCCTTGGGGTCGCACCGCTCTTCTACAGTCACACTGCGAGCGGGGCGTCTGTCGCGAACAGCTTGGAGTGCCTTCGCAGGTCTGACCGATGCGATGAGGATTTCGTCGCCGCGTTTCTGGTTGACGGTTCGTGCGCAAGTCACACTATCTGGTCCGGCGTCTCGCCGGTCCCGGCGGGCTGTCTCGTCCGGTGGAAGGCCGGGCGGACGACGGTCGAACGGTACTGGTCGCCTCGTGACGCGAGATCTGGTCTTAGTGGCCGTATCGGCCTCGACGAGGCTGCTCACTCCTTTGGGAGCCTTCTTCAAGAAGCGGTGTCGAGGGCGATCGACCCAGACGGCACGACATGGGCACATCTCTCGGGTGGACTGGACTCCTCTTCCGTCGTGGCAATCGCTGCCGCCCGTAACGAAGCCTCAGACGAGCACCAAGCACTCCGGGCCACGGTGACGTTCACGGATTCGCTGGGCAACGGCGACGAGAGCGACTTCGTAGACTCCGTGCTGGCGCGCTATCCGGTCCCCAATCACCGCATCGCCGATGAATGGCCGTGGCACAGCTGTGACGTCGAGCCGCCGCTCACAGATCAGCCAGCTCGGGACTATCCCTACTTTTCGCGCGATGCCCGCGTGACAGCGCTCATCAGGGGCTCGGGTGGGAGGTCGCTCCTGACTGGAGTGGGACCCGACCACTACCTGCCGGTGACTACCGCACACGTAGCCGACCTCGTCAGGGCTCGGAGGTGGGGCGAAGCCTACGCCCAACTCTACAACTGGACGGTGGCCACCCGCGGCTCCCTCTGGGCGACGTTACCCGTGCAGGCGTTGCTACCGTTCGTGCCGCGACCTATGCGGCTGGCGTACCGCCGACTTCGTATAGCGGTACCGGGATGGCTCGGGAAGACGTTCGCTTCCCGGGTCGACATGGCCGGTCGGCTGGCATCGAGGCAAGTTCCTCCCGGCGCCGCAGGTCACGCTTACGATGAAAGCACCGCGGCGGCGGTGTCGCGGCTTGCGGGCTGGCTGCCCTGCTGGATGCACCTACCAGGCGTACAACTGCGCCACCCCCTTCTCGATCGTCGCCTGGTGGACTTCTGCCTGGCCCTACCGTATCGAGTGCGCACCGACGCCGCCCTCTCGAAGCCGGTCTTGCGACACGCGCTTCGGGGCTTTCTGCCAGATCGGGTGCGACTTCGGTCGACCAAGGGGACGGTCGAGCCACGCGTCTGTTGGGCGATGACCCGTGAGCGAGCCGCCCTTAGGCGCTTGCTCGGGTCATCGGTACTCGCTGAACTTGGCTTAGTGGAACCGCGCCGCGCGGCGGAGGCTCTGGATCAAGCTGCGGTGGAGGGGTCGCTTTCACCATGTCTTTACGAGGCCCTCTCGCTCGAGACGTGGCTCTCGGTCCGATTTGGCCGGTGTGGAAACGGAAACGGGCAACATGAAGGGCTGCAAGGAGGCAATATATGGAGGACAACCGCTCGCGTCCCATGACACCGAGGTACACGAAGCCTACGGTCGTGGACCACGGGGATGTACACGTCCAGACCAAGGGAGGAGACGGCACCAAGATCGAGACCGGGGAGAACATCGTCTGGGGCGTTCGGCCATTCAAGGCCGATCGGTAGGCGAGATGGCATGAACGATTCCGCACCGGCCAAGTGCGGCTTCGAATCGCACGTGAATCGACAACAAGCGTCGTTGCACATCTCGAACTATGAGCGACATCGCATTCCAAGATGCCGTGCGCGCCATTAGGGTGTTCAGGCGGGCGCCGGTGTACTCTGCTTCAGTTGTCGTAACCCTCACCCTGGCGTTGGGCGCAGCAGCCGCGCTGTTCTGCCTCCTCGATGCCGTGGTGCTCCGCCCGATTCGCGTTCCTCAACCCGGCGCACTCGCATCGCTGACTCGGCTGAACCCGCAGGGCCAAGTCCGTTGGATTCCGGTCACGCTGGTGGCGGAATTCGAACAGCGTCAACATGTGTTCAAGGACCTGTGCGGCTACGCTGGTGGCGGCGTCTTTACCGCACGTGTCGGCCGGTCGGTCTCAGCCGTAAGTGTCGAGTTCGTGAGCGGCCGGTACTACGACGTACTCGCGGTGCCCCCGGCGGTCGGCCGCCTGCTATCATCGCAAGACTCACCGCTCATCGGTGAACCCAACCCCGTCGCGGTAATCGGGGATGGCTACTGGCGGCGCACGTTGGGTGCCGACCCTGCGGCCGTAGGCCGGACGATACAAGTCGAGGGGCTCGTGTTCACGATCGTCGGCGTTGCGCCGCCGGGCGTGTCGGTCCAAACGGACGTTGCTGCGGACATCACGCTCCCGCTGGCGTTCCTCGACCGTCTCTACGGCGACGATTCAGCTCAGAACGCGACGCCAAACGCGAACTACATCATCGGCCGACTCCGCGACGGCTTGTCGCTGGACCAGGCCCAGGTGGCCGCCCAGCAGTTATGGCCCGCCGTGCAGGCGGAGTCGATCCCCGCCGATCTGGACGCGCCGGGACGCGAGGAGTTCAAGTCTGCTCGGCCGCGTGTCGAGTCGCTCGCCCGTGGCTTCTCGTTCCTGCGGACTCGATACGCGAATCCTCTCCAGACTCTGGCTTGGCTCGTCGGCGGCCTTATGGCCCTGACCTGCCTGAACCTCAGCGGCCTGTCGCTCGCGCGTGCTGCGGCACGCATGCCGGACCTTCGCGTTCGCCTAGCGGTCGGTGCGCGCTTGAAGGATGTTCTACGCCTTGTACTGTTCGAGCTGTTGGTTCTCGCACTGGCCGGAGCGGGCCTCGCTGTCCCGCTGGCCCTTTGGGCGACCCGCGTGATCGTGCGGATCTTATGGAGCGGCGCCCTTCCGATTACACTTGATGTGACGCCCGGCGCGCGAGCCCTCGCGGTGGTACTCAGTGTCGCCGTCATCTTGACCGTCGCCGCTGCCGCGCTTCCGGCGCTCGTCATTGTAGGCTCGAGCCGCCGGCGCACGACCACGATCACCTCCGCGATCATACCGACCCGTCGGTGGCAGCGGGCGCTGGTCGTCGGACAGGTGGCCATTTCGGTTGCCTTGCTGTTTCCGGCGAGTCAGCTTTCGCGCACCCTAACGAACCTGCGGGCGATCGATCCCGGCCTCGATCTTAACCACGTCATCGCAGCGAGACTCGTGCCGCAGCCGGGCGGCTACCGTGACATCAACGAAGCCGCCTACTACCCTGAACTCGTGGCGAGATTGAAGAGCCTCCCTGGGGTTCAGTCGGTGTCTTTGTCGCACCTCTTCCCGTCCATCGTCAACACGGCGGCCACCCTGAGAGCCGTCACACGCGTTGACGCAGCCGGTACGCAGATGACGCGCGCCGCCGTCGATGTCGTGTCGCCTGACTTCTTCCGTACCGTCGGGATCCGCCAGGTGGCTGGTCGCGGGTTCACCTGGGACGATGACACAAAGCACCCGCAGGTGGCGATCGTCAACTCGAGCCTGCGGGCGAGGCTGTTCCCTGGCGTCGACCCGGTTGGCGCCAGAATTCGGGTGGGAACGTCGAAGGCGGCGCTGGAGATTGTTGGCGTCGTCGCAGACGCCTGCCTCGGAGATATTCGTGCGTCCCACGTTCCAACGATCTTTCGTCCGACTCTCCAGCAGCCCGCCTACGCCCGCTCGCCTGCCGTCCAGGTTCGCACCGAGCACGACGCGCTCGCCGTCTCCAGCGACGTGCGGCGGACAGTTGCCACGCTCGGGCGCGAGCAAGTTCTGACACTCAGGAGCTTGGCCGAGCAGATCGACGGGTCGATGGCGCACGAGCGGGTGGCTGTCGGGCTGTCGGGCTACCTCGCGGCACTTGCGGCGCTGCTCGGCGGTCTCGGCATGTTCAGTTTGTTGGCGTATTCGGTGGCTCAACGTGAGCGTGAGTTCGGCCTTAGATTGGCACTCGGAGCCTCCTGGAGGGCGCTGACCTTCAGCGCAGCCGTTGACGGCATCATCGTCACGGTCGCAGGTCTCTTCGTCGGCATTCCAGCTGCATTCGTGGTCGGCCGGACTATAAGAGGACTGCTGTTCGGGGTCGAGGTAGTCAACATGTCAGCGCTGGCTGAAGCCGCGGCGTTGATGACGGTCGTCGCAGCCCTCGCCGCGGCGATCCCCGTTCTCAGGGCAGTCGGCGTCAATCCGGTCGCGTTGCTGAAGAACGAATAGGCGTTCGCCTTTGAAGGCCTTCTCGCAGCGCTGTGATCTCGGCCGGCGAGCCGTCCCGCCTTCCCTTGGCCGCGCAGTTGTCACTCGTCCTCGCCGCACCCGGCGTGAACCGCTTGGCCACACTCTCCCGGCCCTTCGTTTCTGTTTGCTCAACGTCGACGCCGAACCTCACGCTCACGTCGAGACGAAGTGGACGGACGTAACTTCGAGATAGACGAGTGATCCGGCTCGCCGGATCAAGGGAGAGCAGGCTCGCCTTCTCCGTCCTGGCTCAAGACCATCCTGGCGTACGCACCATGAGCCATCATCAACTCTTCGTGGCTCCCGCGCTCGATGATCCGGCCCCCCTCTATAAAGAGAATGAGGTGCGCGCGTCGGATCGTGGACAGCCGATGTGCGATGGCGATCGTCGTACGACCCGAGATCAGTGGCGCCATCGCTGTTTGTATAAGCCGCTCGCTCTCGGCATCCAGACTGTTCGTGGCCTCGTCGAGCAGGAGAATCTCCGCGTTGGCGACAATGGCGCGCGCAATGGCGATTCGCTGCTGCTGCCCCCGTGACAATGTCATACCGCGCTCCCCGACCAGGGTCCGGTACGCTGCCGGGAGCGCCTGAATGAATTCATGAGCGTTCGCGAGCATGGCGGCGTGCACAATCTCCCGATCCGTCGCGCCACTTCGACCGAACTCGATGTTGTCCCGGATGGAGCCGTCGAACAGCATCACGTCCTGCTGTACGACCGCCAGGCGTTCCCGGTAGCTGCTCAACCCAAAGTGCCTGATGTCCTCACCGTCGAGCAGAATTCGGCCCCGGGTCGGTTCCTGAAGGCGTGCCACGAGGTCCAGGACTGTACTCTTCCCCGCCCCGCTGCGACCCACCAACGCCACCAATGCCCCGGCCGGAATGCTCGCGTGGAAGTCACTTAGTACGGGACGTCCGCTAGAGTACTCGAACTCGACGTGCTCGAAGGTCAGCCGGCTAAAGCGGCGTGGCGCCAGCTGTGCGTGCGGCGAGTCGCTCTCCGTGCCCTCCAGGTGCAGCGCCTCCTCTACACGCTCCACGGCGGCCAGGCCCCGTTGGGCTTCTGAGAAGGAGCTGCCCACCGCCGCGAGCGGCCCGAGAAACAACGCGGTGTACCACTGAAACGCGACAATGTCCCCGACTGATGCCCGGCCCATTGTGCACAGGTAGCCGCCGTAGGCGACGACAATGACACTGGCAATCGCGAAGAGCGCTCCCCACGCGCCCTGTAGTACGGATTGGCGCGAGCATGCCGACAACTCCTTACGAAACAGCGCGAGCTGGGCTCGAGTGTATTCGCGGAGGCAACGAACCTCCTGGCGAAAGGCCCGAACGACGCGGATTCCTGCGAACACCTCGGTGGTCCTTCCGTCGATCGCCACGATATCGGCGCGCAACGAGCGGTACAGTTGCCTGACTCCTCCGTACAACAACGCACTTGACAGCGCAACGAGCGGAAGAACCAGGAGGGTCAGGACGGCGAGGCGAGGGTTCAGCCAAAGAAGCACCAACGCTACAAGCGCCAGCCGCAGCACGGAAACCGCCAGGGCTACGAATGCCGGCTGAACGATTGCGACCGTATCGACGTCGCCGGTCAATCTGGAGGCAATCCCACCGGTCCTCAGTTCCCAGAGGCTACCAAGGCGAAGCCGTAGAAACCGCTTGAAGAGGGCGCGACGAAGAGCGAGCGTGACCCGTCCCTTCAACACGAGCTGACATCGGTCCTTCAGCACCCCGGCGCCGACAGAGGCCAGCGTCACACAGAAGAGCGTAGCGCTCAGCGACCAAAGCTGCCGCAATCGGTCAGCAGTGGACTGAATTCGGCCCAAGAGCACCCGGTCGACGATCTGCCGCAGAATGAGGGGCTCCGCCATCTGGAACAGGGCGGCCGCGAGCGAGAGGACGACGACCACCACGAGCAGACGCCGGTGGGGCCACAGGTAGGCTAGGTACGCTTTGGCGGCGCGGCGGAGCTCGACGGCCTCCCGCAATGCTGCCCAGACGGTTCGCGGACGGCGCCTCGTCGTCTTGGCCGGCATCCGATCGCGTGTCGGCCGCTCGATGTGTTGTCTGGCGTCGTCCTGACCTCCGAGAGACCTCTCGGCCTCCGTCCGGCCCGCGCTCAATCGGAGATTACGCGCATGTACGCCTGGAGCCATAGGTTTGGCGGAACGATCAACTCAAGACTGCATGCGGAAAAGGGTCGAGCACCAGTCGGACGACTCGATACCCCGCTCCCACCGCGAGGCGCTCGATCTCAGAGGTCGAAAACTCCTGCGCGAACCCTGACTCATGCATGAAACGCAGGCCGGGGGCAGGACAACCAGGCGCGCCACAGAGGCGAAGCACCCGGCGCAGCACACGCTGAGGCTCAGCGCGACGCTCGTCCCGGTGGAAGAAGCTCATGAATACCGGCGTCCGCGGCCAGCGCCGATGAAGGCCCATCACCAGGCGACTTCTCTCTCCGCCGTCCCAAACGTGGGAGAGGCTTCCCCACCCGAGGATAACCGCGTCGAAGGCGGAGGCCACGGCGCCTGTCAGCGGTCCGAGGCCATGCTCGAGACCATCGATGAGCGTGCGATACGACGCCCGGATCACTTTGACTTTCGGATCGCCAATCGTCGCTTCGATTGCGTCGTCCACGAGGCCGGACGGCTCAAATGCCACGACCTCGTACCCCATGTCGAGCAGCCAGATCATCTCGCGTCCGTCACCCGCCGCGCCGAGGAGGATCCGACCGGCCGGCGGGAAGGGATCGCTGGTGAAGAGTTCCCGCTCCCACGGAAACAGCTCACGCGGATACAGCCGGCAGCGGTCATTGCCGTGTCGCTGCGAGTAGTCCTCGTAAATGCGAAACGTCACGCCTTCACGAAGCCGAGGCGGCACACAGCTCAAGAACAACTCTTCTCGAGCCCGGCCAACGGCAATCTGCGTCTCGCGTACCACGCGGTCCGCCTTGAGCATCATCCGGACGTATGGCGGCAAGGGCCGCGGGGGACTTTCGAGTGTCTCTGCTGACGTACTTATAAGTCGGACTTCATCGCTCCATACCGAACGCCCCAGCCGTCGGCGGGCCCGGAGCGCGGCGAAACATCGATGTACCGTCGGCAGGTGGCTCACAGCGCTCTCAGCGACACCGCGGGATCGATGGTGGTCGCTCGACACAGCGGACCGATGGCCGCAACTGTCGCCAAGAAAGTTGCTGCACCGAGCGCGAACATCACCGCGACTGGGTCAGTCGCCTCGACGCCGACGAGTTCGCTAGCGAGCGTGGACGATAGCGCCACGCCCGACGCCGCGCCTCCGACCAGCCCGGCGAAGAGCGGGGCGGCCACCTGTCGACCGAGCAGACGGCCGATGTCGAAGGCGGTAGCGCCAAGTGCCTTCCTGAGAGCCAACTCAGAGGTCCTGCTGGCGACAAACTCGCTGAGGGAGCCGCTGATGCTGAACGCCATCAGCAGGAAGACCGCCGCCGCAGCCAGTCCCAGGGCGCGAAGCACCATCCGACGTCGTGAGAGCGTCGCTGTCATCAACGCGTCGAGATCCTGCGGTTCGTCGATGACGATTGTGGGATCGATAGCTACGAGCGTGTTCACCGCCCCATCCATCGCGTCGTGGCTGACGGCGTCGCGGGTCCGGATAACGAAGTGCCCGACCGAGAGGGGCCCGTGATGTGCGTCGTGCAGCGCGTAGACGGTAGCTCTCACGTCTGCCGTCGGACCGTCCGGCCTTACGTCGCGCAAGACACCTACGATTCGAAACAGCGTACCCCCCATCCTGATCCCTGAGGCGAGCGGGTCGACCCCACGAAGATGCAGTCGACAGAACGCCTCGTCCACCACGATGACCGGCAACGCGGCGCGCGCGTCTTCCTCCGAGAATGGGCGCCCCCGACTCATGCGCATACCAAGCGATTCGAAGTAGCCCGGAGAAACGTACACCTTTTCCAGTGGAGCGAGCGCTTCCGGAGGAGAAGATGGTCGCTCAAGCAGGTAGTCGCCTCCGGATGTGAGCACGACTCGACTTAGGGGCGGCGTGCTCGAGAACGCCGCCACATCCACATCCGTCCGCGCGCGAAGCCGCGCCAGTGCATCTCCCAAGTAGGAGAGTTGCCGACCTCCCTCGGTCTGTTGGCCTTCGGGAAAGAGAACCCGCACGATGAACGCGCGGCCCGTCTCATAGCCCACGTCCACCCGAAGGACGTTGATCATGCTGCGAATCAGAAGCCCGCAGACGACCGCCAGCGACACCGTCACCACCGTCTGCAGGGTGATCACGCCCGCCAACGCGATCCGCCGCCGCTTGCTCGGCAGTCCGGTTCGCGCGGCTTCTTGGAGCGCCCCTGTAAGGTCAGCGCGCCGGAGCCCCCAGGAGCCGCAGACGCCGAACAGCAGGGCGGCGAACAGCACAAGGCCGCCCGCGCAGCCGACGGAATCAGGTCCCAACATGGAGCGGGCGTTGCTGGATGAGGGGAGGACCCAAGACATGGCGGCAGCGATTCCGCCGAGGCCCAAGAGACCTCCGGGAACGACAACGACTAGGGAGCGCCACATAATGAGTCGAGCCAGGCGGGGCCGGCTCGCCCCGAGGGCGGACCGAACGGCCATTTCGGGCTGACGTCGGATGGCATCCGCGACGACCAGACCCGCTGCGCTGGCGCAAGCAGCCAGCCACGCCAGGATGGCTACCACGACGAGCACTGGCAACAGGTGCCGTACGTCCCGGGTTCGCCAAGCCTTGAACGGTGTGATGTCAACGGAGCGTGGGCTCGCACCGGAATCCTGCTGGGCGATCTGCTGCATGACCCGACCCGTCTCGCGCCGAGCCGTCTCAATGGACACTCGCTCGCGCAACCGCCCGAGCACGGTCAGCATCGGACGATCTCGATCTTGACTGCGAGCCATCCAGAGTCGTTCGCTGCGACTCCCGCCACCGGGCACAATCGGGGCGACTAGGCACGCCAAGTCCTCGGCGCGCTCCAGAACCGCCGTTCGCGGCCGCAATCCGTCGATGACCGCATCATCGATCACTCCCACGATCGTGCATGGCGCGTCGTCCACCCGCACCGTTCTTCCAACGACAGTTGGGTCCGATCCCAGTTGACCGCGCCACAGCCCAGCCGTGACAAGGGCCGCTCTTCGCGCCCCAGGCTGGAAGTCGCCCTCGGCGAGCAACCGCCCGAGCACTGCTTTCACGCCGAGCAGGTCCAGAAGCCCCCGTGTCACGAACAGCCGGCCAATCGACCGAGTCCGTCGGGTGGCCATCCACGTCGTCCTATCAGCCGTCGTTAGGCCCACAACGCCAGCAAAGAGACGCTCCTGCGAGGCCAGGTCGAGATAGTCCGGCCAGGACAACTGCGGGGAGCGAATCTTCGCCATCCCAAGGTCGTATGCACTCCGATTCTCGAAGACGACCAACTGCTCTCCGTCCTTGAACGCGCCGGAGCCGCTGGTCAGATCCCCCAGTACACTGAGGATACCCACGGTCACGGCCACGCCTAGCCCTACCACCGCCATGACCGCTAGCCTAGCCGGCCGGGACGAGCGGCTCATCGTCGCGCTACTCCTTCTTGCTGAAGACTCTCAACATGTCGCGGCCGCCGGGGAAGGTAGTGTAGATGGTCAACGTGCGGCCATCGCTCGACAGCGTCCACCGCTCGCTGTATGTAAGGGACGCCTTGTCGAAGCCCCGGATGAACACGGTGCGAATCACGAGCACACCGTTGGCCCGCATCGATGTTCGCGTGTATTGGTCAGAGCCGACCGTTTCGCGACTCGCTGTTCCGTCGGCCGGCACCGAGTAGGTGTGTTGGGAATCGGGCTGGCGGACAGTCACCTTGAGGGCGGCCGCTGTCTCGACGACGGACAATGTGAGCGAGCGCGGGTCCGAGTCTTCGAGGACACTTCGATTGGGATCGAGGACCCACGTCGCCGAGTACTTCTGCTGTGCGGCTATCGCGCTGCAACAGACCGCCCCGCCTAACGAAAGAGCGAGCAGGAGTGTGCGCATGATGTCTCCGACAAACCGCGTCAACGAGAGGAAGGTCCCTGTGGCCGACGAGGATTCGCCGCTACCTCCTGTTCAGACTTGGCGTGCGACCGATGATGGTTCCGCTATGGGTTCTGCCGGATGTACTTGACGAGAGAATCCTCGACGCCGGCCCAGCATGTGCAATCCCGGATCGGCCCGAGCGGCTTCGACTGGTCGAGCGGCTCTCCATTGACCACTTTCGGCCCGTTCGGATCAAGAGGTGTCATACGCGCTCCTTGTGGCAATCTACCACTGTTAGTGTTGGTGTAGCGGATGAAGCGCCTCACGGCGCAGGGACCTTCATGCTACGGTTGTCCGACCACGCTCGAGCAGGTTGTCGAACGCCCGTGGGTTTCGCTCGAGTACCGACGCGTAGTCCTCCAACGAGCCGAGGATCTGCTGACGAATGGCCCCGCATGCGGCTTCGCGGGTGCGTTCCTGCCAGGCGTTTCCGCGCATGAAATCGCCGTAGCATGCCGAACAGAGTCGCAGGGCCCAGCAAGAGCCACAAGCCGTCAGGCTCTGTGCACAGTACTCGCGAACCAGCTCGACCGTCGCGTGAACGTCGATGCCACCGTCGTTGACGTTGCCAAGGCAGGCGGCGTCCCCCACGCTCTCGCACAGATAGATGCCACCGTCCACGTTGACGCGCATCTTCTTGACGAGCGGCACGCAGCAGCCGTTGGGCGCTACGACGGCGCCCAACGGGAGGCGGGGACGGGCCGCGATTCGCCTCATCGACTGCAGGGCCGCCTTCGCCAGAGGTGTTGGCACTGCACCTGTTGCTTCGGCAATCTCGTCACACATCGACTGGCGGTTTCGCCGAAGGTCCTGGGCCGAAAGGGGCGGACAATGTGTCGCAGACGACGGGGCAACGGTCACAGCCTGGAAGGTCACTTCGTGCCCGCTCAATAGGTCGTCCTGTTCGAAGAACCGACTGAGAGACTTGATGTCGACATCGGGCGTCAGGACGCAGTGAAAACGCACGGCGCGACGATAGTACTCGGCGTCCCTCTCGCGGATCTCCCAGAGACCCTGCATGACTCGGTCGAAGGTGCCGCTGCCCGTCGCCAGGATCCGGTGCCTGTCGTGAATCTCCCCCGGACCATCCAGGCTGACCACAACCGTGAATCCGTGCCTCACGATGAAATCAATCACGTTCGCATCGAAGAGCGTCGCATTCGTGGTGAATTGGAAACGGATTCTTCGATCCGCCCATCGGGACTGAACGAACTCGACGGCATATCGAATGCTGGGAAAGGCCACGAGCGGTTCGCCACCCCAGAACGACACGGAGAGATCCTCAACGTCTTGGCTATGGGTCATCAACAGGGTAAGCGCGTTGGCAATGGTGTCCCGGCTCATCGATGCCGCCCGCGCTCGCCGAAGCGGATTGTGGGCATGCGGGCAGTAACCGCACTGAGCGTTGCAGGCCTCGGTCAGCTCGAGGGTCATGTGCTCGATACTTCGGGCAAGCACCTCTCTGATGCTCCTCTCCTCGACAGCCGCGTCTTCATCGTAGAGGCGCATCGCCTGCACCGCGCAGGGCGCGAGGAATCCGCTGGCCAGCCCCGCCTCGATTTGCTGGGCAGCCGTTCCGGCACATGCAGCGGCCCCGTCGGATCCATGGTTGTCTGGCGCCTGCCTGGCGAGGTAGTCGTCCAGCGATTGCCATACCTCGGGTGTCACCCGGAGAATCTGGTTGCTGAAGGCGTCGTAGACGTACTGTGCTGACTGCGTCTCAAACCGCGCATAAAGTCTGGTCGGCATGATCATCGACCTCTGGTCCCCCCGGCGGACGATGGTTCAGACGGACAGTGACCATACAGGCCACATCACGGCCGGCGTAGCCTTCATGTGTCGAGCGAAGGGCCGTGCGCCTTCAGACCGTTATCGTGTGCGCTTCCAACAACGAACCGAGTTCCACTGGGCGCGAATCGGCCAAGTCGACCAAGTTGCGGAAGCCCAAAACTGAACGAGGCCGTCGGAACACTCCGAGCAGAAGCCCGACGCACTCAGCTCCCAGGCTCGAACGCGACAGTAATCCTCGACAACGGGGGTCTCCTGGCTGTGGTCAGCTCGGTCGTGCTGTCCACGCCGAACAGCGGGAGCGACACTCAGGAATGCGTGGGTATTAGTGACTTCGCCAGGGTGGTTGCCCAACTCCGAGACGGCTCGCCATAGTCGGCTTCGGGTGATTCACTGGGCGGGACACACCAGATCGAGAACAGGCCGTAGCGCGTCCTCGGCCGGCAGTCGTTGGCTTCTGAGGCGCGACGTGCGCAGACCTCGTCGATGATCAGCGAACCGTCGGCGGTCGCCAATTCCACGGCGACGCGCCCGAGCGCTGCAGCCTTGGCGAGTACGTTCTGACGGTCTTCGCGCCACACTCGCGGATGCTCTCGCGACAACGTCGCGCTGAATCGCTCGCGGTAGCGGTCCCACCAGAATCGGGCCGCTTCGGGCGTGATCCTGTGGTCCCCGATGTTCTGACCGACCGCGAAGCAGCACTCGGCCAGGATGTACTCGAGCTCGTTGTGCGTTTCCATTGGCTGTCCCCCATCACTCCTGTTTGGAGTCTCGCCCCTATAACGTCGAGCGCGCGGGAACCGGACGCGGGTCGGACGCCTCCTCCCGACGGGTGAAGGCGGCACCGTCGCTGCGGTGGGCAAGAGCGGCAGTCCATCGGCTTGTACATCTGCTCGTTCCATCGGTGCCCTACCGGGTCACCCGGGGCAGGTGGTGTCAATTCCGCCGCGACTGCCGCGACATCGTCGAACTGAACTGAAACGAAGACCAGCCGGCTGCGTAGAGAGGCTAGATGAAGGCTAGATGGGGGAATGCGCTGAGAGAGTCCTCAGCTCAGCCGAGAATGCGGCAGCGGACGCGGGACGTCGTTGTGGATCTCTGGCCAGCGCCCGATCGAGGAATCCGGCGAGGGCGGGCGGGCAACCGGAAGTGTACCGCCGGACATCTGGAAGTTCGCCGCGCTCCACCAGCGCCAGCGTCTCCCGCACGGTCGGTCCGAGAAACGGGTTCACGCCGGCAATCGCCTCGTAGAGCACTAGCGCCAGGCTCCAAAAGTCCCACCGAGGATCGGGGAGCTGACCTCGCAAGGCTTCTGGGGGAATGTAGGCCGGTGTGCCCAAGGTCTCTCTTGCCGCCGGCGCCCAGTTGATGATGCGCGGCTCCGTTTGGCCCGGCGAACAAGCCAGCAGACGGGCGAGTCCGAAATCGAGGAGCTTCGGCCCGCCGTCTTCCTGGAACCCGACGTTACTTGGCTTGATGTCTCGATGTAGTAACCCAACACGATGCATGGCACCGACCGCCTCTGACAGGGCGAGTGCCAGTGCAACGGCGTCGCCTGGTGCGAGGCGCCCGCGCCTCAGCCGGTCAGCCAGCGTGCCGGCGCGTAGATACTCCACCACCAGCATCGGCACCCCGCGCCACGTCTCGAGCCCGAAGATGAGCGCCAGGTTGGGGTGAGATAGGGTCGCCATGGCACGGGCCTCGTGGCGTAGCCTGAGCGCGGCTGCCGTGGACATCGCGGGCAGCGTTTTGATAGCAACGAGGCGATCGAGGTCGATGTCGCGGGCTCTGTAGACGACGCCCATCCCACCGCGGCCGATGCGGCGTTCGACCTGGAACTTGCCGGCGAGCAGGGTGGGAACATGACCTCTGGCGAAGCGACCGCCACATTGACAGTGATCGCCGCCCTCGACGACGGCACCGCAGTCGTCGCACTCGCAGGCTGCCTCGTCCCCGCGACCGTCGGCGAACAACGCAAGTTGACGAACCGTCGCACGCCTCGCTTCGATGAGCGGAGCGGCGAATATCACGAGCGACCGCAGGAACCGTTGGTCATCCGCCGAGTAGACCATCCCGCTTCGCTTGCACCCCAGCGCGACCAGGCCGGTCGGATCCGACGAACGGCCCGGTAGTGCCATGAGGAATCGACAGCCGCTATCTATCAGCCAGCGGCGGTCCTCTTCCGGCAGCAGCCGCGCGACTGGCGACGTCAATTCGTCGTCGAAGCTCACGACACCGGCGCTGAACGCGAGTTGCGCCAGCGCTGCGGCGCCGGGCAATGCCGCTCGCGATCCCGGCTGTGCAGACCGATGGGCGGCGGACGCTGAGTCCCACAGGAGGACGTCGATGGAAAGCGGGTGGATCGCGCGTTCGATCTCGTCTCGGAGCGCAACGGCAATGGTGCGAACATCGCCCCCGACGCCTATCCGTGCTACCGCTTCCCGGCTGGCTCGGTCGTCCCGGCGCTCGTCGAAGAACCATCGGTCGAGAGTCGCCACGACTCGCCGCCGCCCCGCAATCGTGAGGGCCCCGACACTCGCCGCGACGATCAAGGACAGCGACATTCGGTCCGTCACCACCTGCGCAACGGTCTCACGTCGGCCTGCGACGATCTCGGCGAGGACGATGAGTAGGGGCAATACGGCCAGGACGGAGAGCGTCGTTCGCGTGAGCAGGTAGGCCAGGCTCTGGCGGATGATCAGCCGAACCTCGAGCACCTTGGACGTCAGGACCAGCCACGCGGTTGCAGCGGGAACCGTGAGGATCGACCCGTATACGACGTAGCCGACACCGATCCGATGAGCGAAGATCCAGGACTGGACGGGGGATTGAGGTGCCGCGAGGAGCGACGCGAACACCGTCGGTGTCGCTCCTACGGCGATCGCCGTGAGCAGCCACCGCGCGCGCCGCCGCTCTTCACCAAGCGCCCGGCGCGCCTTCCAGACCGCGAGGATCAGCGCCGCGAGGACCAGAACGAAGACCACCGTCCAGTAACCGCTCGCGAGCGGGCGGGAGCGATCCAGAGTAGAGGTGAACGGGGCGAGTGCCGTCGGGGCGCCAGCCAGTCGGATGGCACTTGCAGTTAGGAGTGTCCACCCTGCGGTCCATGCGACGGGTCGCAGCCGCCGTGCAACTTCCTGAGGACGGACGAATCCTGGCAATACCGGAAACCGTGCGACGAATTCGAGCAGGAGCGCGGGCAGAAAGGCGTCGGCCGGCAACTCCAACAACCACGCTATGAACGCCCAGACCGTGCCCGTCGGCGGTCCCACCCACCCACGGGTGAGCGGCGCGGAGAACGCGGAAGCCACGACGACGAAGAGCGCACCCAACGTCCTCGCCTTGAGGTCCTGCCATCCGCCAACCACGAGGACTGCGCCAGGGAGCGAGAACCCGAGGATAACGATCGGATAGGCCGCTGGAGTCTGGACCGCGGGCACCCGCCCGACGAGTGCGGCCAGCGTCGCGGCGATAGCGGCCAGAGTCTGGATGGCCGCAAGCAGGGTCACGAAGCCCCACATCACTTGCGGACCAGCCGCCCAGGTCTTCCCGACGCCCGCAGGCGGCAATGTCTGACGGCGCGGTACACCCAGGGACCGGAGTTGACGAAGGAGGCGCTGCTCGTCGGGCGGCAGGCCGGCCGAAAGCGCGTCCCAATCGACGGGGCGCCCGTCGGCGACGGCAGCCGCTGCGGCTTCAATCCTGGTCGGCTTCGTCCACACGAGCCATCTCCCGCACCAGCCGCTCGATGGCTCGCGCCACGACCTTGCGCGCGGCCTCTGGTGTCGGTTTGCCGAGGATGACGGCCAACTGATCGTAGCTGTATTCCAATTGATAACGCCCAATCACAGCGAGCTGGTCACGTTCGTCGAGGGCGCCGAGTGCCGCGAGAACCCGTTCGGAGGTCTCGCGGTCGAGTAGCCCGTCCAGCGGAGATCGGTTCGGCGAGGACATGAGTCCCGCATCGACATCCGCGGTCCGCGGCCGGCGGCGCGCCTTCCTGATCTCATCCCGCACGCGGTTACTGAACACGACGCGCAGGTAGGACCGCAGCGATCCTGGCCCACGATAGTCGAAATGCTGGAGCTTTGGGAGCGTGGCCACCATCGTGTCCTGGATCACGTCCGACGTATCGATGGCACTCCGCACGGACCGCGGTAGCCGTCCGCTTGCCCAGCCCGTCAAGAACGATAAGCACTTCTTCAGGAGGAGGCGGATGGCATTTGGATCCCCTTCTCGCACAGAGGTCAGCAGTCGGGCGGTGGAGTCTAGTGACACGGTAGCCCCCCCCCCCTAGGGCACTTGACCAATCAGCGTTTGTCGAACGGTCTGGCTAGCCGGCGGATCTTATGCGGAGAACGGGTCCTGACTCAAGGGCCGCGGACAAGGCGAGTCGTCGCCCCCCGTGTCGACCCGCACCGCGGCACGCAGGCCGGAAGCTACGCCAACACATTTATCGGCGGTGCGTGTCCGGATTGGGGCCAACCGACGTTCTAGGGGTAGCGCTCCATAGAGTGGTGAGAGGAGTGGTACGTCCGAGGGCGCTGGGCGAACTCTCGAAGGTCGAATCCAGCCTCCGTCTTCCACCGGGGACCGCGAAGGTCACCCTGTCCGTTCCGGCAGCAGCAGCGTAACGAGCGCGTAGGGCGGCCCCGATGCCAACGCGCGAAGATCGAGACCATAGCCAACGTAACGACAATCATCGCGTGCTGCATCGCGGTCGGCTTCGTGGCGTCTCTCTATTTCCGGCCGCGGGTAATCACGCGGCCTACCACCCGGCGGAGGCACTCGGTAGGAGATGTAATTGAGCCCAACACCGGGCTCCCGCTCGGCGGCGATTCGCCGCCGGCGCACTGCGCCTCCTCGCAACATGGGTTCGACGGTCGACATTGAGAACACGGGTGCAGGCGGAGGGGTGTGGCCTGCCTGGAGGGACACACAGTCGATTAACTGCCACCAAGCAGACGATCGCCAGCAAGGCAAAGTTCCTCGCGTTCCGCTTCCGTCAGGTTGCGGCGCCCGAGCCGCTGACCACTGCCGCCTAGTTGAAACTAGGCGGGGCTCGACCGGACCTGGCAACAGAAGGAGGGCGGGCCTTTTAAGGGCCCGCCCTTTGGCACGTACTGAACGTCCGTTTGCCGTGTTACGGCCCTCGCGGCAATGCCGCCCTTGGGCGGTCGGGCCTGTTCCCGGCGAAGACGTCGGGAGCACAATCGTATGTCAGTTGTTTGGAGGGTGTCATGACTCGCACCACACGTCGTTGGGTCATCGCGTTCGCACTGGTTGCGATCACCGCGGGTGTCTTCAACAGCGTCGCAATGTTCGCATCGTCGCCGAAGCTCGTGGCGAAGATGTGGGCAACTGGCCTGACGGCCACCGATCGCGCCGCGGCGTCCCGGCAGTTCTACGCACTGCCGAAGGAGTTCCGGGGAGCGCTGTTGATGGTGCTGACCGGTGCCGAGAAGTCGACTCTGGCTCGCCGCAACATTCAGGCATACCTGGCCACCAAGCCTGACCTGACCGCCGACCAGCAGGCGGTCCTCCAGGAGGCGTATGATCTGCTGACTCCGGAGTTCTGCAGTCAGAAGCATGCGAAGGGCGAGACCGACATCTCTCAGCGCCTGCTGACGCTGTTACCGAAGGGTGATGCGTACTTGTTTGTGAAGCCCGGAGGCGACGCGGTGATCGGCTTGCAGAGCGCGGAGTCTCCATCGGCGCTACCTGTGCTGACGCAGGCTCGATTGTTCATGGCTCAGCACTTTGTTGTGGCGGCGGACGGGATCCTTCCCGGCACTTCGTGTGACTGCAACTACGGCGACACCTGCATCAGCGGCGGCAGTGGCCACATTTGCTCCGAGTTGACGAATTGCGTCTCCGACGGGTGGGACGGGGAACACGGCTGTGGGTTGTTCCATCTGTTCACGTGCTACGCGAAGTGCGTAGAGAACATGAACCAGTAGCGCCGAGCGGAGAGGGGCATGACGTGCCCCTCTCTCTCGGTTTACGGAGAAACCAGATGTCATCTCGAACGGATTGGCTCATCCGAGTTGGTGCTGTAGTCGGCGTGCTGATGTGCAGTCTCGCCATCGGCTCCGTTGCCTCAGGGTGGCTTCAAGAAGTATCGCGCTATCACCCGATGTGGGCGTACTTCTCGAGACCTGCGGGCTACTACGTAAACGAACGCGTCGACCGCCAGTCGGCCCAGGCCAGACACACGATCGTGGTCTTTGGCCGTGCAACTTGTGGTGCCTGCCAAGCCTCTCAGCCAGCCATCAAGGAGCTGGCTATGGCAGTTAAAGCCCATCCAGGAACGGCCATCGAATTCGTCGACGTGAGCGAGCGTATCGACGACACCGAACGTCAGTTCGCTGTGGGGGCCGGAATCCCCGAGTCTTCGATTCGCCTGGCGTCACCTGAACAGCTGAAGAACGTACGGTCAGTCCCGTTCTTCATGGTCGTGGCCGCCGACGGTCGGATCGAGTATACGCGCACTGGCAGTCCGACAGCCCAGCACGTCAAGGACATGGCAGCTCTCCTGTCGCAGTAATCAGGGTTCTCCCTGGCCGGCAACAGAAGGGCGGCTTTCGGGCCGCCCGGCTCGCTTCTTGGATTCGTCATCAACACCATAGCCCGTTCGGTGACCTGCGCGCAGAATTCTTGCCCCCTTGACCAACACGCTGTTCGCAGCTGGCGGCAGATGTGCCCAATCGCCCGGTGAGCCTGATCCGTCGACGAAAGAACGGACGCGCTAACCCTTGGCTCACCTGCCGACCTCACTCGCGAGGCAACACAGCCGCATCGCCACGCCGCATCGCCACACGCCGCATCGCCACCCTTGACAATTGGGCTCCCGAAGCCTACGTTAGCCTTATCACTCCTGTGGCGCCCTGTCGCCACTTCCCCGCGTCGCCACAAGGCCACGCGGGCGCCTTTGAACTGACGGCCTCTGGCCCTCAGTGACAAGCCAGACAACACGAGGCAATTCGAGGCAACCGGAGGCTACCGCATCGAGTCCTCGACACGAGCACTCGGGGCGGCGCCAGGACGTTCGAGACGTGCGCGCACATCCGCCCTCGTCTCGACGTCCTCCCATCGTCGGGTTCCGTCGGTGCGCGCTGACAAGCAGCACCGCCGGAGCGCATCACGTCGGACGGCAGCACGTCGACCACGGGTCACGTTCGCTTCCACGTCCATCGAGCCGGCCGAGACAAGGCGCCCGCGAGGCACGCCAGCGACCTTTCCGGCAGCAACCGGCTCACCACCCATCATGTTGGCTGGCGCGGCCCGAATACCGCGCCACGGACCGTGGAGGCGATTGTGAGAGACACCTCGCAGCGCGGAGTGGAGGTCGTGCGGACACCCTCGGCGATCACCGAGGCTGCGCCGGCCGACAGCCGTCACGTCAGGCTCCTGACCGCCTTCGACGTGGCCGAGCGGGTCGGATGCCACGAAGAGAGCGTGCGCCGAGCCTACCTGTGCGGGCAGCTAAAGCGGCAGCGGTTCGGCGTGCGGAGTTGGCGTTTCCATCCTTCGGACGTCGAGGACTGGATCCGCAGGGGCGCGCCGACGAGAATCTCGTGAAGGAGCGTCAGCGCGCGCCGGATGACCCGGCGCGACAGCCCGGCGTAGGAAGGAGCAGAACGATGGCGGTGCGGAAGATCTGCAGGCCGAAGGGCTGCCGTGGCAGCCCGCGATGCGACCACCCCTGGTGGTTCGACGTGATGTGCCGCGGTAGGCGCTGGCGGATGCGCGTGGACGACTTCGCGAGCCTGCGCGGCGCGAAGGAGCCGGTCACATCGAAGCAGACGGCCGAACGCGTCTGGGAGCCGATGTTCGTCGGCGAGGTCATGGCGGGCCGCGACCCGCGGATTCCTCCGGTGCCGGAGCGGGTGGGCGAAACGGTCACCGTCGCCGACTTCCTCGACCGCTACTTCAAGGAGTACGTCGAGGCCGAGGGGTTGCGAGACGCTGTCACGATGCGAGGCCAGCTCGCGGCGGTGAAGGGGGTGCTGGGCGACCAGGCCGTTGCCGTGCTCGAGAAGGTGAGCGAGGTGCTCCGATTCAAGGCGGCATATCGGCCAGGCCGGTCGGTCGCCACGGTGAACCGGGCGCTCGGCACGCTGCGGGCAGCCATCAACTGGGGCCGCTTCCAGAACCCACCGTACCTCGCGAACTCGCCGTTCCATCGGTTCGGCGTCACCATCCGGACGAAGGAGGAAACCAAGCGCGATCGGCGCGTGGGACCGGCCGAGGAGAAGGCGCTGCTCGACGCGGCGCTGGCGATGAACGCGTGGGAACATCGCTGGGTCGGCTCGTCGATGCACGACCGGATCATCGGGGCCCTCGAAACGTGCTGCCGCCAGGGGGAGATGCTGCGGATCCAGAACCGGCACGTGGACTGGGACCAGCAGCAGATCGCCATCCCGGGCGCTCACGCGAAGGACATGGAGAATCGGCGGATCCCGTTCGATCCGCAGGGGCGCCTCGCCCCGATTCTCAAACGACGCAAGGAACTCGGGCCGGCCGCCTACGTCTTCGGCGGCGAGTCGGGCGAGTTCCAGGAGAGCTTCAAGACGGCCTGGGAGACGGTGCTCATGCTCGCCAACGGGCACGACTCCAAACGGACCGCGCGCGGCGTGCGCGTGGACCGCGAGAAGCTCCGGCAGATCGACCTGCACTGGCACGATCTGCGGCACGAAGGCGCCTGCCGGCTGCTGGCCGACGGCGTCGACATCCGAACGATCCAGCTGATGCTCGGCCACGCCGACATCAAGCAGACGCAGCGATACCTCAACATCACGGACGAGGAGCTGCGCAAGTCCATGACGGGCGTCTGGGAACGCCGCCGCCAACTCCGCCTCGCCGGGCAGTCGAGTCGTCCCGAGGCCACCGGAGAACAGGCGGTCGGGCAATAGGTCAGACGGCCAGGACGCAGAACGGGTCCCGGGACCACTTCGAGCCGGCGCAGATTGTCAGTCGTTTGTCAGTCAACCGGTGGGAAAGTGGCGCGCCCTGCAGGACTCGAACCTGCGACCTCCTGGTTCGTAGCCAGGCGCTCTATCCAGCTGGGCTAAGGGCGCACGCTGCGGATCGACGCCCCGCGAAGCCGCGCGGGGCAATCACGAACTTCTAAGTTTAGCACAAGCGGACGGCGTCGCTCCACTTCGCGGCGCCGCTTGGCGCACCTCTACGTCTCGTCCCGAAGTTCCTTCCGCAGGCGGACCATCTCCCCCTTTAGGCGGGCGACCGCAGGCGCGTACGCGGCGTCCGCATACACGCTCCGCATCTCGCGCGCGTCCTTGTCCCGGTCGAACAGCTCCCACTCGTCCGTCTCGTAGAAGTGGACCAGCGTGTATCGATCCGTGCGCACGCCGCGGTGCGGCGCCACGTTGTGCGTGCCCTTCTCGTAGTAGTGGTAGTAGAACGACGTGCGCCAGTCGGCGGGCACGCGGCCCCGGAGCAGCGGCACGAGCGAGCGCCCCTGCATGTCGGGCGGCACACCCACGCCCGCCGCCTCGAGCATCGTCTCCGCGAAGTCGAGGTTCGACGTCATCGCTCCGCAGGTGGACGCAGGCGCGACGATGCCAGGCCAGCGGAACAGGCAGGGCGTCCGGAGCGACTCCTCGTAGATCCACCGCTTGTCGAACCAGCCGTGCTCGCCGAGGAAGAACCCCTGGTCGGACGCGTAGACGACGATCGTGTTCGAGGCCAGGCCGGTCGCGTCCAGGTACCGCAACACCCGTCCGACCGCGTCGTCCACGCTCGCGATGCAGCGGAGGTAGTCCTGCATGTAGCGCTGGTACTTCCAGCGGACGAGATCCGCGCCCTTCGGCGCCGCCTTGAAGAACGCCGCGTTGCGGCCGGCGTAGGCCGCGTCCCAGACGCGTTTCTGCTCCGGCGTCATCCGCCCGTACTCGACGAGGAACGACCTGTAATCGGGGTCGTCGACGCTGACGCCTTCCGGCACGAGCTTCAGGTCGTACATCAGCGTCATGTGCCTGTCGATCTCCATCTCCTGTTTCGACGCGGGAGAGGCGCGGTGATCGTACTTGTCGAAGAGGTTCGGCGGCTCGGGGAACGTCACGCCGTCGTAGAGCGACAGCTTGTCGGGCGCCGGCATCCAGTTGCGATGCGGTGCCTTGTGTTGCGACATCAGCAGGAACGGCCTGGCGAGGTCGCGGCCGTTCGCCAGCCAGTCGAGCGAGAGGTCGCCGATGATCTCGGTGACGTAGCCCGGCCGCTGGTGCCGGCCCGACGCCGTGAGGAAATCCGGGTTGTAGTAGTTCCCCTGGCCGGGCAGCACCTCCCAGTGGTCGAAACCGGTCGGGTCCGACTTCAGGTGCCACTTGCCGACGAACGCCGTCTGGTAACCGGCCGCGCGCAACAGCTTGGGAAACGTCTGCTGCGCGCCGTCGAATACCTGCTCGTTGTCCCGCACACCGTTGACGTGGCTGTACTTGCCCGTGAGCACCGTGGCCCGGCTCGGCGCGCAAATCGAGTTGGGGACGAGGCAGTTGTCGAGCCGCATCCCCTCGCGGCCGATGCGGTCGATGTTCGGCGTGTGGTTCAACCCGTGGCCGTACGCCGAGACGGCCTGGTACGCGTGGTCATCCGAGAAGATGAAGACGATGTTCGGCAGGCGCTCGGCGCGCGGGGCGAACGTGAAAGCGGTCGCGCCAGCCAGGGCGCCGAGGAACTCTCGCCGCGTGGGACACGCCGCTCGCGCATGGGTGGACACGAGGACCTCCTCGGAATCAGGCGGGTCTGCCTTCCACGGCACGGCTGGAGCCGCGCCCTGCACCTATTTGGTCTGCTCCCGCGTCAGGCCGTGGCCGAACGGGAACATTCCTGGCATCGTGATCGGCAGCTTGCCGCCGATCGCGATCTCGCCCGCCAGCGCGCGCACCGCCGCCGTCTCCATCGCATCGGTGAACTCGTAGGTCAGGAGCTCGGCCGGGAGCTTCGGCAGCGCCATCGCAGTGTACGGGTTGCCGAAGATCACGGTGACGAACGGCTTCTGCTCGTCTCCGGCCACCGACTCGAGCAGCGACACCGCCTGCGGCGCCAGGTCCATCCGCCCACTGTAGGACGCGATGCGCACGAACACCGAGGCGACCACCGCGTCCGAGCGCCGCGCCAGCACCTTCACCATGTCCAGTTCGGTCGGCGTCGTCTTGTCCGAGATCTCGAGCGCCGTCACGTTCGGCCACCGCTGCTTCAGCGCGGGCAGGAACGAACGGCTCGGCACGCCTTCGCGCCAGCCGCTCGGGTAGTCGATCACCGAGAGGTAGAGGATGTTCGCGTCCTTCCGGACCTTGAGCGGCACCTGGTTCCGATCGTCCTTCAGCAGCGTCAGCGCGCGCGCGCAGATCTCGGCGTTCACCGCCTCGTGCGCACGTCCGCCGATCTTCGTCTCCACGGCGTTCACATCCACCGTCCGCGACTTGTGGAGGCCGAGGCGCGCCTTCGCCCGCAGGATTCTCTCCACCGACCGGTCCACCTGCGCGCGGGCGATCTCCCCCGACTCGACCGCCGCCTTGATCGCCTTGAACGCCGCATCGTCGTCCGGCGAGTGCAGGACGAAGTCCACGCCGGCCTTCACCGCCATCGCGGCCGCCTGGCCGTCCCCGAAGTTCTTCGAGATGGCGTTCATCGACATCGAGTCGGTGAAGATCAGGCCGTCGAACTTCATCTCGCCGCGGAGCAGGCCGGTCAGGATCGGCCGGCTCAACGTGGCAGGGATGCCGGGCTCGGGATCGAGCGCGGGCAGGATGATGTGCGTGGACATGAAGGCGTCGATGCCGGCGTCCACCGCGGCTCGGAACGGCGGCAATTCCACCTCGTCGAGATGCTCGCGCGGGTGGTCGATTTTCGCCAGCCCGAGGTGCGTGTCCACGCTGGTGTCGCCGTGCCCCGGAAAGTGCTTGGCCGTTGCCAGCGCGCCGCCCGCCTGGATGCCCCGCATATAGGCGGTAGCCATCTGGGAAACGAGGCCGACGTCCTCCCCGAACGACCGGATGTTGATGATCGGGTTTCGAGGGTTGTTGTTGACGTCGAAGATCGGGTAGAAGTCCACCGTCACGCCCACGGCGCGCGCCTCGACGGCGGACAACTCGCCGGCCTTGAACGCGAGCTGCGGATCGCGAGTCGCCGCGATCGCCATCGCACGCGGCAGCCGCGTGGCGCCGTCCAGGATGTAGCCGGCCCCGCCCTCGAAATCCGCCGTCGTCAGGAGGGGAACCGCGGAGGCCTGCTGCAGCCGGTTCAGGAACGTCGCCGCGGCCAGCGCGTTTCCCCTGCGTCCGGTGCTCCCTCCACTGCCGTAGTTCGGGTTGAGCAACTCGGCCGGGACCAGCTCCGACCCGCCGAACACGTGAATCGCCCCGACCTTGAGGTCCCGGACCAGGTGCAGCTTCTTCTCGTAGACGTCGCTGTCGGTGCTGGTGACCATCGCGTCGATCGACGGCGCCAGCAGCTGGCCGACCTTCTCGTCGAGCGTCATCTTCTTCAGCGTGTCCTGCACCCACTTTTCCGCCGCCTTGTCGAGCGGCGGCTTCGGCGGCGCGGCGGCCAGGAGGAGGGCGGCGAGCGAGAGCGAGGCGAGGCCGCACGACACGGCGAACAGGGCGGCAGGGCGGCGAGTGCTCATACGTGTGGGGAATCGTAATACCGAAAGGCGCGAAGTGCCAGCGCGGAGGTATCATGCGGTCGTGCGACGGTTGTTGCTCCTCCTGATTGCCGCCTGCGGTGCCGCGTCTTACTGGCTGCCGCCAGCCGTGGACGCTCAGGCCGGCGCCGAGAATCCCGCGCCCCAGCTGGCTCCTTCGGCGACCAAGACGGTCTTCGTCGACGCGTTCGTCACCGACGGCAGCGGGCTCCCGGTGACGACGCTCCACCCGCAGGATCTCCGCGTCACCATCGACAATGAGCCCCGCCCGATTGTGTCGCTGCGCTACGTCCACCGCGGCCCGGGCGCCGATGTCGCGGCGCGCCTCGCGGACGGCGCCCGCGTCGCGCCCGCGCTGGCCGAACCGTCGCGCACGGTCCTGCTGGTGGTGGACGAGGCGACCTTCGCGCGCGGTGGCGAGCGACCGGTGGTGGCGGCCGTCTCGCGGGTGCTGGACGAGCTCGGCAGGGCCGACCAGGCCGCGGTCGTCGCCCTGCCACTCGGCCGCAGCCGTATTGTCCTGTCGTCCGATCCGGCTGCCCGCTGGGCCAGCGCGACGACGGTGGTCGGCCGCGCGCCGGTTGCGAACGCGGCAGACGCCGACGCGGCGCGAGCCTCGGAACTGCCTCGGACAGGCATCGACGATCAGGCCAGGGAGCAGCTGGGCGGCGACCGGGGCGACGCGCGCCCGACGGGCCTTCCCGACCGTCAACCCGGTCAGGCGTCCGACGCCGGGATCTCAGAGCGCGACCCGGCCGATCCGGCCCAGACACCCACGATCCGCGATTTGGTGTCGCTGATCGACGCGGCGCGCGGGCTCGCGGGCGTCAAGACCGTGGTGGTGTTTCGCGCGGCGGCCGCATCAGCGACCCCGGGCCGGCCATCGGACCCGCAGAAGAGTGAGGCCGGCGTTGCCGCCGTGACCGAAGCGGCCGCGAGGTCGCGGGCGAGCGTACATCTCGTGGAGATCGGCCCGGCCAGAACCCGCGCCGCCGGCAGCGACGACCTTCCGGCGATCGCTGCGGCGACGGGCGGGACCATCACGATCGTCCGGCAGACCAACGACGCGCTCACCTTCGACGCGCTTCGCTCGGCATTGTCGGGAGGGTACCTGGTGGAGATCGAGGGACGCGACGGTGACAGGGACGGCCGTTCGCACGCCGTCGAAATCCGGACCGCCCGCAGCGGCCTGTCGCTGAAGGCAGCCCGCCGGTGGGTGCTTCGAAACGACCCCCTTCCTGCGGGAGCGGAAGCCGGTGCTGCGGCGCCGTCCGCAATCGACGGCGAGGCGGCTCGTCCCCGCGCGGTGTACCGAAGCGGCGAGACGCCGACGACCGAAGCAGGCTCAGCCCGTCAGCCGCCGCGCCCGTCGGACCCGGTGCTCGCGCTCGTCCTTGCGCGCATGAGCGAGTATCTCGAGGGCTACGTCCGTGATTTCTCGAATGTGGTGGCGGAGGAGGAATACCGCCAACAGGTCGTCAGAGGAACCGCTGGCGGCCCGCAGGATCGCCGATTGCGATCGGATCTGCTCCTCCTGAAGATCCCTGGGCCCGTCGGGTGGCTGCAGTTTCGCGACGTGTTCGAGGTGAACGGCCAGCCCGTGCGCGACCGCGAAGAGCGCGTGCGAAAGCTGTTCCTCGAGCACCCGGCGGAGGCCCTCGAGAACGCCGAGCGCATCAGCGCCGAGAGCGCGAGGTACAACATCGGGACAATCACCCGCACGATCAACGTGCCGATCCTCCCGCTGGCGTTGCTCGCTCCCGGGCGCATCGCCGGCCTCAGGTTCGACCGTCACGGCGAAGAGGTCGTCGAGGGAATCCGCGCCGTGCGCGTGGACTTCGAAGAGAAGCACAGGCCGACCTTGATCAGGCAGACGCGCACGAACCAGGACGCCCCGGCGTCCGGCACGTTGTGGGTCGAGCCCTCGACCGGCCGCATCCTCAAGACGAGGACGGTTGTCAGTGCCGGGCAGGTCGAGATGCTCGCCACCGTCGTCTACCGGCCCGGGGGGACCATCGGCGTGTGGGCCCCGGCCGAGATGGAGGAGAACTACCGGAAGCCAGGCGAAACGCTGTACGGGCGGGCCACCTACAGGAACTTCCGGAGTTTCCAGGTCAGCACCGACGTGAAGATCGGCGAGGCGAAGGACGGCGTCGTGAAGCCGCCTACCTGGCCGTGACGCGGGTGCCGTCGGACACGGTGTCTGGCGGGTAGACGATCACCCTGGTGCCGGCGGACAACCCGGACAGGATCTCGGCATCGGTGCCGTCGCGATGGCCGACCTTTACGGCGCGCTCGCGTGCGATGCCGCCGTCCTCGACGAAGGCCGCCCAGTTGGCGCCGCGCCGGAACAGGCTGCTCACGGGCGCTTTCACCACGTCGCGGCCTTCCCAGATCACCACGCGCGCCTCGACCCGGTAGCCGTCGCCGAGCGCCCCGCCGGACTGCGCCGGGTCCCTGAGATCGAGCACGACCCAGACCCGCTGTTCCTCGACGCCGAGCGCGGAGACCTTGAGAAACCCCTCCGGCTCAACCCGGCGAACCACCGCGTCGAGCGGCCGGCTTCCGCCCCATTGATCGATCAGCGCGCGCATTCCCGGCTGGATCCTCACCGCGTCGCTGGAGAGAAAGTCGGCGATGACTTCGAGCGCCGACGTGTCCGCCACCGTCACCAGCGGCTCCCCCTGCGGCACGACCGCCTCGCTTTCATGGCGCCGGTCGAGGACGACGCCGTCGATGGGCGAGCGGAGGGTGAGCGTCGAGCTTCCTGCAGGCGAGCGCGCGGCACGCGATCCGGGCTCGACAAGCATCGCCCGCGCGGCTTCCGCCTCGTGGGCCGCGACCCGCACGGCGGCGTCGGCCGCGTCGAGCGCGCGCTGGCGCGCCGCGGCCTCGGCCTCCGCGGCCTGCCTCGCCTCCGCCGTCATCAGCCCGACCTTCTCCAGGTTCCGCGCGCGATCGCGCTCGTCGTTGGCGTGCTGGCTCTGCACCCGAACCTGTTCGAGTTGGGCCCTGGCCTGCTCCAGGACCGCCTCGGCCGCGCTGACGCGCGACTGCGCCTCGGCCCGGCTTCGCGGATCGAGCAGCGAGGACGTTCCCGGCGCGAACGTCGCGATGACGGTCCGGCCTGCGACCACGCGATCCCCGGGCTGCAGCTCGATCCGCAGGACGCGGCCCGCCACCGGCGCGGACACCACGTAGCGCTCGCGCACCCGCGTGCGGCCTTCGTGGTCCAGTGTCTCGGCCATCGCGCCGCGCGTGACGCTGGCGAAGTCCACCGGGATTGGGCGCGGCCTGATCGCGAGCCCCAGCGCCCCCACCAGCACCGCGCCAATCGTCCCCCAGAACGCGATCCGCCTCGTCGTCGTGGTCATGGCTTCTCTTCGGTCTACTCTCTTGTCTTCAGCACCTCGACCAGGTCGAGGTGGTCGAGCCGCCGCCGTACGACCAGCGCCGAGACGGTCGTGGCCGCGACAATCACGAGCGCCGAGACGGCGTACGAGTACGTGCCGATGACCAGCGGCAGGCGGAACATCTCGGTGTCGGTCAGCCTGACCACGAACGCGGCGAGACCGTAGCCGAGCGCGAGGCCGAGCGGCACGGCCGCGATGGTCACGATCGTAAGCTCGCCGAGCAGGATGGTCGAGATCTCCCCGCGCGTGAACCCGATCACGCGCAGCGTGGCCAGCTCGCGGCTGCGCTCCGACAGCGATATCCGGGCGTTGTTGTAGACCACGCCGAACGCGATCACGCTGGCGAAGATCGCGTACACCAGCTGCACGCGCCGCATCATGTCGGACATCGTGTTCTCGAGGCTCTCGATGGCGGCACGGCGCGGGAGGACACCCGCAACCCGAGGCGTTGCTTTGAGCCGTCGATAGAGCGCGTCTTCACCCGCGCGATCGATCTGCAGGTACGCGCCCGAGAGCACCTCGCCCTCTTCCATGAGCCGGTGCAGCGCGCCGAGGTCCATGTAGGCGCTGGTGCCGATGTAGTCCGAAACCGTGTCCGCGACGGGCAGCTCCCGAACCGCCCTCGTCCCCTCGAGCAGTTCGACGCGTATCGTCTGTCCCCGGCCGGTCCCGAGCAGTTCGGCCAGCTTGCGCGACAGCACGAGACCGTCCGCCGGCAGCGTGACGACCGCCGATCCGGCGTCGATCACCCGGCTCAGCCTGGCCCCGGCTGGCACCCCGGTGATGCCCACCGTCCGGGACAGCGGGCCGGCGGTCAGCCTGGCCGCCACGGCGCGCAGCGGTTCGGCGGCGATCACGCCCGGCAGCCGCCTGATCTCGTCGAGGCCCGCGGGCGATGTCGGGTGCGCAAACGTCACCATGACATCGTACCGCTGGGCGACGTTGAAGAGCGTGTCGCTCATCGCATCCAGTGCGTCGCGCGTGAAGTTGCCGACCACGAGCAGCGACGCCCCGAGCGCGATGCCGATCACCGACAACAGGACGCGCTCCGGGTGCCGCTGCAGCGTGCGCAGGACGATGCGCGCCGGCTGGGAGAGCAAGGGCTTCAAGCCTGCGCGCTCGGGCCAGCTCTCGGCGAAACTCGCCGGGCTCTCCGGCCGCATCGCCTCCGCGGGCGGCAGGCCGACGGCACGCCGGACGGCGCCAATCGCCCCCGCGAGCGCCGCGACGGCGCCGATGCCGACGCCGCCGACCGCCACCTGCACGTCCAGCCGGTAGAGGAGCACCGGAAAGTGGAAGAACTGCGCGTAGATCCGCGTGAGCGCCGAACCCAGCCACGCCCCGGCGGCGACGCCGATGACGGCGCCGGTCAACGCGACGGCCAGGCTCCATTTCACGTAGTGCGCCGCGACCGCGGCATTCCCGTACCCGAGCGCCTTGACCGCGGCTATCTGCGGACGCTGCACCAGGACGATGCGGGACAGGACAACGTTCAGCAGGAACGCCGCGACGCAGAGGAAGATCCCCGGGATGAGCCGACCCGACCCCTTCAGGTTCTGGAGCTTGTTGCTGAGGAACCAGTTCGACGGCTGGAGCGATCGTGGCAAAGCGCCCATCCCGCCGTAGTCCGCTTCCAGCAGCGCATCCAGTTTGTCGGTCACCTCGCGCTCCGACGCATTGCGCATCAGCCGGATGACGAGGTCGTTGAACGCGCCGTCCATCTGGAACGCGGAGGCCAGCGCGCGGCGCTCCATCCAGAAGAGGCCGAACCTGGCCTCGTCCGGCAGCAGCTCGCCGTGCCGCACGGCGTAGATGTACTCGGGGGACAACGCCAGGCCGACGATTCGCAAGTCGCGCCGCCGGCCGTTGATGACCGCACCGACAGAGTTGCCGGGCCTGAGACCGTGCGCCCGGGCGAACGACTCGCTCGCCAGCACCTCGTCGGGCCGTCCCGGCTCGATGTAGCGCCCCTCGCGCAGAAAGAGGTCGCAGAGTGCGGGCCGCCGGTCCGCCGGGATCGAGATGAGGCGGCCGGTGGCCGGGTCCGGCATGCCCGGCACGTCGAGCGTCACGTCCACCACCACACGCGATTCGACCTCGGCCACTCCCGGGATCGCCTCGATCCGCGGCACGAGCGACAGCGGGGCGCGCGTCAGCGAGACGAAGACGTCTCCGAACCGGTAGCGGTCGTAGTAGGTGCGGAGCGAGAGGTCGAGCGAGTCGAACGTCGAGATCATCGCGACGAAGATGGCGATGCCCGCCGCCATCACCAACGCGATGGCGACGGCCTGCCCGCGGATCGCCCAGAGGTCCCGAATCAGCTTGCGGTCCAAGGCCGTCAGCCCCCGCCGCGAGCCCGGTGGACGACCTCGTTCCACGGTCACCACCGGATCTCCGTCGGCGCCACCCTGACGTCGTTCGAGTGGTCGACCGCGATGCGCCCGTCAACGAGCGTCACCACGCGATGGCCCATCGCCGCGATCGACGCGTTGTGCGTGATCACCGCCACCGTCGTCCCGAGTTCCTGGTTCACGCGGGCCAGCGCCTCGAGCACGATGACTCCCGTGGAGATGTCCAGGGCACCGGTCGGCTCGTCGCAGAGCAGGACGTCGGGCCGCTTGGCAATCGCGCGGGCGATGGCGACGCGCTGCTGCTCGCCCCCGGACATCTGCGCCGGGAAGTGATCGGCCCGATCGGAGAGGCCCATCAGGGCGAGAGCCTCGTCGGACGGAAGCGGGTGCTCGGAGATCTCGGTGACGAGATCGACGTTCTCCCTGGCCGTGAGGCTGGGGATCAGGTTGTAGAACTGGAACACGAATCCGACCCGGCGGCGACGGAACGCGGTGAGCGCTCGCTCGTTCGCCGCCGTCAGGTCCTGCCCCCGGTAGCGGACGCGCCCCGTGGTCGGGACGTCGAGGCCGCCGAGGATGTTGAGGAGGGTGGACTTGCCGCTGCCGGAATGGCCGAGAATGACGACAAAACGGCCCTCCTCGACGTCGAGATCGATTCCGCGCAGCGCGTGGACCTCGACCTCGCCCATCGTGTAGACCTTCGTCAGGCCGCGAACCTCGAAGACCACCGGCATGACGCCCTTCTTCCGCCTCCCTTCTCCCTTCTCAATTCTCAATTCACAATTCGCAGTTTTCAATTCCCCGTTCCTGCCGCCATCCTACACCCCGACGCGCGGAATCGGCCGTCTACGGTATGATTTCCTCATGGGACATCTCGAGCACAAGGCGCAATCGCCGGCGGTCGCCAACTGCTACATCCTGACCATCAGCGACACGCGCACCGAGGCCACCGACGCCAGCGGGCGCGCCATCTTCGACCTGCTGTGGGCCGGGGGCCACCAGGTGGCCGGGCGCAGGATCGTACGCGACGAGCCGGACCAGGTGCGCGCCGCCGTCGGTGAACAGCTGGCCAGCCCGAGCGTGCAGGTGATCATCACGACGGGCGGGACCGGCATCACGTCGCGCGACACGACGTTCGAGGCGATCGACGCGCTGCTCGAGAAGCGGCTGGACGGTTTCGGCGAGCTGTTCCGGATGCTGAGTTTCCAGGAGATCGGCTCGGCGGCGATGCTGAGCCGGGCGTGCGCGGGGCTGGCGAAGAAGAAGGTGATCATCTCCCTCCCCGGGTCGGAGAACGCCGTCCGCCTGGCGATGACGAGACTGGTATTGCCGGAGCTCGGGCACCTGGTGCGGGAAGCGTCGCGATGAAGGCCGGCTTGCGGCCTTCGGCTGGCGGCTTGCGGCCGATGCCGCGCGGCTCCCGCTGACAGCACGATCATGACCGAGATGCGCCAACCGTCGATGCGGCCCATTCGGGAGACGATCCCGCTCGAGGAAGCGCGGGCGCTGATGCTCGACGCGGCCCGGCCGATGACGCGCGTCGAGACGGTGCCGCTCGAATCGGCGCACCACCGCGTGCTCGCGTGCGCCGTCGTGGCCGAGCTCGACGTCCCGCCGTTCGCCCGCGCCGCGATGGACGGCTACGCGGTGATCGCCGAGGACACGTTCGGCGCGGGACAGTTCGACCCCAGGGTGCTTCGCCTCGTCGAGAAGGTCTACACCGGCCAGGTGCCGACCCGCGCCGTGCCGCGCGGCGGCTGCACCGAGATCGCCACCGGCGCGCCGATGCCGGCCGGGGCCGATGCGGTCGTGATGGTGGAGGAGACCGAGAAGGACGAGGGCGGACAGGTGCGCGTGTTCAGCCCGGTGTACCCCGGTCAGAGCGTGGGCCGCCAGGGCGCCGATATCCGCGTTGGCCAGGCGCTGTTCGCGCCCGGCGACTACCTGACGGCTGGCCGACTCGGCGCGGTCGCCGCGCTGGGGCTCAGCCGCGTGGACGTGTTCGAACGGCCGCGTGTGGCCATCCTCTCGACGGGCAACGAGATCGTGTCGCCTGGCCAGCCGCTCGCGCCGGGCCAGATCTACGACATCAACCGCTTCACGCTCGGCGCGATCATCGCGGAGAACGGCGCGGTGCCCGTGCCGCACCCGACGTCGGCCGACACGCTCGACGATCTCGACCGCGCGCTGGACGCCGCCCTCGTCGAGGACCTGGTGATCTTCTCCGGCGGCAGTTCCGTCGGCGAGCGCGACCTGATCCTCGACGCCATCGCCGCGCGCGGCGAAATCGTCTTCCACGGGATCGCGGTCAAGCCCGGCAAGCCGACGCTGTTCGGTATCATCGACGGCAAGCCGGTTCTCGGCATGCCCGGCTATCCGACATCCTGCCTGTCGAACGGCTACATGCTCGTCGTGCCGCTGCTTCGCCGGCTCGCGCGCCTGCCGGAGGTGCCGCCCCGGTCCGTCACGCTGCCGCTCGGCCAGCGCGTGGTCTCGACTACCGGCCGCCACCAGTTCTACACCGTCCGCATCGTCAACGGGGCCGCGATGCCGGCGTTCAAGGCCTCGGGCGACATCACGAGCATGTCGCAGGCCGACGGATACATCGAGATCCCCGCGCAGATCGACATCGTGGAAAAGGGTCAGATGGTCGACGTCATTCTGTTCTGAACGGCTTGCGGCTCACGAGATGCGGCGGGCGGCTGCGTCGAGCTCGAGGCTCAGCCTGCCTGCTGCCTGGTGCTCATATGCTTCACCCAACACTCCTCCCCGGCACGCCGGCACCCCTCTTCACGCTGCCGAACCAGCGCGGCGAGATGAAGTCGCTCGCCGACTACTTCCTGCTGGGGCCGGTGCTCCTCGCGTTCCACCGGGGCACCTGGTGACCGAACTGCCGCCGCCAGTTCGGTGAACTGGCTCACAACTCTGCAAAGTACCTGTCGTTCGGCGCGCAGGTCGTTGCCGTCGTCGCGCAGCGTTCTGAGAAGGTGCGGCGCTACATCGAGGATTCGGGCCTGCCCTTCAACATCCTCGTGGACGACTCGCGCGACACCGTGAAGGCGTACGGCGTGTGGCACCCGATCGGGATCGACGCGTGGAACATCGCGCGGCCTGCGCTGTTCCTCATCGACCGCCAGGGCCTCGTTCGCTACAGCTTCGTCGCCTCGTCGCAATCCGAGTTCCCGACGCACGACGAGATCGTCCAGGAAATCGCGAAGATCGTGCTTTGAACGACGGGCTCAACCGCAGAGAACACAGAGGTGCTCGGAGGCTCCCCTGTGCTCTCTGTGATCTCTGTAGTTGGTTGTTCGTGTCCTACCGCAGGCGCTTCGCGACTTCGCCCCAGTTGACGACGTTCCACCACGCGCCCACGTAGTCGGCGCGGCGGTTCTGGTACTTCAGGTAGTAGGCGTGCTCCCACACGTCGAGGCCGAACACGGGCCACTTGCCTTCCATCAGCGGGCTGTCCTGGTTCGCTGTGCTCTCGATGGCGAGCTTCCCGTCCGACGACTGGACCAGCCACGCCCAGCCGCTGCCGAACCGGCCCATGGCCGCCTTGGCGAACCGTTCCTTGAACGCGTCAACGCCGCCGAAGCCGCCCGTGATGGCCTCGAGGATCCTGCCGGTCGGCTGTCCGCCGCCGCCCGGCTTCATGATCTCCCAGAACATGGTGTGGTTCGCATGACCGCCGCCGTTGTTGCGGACGGGCGTCCGGATCTCCTCGGGCACGGTGTTGATGCCGCGGAGCAGGTCGTCGATCGACTTCCCCTGGAGCGCGGGGTGTTTCTCGAGCGCCGCGTTGAGGTTGGTGACATACGCCGCGTGGTGCTTGTCGTGGTGTATCCGCATCGTCGTTTCGTCGATGTGCGGTTCGAGCGCGTTGTACGCGTACGGAAGCGGGGGCAGTTCGTGGGCCACGGAGGGCCTCCTTGATGTGGCTCGATGGTCCGGCAGGGACCACCTGTTGTCGTGTTGTGCGGTATGGATCGATGGTACTAGGCGGGAAACGGAAGAGCAAGCCGCGCCGCGCATGAGATTGCCGCGCGACCGGGCGGCGCGACCGGGCTGATTGTCCGGCGCTCCCCGTTCTGTTCTATACTGACGTCGTCAACCGACGGTTCGCCGGCGACCAAGCGAAGTGGGTTGAAAGCCCACACGGTCACGCCACTGTAAGCGGGGAGCGAACGCCGCAGAGGATCTCCACGGAGGTCCCGTCACTGTGCCAGCGGGCATGGGAAGGCGGCAGCGTTCGCACGGATCCGCGAGTCAGGAAACCTGGCCGCCCGGCACGTCCATTCGCTCCTCGTTCGACCCTGATCCGACGCGATCCTGCAGGGGTTGCCCGGATCGGGTTCCGCAGGAGCTCGGCGCGAACGACGCCGAAGGATGCACCATGCTGCCATTCCCGCGGTCCCCCTTCCGGCCGGGGGCGGTCCTTCTCTTCATGCTGGTTCTGGTCGGTCTTGCCGCGCCGCAGGCCTACGCGGGCCGCGTCGGCGCGCCCGCCGACCCGCCTTCGGGGAGCGTGCGCGGAACGGTCAGCGATCCCGATGGCGCCCGCGTCCCCCGCGCGCGGGTGGTGCTCGCCAGCCCGCTGTCGGTCCTCGCCACGGCAGAGGCGGATCCGGCGGGCGAGTTCTCTTTCGACCGCGTGCCGGCGGGCCGCTACGAGCTGCGTGTCAGCGCCGCCGGCTTCCGGACCGAGCCGATCGAGGTCGTGGTCGCCACAGCCGCTGTGGTCCAGATCCCTGTGTCTCTTCACGTGAGTGCGGTGTCCGAGTCGGTGATGGTGTCGGCCGCGCAGGTGGAAGTCCCGCTCGGACGAGTCGCCGATTCGGCCACCGTAATCTCGGGCGCCGACCTTCGCACGTCCCAGATCGAGACCGTGGCCGACGCCCTGCGGTCGGTGCCCGGCTTGACCGTCTCCCGCAACGGCGGGCGCGGCGGCGTCACGTCGCTCTTCCCTCGCGGGGGCGAGTCGGACTTCACCCTGGTGATGGTGGACGGGATCAAGGCCAACGCCTTCGGCGGCGGGTACGACTTCTCCGGCCTGTCGGCGAGCGACGTCGAGCGCGTCGAGGTGGTGCGCGCGCCGGAGAGCGCGCTCTTCGGGGCGGATGCGATCGGCGCCGTGGTGCAGGTGGTGACGCGGCACGGCGGCTCGCCCCGGGTCGAAGGGACGGTCGAGGCCGGGAGTTTCGGCACGTCGCGTGTGGCCGCCGGGACCTGGGGATCGCGACAGTCGTGGAGCTGGGGCGCGTCCGGGGAGCGGTCGGCCAGCGACGGGTACACCGGCATCGCACCCGCAACCGGAGAGATCGTCTCGAATGACGACTGGCGATCGACGCACGGCTCCTTCAGCGTGGGATGGCGCGCGTCGAACGGAGGCGAGATCCGCGCGTCGGCCTACCTCACCGGAAGCGATCGGGGGTATCCGGGCCCGTACGGATCCAATCCGATCGGGGCGTACCTCGCGGTGGACCGGCTTTCGCGCGGAACGTCCGACACCCACCAGGTCGGCGGCCGCTGGACGCAGCCGTTCTCGGCGGGCGGCCACCAGGTGCACCAGACGGTCACCGCCAGCTACCTGGACCTGGCCGACAACTTCACCAGCGCATACGGCCTGTCGGCGTCCTCGTCTGCACGAGTGGATCTGCGGTCGCAGACCGACGTGGACCTGGCGCCGGGATTCGCATTCTCCACCGGCCTCGAACTGCAGCGCGAGCAGGCGACGAGCACGTTCATCACCGCCGACAACGCCGGGCCGGTGCCGATCCACCGCACGATCGCGGGTGTCTTCGCCGAAGGCCGCTACCAGCCGGTCACACCGTTCACGCTGACGACAGGCATTCGCGCGGAGTGGATCGAGCGCGACAAACTCGCGCAAAGCCTCGACCCGTACTCGCCCCGCCCGACGTTCGGCACCGACACCACGACGTCGGTGAACCCGCGGGTGACGGCGGCGTTCCTCTTCGGCGCGGCCCGCACCGGCACGCTTGGATGGACACGCGTCCACTCGGCCGCCGGCACGGGCATCCGGGCCCCCGACGCGCTGGAGATCGCCTTCACCGACAATCCAGGCCTGAAGCCGGAGCGCAGCCGCAGCGTCGAGGCCGGCGTGGAGCAGTCGTTCCTCCACGAGCGGCTCCTGCTCGGAGTGACGGCCTTCTACAATCGATACGACGACCTCATCGTCGCGGTCGGGCCCGCGATCGCAGACGCGAGCCACTACCGGACGGACAACATCGCGAACGCCCGCTCGGACGGCGCCGAACTGTCGGCCGCGCTCCGCACCGCCTGGGGACTGTCATCGCGGCTCTCCTATACGCTCCTCGACACGGCGGTTCTCGCGGTGGACGGGGTCGGCGAGGCGCCTCCCCCGTTCCACGTCGGCGATCCGCTCCTGCGCCGGCCTCGCCACTCGGCGTCGCTGGATCTCTCGTACACTCACCGATCACTGACGGCATTCGGACGCGTGGGCAGCCGCGCGCGGGCGCTCGACGTCGAACCGTCGTACGGCACCTACGGAGGCCTGTTCTTCAACCCCGGATTCACGGTCGTCGATGTCGGCGGCTCGTGGCGCATCGCCCGGTCGGTCGAGGTGGTCGGTCGCGTCGGCAACGTGCTCAATCGCAGCTACGAGGAGACCTACGGGTTCCCGGCGCTGGGGCGGAACGGCATGATAGGGGTCAGGCTTGCTGCAGGCCGCTGACGTCAGTTTCGCGTATGGGCCAGGCCTGGCCGGACTTCACGGCGTCTCGATCGACGTCCCTCGCGGAGGCCTGGTCGGCATCATCGGGCCGAACGGGTCAGGCAAGACGACCCTGCTGCGGCTGCTCGGCGGCATGCTCGCGGCAGGGTCCGGCCGCATCACGATCGATGGCCGCGATCTGGCGCGCCTCCCTCGCCGCGAACTGGCCAGGCGGATCGCGGTCGTTCCGCAGGAGACCCGGCTCTCCTTCGAGTACTCGGTGATCGAGGTCGTGCTGATGGGACGGTATCCGCACCTCGGCGCCTTCGAGCTCGAGAGCCAGGACGACGTGGCGATCGCGCGCGAGGCGCTGGCGGCCACGGGAACGCTGGCGCTCGAGGATCGGCTGTTCCCGACGTTGAGCGGAGGCGAAAAGCAGCGCGTCGTCATCGCGAGCGCGCTGGCTCAAGCGGCCGGCCTCTTGCTGCTCGACGAGCCGACCGCCGCGCTGGACCCCGGGTATCAGGTCGAGATCGCCTCGCTACTGCGCCGCCTCAATGCCGATCGGGGGGTCACGATGGCGGTGGCCACGCACGACCTGAACCTGGCCGCGGGCTTGTGCCGCCATCTCGTGCTGTTGCGCGAGGGCCGCGTGCTGGCGGCAGGGCCCACCGAGGAGGTGCTGACGCGCGAATCGGTTCGGGCGCTCTACGACGTCGAGGCCGACGTGCAGTTCCACCAGGGCGCGGGCCACCTGACGGTCGTGCCGCTGCACCGCACGAAACGGCCGGATTAATCACGTGTCCTTACGACGCCGCGTGTTCTTCACCGTCCTGACGTTCGGCCTCATGGCCGTGGCGGCGTGCGTGGTCGCGCCGATGGTCGGCTCGGTGCCGGTCTCGCTGCGGCGCGTCTTCGATCGCAGCGTGCCGTTCGCCGACAACACCGACGCGCAGATCTTCTTCGTCTCGCGCCTCCCCCGCACGCTCGCGGCCGCGCTGGTCGGCGCGACGCTCGCGGCCGCCGGCGTCGTCTTCCAGGCGCTTCTTCGCAACCCGCTCGCCACGCCGTTCACGCTCGGTGTCTCGGCGGGCGCGGCGCTTGGCGCCATGCTCGCCATCACCTTCCCGGTGTCGCTGGCGTTCGCCGGCGTCTCGACGGTCCCGGTCGCCAGCTTTGCCGGCGCGCTCGGCGCGGTCGCCATCGTCTATGTCCTCGCCACGATTCGCCGCCGCGGCCTGTCTACGAACGTGCTGCTGCTGGCTGGCATCACGCTCAACGCCTTCTTCTCGGCGCTGATTCTCTTCGTCCAGTACCTCGCCGACTTCTCGCAGACGATGAGGACGGTGAGATGGCTGATGGGGGACCTGGACGTGGGAAGCTACGCGCCGATCCTCGCGGCGCTGCCGTTCACGCTGCTGGCGTTCGCGGTCTTTGCGTGGCTCCCCCGCTCGCTCAACCTGCTGACGCTCGGCGCCGACGCCGCGTCGGCGCGCGGTGTCGATGTCCTGCGTACGCAGCGTCTCGCTTTCTTCAGCGCATCGCTCGCCACCGGAGCGGCGGTCTCGCTCGCCGGACCGGTCGGATTCATCGGGATCATCGTGCCGCACCTCGTGCGCCTGCTCGTCGGCGCGGATCACCGGCTCGTGCTGCCGGCCTCGACACTGTTCGGCGCGGCCTTCCTCGTCGTCTGCGACGTGGCCGCGCGAACCCTGATCGCGCCGATGGTGCTGCCCGTGGGCATCCTGACGGCGATCATCGGCGGCCCGTTCTTCCTCTGGCTCCTCATCCGCCGCGGCTGACGCTCGTCCACGATCTCTCTGGCCTCTGTGGTTGTCTTCCGGATACCCTGATACCGCTGGGCCGTCGGCCCGGTGTGAAGCCTGTTAATGGGAGTCCATCCAATCGGCAGATCTCGGATTAGACCCGTCGCGCGCGGATGCCAACGCGTCCGCCTCGTTGTGACGTGCGTGGCGCTCGCTGCGGTTCTCGGTGCGTGCCGGGAGCCCGCCGCCTCGCGAGCCGAAGGCCGGCCGCGCGGCGCCGCGCCCCCGACCCGCATCGTCTCCATCGTCCCCGCCGTCACCGAGATGCTCTTCGCGATCGGCGCGGGTCCGAGCGTGATCGCTGTCAGTAGTTTCGACAACTGGCCGCCGGAGGTGAAGTCGCTGACGAAGGTGGGCGCGCTCCTCGACCCGGATATCGAGGAGATCCTCCGGCTGCGCCCGGACCTCGTGGTCGTCTACGGCACGCAACCCGAGGTGCGCATCAAGCTGGACCGCGCCGGAATCCCGACGTTTCCATACGTCATGGGCGGCCTCGACAACCTGATGGCGACGATGCGCCAACTCGGCCGGGTGGTCGGCCGGCCGCGCGAGGCGGAGAGCGCGGCCGCGGCGCTCCAGGCGCGCTTCGACGCCGTCCGGGCGCGTGTGGCCGCACTGCCGCGGCCCCGAACCCTGCTGGTCTTCGGCCGTGAGCCGGGCGCCCTGCGGGCGATCGACGCGAGCGGCGGGGTGGGGTTCCTGAGCGACATCGTGGCGCTCGGCGGCGGCGAGAACGTTTTCGCAGCGGAGAAGCGCGAGGCGGTCAGGGTGAGCACCGAGTCGATCCTCGCCGCGGCCCCGGGCGTCATCATCGACCTGCACTACGGACGTACGCTCGGCCCGGAGGAGATGCAACGGGAACGAGCCGTATGGAACGCGCTGTCAGCCGTCCCGGCGGTGCGCAATGGACGCGTGGCGCTGCTCGTGGGTGACGAATTCGTGGTGCCTGGACCGCGCCTGGCGGACGCCGCCGAGGCGATCGCGGAGGCGATTCACCCGGCGCGGCAACACTGACGCGCGCGCCGAGGCGCGCCCGACTTTCCTATTGCTTCCTGCCAATCGCCAGCAGGTCCACGCCTCCGCCGTAGTTGCGGAACGGAAACGGCGTGACCGCGTTGAGGATTTCCTGGTGGGTCACGCCGCCCCAGCGGACGCCCCCTTGCGTGGACAGGTCAAAGTCCTTGAAGAACTCGATCGGGGGACGCTTGCCGAGCACGTCCACGAAGAAGTCGTAGCGCATGCCGACGCCGGCGGATTTCTTCGGCGGTGGCATGGCGTCCAACTGCTTTCGAATGCTCTTCAGCGAAACGCCCATCGACTCGGCCGAGGCCGCGGCAGGCTGTGCCTGGGGCTGCCCCTGTGGCTGCGACCCTTGCGGCTTCGACTGGGCAGGAGGCTGCTGCGCCCTGGCCGGGGAAGCCAGGATGAGGACGATCGCGACCGCGCCCGCCAGCCGATGAGCCCGTAGCATGACGACGATTCTACACCCTTCGGTCCTTCCACTCTTCGTACCACGCCATCTGAATGGCCTCGAGCTTGCCCTCGTTCGAGGACGCGGCGCTGTCGCCGAAGCCGGGAAGTTGCAGGATCCATTCCAGCATCTGCGTGAATCGCACCGTCAGGGGATCGACGTCCGGATGGGCTTCGAAGAGGGCGATGCCGATGTCTTCTGCGTCGGTGAACAGCATGAGTCACTCCGCGGCCCTGTTCTAAGTTCTCCGTTCTCCGTGGACGACGTCGTTGTCCCCATCACGTCTGCCTGCCGAGCCGTATCCCGCCGCCTTCCTCGACGTAGTTGCGCGTGTAGGCTGGGATTTCACACTCGACGTCGCCCCTCACCACGGCCTGGCACGCCAGCCGCGATTCCGGAGTGAGGTCCCAGGCGGTATCGAGACGGTCGGCCTCGTCGTCTTCGAGGTCGCTCAGGTGTTCGGCGCCGGAGCGGACGATGACGTGACAGGTCGTGCACGCGCAGTTCCCGCCGCAGGCGTGCTCGAGCAGCACGCCGACGTTCAGGGCGACATCGAGCAGCGACCCGGGCAGGCCGTGGTGCCGGTAGGGCATCGCGGCCAGGTCCACGTCGAACGAGTTTCGCTCGCCACCGACGATGAAGACAACCTTGGGCATAACTCGCGACGAAGGGCCTGCGGCTCGCGACCGGCGGCTGTCGGCCGAGGGCCGGACGGTGCCGGAAGCCGCAAGCCGGGAGCCGAAAGCCGATCAGTGTCAGACCCCGTCCACGTTCTTCCCGGCCAGCGCGGCGCGAACGCCCCGGTTCATCATCACCTCGGCCAGGTGCCGCGTCACGTCGTTGAGCACCTTGGTCTTCGCCTCGAGGGTGGCGCGATCGCTCGATTTCATCGCCGAGGCCAGGTCGGCCAGCGCCGACTCGATTGCCGCCAGCTCGCCGGGAGCGAGATCCGTCTCGGCCGCAGCCGCGAGGTCGGGGTTCCGCAACGACCTCTCGGTCGCGCGGACGACGGTCCCGGCCTCGTTCCGGGCCTCGATCAGGACCCGCGCCTCGACATCCGCCTCTGCGTGCTCGAACGACTCGAGGAGCATCCGTTCCACTTCCTCGTCGGTCAACCCGTAGGACGGCTTCACCTCGATCGTCTGCTCTATCGCGGTTCGCAGCTCGCGGGCGCTGACGCTCAGGATCCCGTTCGCGTCGATCTGGAACCGCACCTGGATGCGCGGCAGGCCGGCGGGCATCGGGGGAATGCCGCGGAGCTTGAACCGCGCCAGCGACCGGTTGTCGCTCACCAGCTCGCGCTCGCCCTGCAGGACGTGTATGTCCACGGCGGTCTGGTTGTCCACGAAGGTCGTGAACATCTCGGTCCCGCTCGCCGGGATCGTCGAGTTGCGCAGGATGATCTTCGACATCGCCCCGCCCATCGTCTCGATGCCGAGCGAGAGCGGCGTGACGTCGAGCAGCAGCATGTCGCGGCTCCCGCTGACCATGATGTTGGCCTGGATCGCGGCCCCGACCGCCACGACCTCGTCGGGGTTCAGTTCGGCGTGAGGCGGGCGGCCGAACAGGTCCTGGACCGAACGGCGGACGAGCGGGATGCGGGTGGAGCCTCCCACGAGAACCGCCTCGTCGATCTGCGACGCGTCGAGACCGGCGTCGGCCAGCGCCTGGCGGCAGGGCTCCAGCGTGCGATCCACCACGGGGCGGATGATCCGCTCGAACTCTTCGCGCGAGAGTCGCCGGCGGAAGAGAACCGCGCCGGCACCGGCCGCCTCCGGATTGGCGACGCAGATCTCCGTGTCGTCGCGTTCCGACAGGTCCCACTTCGCCTGGATGACGGCGTGCCGGATCGCCTGGAGCCGCCTCGGGTCGGCCGACGCCCCCGCGCCCATCTCGCCAAGCACCAGGGCGACCAGCAGCTGATCGATGTCGTCTCCACCAAGGTGCGTGTCGCCGTGGGTCGCGAGCACCTGGAAGACCCCGTCCTCGACCCGCAGGATCGAGATGTCGAAGGTGCCGCCGCCGAAATCGTAGACGGCAATCGTGCCGGCCTTGCGCTGGTCCAGGCCGTAGGCGAGCGAGGCCGCCGTCGGCTCGTTGATGATCCGCAGCACCTCGAGGCCGGCAATCCGTCCCGCGTCGCGCGTGGCCGTCCGCTGGGCGTCGTTGAAGTAGGCGGGCACGGTGATCACCGCGCGGTCCACCTCGAAGTCGAACTCGCCCTGCTCCCGGAAGGACTTCTCGGCGCGCCACTTCAGCTCGCGGAGGATGAACGCGGAAATCTCGGGCGGCGTGAGCTCCCTGTCGCCGAGGCCGACGCGCAGCACCCCGCCCGTCTCCCCGTGCAGGCGGAACGGGAACAAGGAGGCTTCGTCGCGCACGTCGTCGGCGCCGCGGCCCATGAACCGCTTGATCGAGTAGACCGTCCGCAGGGGGTCGGTGAGCAGGCGGCGCTCGGCCTCCCGCCCGACGTAGACCACGTCGTCCCGGCCGAGGGACACGACCGACGGCACCAGTCCGTCACCCGAGGCGTCGCGGATGACGAACGGGCCGTTCTTGCCGACGAACGCGACGAGGCTGTTGGTCGTGCCGAGATCGATGCCGACGACTTTGGACATGGGAGGTCGCTTACGATTGGCCGCCTTCGCGGTTCGCGGCGGCGATCAGGTTCGCGATGTAGCTCCGCTCCTGGAGCAGGCTCCGGAGCGACTCGAGGGTGGCGCGCCGGACGTCGGGGGGGGCTTCCTCGTCCAGCTGCTTGTCCCACCGCTGGAACAGCAACTCGAGCTGCGCCTCCTGGCGCGCCGCCCGATCCTCGACCGGACGCCGCGCGGCGTCGATCCGCGCGCTCAGGGCCTCGGGCGCCGCGCCAGCCTCGCGGGCCGCGCGGATGTCGTCGAGTTCCTCGCTGAGCGCGAAGACTTCCTCGAGGACGCCGGCCGGCAGCTCGTTCGCGTCCTGGTGCCGGCCCACGGTCGGCAGGCCTTCGATCTTGAGCAGGTACTCGGCGCGATCGAGCGGCTGCTTGAGCACCCGGTAGGCGTCGTTGAGATACGACGCGCGCTCGAGGCTCGCCAGCCGTTCCGGCACGGTGGCGGTGTAGAAGTAGTCGGGGTGGAACTGGCGGCTCAAGCGGCGGAATCGCTGCTCGAGGTCCGCGAGGTCGATCGTCAGCTTTCGCGGAAGGCCGAAGAAACTGAAGTAGTCGCCGTGACGGGTCAGCGTCAGGATCCGGTCGCACTGGGGGCAGAAGTGGACCTCGGTCGGCGCGCCCGCACCGCAGTGCCGGCACGACTGCAAGGTCAGGGTCCGAATGTCACTCGACACGCCGCCTCCGTTACACGGTGAACGACGTGCCGCAGCCGCACGTGCCCTTCGCGTTCGGGTTCTGGAATACGAAGCCCTTGCTCATCAGGCTCGTGTCGTAGTCCAGGATCGTATTGTTCAGGTAGATGAGGCTCTTCTTGTCCACGAACACCTTGGTGTCCTCGGGCCCCTCGATGATCTCGTCGCCCGCGCGCGCCTGCGTTTCCCAGGCGAACGTGTAGCTGAGGCCCGAACACCCTCCACCCTTGATGCCCACGCGCAGGCCGCCCTCGGCCAGCCCCTGCTTGGCCATCAGCATCCGGATCCGCTTCGCCGCCGTCTCGGTCACTTGAATAGACATAAGGCCCATCCTGGAATCTCGCGATCGTGCGATCTAGGTATCTTGCGATCTGATCGCACGATCGCCAGATCGCACGATCGCAGGAGGTTCTATCCCTGCCCCTGCTTCCTCTTGTAGTCGGCAATCGCCGCCTTGATCGCATCCTCGGCCAGCACCGAGCAGTGGATCTTGACGGGCGGCAGGCTCAGCTCGTGCACGATGTCCACGTTCTTGATCTCGAGCGCTTGGTCCAGCGTCTTGCCCTTCAGCCACTCGGTGGCGAGGCTCGAGCTGGCGATCGCCGACCCGCACCCGAACGTCTTGAACTTCGCATCGTCGATCACGCCGGTCGCCGGGTTGACCTTGACCTGCAGTTTCATCACGTCGCCGCACTCCGGCGCGCCGACCAGCCCCGTCCCCACCGTCGTATCGTCCTTCGGCAACGCCCCGACGTTGCGCGGGTTGTTGTAGTGATCGATGACCTTCTCCGAATAAGACATGGCTGCTCCCAACCGGCGTCAGCGCTTCAGTTTGATCACTTCGTTCTCTCTCGCGAGTTCGTACAGCGGCGACATCTCGCGCAGCCGCCTGACGACCGCCGACAGCTTCTCGACGACGAAGTCCACTTCTTCCTCGGTGTTGAACCGGCCGAGGCCGAATCGAATCGACGAATGCGCCAGTTCGTCGCCGGTGCCGAGCGCCTTCAGCACGTAGGACGGCTCGAGCGTGGCCGACGTGCACGCGGACCCGGACGAAACCGCGATGTCGCTGATCCCCATCAGCAGCGACTCGCCTTCAACATAGGCGAAGCTGACGTTCAGGTTCCCCGGCAGCCGGTGCTCCATCGACCCGTTGACGTAAACGTCGCCCAGCGTCCGGCGAAGCCCGTCGTTCAGGCGGTCGCGCAGCGCGGCCAGCCGCACCGACTCGGTGGCCAGTTCCTCCTGGCAGATCGCGGCCGCCTTGCCGAAGCCGACGATGCCCGGCACGTTCAGCGTGCCGGAGCGCATGCCCCGTTCGTGTCCGCCGCCGTCGATGATGGGCGTAAGGAGCACCCGCGGGTTCCGCCGCCGCACGTAAAGCGCGCCGACGCCCTTGGGGCCGTACATCTTGTGGGCCGACAGCGAGGCCATGTCCACGCTCGACGCGTTGACGTCGAACGGAACCTTGCCGGCAGCCTGCACCGCGTCGGTGTGGAACAGCACGCCCCGCTCGCGCGTGATCCGGCCAATCCCCGCGATCGGCTGCAGGACGCCGACCTCGTTGTTCGCGGCCATGATGCTGACGAGGATGGTACGGTCGGTGATGGCCGCCCGCAGATGATCCAGATCAACCAGGCCATCGCGCCCGACCGGGAGGTACGTCACGTCGAAGCCCTCTTTCTCGAGGTGCTTGCACGTGTCGATGACCGCCTTGTGCTCGGTGACCGCCGTGATCAGGTGGTTGCCCTTCTCGCGATACATGCGGGCGGCGCCCTTGATCGCCAGGTTGTCCGACTCGGTCGCACCGCTGGTGAAGACGATTTCCTTCGCGGTCGCGCCGATCAACCCCGCCACCTGCTTGCGCGCGACCTCGACCGCCTCCTCGGCCTGCCATCCGAACGAGTGGTTCCGGCTCGCCGCGTTCCCAAAGCGCTCTGTGAAATACGGGAGCATCGCCTCGAGCACGCGCGGATCGACCGGCGTGGTGGCGTGATTGTCCATGTAGATCGGGAGTTTCAGCATGGGTTCGTCTAGGCGTCCTGGGGATGGCCGACAACCTGGGGCGCCGGAGCGTCCGCGAAGACGATGGGGCCGTCCGACGCCATCTCGGAGACCGTGCACCCGGAGAGCGCGGTGACGATGAGCTCGCGGATCTTCCACAGCGGGTCGCGCACGTTGCACGTCGCGAACTGCCCGCAACGCTCGTTGTGCGCCGAGCACGCCGTGACCGTCAGTGGACCGTCGATGGCCTGGATGACGTCGGCGACCGAAATAGTCTCCGAGCCCCGGGTCAGTTGATAGCCGCCCCGGGTCCCCTGCTGGGACGAGAGCAGGCCACGCCGGGCCAGGCGCTGGAGAACCTTGGCCATCAATTCGACCGGAATCGAGAATTGCTCCGCGATTTCACGGGCGCTCGACGAACCCTGCCCTTCGCGAAGGGCGAGATGTTTCATGGCGATCAACGCGTAGTCGGCTTTTTTGGACAGCCTGAGCATAGATTCTGCCTTATATACGACCTCTAGAGTCGTATTTTATCTGGCTCAGGCGGGAAATTCAAGCGCCCCGCGGCGTGCGACCTGCGGCCACCAGCCGGAAGCCGCCGGCCGGCGCCGTGGGGCACGGCTAGTAGCGCAGCATCGCGGGATCGACGCGCTCAATCCAGGCGGTGATGCCGCCCTTCAGGCTGCGGGCGCGGAAGCCGGCGCCGCGAAGGAACTCCACCGCGCGGACGCTTCGTATGCCGTAGTGGCAGTAGACCACGACATCCCGGGTGCCGTCGATCCGGCCCAGGCTTCCGGGCAGATCGCCGAGCGGGATCAGCACGGCCCCGGGCAACCTGTTGATCTCGAATTCCATCGGCTCCCGGACATCCAGAAGCAGCGGTGCGTCGCGCGAGGACAGGGCCTCGCGGAGTTCGTCCGCCGAAATGTCGAACCCGGAGGATGCCGCGGCCTCGGCGAGTGGCTTTGCTCCGCAGAACTGCTCGTAATCCTGCAATTCACGAATGGTCGGATGGACGCCGCACACCGGGCATTCCGGGTCGCGGTGGAGACGGACCTCGCGGAATTTCATCCGCAGCGCGTCGAGGATCAGCAGGCGGCCGACGAGCGAGTCCCCGGCCCCGAGAATCAGTTTCAGCGCTTCGGCCGCCTGGACCGTGCCGATGATGCCAGGAAGCACGCCGAGGACGCCTCCTTCCGCGCAGCTGGGCACCAGGCCCGGCGGCGGCGGCTCGGGGTAGAGACAGCGATAGCACGGGCCGTTCTCGGCGGCGAAGATGGAAGCCTGGCCTTCGAAACGGAAGATGCTGCCGTAGACGTAAGGCCGCCGCGTCAGCACGCACGCGTCGTTGACGAGATACCGCGTCGGGAAGTTGTCGGTTCCGTCAACCACCATGTCGTAGCGCGAGAGCAGGTCGATCGCATTCGCTGAGGAGAGCGAACAGTCGTGTGCCTCGACGCGCACCTCTGGGTTGATGGCCCTGAGCCGGTCGCGCGCCGATTCGACCTTCGGCCGTCCGACGTCACGGGTTGTGTGCAGGAGCTGCCGCTGCAGGTTGCTGAAGTCCACCACGTCGTAGTCGACGATCCCGAGGGTGCCAACCCCGGCCGCCGCGAGGTACATCGACACGGGCGACCCAAGCCCCCCCGCGCCCACGCAGAGGACCTTCGCCGCTTTGATGGCCCGCTGCCCCTTCATTCCGACCTCGGGCAACAGCAGGTGACGGCTGTAGCGACGCACTTCGTCGGCCGACAGGTTCGCCGCCGCCGGGTCGGTGGGTTCGGGCATGGAGGGATCTTAGCAAAAACGCCCGGGGCTCACGATCGTCAGCAGGTCCGCCGGCGCGGCCGCCACTTCGTCGGCGCCGGCCCGAACCAGTTCCTCGCGCTCGGACGGCCCCCACAACGCCCCGATCGTCCGCATCCCCGCGGCCTTCCCGGCCGCCATGTCGTGGATGCTGTCGCCCACGTAGACCGTCCGCGCGACGTCCAGCCCGCTCTTCGACGCGGCGAGCAGCAATGGTTGCGGGTCGGGCTTGTGGCGCTCGGTGTCGTCGTGGAACACGTGCACCGACAGGAACTCTCCCAGCCCGTAGTGCTCGTAGCACTCGCGCGCCGCCCATTCCACCTTGCTCGTCACGACGCCCAGCGTCAGGCCCCTGGCGCGCAGGCCCGCGAGCGCTTCGCGCATGCCTTCGTAGGGTCGAATCAGGCGGTCGAGATTGGCGCGCTGAAACGACCGGTAGGTCTGCAGCATCGAGCGCGAGGCCGGCCCGGGTTCGTTCACACCCGCCGCCGCGGCGTAGTCGAACAGGATGTCGTCGAGCGATCGGCCGAGATTGGCGACGATCACCCGACGGCCGGGGTCGTAGCCGGGAAGATGGGTGGCCAGCGTGTGCTCGTAGCATGCGAAGATGAGCGGGATGGTGTCGACGAGGGTGCCGTCGAGATCGAAGAGAACGGCGTCAACGGAAGTCAGCATGGCGGTAGCATATACCGCGCGGGGCCTCGCGACTGTTCGCCGCACGGGAGGGCACAAGTGAAGATCGTGCCGTTCGAGATGGAGCGGATGCAGTCCACCTGGGAGAACCAGGTGGAAATCAACCTGTCCGAGAGCGGCGTGCACCCGCTCACGCTCGGTGAACTGCTGGAGGAGGAGGGCGACCGGACGCGCCTGCTCGAACTCGCGCTCGGCTACCCGCAGACCAACGGCACGATCCCCCTGCGTTCCGCCATCGCGTCGCTGTACGTCGGTGCGACCCCCGATCACATCCATGTGACGAACGGTGGCTCGGAGGCGAACTTCTGCGCGACGTGGAGCCTGCTCGAACCGGGCGACGACGTCGTCATGATGGCGCCGAACTACATGCAGACCTGGGGGCTGGCCCAGGCCTTCGCGGGATCGGCGCGCGAGTGGCCCCTTCGAGAGCGGGGGCGCCGCTGGCGGCCCAACGTGGACGAACTTCGGGCGCTGCTGACGCCGCGCACGCGGCTCCTGATCATCTGCAACCCCAACAACCCGACCGGCGCCTGCTTCGACGCCCCGACGCTCGACGCGATCTGCCGCGAGGCGGAGCGGCACGGCACGTGGGTGCTCTCGGACGAGATCTACCGGGGCGCGGAGCTGGCGGGTGGCGAGACGCCATCGGTGTGGGGCCGCTACGACCGGGCGATCGTCACGAGCGGGTTGTCGAAAGCGTACGGCCTTCCGGGCCTCCGCATCGGCTGGGTGGTCGGGCCTCCCTCGTTCGTGGCCAACACGTGGGCCCATCACGACTACACCAGCATCGCGCCCGGCGCCGTCAACGACCGGCTGGCCGCGCTGGCGCTCTCGCCGGCGAGGCGCGCGCGCATCCTCCAGCGGACGCGCGGCATCCTCAACGCCAACCTGCCCGCCCTCGCGGACTGGCTGTCGGCGCGCGGGGGCCTGTTCTCGTTCGTGCCGCCCGAGGCTGGAGCGATCGTCTACGCGCGCTACCACCGGCCGATCGCTTCCACGGCGCTGACGACGCGGTTGCGCGAGGAGAAGGGCGTGTTGATCGTGCCGGGCGACCAGTTCGGGATGGACGGCTTCCTCCGGATCGGGTTCGGCGGGCCCCGGCAGGAGCTGTTCGAGGGCTTGTCGCGGCTCGAGAACGTCCTGAACACCGTGGACCCTGAGCCATGAGCCGCTTGCGTCGCCGAAGCCCCGTGGGCGAAGGCGGCTGAGGCGTGGGCCGTTATATGTACTCCGTTGACCTGGTCCTCGTCGGTTTCGGCAACGTCGGACGCCGCTTCGTCCGCCTGCTCGGAGATTGCTCCTCCGATCTCCGCGACGCTCACCGCCTCGACTGGCGCATCGTCGGCATCGCGACGGCGCGCCACGGCGTCGCGCGGAACCTGCGCGGCCTCGATACCGCCCGCGCACTGGATCTCGTCGAGAGGGGGCAGCGACTCGACGCCATCGACGTGCCGGAAACGCCTGGCGACGGGCCGCGGTCAGCCATCGCGTCCGGCGTCGAGCTGATCGAGCAGATCGGGGCGGCCGCGAGCGCCGGCGGCGGCGCCCGCCGTCTCGTCGTCGTCGAAACCACGCTGCTCGACATCGCGGCGGGGCAGCCCGCCATCGACCACGTGCGGGCCGGCCTGCGGGCAGGGGCGCACGTGATCACCGCCAACAAAGGCCCCGCGGCGTTTGCGTACGCGGAACTCGACGCGCTCGCGCGATCGGTCGGCCGCGCGTTCATGTTCGAGGGCGCGGTGATGGACGGCATTCCCATCTTCAACCTGGTTCGCGAGACGCTGCCGGCGGTGCGGATTACCGGATTCAGCGGTGTCGTGAACAGCACCACGAACTTCATCATCACGGCGATGGAGAGCGGCCGGGAGTTCGCGGAATCGCTGGCCGAGATGCAGGCGGCGGGGATCGCCGAAGCCGACGCGTCGCTCGACGTGGACGGATGGGACGCGGCGGCCAAGGCGTCGGCGCTGGCCAACGTCCTGATGGGGGCCCGGATGACGCCGCAGCGCGTGGAGCGGACGGGCATCGGCCACCTGACGGGAACCGCCGTCCGGCAAGCCGTGGCGCGCGGCAACCGGATCAAGCTGGTCGCCAAGGGAGAGCGGCGCGGCGGCGACGTGGCCGTGCGGGTGGCGGCGGAGGAACTCCCGGCGGACCACCTCTTCGCCACGCTGGGCGGTCAGCAGAACGCGCTGCTGTTCGATACCGACCTGCTCGGCCAGTTCGCCATCGCGCAACTCGGCGGCGGGCTCACGCAGACCGCGTATGCGCTGGTGACCGACCTCGTGGCGGTGGCCCGGCGGGGGTGAACGGCTACGCCATCCCGAGGGCGGCCCGCAGTTGCTTCTCGTCGTAGCCCCTGACGATGACGTCGCCGATGATCGTCACCGGAATCGTCATGAGGCCGAGCGCCACCAGCTCGTCGAACGCCCGGGGGTCGTCGTCCACGTTCTTCACCGTGAATTCGCGCCCGTTTCGTGAAAGAAACTCCTTCACCCTGGAACAGGGCTGTCAATGACTGCCGGCGTAGACGGTGATGGGCACGTGGCGCCTCCTTCGCAGAAGTCGAATATCGGGTCGAGGCCAACTCCGCTGTCCCGGCCGTCCGTTCCATTGTACGATGCTGATCGATATGGAAACCTCCGACATCAGGCGACAGCTCAGACAGGCGCTCGAGCAGGCGAAGAAGGCGACGGCGGAGCGGCGGAGCCGCGCCGACCTCGCGGCCGTCGCCTACGCCGCGTTCCTCCGGGACATCGCGACGCCGGTCTTTCGGACGATTGCGAACGTCGCCAAGGCCGAGGGCCACGGCTTCACGGTCTTCACTCCCGCGGAAGGCATCCGCCTGGTCTCCGAACGCCAGGGCGAGGACTTCCTCGAGATCTGGCTGGATGCGTCGCTCGATCCACCGCGGGTCGCGACCCGGGTCAGCCGCATGCGAGGGCGGAACCTGACGACGAGCGAGGGGCTGCTGCGGTCGGACGTGCCAATCAACGGCCTCACCGAGGAGGACGTCCTCGCCTTCCTGCTGGCCAACATCGGTGGGTTGGTGGAACGGTGAGGCGCCGGGGTCAGACCTTGGAGCACGCCAAGGTTCAAGACCTGACCCCAGGAGGGGGCTACGCGAGGCGTTCGACGAACGACGTGTCCACGCCTTCGCGGCGCAGGACGGCAAGGAATGCCTGGCGCTCGAAGGCCTGCCGGTAGGCTTCCTTCACGTCCACGATACCGCTCTGAACGAAGCCGGCCAGGGCGTCGTTGAGCGGCACCATCCCGTGCTTCCGGCCGCTGTCGATCGCCAGCGGAAGCTGGCTGACCCGGCCTTCGGCGATGAGGCTCGCGATCGACGAGGTGTTCAGCAGCACCTCGCGCGCGGCCACCCGCCCGCCGCCGGCCTTCCTCAGCAGCACCTGGGACACCACGCCGCGGAGTCCTTCCGCCAGCAGCACCTGCACCTGGCCGCGCCGTTCGGGCGGGACCTGGTCGAGGATCCGGCCGATCGCGTTCGTGGTGGTGTGCGCCGACACGGCGCCGATCACCAGGTGGCCCGATTCCATCGCCTCCAACGCGAGCGCGACGACCTTGGGCGACCGCAGGTCCTCGATGACGATGACATCCGGGTTCTCGCGGATCGCCGCGCGGACGGCGGTGGCGATCTCCTCGCCGTTGCCGCGCACCTCGCGCTGGCTGATCAGGCAGCCGCGGTTCTCGTGCGCGCACGCAATCTGGGTCTCGACCGTGATCACGTAGTCGTTGCGCGTGCGGTTGATGAGATCGACGAACGCCGAAATCAGCGTGGACTTGCCGCTCGACCGCGGGCCCGCCACGAGAATGAGGCCTTCCGACTCGGCGCACAGCGCCTGGATTTCGCGCGACAACCCCAACTGCTCGACCGAGGTCGGCCGCGCCGTGATGATCCGGAAGATCCCGCCCGGGCCGCGATGATCGCGGAAGGTCTGACAGCGGAATCGCCCGACCTCGGGCACGTCCGACATCCACTCGGTGCCCTCGCCGTTGCGGAGCGCCTCGCGGTTCCTCTCGGGCGCAAGGTCCAGCAGCAGCGATTCCACTTCCGGCGCGGTGAGCGCGGGCTCGCCGTCGAGCGGGGCAATCTCGCCGTCCACGCGAATCGACGGCCGGGAGCCGGACATCAGGTAGATCGTGGTCGCGCCGCGCGCGGCCGCCAGCCGAAGCAGGCGGTCGAGGCCCGCAATGCGAGGCGGCGGCGATGGCCGCGTCGTCGTCTCCGGTCGTACCGGGTTGCGGGCGAGCGGCAGAACGACAGCCTGGCTCGATTCTGGAGGAGCCGTGTCGAAGGGTTCAGTCATGACGTCTCGTGGAGGAGGAGGAGGCTCGACCAGGCGAGCCGGCCGGACCGGGGCAAACCGGTCGAGCGCGGGCGATGGAAGCACGGGAACCGGAGTATCGGCGACGACCGGCTGGCGTTCGACGGGTTCGGGACGCAAAACCGCCGGCACGGAAGGCTCGGGAGGCGCGGCCGCGACGAACAGCGGAGGAGCCTCGGGAACCGTCGGAGGCACGACCGGGACCGCCAGAACCTCTTCCGCCTCTTCGACTTCCAGCGGCACCTCTACTTCGGCCGGCTCAGGGGGCGGCGCAGGCG